>Ga0209153_1000387_pt1 | contig 21337 bp, 20 predicted proteins | sample GraSoiAngelo_120_FD_185877 | JGI IMG/M metagenome (GOLD analysis project Ga0209153, IMG submission 185877) | Grasslands soil microbial communities from the Angelo Coastal Reserve, California, USA - 14_0919_09_20cm (SPAdes) (version 2) | ecosystem: Environmental > Terrestrial > Soil > Grasslands ...
TCATGCATTCTGAGCGAGTCTGTCATCGGCAGCCGATGCCGCCGTTTAGATGTCTGCCCCGACCCACGGGAAGGCGTTGCTTTCCGGACCCGCTCGCGCAGCTGGTCCAATTCAGTCATTTGAGCAACAAGGGCTACGAGCGTTGCGATGCGCTGCTGATGGGAACTCGCCATAGGTCCGCCTCCTCTAAGGCCCCCCGGCATCCGAAAATCTATGTCGCCCAAAGACGGTCAGGGTGTCTGTCCGCTGCGCGACGTACGGCAAGAGGATTCGTAAAAATGCCTCCATGTAATTATCTCGGCTGCATGTCGATCAAGATAAACATGGAACTTCCGCCCGAAGTCGCCCGGCGTTTCGTCCAAGACATGAAGGCGTTCCACCGCGAGACCAACCCGATCAAGCGGGATGAGATCGCCGTGCGCCAGCTTCATGCACTCCGGGAGCATCGCAAGCCGAGCGCCCCAAACTGAGGCTTTCGGACTTGAGAGAACTGTTCGGGCAGATGCGTGATTTCGGCTCCGGCCGCCGGGCCGCAAGCGGTTGCTGCCGGTCCGTCGATCACCGGCGCACCGGTAACGACCCGCTCCACCGATGGGCGCGGCCTCGCCGAAGTCAAGGTGGCCGGCGCGACGCTCGTCGTTTACGCCGCGAAAGATGGTCAGGTCGCGCTCGATGGCGAAGGCGGCAATTCACCGTTCGCCGTCGCCGTCGTGGAGCGACTCGTGATGCCGGGTATCGAGATCAACAAGATGTTTCGGTTGGTGCGAGACGACGTCATGGAGGCGACGGCCGGCCGGCAGGAGCCATTCACTTACGGCTCGTTGCCCGGCAAAGAGGATTTCTATTTCGTCGAGAGATAGGCCGCGTCAAAAAAGAAGCGCGGATTTGTCCGCGCTTCGATCTTCTGCTCTCGAAAGTTTTCAGGTCAGTAGCAAGCGCGCGGATCGGCCTGGACGTACTGCCCCGAGGGGTAGCGATAGTAGCAGTTGCCTTGCGCCCAATAATAGCCGGGCTGCGAAGCGGCGGTGGCACCGGCGATCGCACCGGTCGCTCCGCCGATCACCGCGCCGGCCGCGGCGCCCGCCGCGCGGCCCGTCAGGAGGCCGCCGAGCAAACCACCGACCACCGCGCCACCAACGGCGCTCGCCGCCGGATCCGGCGGCGGCGGGGGCGGCGGCTCGTAGGCTCCGACCGGCGCCGCATCGGCGTAGGGAACGTCGTCGGCATAATCGTCGGAGACATAGGTGGGCGGGCCGTCCATCGGTTGCGGGTAGTAATACCAGACGCCCCCGACATCCCACCAATAGCCATCGCGTCCATTGTGCATTTCGTGATGCCAGCGCCCGCCTTCCCAGGCGAGATGGCCGCGATAGGCATGCCCGCCGAAATTGTGCGCCGGCGGCGCGCCGCGCGCGAACCGCACATCCGGTCCCCTGCCTGGCCCGGCGCCAGCGCCTGGCGGACGTCCTGGTAGCGCCCTGGGGGCCTGCACCGCCGCGTTGGGTGCCTGCACTGCCGCATTGGGGGCGTGCACAGCGGGCCTGCCCGGAGGTGGACCCGGCCTTTTGTCGTGTTCGTGTTCCTGCGCCTGTGCCGACAGCGCAAACACGGCCATGACGGACACCAACGGGACGACGATCTTCACTCGGCTGGACGCGTTCATTCTGGGATACCCCCCTCTTGAGCCAGGCCGCGAAAGGTCTAACGCGCATCTTTGCGTCAACCGACACCGCCTGCAATATTGCTGACAAGCTTGGTTCGCGCTGTCTTGTTACAAATCAGTAAGATCAGGGCAATTTGTGTCATTCCTCAGGCGAGTGAAAGGCGACTGCTTGCATTGCGATTCGATACCAAACGACGCGCTGGCAAACGGCTTTGGCCACGTCAGCTTGATCGAGAGGAAAGCGGCGACAGCATTACGATCGCGGCGATCAACGCGAGCTCCTTGCAAGTCCAGAGACGGGGAATCATGGCTGCCACTCCTGTTCTCAGGCGCGGGAGAATAGGAACGAGGCCTTTTGAATTATGTGATGGGAAGCACGAAGTGCCCTGATGTTTCCTATCGGGCCGGCTCGATGACGTTGCAGTTGGTTCGCCCCGACATCAGGCAATCCTGCATCTTGCTGGCGGCGGTCAGATCGTGCGCGAGCCATATCCCGACCGCCAGCAGCGCCAGTGCGATGATGAGACCGGCGATCGCGCCGCGGCGGCTATCGCCTCGTTGGGGTTCGCTCATCGTTTGCAACGGTTGACTGCGAAAATGCGGGACCTCAGGCCCCGCTTCTATCACGCCGACTTACCCGTTCAACCCCCGCCGCGGCGGGCATGGCGCGTCCTTCCGCACGCTCTGCACCACGGCGGTGATGTCGCGGATCCGGCTGCAGGAGGTCCAGACAAACGTCCTACTACATTGCCATTCGGCGCCCAGCTCGGCGTTCGAGATCGGCTTCGGATACGCGAGGGCGAGCGAGAGCAAGGCCGCCGCGCCGATAAGCGTCCCGGCAGCGCTGACAACAACGAGCTTTCTCGTCGTCCACGTGCCCATCATTTTTCGCCGCTCCTGTGAGGTGCCCGCACAATAGCTGCAAGCCATGCGTTCTTTTGTGAGTGAGATCACAATATGGCATGGATATTTGGTGGCGCCAGAGCGCGGTCGGCGCTACACCCCTGACGATTGCGTCAATCACGCATCGGTCGCAGATGCGTGATAAGAGAACCTGCAGATAACACGAACGAAAGTGACAAGGCCGTTCAATGAGTGGATTCAAGGAACCTGACTTCGCGGACCGGCAGAAGGCGGCGCAACAGGCGAAGCAAAATCTTCTGAACAAATTCCGTGCTCAACCCGGGCCCGATGATCCCGCGGTTGCCGCGCGTCTTGCCGAGCGTGCAGCGGTTGCGGCTGCGCGCGCCAAGGCCCAAGAGGCGCGGGACGCCGCCAAGGCCGAGCGGAAACGCCGTGAAGCGCAGGCCTTGGCCGAAGCCGCGGCAACGCTCGTTCGCGAGAAGGAAGAGGAAGCCGCGCGACAGGCAGCGCTGGAGGCGGAGCAGAAGGCCAAGCGCGATGCGCGCTACGCCGCACGCAAGACCAAGGGCAAGAAGAAATAACAACGCGGCATTGGTGCCTCGGCACGCTACACAGGCCCGTCTCCTGGAGGAGGCGAGCCTGGGAAGCTGCGACGCTTTACTTCTTCATTTCATCCTTCTTCATGCCGTCGTCCTTCTTCATGGCGTCCTTGGACATGGAGTCCTTCTTCATCCCGTCATCCTTGCCCATCTTGTCCTTGGACATGGAGTCCTTCTTCATGCCGTCGTCCTTGCCCATCTTGTCCTGGGCGAACGCTGCAGGAGCGAGTGCCAGGCTGAGCGAGAGAGCGGCGGCAGAAACGCCGAGGGCGATACGGGTGCGAATGGTCATGGTTGGTCATTCCCTTCCTGGAAAACCGGTTTCGAAAGCGACTGGTGCCGCTTTGGTCAGGGACGGTGCCGGACCGGCGTTCGTTACGCCGCGGCTCTAAAAAAATTTTTATGAAGGTGGCTTTCGAGGCACTTCACGGGGTATCAAGACAAGGGTTCGACACAATTTCGCCCGCGAAGCGCGTGTTAGTCCCCGGCGCACGCTTGAAGGATTGGGCCAAGCGTGCGTCGCAACAAGTCCGGCCCGTTGCCGAGACGGAGCTCGAACTAATCAAATTTAGCGAAAATCCGAAATAGACTCCGGCTACTATGCACACGACAGCCGGCTCAAAGACCCAATCAAAGGTTGTTCAGGGGAGTATCATGCTTACACGCCGTCATATCATCGCCTCCACGCTTGCCGCGCCGGCTATCCTGCGTTTCGGAACTGGAACCGCAAAAGCCGCCACCACGCTGAAGATTTCGCACCAGTTTCCCGGCGGCACCATCGACAAGGGGGATTTCCGCGACCGGCTGTGCCGGATGTTCGCCGCCGAGGTCACTAAACGCAGCGGCGGCGAGATATCAGCCGAAATCTACCCGAACTCCTCGCTGATCAAGACCAACGCGCAATTCGCCGCGATGCGCAAAGGCGCGCTCGATATCAGCCTGTATCCGATGCCCTATGCCGGCGGCGAATTGCCGGAGACCAATATCGGCCTGATGCCGGGCCTGGTCGCGACCTACGATCAGGGTCTGCGCTGGAAGAAAGAGCCGGTCGGCAAGGCGCTGACTGATTTCCTTGCCGACAAGGGCATCATCCTTCTGACCTGGGTCTGGCAGGCCGGCGGCGTCGCCAGCCGTTCGAAGGCCATCGTAGCCCCGGAAGACGCCAAAGGGCTCAAGGTTCGCGGCGGTTCGCGCGAGATGGACATGGTGCTGCAGACCGCGGGCGCCTCTGTGCTGTCGGTGCCATCGAACGAAATCTATGCCGCGATGCAGACCGGCGCCTGCGATGCCGGCATCACCTCCTCCACCAGCCTGATTTCGTTCCGGCTCGAGGAAGTCTCGAAATCCCTGACCTCAGGCGCAGGCGCATCCTATTGGTTCATGCTGGAGCCGCTGATGATGTCGAAGTCGATCTTCGACGGCTTGCCGAAGAAGCAGCAGGATATCATTCTCGCCGTCGGCGCGGAGCTGGAAGCGTTCGGCCGGAAAGGCGCGCAGGACGACGACGTCGAAGTCGCCAAGGTCTATGAAAAGGCTGGCGCCAAAATCAGCAAGCTCGATATCGCGACCGTCGGCAAATGGCGTGACATCGCCCGGGATACCGCATGGAAGGATTATGGCGCCAAGACCGCAACCGCAGCCAATCTGCTGAAGCTTGCGTCCGACGTCTCCGCGTGATGCACGCTCCGCTTACGGATCGTGAAGACCGTTCGAAGGCCGCCACGGGCAACAAGCTCTTGGCGGCGTTCGAATCCGCCCTCGCGTTCGTAAACCAGATGATCGTCGTCCTCGCCGCCGTGGCCCTCATCGCCGCTTGCGCGATCCTGAGCTACAGCGTGCTCAGTCGCGCCTTGTTCCATGCCGCCAACTACTGGCAGGACGAGGCCGCGGTGTTCCTGCTGGTTGGCGCCACCTTCATGACGTCGGCCTACGTGCAGGGACAGCGCGGCCATATCGGGATCGAGGCCTTTGTCGGGCTGCTATCTCCAGTCGCCAATCGCATCCGGCTGTGGCTCGTCGACCTTGCAAGCCTGTTGTTCTGCGCCTTCTTCACCTGGAAATCCTGGACGCTGGCGCATGAGGCCTGGACCGACGGCCAGGTTTCGAATTCGATGTGGTCGCCGCCGCTGGCGATCCCCTACGGCCTGATGGCCTGCGGCATGACGCTATTGTGCGTGCAGATCGCGTTGCAGCTCGTCATTCCCTTCAGCGCGGCCGCGCGCCGATGAGCGTGTTCGGAATTGGCCTCAGTTACGGGCTAGCGACCCTGTTTGCGATGTTCTCGGGCATGCCCATTGCATTCGCTTTGGGGGCTGTCGCGGTCGTGTTCATGGGCATCTACATGCCGGCGGCCTCGCTCGATACGGTGACGCAGAACGTCTACGAGGAAATGGCCTCGATCACGCTATTGTCGATCCCGCTGTTCATCCTCAAGGGGGCCGCGATCGGCAAATCCCGCGCCGGGCAGGATCTGTATTCGGCGCTTCACGCCTGGCTGCATCGCGTTCCCGGCGGCCTTGGGGTCGCCAACGTGTTTGCCTGCGCCTTGTTCGCGGCGATGGCCGGCTCCTCGCCGGCCACCTGTTCGGCGATCGGCTCGGCCGGCATTCCGGAAATGCGCAAGCGCGGCTATTCCGGCGGATTCGCCGCCGGCATCATCGCCGCCGGCGGTACGCTCGGCATTCTGTTGCCGCCCTCGATCACCATGATCCTGTTCGCGGTCGCCGCGGAGAAATCGTTGGGCAGGCTGTTCCTCGCCGGCATCGGACCGGGCCTGTTGCTGGTCACGCTGTTCGGCACCTATGCCGTAATCCGATTCCGAAAGGAATACGCCGCCGCCAGCGCCGCCTACGCCAAGAGCGGCACGACCTCGGCCATCCTGACCCGCGACGATTTCACCCTTGCCGAGCGCTTCAACGTGCTGCCGCGCGTCATTCCCTTCGTGCTGCTCCTGACCGGCGTGATGGTCGCGCTCTACGGCGGCTATGCGACGCCGTCGGAGACCGCAGGCCTCGGCGGATTGTTGGCTCTGGCGCTGATCGCGCTGATCTACAGCGTGTGGCGGCCGAGCGATCTCGCGCCGATCCTGAGATCGACGATCCGCGAATCCACCATGCTGATGATGATCATCGGCATGTCGCTCCTGTATTCCTATGTGATGAGCTATCTGCATATCTCGCAATCGGCGGCGGAGGCGATTGTCGCCATGCATCTGCCGCGCTGGGAATTGTTGGCGGCAATCCTGGTGATGGTGGTCGTGCTCGGCTTCTTCCTGCCACCGGTGTCGATCATCCTGATGACCGCCCCGATCATCCTGCCGCCGCTGCGCGCGGCGAACTTCGACATCATCTGGTTCGGCGTGGTCATGACCATCGTTATGGAGATGGGGCTCATCCACCCGCCGGTCGGCCTGAATATTTTTGTGATTCGCAACGTGGCGCCGGATATTCCGCTTAGCGAAGTGATATGGGGCACGCTGCCGTTCGTGCTTCTGATGATGGCCGCAGTGCTGGTGCTGTGCTTCCTGCCGGGAATCTCGACCGCACTGCCCGACCTGATCATGGGACCGGACGGGGGAAGGTAACGATGCCGTAGGGTGGGCAAAGCCAACGGGTCGCGCGAAGGCGCGCCCGATGACAGGCTCCGCGTGCCCACCAGGCAAGTGCGCAAACGAAATGGTGGGCACGGCGCAAGCGCGCCTTTGCGCCCCCTACAGGCTACTTACGATTCGCCTCTTCTTCGCATTGAACGCCCCCGCCACCCGGCTCGCAGGCTGCCGGCCAATTAGCTTGCTCATCTCATTGGTCGCCGCCACCAGCCTCGTCATGTCGACGCCGGTGTTGATCCCCATCCCTTCGAGCATATAGACCACATCCTCGGTCGCGACATTGCCGGTCGCGCCTGGCGCATAGGGGCAACCGCCGAGCCCGCCGGCGGCGGAATCGATCGCGCGCACGCCCTCGTCCATCCCGGCATAGAGATTGGCGAGCGCCTGGCCGTAAGTATCGTGAAAATGCATCGCGAGACTGGCCGTCGGCACGCGCTCACTCACCGCGCGCAGCATCTCTTTTGCCTTGCGCGGCGTGCCGACGCCGATCGTGTCGCCGAGCGAGATTTCGTAGCAGCCGAGATCCGACAGCGCTTGCGCGACATCGGCGACCGCCTGCGGCTTCACTTCGCCGTCATAGGGACAGCCAAGCACGCAGGAGACGTAGCCGCGGACCTTGACGCCATCGGCCTTGGCGTGCGCCAGCACCGGCCTGAACCGCTCGATCGATTCCGCAATCGAGCAATTGATGTTGGCGCGTGAAAACCCTTCCGAAGCCGCAGCGAATACTGAAACCACCCTGGCGCCGGCCGCACGCGCCGCCTCGTAGCCCATTTCGTTCGGCACCAGTACGTGAAATTCGCCGGCGAGTTGGCTAACGCCGCGCAGCACCTGATCCGAACCGACCATCTGCGGGATCGCCTTCGGCGATACGAAGGCGCCGACCTCAACCGTGCGCAGTCCGGCACCGACCAGCGCCGCGATGAAAGCGATGCGCGCCTCGACACTGACGGGAGTCTTTTCATTTTGCAGGCCGTCGCGCGGCCCCATCTCCACGATGCGCACGGTATCGCTCATGGCGACCTCCGAAGCCTATCATTCGCCCACGGGTTCGACTTCGGCAAGCTCGACGCCCTCTTGCACGATATCGCCAACCTTACACTTGATGGCCTTGAGCACGCCCGCAAACGGAGCGCGTAAGGTCTGCTCCATTTTCATGACCTCGAGCGTGAGGATCGGCGCACCTTTTTCGAGGGTGGCGCCTTCCTCGGCCAGCAGCGCCACCACCGTGCCCGGCAAGGGCGCGACGATCTTGTCCTCGCCGACCAGTTCCTCGGTTTCGCCGCCGAACGGATCGATCCAATGCAGCTCGAAGCGGCCATTGCGGGTGCGCAGATAGAGCTCGTGACCTTCGACCACGGCCATTACTCGCGACATCACGCCATCCAGTGTCAAATTAGTCTCACCCTCGTCGTTGAGCGCATAGGCGAACGCAATCTCGCGTTCACCGATGGTCAGGGTCGAGGGTCCATTGCCGTATTGCAATGCGACCGTCTGTTCGGCGCCCTGCCCCTGGCGGAACGAAAACGCCCGCTGCCGCCGGCCCACCGGCATCCAGCCAAAGGTCCGCCATGGCGAATGCGCCTCGGCGCGCGCGGTCTTCTGCTCGTCGGCGAGGATGGCGGCAACCGCAGCGCCAAGCTCGAGATCGCCCGCCGTCGTTGCCGCTGCCGTGAGATTGCTCAATTCGCGCTCGATGAAACCGGTATCGATCGCGTTGGTGCGCACCTCCGGATGCGTCACCAGGGCGGAGAGGAACGGAATATTGGTGACGATGCCGCGGACGTCCGTCTGTTCCAGTCCGCGATTGAGTTTGTCCATCGCGGCCTGCCGCGTCGGCGCCCAGGCGATCACCTTGGCGAGCATGGCATCGTAATACGGCGACACATGATCGCCGGCGCGATAGCCGGCGTCGATCCGCAGGCCGTCTCCGGCATCTGGCGTCCGCCAGGTCTTGATGCGGCCGACCGACGGCATGAAATTCTTGGTCGGATTTTCCGCATAGACGCGCGCCTCGATGGCGTGCCCGTTCAGCTTGATCTGGTCCTGCGTCAGCGGCAGCTTTTCGCCGAACGCGACCCGTAGTTGCCACTCCACGAGGTCGATGCCGGTGATCAGTTCGGTCACGGGATGCTCGACCTGAAGGCGCGTGTTCATCTCGATGAAGAACACTTCCTTGCCGTCGGAGACGAATTCGATGGTGCCGGCGCCGACGTAATTGACCGCGGCCGCCGCCTTGCGCGCGGCGGCGCTGACGACTTCGCGCTGGCTGGCATCCAGCGTCGGCGACGGCGCCTCCTCGACCACTTTCTGATGCCGCCGCTGCAGCGTGCACTCGCGTTCGAACAACGACAAGAGATTGCCGTGGCTGTCGCCGATCACCTGCACCTCGATATGGCGCGGGTTGTCGAGGTATTTTTCGATCAGCACGCGATCGTCGCCGAACGCGGCCTTTGCCTCCCGTTTGGCGCTGACGATGGCCGGTGCAAGCTCGCCAGCGGAACGCACGATGCGCATGCCGCGGCCACCGCCGCCGGCTGACGCCTTGACCAGGATGGGAAAGCCGATCTTGTCAGCAGCCTTTTTGAGCGTGGCCTCATCCTGGGCTTCGCCGTGATAGCCCGGCACCAGCGGCACGCCCGCCTTTTCCATCAGCGCCTTGGCGCCCGATTTGGAGCCCATCGCGATCATCATCGCGGCCGTCGGACCGACGAATACCAAGGAGGCATCCGCGCAGGCCTGCGCAAATTCGGCATTTTCCGACAGGAATCCGTAGCCGGGATGCACGGCCTCGGCGCCGCTTTGACGTGCGGATTCGATGACGCGCTCGATGTTGAGGTAGCTGTCGCGGGCCCGCGCCGGCCCAAGCAGCACGGCTTCATCGGCGGCAGCAACATGCATCGCGCCGCGATCGGCTTCCGAATAGACCGCAACCGTGCGCAGGCCCATCGCCTTTGCGGTACGGACCACGCGGCAAGCTATCTCGCCCCGATTGGCGATCAGGAGCGTACGAAATCGCCGGTACATTTTCGAGCGATCCATCGTCACATCCGGAACAGGCCGAATTTCGTCGGCTCGATCGGCGCGTTCGCTGCCGCCGACAACCCAAGTCCTAGCACGAGCCGCGTATCGGCCGGATCGATCACGCCGTCGTCCCAGAGCCGGGCGGTGGCGTAATAGGGATTGCCCTGGCTTTCATATTGCGCACGAATGGGCGCACGGAACTTGTCTTCCTCCTCCGCCGACCAGGTCTCGCCCTTGGCTTCGATGTTGTCGCGACGGACCTGGCTCAGCACCATGGAGGCCTGTTCGCCGCCCATCACGGAGATGCGGGCGTTCGGCCACATCCAGAGGAAACGGGGATTGTAGGCGCGGCCGCACATGCCGTAATTGCCGGCGCCATAGGAACCGCCGATCACCACGGTGAATTTCGGCACCCCGGCGGTCGCGACCGCCGTCACGAGCTTGGCGCCATCACGCGCAATACCGCCGGCCTCATACTTCTTGCCGACCATGAAGCCAGTGATGTTCTGCAGGAACACCAGGGGGATGTTGCGCTGGCAGCACAGCTCGATGAAATGAGCGCCCTTCAGCGAGCTCTCGCTGAAGAGGATGCCGTTGTTGGCGATGATGCCGACCGGATAACCCCAGATATGCGCGAACCCGCAGACCAGCGTTTGACCATAAAGCTTCTTGAACTCGTCGAACTCCGAGGCGTCGACCACGCGCGCGATGATGTCGCGCACGTCAAACGGCTTGCGGCCGTCGATGGGTACCACGCCGTAGATCTCCTCCACTGCAAACAACGGCTCGCGTGGCTCACGCATGTTCAGCGCGGCGCGCGCGGGCGCCTTGAGTGTTGCGACGATACGCCGTGCTATCCCGATCGCATGCGCATCGTTCTGCGCATAGTGATCGGTCACGCCGGACTGCCTTGAATGCACGTCGGCGCCGCCGAGCTCTTCCGCGGTCACCACCTCGCCGGTCGCAGCCTTCACCAACGGCGGTCCGCCGAGAAAGATGGTTCCCTGGTTGCGCACGATGATACTCTCGTCCGACATCGCCGGGACATAGGCGCCGCCGGCGGTGCATGAGCCCATCACAATCGCGATCTGTGGGATGCCTTGTGCCGACATCTGCGCCTGGTTGTAGAAGATGCGGCCGAAGTGGCGCTCATCAGGGAAAATCTCGTCCTGCATCGGCAGAAAGGCGCCGCCGGAATCCACCATATAGACGCAGGGCAGATGGTTCTGCCGTGCGATATCCTGCGCGCGCAGGTGCTTCTTCACCGTCATCGGATAGTAGGTGCCGCCCTTGATGGTCGCATCATTGGCGACGATGATGCATTCGCGTCCCGAGATCCGCCCCACTCCGGTGACGACGCTCGCCGAATGCACGTCGCCGCCATAGAGTCCATAAGCCGCCAGCGGCGACAGTTCGAGAAAAGCCGTGCCGGGATCAACCAGCAGATCGACGCGCTGCCGCGCCAGCATTTTGCCGCGCGACGTATGTCTGGCTCTGGAGACCTCGCCGCCGCCGCCGGCAACGAGGCTGAGTTTGTCGCGAAGCTCCGCGACGAGGACACGCATGACTTCCGCGTTGCGGGTGAAATCGGATGAGGCAGGGTCGATGCTGGAATGAAGCGGCATGGCTTTCCGCGGGTTATGGTGCGCCGCAAATATCTGGCGGCAATCCTTGGCGCCAAATTCTTGGCGGCAAATCCTTGGCAGCAAATCCTTGGCAGTCAGGCTAATGGGTCCACGGCTCGCCGCGCCGGAACGCGAAATTATCGGCATAGGCGGCCTGGCGGCGAGCCGGTTCCTTTGGCTCGATCACCTGGTAGGGGATGCCCGTCCGTTCGCAATAGGCAACGGCCTCTTCCTTGCTGTCGAAACGCAGGCTGAGCTGCTGTTTCATGTCGCCCGAAGAAGTCCAGCCCATCAGGGGCTCGACGTCGCGCGGCTGCTCCGGCTCGTAATCGAGCCGCCATTCCCGGGTAGATGCCCTGCCCGATTGCATCGCGTTTTTGGCGGGCTTAAAGATGCGTGCGATCATGGATGGTCGGACCCCGTAGGCTATGCGACATTGGGAAGCGCTTGGTAGGCATGGCCGGGATAGTATAGACACACCTTTCAGGGATTTGATTGGTGATTCCCGCCCCGGTTAGCTTCACGACCGGTATAATCACTAAGCCGCGCTGTGACAATCTTGGCCGTGGTGCGGTCTTCTCGAAAGCAGTTCGAAGCGGCTCCCATGAAAATCAACGCAACCCTGCCCGACAAAGGACGAGACCTCCGCCTTGACCTGTTTCGCGGCGTCGCGAACTGGGCGATTTTCCTGGATCACATTCCCGACAATGTCGTGAACTGGGTCACCACCCGGAATTACGGGTTTAGCGACGCCGCCGATCTCTTCGTTTTCATCTCCGGCTATACCGCCTCCTTCGTCTACGCCCGGATGATGCTCGAGCGCGGCTTCATCGTCGGCGCCACGCGCCTTACCAAGCGCGTCTGGCAGCTCTACGTCGCCCACATCATCCTGTTCGTGATTTATATTGCTGCAATCAGTTATCTCGCGCTGCGCTTTGGCGATTCCGAGATCATCAACGAGTTCAATGTCGCAGGCCTGGTCGACAATGCGACCGAGACGCTGCGGCAGGGATTGTTTCTGAAGTTCAAGCCGGTCAATCTCGACGTGCTGCCGCTCTACATCGTGCTGATGGGATTATTCCCGCCGGTGCTGTGGATCATGCTGCGCCAGCCCAATTGGACCATGCTGGCATCGATTGTGCTATGGCTGACAGCCCGGCATTTCGGCTGGAATTTTACCGCCTATCCCGCCGGCACCTGGTATTTCAATCCGTTCTGCTGGCAGGTGCTGTTCGTGTTCGGCTCCTGGTGCGCACTCGGCGGCGCACGGAAATCGATGGCGATCATCAATTCGCCGATCACGTTGTACGCGTGCGTCGCCTATCTCGTATTCGCACTGATCATGACCATGGCCGGCCGGTTTCCGGATTTCGGGGGGCTGTTCCCGCACTGGCTCTATGCAACCTTCAATCCCAACGACAAGACCTTTCTCGCGCCCTATCGCTTCGTCCATTTCGTCGTCATCGTCATCATGGTGATCCGCTTCATTCCGAAGGACTGGCCAGCGCTGGAATGGAGGGTGTTCGATCCGCTGATCGTCTGTGGTCAGCAATCGCTCGCCGTGTTCTGCGTCGGAGTGTTCCTCTCCTTTGTCGGGCACTTTGAATTGATGATGAGCTCCGGCTCGCTGTTTGCGCAAATTTTCGTCAGCGTCACGGGAATAGCGATCATGACCACCGTTGCCTATTACATCTCGTGGTCGAAAAGGCAGGACAAGCCGCTCCCCAAGCCGGCGGGCCCACCCAAGACATCGGTGCCGGACAGGACGACTGCGCCGGACAAGGCAGCGGCACCCGCCAAGGCGGGGTGAGCGAGGCAAATTGACAATGCAAACTGCAGGGCCCTCTCCAACGCTGAGCTCAAGAGGGCGGCTTGATCACCAGTCTGCCCCTGGTTGAGAATCCACCCCAGTCGGAGGACCACCCGATAGCGGGAGCTGGTAGCCGCTTGGCGGGATCCCTGGTGCGCGGTCCCTGCAATGCAAACATGGCGCCTTGAGGGTCGATGCATCGGGCAATACCGCAGTTGTCCGGCAGATCGTGTGGGCCCAGCGAGATCCGGCCGCCATCTTCCTCTACCCGCCGCAGCGCCATGTCGATGTCTTCGACATTGAAGTAGTAAAGCCAAAACGGGACTGGCGCGCTCGCGTGCTTGGTGAACATGCCGCCGAGCGTGCCCCCGCCCGCGGCAAACAGGTGGTAGGAGGGCAACGGGCCCGTATTGGGGTCCATCTCCTGCCAATTGAAAAGTTTTTCGTAAAACGAAAATGCCTTGTCTCCATCAGCTGCAAACAACTCATGCCAGCCGACGCTTCCGGCGTCGCCCAGGTCACCGGAACCCGCGAGATCGGGTCGCAAAGCATCAACCAAGGCAAACGTCGCAGTTTGCGGATCCGTCACCACGGAAATGCGGCCGATATTGCTGTCCGTGGGCGGGACGTAAATGGTGCCACCGCGATGCTTGATCCGTTCAGCCGTTTGATCCACGTTCTCGACGGCGACATACCCCACCCATCTCGGCCTCGCACCCATTTGCAGCGCCTGTTGCGGCAGACCCATAAGTCCGCCAACGGGTCCATGCCCGGCCGAAAATAAAATGTAGGTGAATTCGGCCGTGGACGCGTCTTGTCCGCTCCAGCCTACGACACGGCCGTAAAACGCCTTTGCGGCTGCGATGTCTGTCGTCAACAGTTCGTACCAGACGAAACGTCCGTGCTGATCGGCCACGCCGATTTCTCCACTCGACCTAATGGTCCGATCCTAACGTTCGCATCCAGTTTCGGCGAGCGTTCTGGCGATGGTTCGCGAATGTCAAATCCAATCCACTGGGATGCTTGCACTGCCACGCCGAGCGGCGCTCGCCGAGGTTGTCTCGAACCTTTGCGTCACGGAAACGCCGATAAACGTTCATCAACATGAATGAAAACTGAACATCGCGTCGCATCATCGTGTAGGAGACAGCCTTGCACGGCGCACCTGCCAAGCGTAGAATTATTTTGCTCTGGACTCGAAACTCTCAATTACTGGAGGATGCGACTATGTCACGGGTGAAGCAAGCTTCGAAGAAGAAGCGAGTGACCAAGGCCGCCATACCGGCGTTAGGGGCCGCCGGATTGACTTTCTCGCTAGCGGGCGGCGCATCAGCGTCGGCGGTGCCGGCAGCAGATGTGCAGCCGACGACGAATCTCGTGCCGAACCAGGCGCTCACGCTGGGCGACGAGGAAATCGCCGACGTCAGTTTGGCGACGTTCCATCTGTTCGACAAGGAGAACACGGGAGACGTTCGCGGTGGCGTACAGTTCGCCAGGGGTTGCGGTTGTGGTGGCTGCCGAGGCTGCCGCGGCTGCGGAGGCTGCCGCGGTTGTCGAGGTTGCGGTTGCGGTGGCTGCGCAGGTTGCGGAGCTTGCTGCATCTCGTGGGGCTACTGCCGCATTTGCTAAGTCGCTGCGCAGGTCGATCGACGCGCTTGACAAACGAATATCGAAATGGCCGGGTCCGACAATGTCGACCCGGCCGTTCCATGTCTGGTTGGGGCGCCGCGCCTCATCCGCGCGCCAGTGGACGCGGCGACGAAGGCCTGCCCGGTTTCCAATCTTTTCAAAAAATGCTAGCGCCCGAACTGGAGTTATATTTCTGCGGCGGTGCTTCGGGGTGATTTGTAAAATGCGCGTGCTGACGTCATGAATGGCCAACGCAACAGGACCAAGAAGAGCCGCCCGACGCGGCCCCCAAACAGGGACATCCTGCGGTTCGCGCCGAATTTTACCGCCTATGTGCTGCCTCCTGATGTCGTATGCCTCTATTCGGAGGACCGGAAATTTTTCCTTCACGGCAAGCTCTATTGCGCCCTCGCCGCGGCAATCGGAAAAACCGGCAAGCGTGCTGCGGACCTTATCCGCGAATTGGCCAAAAATTTTCCGTCTGACAAAATCGAGGAAGCTCTCGAGCGGCTGATCGAACGCCGCTACGTCGTGGCGGCCGTGCCCTCTTCCGACGGCACCGTTGCCGGTTACTGGGCAAGCCTCGGGCTGCGCCCCGGGGTTGCGGAGCAAAATCTCGCCAATTGCCGCGTCCGCATCGAGGCGATCGATGTGAAGGGGGCGGCACAACTGAGTTCGGCCCTGACCGAGCTCGGCGTCAATGTCGTTAACCGCTCGCCCGATCTGACGATTACGCTGGTGAACGATTATTTCGAACGGCGGCTCGCCGAATTGAACAAGCAGCGCGTGGGGGACAAGACGCCGTGGATGCTGGTGCAGCCTTCCGGCGTTTTTCCGCTGGTGGGCCCTCTGCTGGAGCCGGACCAGACCGCCTGCTGGACCTGCCTGTTCGACCGCATGATCAGGAATCGCGAGATCAAGGGATTTCTCGATCGCGGAGGGGCGTGCGCGATCGCCGTTTCGCCGCTCGCCAATAACGTTTTGGGACAAAGCGCCATCCAGTTTGCGGCCGTCGAAATCGCCAAGGCGGTTGCCTCTGGCTTTCGCACCGATCTGCGCGATCATATTGCGAGCTTCGATCTGTTGGGCGCGACCATTGTCAAGCACTACGTGGCGCGCCGCCCACAATGCCCGACCTGCGGCAGCAAAAAATTGCAAAATCCGCGCCGTGCGCCGCAGCCGATCGAGAACGGTCCCAGCGCCAAGCTCGTCATGACCAGCGGCGGATATCGCTCGGTCCCGTCGCGCGTCACGGTTTCACGCTTCCGGAAACACGTCAGTCCCCTCACCGGCGTCGTGAAGCGGCTTGAGCCGATCGAAGCCGACCTGCCGATGAACACCAACTTTTTTGCGCAGCATAACTTTTCGGCCCCGGCCATGAGCGTCGATCAACTCAGATCGGGACTGAGCGGAGGCAGCTTTGGCAAAGGCTCGACATCCGAGCAGGCCGAAGCGAGCGCGCTAATGGAAGCGATCGAGCGCTATTCGGGAATTTTCCAGGGTGACGAGATCAGGATGAAGCGGCGCTTCACCGATTTCGCACCGGGCGATGCCATCCTGGCCAACGACGTCCAGCTCTTCAGCGAGGCGCAATTCCAGGCGCGGCACGAACCTGCCCAGGAAGATTCACATCCTGTCCCGGACCCCATCGATCCCGCGGCCAGCATCGAGTGGTCGCCGGCGTGGTCATTGCGCGACCAGCGCTTCCGGTATCTGCCGACCGGCCTGATGTACTTCTTCTATCGGGACTTCCATACCGATTCCAATGGCTGTGCCGCCGGCAACACGCTCCAGGAGGCGATCGTCCAGGGCTTCCTCGAACTCGTGGAACGCGATGCCTACGCGATCTGGTGGTACAATCGTTCATCGCGATCTGAGGTTGATCTCAGCGAGTTCGACGATTCCTACATCCGCGATATCAAGACCCAATTTACCGATGCCGGACGCAGGCTGTGGGTGCTCGACGTCACCAGCGATCTCGGCGTTCCCGCCTATGTCGCGATCATGCACTGGATGAAGGACGGCCAGGAGAATATCGAGTTTGGTTCCGGCGCGCATTTCGACCGCCGCATTGCCTTGCTGCGCTCGCTGACCGAGCTGAGCCAGTTCCTGTCGATTGGCCTGATGGGCGGTGGAAGCGGCGACAAGTCGAGCCTCGACGGCGTCACACCGTTGCGCCTGGAGAATTATCCGTTCCTCGTCCCGGCGAACTGTCCGACCGTTGCGCCGGAACTTGGCATCCATGTCCCGCTCGACAACGCGCGCGATCAGGTCAATGCCTGCGTCGAGATTGCCCGCCGGGCGGGTTATGATTTCCTCGTGCTCGATCAGACCCGACCGGACGTCGAAGTCCCGGTGGCGCGGGTGATCGTCCCCGGCCTGCGGCACTTCTACCGCCGTTTCGGGCCGGGCCGGCTTTACGACGTTCCGGTAAAACTTGGGTTGCTCGATCGACCCTTGCCGGAAAGCGAACTCACGCCGTTCCTCCCGCATACCTGAAGGGTGATCCCACTTGCGCTCTCCCCCGAAAAAGAGAGGGCGGAAAATCGCGCCGCTTGCCATTGCCGCCCGGCTGAACGCCCGCGTCATGCTCGAAGCGCAGGCCGATGGAAGTATCGCCGCCTGCTTTGACGGCTATTCGGCTGGCCTGGGAAAGTTCAGCGCCGACGCGATCGACCGCGCGCAGGGCCTGCGCGCGGGCCTGCCGTTCGACCGGTTCGCCCGGGGCAGCGGCAATGCCGACGAGGAAATCGACCTCATGGTCCGGCGGTTGGGCCGCCGCGGTCTTCTGGAGTACCGGCTGGGGGACCGCAGCGGCAAGAAGGACCGGGTCGTCATCGAACCGCAGTTAGCCGATTATTGGCCGCAAGCCTCAAAGCTTAGCGCCTCCGACACAATCGTGCTGTCTCGGTTCGCCTATCTGCGACGGCGCGGCAATGACATGATTTTGGAGTCGCCGCGTGCCGGCGCGTTGTTCAAGGTCTGCGATTCAAAAATTGCTGGCGCGATTGCCGCGTTGGCCGCGCCGCAAAAGATCAGCCGGCTCCGGCGGCAAGCGGGCTTTCCCGGGATGGAACTGCTCGGCTTGCTGGTGGATAGCAAAATCCTCTTCAAGATCGGCGGCGGCGATGGCCGCCGGGCGAGCGAGGGGGACGAAAACCTCGTACTTTGGGACTTTCATGATCTTCTGTTCCACACCCACAGCACGGAAGGCCGGCAGGCCAACCCACTGGGAGGGCTCTATCCCTATGCCGACGTCATCGCGCCGCCACCGGCGGTGAGGCCGCACTGGCCCGGCAAGAACATCGACCTGAAACCGTTTTCGGTTGCGGCCGCGGAGACGATCTCGCCCTACGCAAAATTGGTGCGCCAGCGTCATTCGATCCGTGAGTTCGACGACCAGCAACCGATTACGCTCACCGAGCTTGCGAAATTCCTCGAGAGCACCGCCCGCGTTCAATCGCATTGGACCAGCAAGCTCGATTTTGACGGCGACGGTCCTGACATCGATTACACCACACGGCCGTATCCGGCCGCCGGCAGCGCTTACGAACTCGAACTCTATCTGGCCGTCGCCAACTGCGAAGGGCTGGAGCGCGGGTTCTATCACTATGATGCCGATCAGCACGCGCTGGCGCCGATCGGCGCAGGTGCGCCGGAACTGGGGCTTTTGTTTCAAGGAGCGGAATATGCGATGGACGTCGCTGCTCCGCCGCAGATCCTGATCACGATTGCGGCCCGCTTCAACCGGATATCCTGGAAATACAGCGCCATCGCATATTCGCTCATCCTGAAGGATGTCGGCGTGTTGATCGGGATGCTCTATATGATGGCGACCGACATGGGGCTGGGCGGATGCGCGATCGGCACCAGCAACATCGATCTGTTCGCGAAAATGACAGGGATCGATTTCCACATCGAAGGCCCCGTCGGCCAGTTCGCCCTCGGGCGGGGCGCAAAGCCCGCATGATTACCGAATGTGCTAATTTGCTTTGACCACATCCGTTTCGAGGCATTGCAGCAGATACGCCGTGCGCTCTCTCGGCATTATCTTTTGGACGTCCGCCTTGTGCGCACATTCGCGCTGCTTGATCTGCTCGGCGCGGCGTTTTTCCGCTGCTTCCCGGTATTCCGGAGCGACCGAGGTTGGATCAACGAGCTTTTGCGCAGAAACGGATGTCGTAAGAAACAATGAAATCAGCGTGAAACGAATGAAAAGATTCAATGGGTCCTCCTACTATTAACTCCCTCGAAAAATCTACGAGTTGGAATTGCAAAGATTGTGCCGCTGCCGATCTTCGCCGTCAACTGCCGGATCCGGCGTGACCGACCACAGCAGCAGCGGATCACGATTTGGACTGGAGGGCCCTTCCTGCGAGAAGGATGACATGTGTCCGGACACGGACCATCCTAGCCAGCGCCGTAAAAAAATGCCCCATCCCGGAAGTGTGCGAGCCACCGGAATGAGGCGAAGTGCTGTGGGTACTCTAACAAGACGTCCGTCAACGGTCGCCCATCGACGAGCGCTAAATGCGTTTCTGATTCGGGCACGTTGGGGGCGAGATCGAGTCGGAACTCGGATCAATCGAGTCTGGTTTGCGCTTGTCTCAACGGGAAGCCGACCGACAGCCTGGCCGATCGCGTGCCAGCAGAAAAGGTTGTCGATTTCCCGAACGACACGCGCGAGGCTGCGGGCTGCCGGTGATTGCAAAACCGGCGCGAAGATAGTGTGCCCGGCAGCGGATAATTCAATGGGACAACCTGAGGCCGGCTGGGTCGACGCGCACTGTGTTGGTACTCCTCAGGCCCCTTCACGGCCCACGACAAGATGAGCCGCCGCCGTCGATCGCATAGAACGAGGAACCGCCAGCGGCTGGCGGGCGATGCAAGACACCGGAAGCGGTAACCGACCATTAATCATATAACCCCATGATTTGAGCTGAGACTTTGGTGGGCAATCGCGCATGAGCCGTCGCTGGATCCTCCACGCGACAGCTTTTTGTTTGTTGATTCACGGCGAGAAATCTTGCGACGGAGGCTGACATCGTGAGGATCGCAAGTGGCTGAGACGCCGGATAAACAGATACAAGTGGATAAGGAGCCTGTGGCCCCGCAAGGGGCTTCGAGCCGAGTGCCGGCGATAATCGTGTCCTTATCCGTCTTGGCCGTCATTAGCGCGGCCACCGCCTATGCTGTGCCGAATTTCAATGGCTTCGCTGAACAGTCTCCGCATGAGATGGCTCAGCTCCAAATACCAGATCCCACCGTCAGCGCCACGCTGAAGGATATTCAGTCGTTCCAACAACAAAATGCAGCTGCGCTACAGGAAAATGGGGCCGTTCTGCAGCAAAACGTAGCAATGTTGCAGCAAGGTGCCGCTAACCTGGAGTCCCTCAGGCAGGGTTTCTCAACTCAGCAGACGGATCTAAAAAGAATATCCAATCAACTGTCCTTGCTATTGGCGCGAGTGGACTCTCTGCAAAACGCGGTGACGCCACCGACGACCTCCTCCATTCCACAGCCAAATGCTCGCACCCGGGTGGCCAGAACCTGGCGCAAGAGAACATCTCGATTGCCTAAACCTGCCGGACCGGTTTCGGTCAGAGGCGCCCCGCTGAGCCCAGCACCGGCGCCAGGATGGGGCGCAGGATAGGTTTTGGCTGATGCGCGGGGCTTCGATGCCGCGCCGTCCGGCAGGCCAATGGTCACAATTGGTCCCGCCATGCTGACGGAACAGAATGACTGTCTCTGAGTGCATGTTGAGCGTTCATGTCGAAGGATCGAACAACCACGTTGGCAACGGCAGCGCTGCTGCTGTCGGGCCTCTCGCTTGGTGGGTGCGTGACTTCGACTGCTGGCTCATCACTGATGGACGCGCGGGCTGAGGCAACCGCGCTACAAGATCCGCTGCCAGGCGCGAGGACCCTGCGATGACGGCCGACGAACGGTCGAAGCTCCAGAAAGAATTGATCGCCGCGCGATCGCCAGACGTCTGCTGATAAAGCCAGAGGGGGCGCTGTGCGCCCTAAACCGATAAACGCCTCCAGCGCTGCGCGTCTCAAGCCTGAGCAGCCCTAGGCGCGCAACAGCTGTCGTTGGTTTGGACCGGCGGACAAGGAACCGAGCCGTAGGCATACGCAACAGTCGCCAACGAGAGGCTTAAGCCGCATCCCGCAGCCCTTGCAGTCATAGAAGAACACAGGCATCGGTCGGCATAGTCTCGATGGACCGACCACCGCATGAGGGGCAAATCAGAGTGGATTCCAATTGCATCCGGCGCCGCCAAGTATCGGCGGCAAAATGAAACGCGTTACGAAATCCACCCAGTCGGCTGCCATATGCCCCCTCGCCCCTGCCCAAATATTTTGCGAACTTCCCATGGTCTTCCCAAAGCCATTTTCTGGAAAGATTTGGCTGCAGAATTTCCAGCTAAGTTATTGATGCCCTTCCTGAGAGAGGGGTGACAGTTCATTCCGGAGACATGGGTTACACAATCGGGCTTTTTGCGGGAGAGCA
>Ga0209153_1000388_pt1 | contig 21316 bp, 15 predicted proteins | sample GraSoiAngelo_120_FD_185877 | JGI IMG/M metagenome (GOLD analysis project Ga0209153, IMG submission 185877) | Grasslands soil microbial communities from the Angelo Coastal Reserve, California, USA - 14_0919_09_20cm (SPAdes) (version 2) | ecosystem: Environmental > Terrestrial > Soil > Grasslands ...
GCGGATTGTATGGTGTGGCTATTGGCGGCGGTTTCTTCGGTGAATCGATGTTTCATCGGGTAACCGATGCTTCAAAAATCGCGCTGGCTGCGCTGGTCGAACACTTGAAACGACAACGCTTTGTCTTACTCGACACCCAGTGGCTCACGCCGCATCTCTTTCAATTTGGGGCCGTGGAAGTATCGCGCGCGGAGTATCTCGAGTTACTTGAGCGCGCCGTCAATTTGAAGCGAAGCTTTCTGTAGCGGCGTCGCTGGTAGGGCGAGACTCTGTCGAGCCGCAGATTTCTGTAGCAGTACTCTATGAGCGCCGATAGACCGCCACTACAACTCGGCATTGAGGGTTGAGCGTTTTCTGCTTTAATGAGCACCCGCCCTCTCATTGCAGCAGTAGTGGCATTGCGATTCGGCTGGGTAGCTCAGTTGGCAGAGCAGAGGACTGAAAATCCTCGTGTCGGCGGTTCGATTCCGCCCCCAGCCAGACCCCGTTTCTCCTCTCAGAAACGCGCTTTTTTCACCTTGATAATCGCGAGAGTCTGAAAACCGCGAAAGTGAAAGAAAAGGCCGGTTTCGGCAATGGCACCTCGAAGTTCGCTCGGCGAGCCGCCGAAACCAGCACGCGAGGGCGCGGGCTCCCCGAACAATTTTAACTGTTAGCTTGCAGCGAGTGCCGGCTCATCTTGCGATTGCAGATGCATCGCCACGGTTTGCGCGAGCCGATCAGGTAAGTAAGGCTTGGCGAGAAAGAGATGCTCTTTTTCGCGTTCGAACTCCGATCCGAAAAGCTCGGAGCTATAACCGCTGGTAAAGATAACTTTCAAATTCGGTTTATCCAGGATGAGAGTATGCGCCAGCTGTCGACCGGAGATAGATTCGGGCATCACAACATCCGTAAGTAACAAGTCGATCTCATCGCGGTGTTCGGCCCACACCTCAAGTGCATCGGGACCATTCGCAGCTGACAGCACGCGATAACCTAAAGCGGCAAGCGCTCCGCTGACGAACTCCCGCAACATTTCTTCATCTTCTACTACCAGGATAGTGATGGCGTTAGTCGGTGTGGAGTCGGTCGGTGAACTTTCTGATTTGGCTGATGCAGCAACGAATCTCTCGACGCTCAACGGGAAAAATGTGCGAATGATCGTGCCTCGACCTGGCGTGGTATCCACTTCAATCCAACCCCCGTGTTGCTTGAGCACCCCGTAAACGGTGGCCAGACCCATGCCAGTACCCTGGCCCGGATCTTTGGTCGTAAAAAATGGCTCAAAAATTCGACCGACCGTGGCCGCATCCATCCCGTAACCGGTATCCTTTACCGCCAGGCAGATGTAAGGACCAAGCTGCGATTCCGGATTGCGTGCTTGAGATGCTTTGTCGACTTCGACTTGCGTAGTGGTGAGAGTAAGCTTACCGCCGTCGGGCATGGCATCGCGAGCATTCAACGCAAGGTTCATGATGACCTGTTCGACATTGTTGGAATCAGCGAAAATCGGCGGCAGATCGGGAGCCAGCTGCATATCAAGGGCGATGTGTTCCCCGATCAGTCGCCGCAACATCGCAACTGTTTGCTCGACAACCTCATTGAGCGCGAGCGGTCGCCTCTGGATGATTTGCTTTCGGCTATAGGCGAGAAGCTGGCGGGTCAAAGCGGTAGCCCGTTCCGCGGCACGTTGCACCTGGTTGAGAGAAGACGTTAGTTTTTTATCGAGCCGCGGATTCCGCAGTTGCATCGAGGTGTTTCCAAGAATGACCGTAAGAATGTTGTTGAAGTCGTGGGCGACGCCGGCCGCGAGTCGACCAACGGCTTCCATCTTTTGCGCCTGGCGTAATTCGTTTTCGAGCCGCACGCGATCAGTGATGTCCTGCAAGATGAGCAAGTGATAAGGAGCACTTCCGAGCTCGAGATTCTCGGCTGCGACCAGAACTTCGCGTGTTTCGTTAGAGGTGGTGCGAATGGTCGCGGCTAAGTTCCGCACGGCGTGACGAGCTGCAAGTTCTTCGCGGACAGTAGTCGGGGTGGATTCATCGGCCCAAAATGTCGTGCTGCCTGCGAGCACAGCCTCGCGCGATGCGCCGACGAGTTCGAGAAAACTTGTGTTTGCATCGAGGCAATCTTTTCCGTCTGGGCGTTGAATCGCCATCGGCACCGGGCTGGCATGAAACGCTTTCGAAAAACGCTCCTCCGAGCGACGTAGCGCTTCCTCAGCAGCAGCGCGTTCCGCTACTTCGCCGGTCAAGCGCGCGTTGGCGGCGCGCAATTCCGCCGTGCGCTGGTTTACGAGCGCATCCAATTCCTCCATCTGTTCTCGCGCCATCTGGGTGAGCTGCCATTTTTTCGAAAGAGCGTGCGCCATCTGCAAGACCTCGACGTTATCGAAAGGTTTCTTGAGTACAAGCATCTTATCGGTGTTGCCGCCGACCGACTTCGCGATCTCGTCCCACGAATAATCTGAGTAGGCGGTGCAAATGACGATCTGAAGATCGGGAAATTCCTTCCAGATACGGGAGATGGTTTCAATTCCATCCCAGCCAGGGGGCATTCGCACGTCGACAAAGGCGACAGCGTACGGCGCGCCTTCGGCACAGGCGGCTCGGACTTTCTCAAGTCCCTCTTGTCCCTGGAAAGCGGAGTCGATCCGAAAATTTTGTGCGCGCGAGGCACCAGCCTCGTCGCCGAAAAGAGAGGCTTCCGTCGCATCAAGCTCTTCAGCGAGCTTGGCATCAGCGGGGCCGAGGATTTTGCGAAAATCTTCATGGATCGATGGGTTGTCGTCGATGATCAGGATGCGGTGATGGTGGGGCTGCAAAGTTGGAGGTGCGAGGTTCATGTGACAGAGGCGGTAGATGCAATGGGAAGTTCGAGGGTAAAGCTGGCTCCCTGGCCGATGCCGGGGCTCGCTACGGTGATGAACCCGCCCATCGAACGCGCGGCGATCGCGCCGCTATGCAGGCCGAAACCGTGGCCGCCTTCGCGGGTGGTGAAACCGTGTGCGAAAATGCGGGTCAAGTTTTCCGGTGAAATGCCGATGCCGTTGTCCGAGACGACGATCTGGATACAGTGCTCGTTCGGGGCGGAGATCGAGATTACAATTTTCTTGTCGATGCGCTCCACCTCGTCCAAAGCATATTTGGCGTTGCGAATCAGATTGATGAGAATCTGCAATAGCTTGTGCCGGTCGACGCGGATCGCCGGCACGGCAGAAAACCGCCGCTCAACTTCGACGCCGTGGCGCTCAAACGCGCCAATGTTCATGGCGATGGCGTCCTCTACCAGCCGATGGGCCTGGAGATTTTCGAAAACACCGCTGACCTTGGCGTAGCTCTGCTGCATCGCAACTACTTCCTTAATGTGCTCGATATTACGGCTTAGTTGATCGACCTCGTTCAGTAGTTCGGCGTTCTCCAGGATAAAGAATTCTCCGAGATTCGCGAGATAGCCCGGTAATTTTTGCCCATTTACATCATTCGTTAGGTATTCGCCGAGATCACCATTGTGGGCGGTGAGAAGTGCCGCGGCCTTTGCCAGCTTCGGCGCCTTGGAGCGGCGAAGCCTCTCCACGACGAGGCCGGCGGAAACATTTACGCTGTTGAGCACGTTACCGACATTGTGCAGGACGCCGGTCGCCACTTCCGCCATGCCAGCGAGACGCGAAGTTTCGAGTAACTTCTGCTGCGAAAGACGCAACGCTTCCTCTGCTTCGCGGTACTCCGTCATGTCGCGTAAGACCGTGGAAAAATATTCTACTTGGCCCTCAGAACTTTTGTGCGCGATAAGGACCTGCGACACGGGAATTTCCTTTCCATTGCGGGCTAAAATGGTTGTCTCGCCCGCCCACGAGCCATGTCGGATGGCCGCCTGCAATCCATCCTTGACGAAAATTTCGCGAGCCCATTCGGGATGCAAATAGAGTGTCTTCATTCCGGAAATATCCCGATCTTGAGCTACGCCCAGAATTTCGTGCCCGGCACGGTTGAGATAGAAGGGAATGCCACCCGGATTGGCACTCATCACGATATCGGGCGTAGCTTCGAGAATAGCAGTGAGCCGGGCCTGTGCGGCCTCCGCTCGTTTACGCTCGCCGATCTCGCGCTGGAGCGCGATCACTTGTTCCTGCAATTCGTGTCGTGCCGTTTGTAGCGCGCTATCCTGAGACTGGATTTGCGTCAGCATCTGGTTGAATGCGTCGGTCAACCCTCCCACCTCATCGCCGCACACCTTCGTAGCCCGCACGGAATAGTCGCGGTCGTGGGCGATCGTCCGCGCGGTGCCGGCAAGGCTCAGAATCGGGTTGGTGACAAACCGAAGGAATTGACTCGAAAGCAGGAATGCGAGAAGGAGCGAAGCGGCAAGAACCAGCGCGAAAATGCCACCATAGAGTTTGAGAAGTTGCGACGTCATTGCCCGCAAATCCGCGATGAGGTAGAGCGTTCCTTCCCGTTTCCCGTCGAGCATGACCGGCTGTGCGAGGAGAATTCGATTGCCGTCGATTCGGAAGCCCGATTTCAATCGCGCTGCTTTGATTTCCAGTTCATCCCGCAATCCACCAAAATAAGCCAGGCGCTGCTGGTCTGCGCCCTCGAGGCGCGCGCCGACAATTTGGGGCATTGTCTTCAGTCCAGTAAGGATTTGGGCTGCGGCTCCCTCGTCCCTAAACATTACCGCTGCGGCGCAATTGTGAGCCGTGATCTCCCCGACCACCGCCAGTTCGTGGGCAGAATGCTGCCTTAAGGTATAAGCCTGGAAGCAGAACAGAGCCGCGAAGGCAAGGAGTAGTACCACACCCGAGATCAACATGATCACGAATGTGATTTTTTGCCCAACAGGGCGATCGCGCAGGTTTCGCATGGGATCGTCAGTTCAAAGCTCAAGGCACATCGAGTAGGTGATAGCTAATTTCGAGCCGCGCCTGCGGGCAGGGTTAAAATTCGCCTCCCGAGGCCGCTCCATCAACGCGAACGGCCTCCCCGGGGGGTTGTTGAGCAGCTAACGAGCATGCTGTGAAAAGGATTGGCACTTCACGTCCTAATCTGTCCAGCGCGACATAAAGTAAGGCTCCGGAGGAACACATTTTGCTTGGAAGGGCAGGGCAGATCACTCAACGACGTCTCTATTGCCCTTGAACCAACCGATGAATGTTTACCCCGAGGAAATTGCGGATCCGGAAGAGCCGGCAAAGTTCAGCTCGAAAGTACCGGAACAAACTGCGGACGTCGCGGATTCTTCTGATACGAATCGCTGGCGCAAGCCCGTATTGACTGCCGCCCTTCTGAGCACCGTGGCGCTGGCGATGGGGTTCGGGATTTGGAGCCTCTCGCGCCAGCTAGCACCAGAGCTCACCAGCGTGTCATCGTCGCCGGAAGCCGCCGCCCTCGCGGTTCTCCCAGAGAAAAGTATCGCGGTTCTTCCTTTGGAGAATCGTAGCGAAGATAAACAGAACGCGTTTTTGGCCGATGGCGTCCAAGATGATATTCGTACCGCTCTTGCCAAAATAGCGGACCTCAAAGTAATCAACCGCACTTCAGTTAATACCTACGTGGCGGGAACGCGACGAAACTTGCGCGAGATAGCTCAGACTTTAGGCGTCGCCTTCGTCCTGGAAGGAAGTGTCCGCCAAAGCGGTGAGAAAGTGAGCATTACCGCGCAGCTTACCGATGCCCGGAGTGGCACTCCCGCATGGCAAGAAAGCTACGAACGCGATCTGGTCGACGTCTTCGCAATTCAGAGCGATATCGTGCAGCGAATTGTCTCTCAGCTTCAAGCCACCGTCTCGCCCAAAGAGAAAGCCGCTATCGACGAACGTCCGACTAAAGATCTCATCGCTTATGGCCTTTACGTCCGCGCGAAGGCGCTCGTCGCGACGATTTCTCTCAATGCCCAAATTAACGAAAAATTGCGTGAGGCCGTTGACCTACTCGATCAAGCCATCGAGCGGGATCCCAACTTTTTCCTCGCTTACTGCCAGCTCGCCGCCGCCCATAACTACCTGTATTTTTTTGGTCTCGATCACACGCCGGCCCGTCTAGCTCGGGCGGATAGCGCGCTCAACACTGTCATTCGTCTGCGCCCTGATGCAGGGGAGACGCACCTTGCTCGGGCTGATTTCCTGTATCGTTGTTATCTCGATTACGAGAAAGCGCGGGCCGAACTCGCCGTTGCCCAACGCGCGTTGCCGAATAATTCGGAAATCTTCGAGCTAACCGGCTATATCGACCGGCGTCAGGGACTTTGGAATGAATCAGCGCGGAGCTTGCAAAGGGCTCTCGCGCTGGATCCACGCAACTTTTTCATTCTCCAACAGATCGCGCTCAGCTATCAGGAATTCCGACAGTTTCGGGCGATGGCTGCTGCTTTGGACCGTGCGCTCGTTCTAATTCCGCGCGACTTAGACACGCGGGTCACTCGCGCCTTGGTTGATCTCGAATGGCGAGCAGACCCCCGCCCCCTTCGCGAAAGCATTCGAACAATTCGGGCCGAAAATCCGGCGACGGCGTCAGACTTGGCCGCTCAATGGTTCTACCTCGCGCTGTGCGAACGCGATCCGGCGGCAGTGACCAAGGCTTTGGCTGCGATCCCGGACAGCGGAACGGCCGTTGATCTGAACTTTCCACGTTCCTGGTGCGAAGGCATGGCCGCCCGCAGCAAGGACGATGTTGCCACGGCCCAAGCTGCTTTCCTCGCCGCGCACGCGGAAATCGAACGCACGGTGAAAGAGCAACCCGGTTATGCGCCAGCGCTGTGCGTGCTCGGCCTCATCGACGCAGCCCTCGGCCGCAAGGATGAAGCAATCCGCGAAGGCCGACGCGCGATTGAACTCCTGCCGATTACCAAAGACTCAATCGACGGTGCAGAGCTGGTGAAGTACATGGGCGTAATTTACGCCTGGTGTGGTGAAAAAGATCTCGCCATCGAACAAATAGCAGCGACACTGAAAATCCCAAGCACCTTAAGCTATGGTAACCTGAAACTGCACCCGAACTGGGATCCGCTGCGCGGCGACCCACGTTTCGAAAAAATTGTAACTGATCTCGCACCGAAGAATCCTGAGAAGTAAACAAAGGGGACCTTGGCCGGCTTTCCTAACGGTTGAAGGCTCCGGGGACCGGGTGATTCTACTCGCCGCTGAGTCTTCGATAACCCGCAGATCCTGATTAATTTGCGCATTAAGTCGGAATCTTAACTGTGTTGAAACTCCGCAAATTCGACGCCGATAAGCGACGAGTACAAGCCCTGATTTTGCTGCTTTTTCCTTCTGAAGACACAAGGACTGAAAATCCTCGTGTCGACGATTCGACTCCGCCTCAGCCAGATTTCTCAGAACCTACTACTCAGTACGCAGCGCGGTGATCGGATTCACATGTGTAGCCCGGCGCGCGGGGAGGAAACACGCGAGAAGCGCGGCCGTAGTAAGCATTACGCTCGAAGCGATCAGGGCGAACGGATCGCTCGGACTTACTTGATAGAGAATCTGAGCGAGCACGCGGCCGGCGGCTAACGACAACAACAGTCCGACAGAGACGGCGAGCGCGGTTTGCAGCGCGCCTTGTCGCATGATCAATGCGAAAACGTCTTTACGATGCGCGCCCAGCGCCATACGGATCCCGATTTCGCGTGTGCGACACGCAACTGCGTACGCTTTGACGCCGTAAACTCCGACAACGGCAAGCAGGAGCGCGATCAGGCCGAACGCGCCGAACAATGTCGCACCCAACTTGACGATCCAAAGTCCGACGCAGCGATCTAGAAGATCGACATATGGCGCCATGTTGATGATGGGCAGGTCGGGATCAATGTCGCGCAACGTTGATCGCACCGTCCCGATCATGCCGGCGCCTGATTGTCGATCTTGGCTCCCGAGTCGGACATGGAAGAAAACGTTACCGGTGTAACCTTGGGCAAACGGCACAAACAATCGCCCGGTCGAGGCGACATCTTCTTGGACGTCGTGGCGATGAGTGTTGACAATGCCAACGATCTCAATGTCGTTAGGCGAACAATCCTTCGGTAGAACTGTGTAGCGGACATGCTGACCGATTGCATCTTCATTCGGAAAAAGCTTCTTCGCCATAAGTTCATCGATGATGCCGACTTGCCGCCCCTCCTTGTTTTCGCATTCGGCTTGGGTGAAATCCCGCCCGCGCAAAATCTTAACCCCGATCGCTTCGAAATATCCGGGCGTCGTCGCAGTCCAGAGCGCGCTCGCGCCGGGATCGGGTGCTTTGGGATCATTCGACAACGTCGATCTCGTCGACATGATCCTGCGCGAGTTGGTGAAATTTCCGTAAGGCAACATTGTCCCGACGCCGACGGCTTTGACGCCGGGAAGTTCGCGAGCGCGCTGGATAATGTTGAAAATTTCGCGGCGCGCATCGGCCGGCTCCTTTTTCACCAAAGTGAAATCGATTTCTGTGACAAGATCGCCGGCGGCGACAAATCCCGGATTCAATCCCGCGGCTTTCATCGCGCCGCGGAAAAATAATCCGGCCGCGAAGAGCAACATAAGGGAGAGGGCGATCTGTGCCATGACCGAGATATGTCGCGGCGCAAAGAATCGGCTGAAGCGTCCCATCCGCGCCGGTTCACCGACTTGTTGTTTCAAATCGTTAACCAGATCGGACTTCGTCGCTTTAAGTGCGGGACCGAGGCTGAAGAGCGCAGTCGCGATCAGACAAAACACGAACGTCACCGCGAGCACGGCGAAGTTCGGCGTGAGATCGACAATGAACGAGAAGTTGACGTTGTTTAGCAACGCGGCCAGCGAGTGAAGCAGGATGTTGTTGCACCAGATGCTCAGGATCAGGCCAACGACGCCGCCGCAAATCGCGAGCAGTAAACCTTCGGCCAGTAGTTGCCTGACGATTCGCCAGCGCGACGCGCCGAGCGCGAGACGCAATGCGATCTCTTTCGACCGGGCGGTTCCGCGAGCGAGTAACATGTTGGCGAGATTCAAACAAGCGATCAGCAACACCGCGCCCGCCATCGACATGAGCAATGTTCCGATCAATGTAATCGGGCCATCGTCTTCCGGCGACGTGCTTAGACTAAATCGCGACGGTTTTTGGATTTGCACTTCGCGCTGAAACTCGATGTCGGTCTGCATTGCGCTGAAGCGCTGTGAGACCACCGGCATGCGCCATTTCGCACTCTCAATCGTCAGGGCGGAGCGCAAGCGACCGACAAGATTGAGCGTGTAATTTTTTGGATTAGCCAGATCGTGCATCGATTCCGAATCGCCAAAGGCGGAGCCGAGCTGCGCGCGCATGCCGAGGGGCATCCACACATCCGGCGCAATCAAAGCACTCGCACCGCAAAATCCTTCCGGTGAAATGCCGATCACCGTGTAAGGCTGGCGGTTGATCTGCAATGTGCTGCCGACGAAATCGGCGCGGCCGCCCTGGCGTTTCCAAAATCCGTAGCTGGCCACGACGACCGGAATGTTGGCGTTCGGTTTACATTCTTCAGCGTTGTAAAAGCGACCGCGGAAAGGCTGCACGCCCATCATCGAGAAATAGTTTTCCGAAGTCAGGAAGGCAAAACTCCGCCGCATCTCATGATCGCGTCCGATGCCGGCGACGGCGAATTCGAGTGCGGCCAGATCGACAAAAACTTCGCCGTTGTTTTCGCGCATATCGCGAAATTCATTGTAGGAAAACTGGCGATAATCATGGTTCGCGTTCTGTCGGCAGTTGAAAACGTTCACCACTTCGTTAGGCCGGACCGGCACCATCGGACGCAGCACCACACCATTGATCAAAGCGAAAATTGCTGAGTTCACTCCGATGGCCAAGGCCAGCGTTAGTACTGCTACCGCGGTGAAGCCCCGAGACTTTAATAGTTGTCGCAAAGCAAACTTGAAATCTTGAATCATAATCTGCGCCTAGGGTTGCGTTTTCGGTGAGATGCGGTCATGAGGCGGTTTGGATTCAGAAAATTATTGCTGTTTGACCGAGGCCTCAAAAAACGGTCATTCTCGTCCGGAAGGCTAGAGCGTGGCGCAGCAGGTAACTGGTGACGAGCAGGGTCGACGAGAAAATAACCGGGCAATTGCTTTTCTCAAATGATACATTAGAATATCTCAACTGAGAATATTATGGCAATGGCAACTTTAACGCGAAAGGCTGTGACGGTGCATCAGCAGATCAAGCGGATTCATGCCGGGTTAAGCTTTCAGGCGGTGCAGAATTTGCAAAGGGCGCTTGACCTTCCGCTGGAGAAAATGGCGGCAGTCCTCGGAATGTCACGCGCGACTTTGCACCGGCGGAAAACACAAGGAAAGATCGACCAGCACGAATCGGAACGATTGGTGCGGTATCAGCGATTGCTAAAAAAAGCAGACGACGTTTTCGGCGACGGGGCAAGCGCGCGAGAGTGGTTAACCCATAAACAACCCGGCCTGGGCGGCGCAGTGCCGTTGGACTTTGCGAGGACGGAGATCGGCGCGCGCGAAGTGGAGAATCTGTTAGGCCGGATCGAGTACGGCGTCTATTCCTGATGGCAAGCGTCGTCGGCTGGCGCATCGTTAAAGAGAAACACGCCAAGTCCGCCTTCTCCGGCGAAGGGGCGCGCATTTTCGAGGGGCGGTGGAATTCCGCCGGGGTGCGGATGGTTTGTTGCAGCGAACATCTATCCCTCGCGGCGCTGGAAATTCTCGTGCACACACAGCCGGTTACGATCCGGGATAAGTTTCGGGTCTTTCGAGTCAGTTGGGACGAAACGATAATGTCAGCGATCGATTTAAGAAAACTGCCGAAAGGTTGGAACGCGCAGCCACCCAGCTTGATTTCAAAAAATATTGGGGACGAATGGGTCCAATCCGGCCGGTCCGCTGTTCTTGTTGTGCCAAGTGCGATTGTTCCGCTGGAAAAAACGTTTCTGTTGAATCCCAAGCATCGAGACTTCGGGAAGATCAAAATTAAAGATAGCGGCAGCTTCGTGCTCGATCAGCGACTGCGCTAACAAATTGTAGGGCAGGCGTTTCCGCCTGCCGCTCTGAAGGAACGGCGATCTTCGTATCGCTGTCGGCGGTTTGGAATCCGCCCCTCTTTGGGCAAACGCGGCTCGACGGAGTCTTGTCTGACCGGCGGTTGGTCGCCCGTAAAAACCAGCGTCTAAACCGTTTTTTCCGTCGTGGCCGAATCGACAAAAAAGCAGCCCTGCCCAATATGAAGTTGTGAACACAATCGCCTCAGCCCTCGTTTTTCTTATTTGCCACGGCATTGCGCTGGCCCAGCAACCATCTGCCACACTCGCCGGCACACGCCCTTCTACCTCGCCCACGCCCGAAGCTGCCGCGTCGCCTTCGCCGAGTCCGACAAGCTGGTCCGCTCCTTTTTCGCCAGCGCCGGAAGCAACCCCGCTTAGGTTGACTGACATTCTCTTCAAGAATTTCAAAGCGCGGTCGATCGGGCCGGCGGCGATGGGCGGCCGGGTGTCGGACATTGCGATTGATCCACGAAATCCGGCTGTGTTTTTCGTCGGGCTTTCAACCGGCGGCTTGTTCAAGACGGGCGACAACGGTGTGACCTTTGATTCGGTCTTCGACAAGCAGCCGGTGCAATCAATTGGCGCGGTCGCGGTCGCACCGAGCGATAGCGATATTGTATGGGTTGGGACGGGCGAACCAACCGACCGTAATTCGGCGGAATGGGGGAATGGCGTTTATCGTTCCAGCGATGGCGGGAGCATGTGGCAACATGTTGGGCTGGAGAACAGTCGCGCCATAGGACGCGTGGTCGTTCACCCGAAAAGTCCCGAAACGGCGTATGTTGCCGCTCTCGGGAATCTTTGGGCGGACGGGGGTGACCGAGGTTTGTTCAAAACAACGGACGCGGGAAAATCGTGGAAATCTGTCCTGACTGCACCCGCGTCGCAAAGCGCACGCGTGGGTTGCGTTGATGTCGCGATGGCTCCCGATAATCCGGAAATAATTTACGCGGCCCTTTATGGGCGGCGCCGCATGCCGTGGAGTTTCGCGTACGGTATTTCCGCGACCAACGGCGAAGATGTTGGCGGTATTTTCAAGAGTACCAACGGCGGTGGAACATGGAAAAAATGCAGCAATGGTTTGCCGATGCTGATGGGAAAGATCGGGCTCGCGGTCACAGCGGCGAATCCCAAAATTGTGATGGCAGTAGTGCAGAGCGACGAAGGCGGCACGAACGATTTTACCAATATTCACAGTAAACGCGGCGGCGTCTTTCGGTCGGAGGATGGCGGCGAGACATGGAAACGCACCAGCGATCTGGATCCCCGGCCATTTTATTTCAGCCAGATTCGGATCGATCCCGCGAACGATCAGCGCGTTTATCTACTCGGCTTCGCGCTCCTCGCTTCTGATGACGGTGGGAAAACTTTTCGCGAAGATCTTTCGGACAAATTGCATCCGGATATGCACGCGCTTGCCATCCAAAATGGAAGTACCCCGCCGCCAAAACCGCCGAAACCGGAGGACAAGAACAAGCCACCGCAGCCGCCGGTTTCGTTGCGTTTGATCGTCGGAAATGACGGTGGCGTTTACCAAAGCTACGCCGGCGGCAAGGGCTGGGAGCATTTGAACAGGATCCCAGCCGGCGAATTTTACCGCATCTCGTTAGACGATTCGCGCCCGATTTACCGGATCGCGGGTGGATTGCAGGATAATTGCAACTGGGTTGGACCGAGCGCTGTCAGCAGCAAGGAAGGCATCCGCAACTGTGATTGGACGCCGTTCACGGGCGCCGATGGATTTTATGTGCTGTTCGATCCGGCTGATCGCGACACCCTTTACGGCGATAACCAGGAAGGCGTGGTGCATCGATTTAACATGCGCACGGGCGAGCTGCGGATCTTGAAACCGCAATCGCCCGAAGGAAGCGAGCCGACGCGTTTTCATTGGAACTCACCCCTTATCATGAGCCGGCACAAACCGGGCGTGCTTTACCTCGGCGGCAATCACGTTTTTCGCCTGACCGATCGGGCGGAGCATTACGCGGTCATCAGTGCGGACCTATCGCACAACGAGCCGGAGAAGACACGCGTGATCGGGAGCGGCGCGGAAGTCTATGGAGTCGTCTATTCGTTGGCGGAATCGCCGGTGCGTGCTGGAACTTTGTGGGCGGGAACTGATGACGGCCGGCTCTGGGTTACGCAAGACGATGGCGGGAAATGGACCGAACTGACGGCAAATTTGCCCGAACCGCTGCGCAGTCAATGGATCGTGCGAATCGAACCCGGCGCACAAGACGCGAATGTCGCTTACGTTGCCGCGAGCGCTTATCGGGTCGGGGACGATCGGCCAATGATCGCGCGCACTTCCGATGTCGGGAAGACGTGGACGAATATTGCCGGCGATCTTCCGGCGAACGATCCAGTGGAAGCCCTTCGTGAAGATCCGGTAAATCCGAAACTGCTTTATGCTGGCACGCATTTCGGCCTGTTCGCATCCTTCGATCAGGGTGGGCACTGGGTGCGGGTTGGCGATTTGCCGCCAGTACGGGTGGATGACCTGCAAATTCACCCGCGCACGTCCGACCTGGTGATCGCGACGCATGGCCGCAGCATTTACGTGGTCGATGACGCGCGGCCGTTCCGCGAACTGACGCCGGAAATCGCGAGCAAACCGGCGCATTTATTTAGCGTGCGTCCAACGAATGGCGCTTACGCACCTTCTGGATTTTCGGAGTGGAATGGCAAAGGCGTTTATCGCGGCGCCAACCCCGCAGAAGGCACGCTGTTCACGGTGTGGGTAAAAGATTTTACTGGCGATGAAATTAAAATCGCGATCACGAATGCAACCGGCGTGCCGGTGGCGAATTTGAAAGCACTCGGCGTCGCCGGATTCACGCGTTTGAATTGGGATCTGCGTCCGACCGAAGATGTGCTGACGAAATATGGTGGAGATGATCCGAAAAAATTAATGTCGAGCGGAGATTATACCGCCGAACTTTCCTTCGGACCGAACAAGATGAAGCAAACTTTTCACGTAGATCTGGCCGAAGGGATTACGCCCCGTGGCGGATTCGAACCGCAGGAATGATCGATGAACGTAAAAAATATTCGCGAAGCGAGCGATTGGTTTGAAGTGCTGCAAACAACAAAGCGAACGCAGACGGCTATGATGACATTGAAACCGGGCAAATCATCCGGCAGCGAACCGGAAGGTCACAAGAACAGCGATCAGGTTTTACTAGTCTTGAAGGGAAAAGTGGAAGGTGAGATTGCGGATGAAACACTCACTTTGCGAGAAGGCGATGTGATTGTGATTCCGGCGGGTACGCGACACAAATTTAGTAATCGAAGCTCAGCCGACGCGGTTACGTTCAATACCTATTCGCCGCCGGAATATTAGACGTTCATAGTAATTGCGGGCAAGACGCCCACTTGTCTCACCGCCTCGCCGCACGAGCCCGTCCGGTGGCGGACAAGATCGCTGTGCTATTGGCTAGGCCGCCAGGAGCGGCGCGACTAACGAGGATTGGCCACCGAATTTCGGATACAAAAAGCGCGCAGCTGGCGAACTCTCTCGGGTTCTAGCACAGGCGCGGGTCGTCCCGGCGTCTCGCAAATGGTGCAGCGCCGAAGAAAGCAACAAAGTGCCAAGGCCGCGGTTTCGATATTCCATCAGGATGCAGGGTCCGGGAACAAGTTGCGCCGGCGCATCAGGGTCAGTCATGAGCAGCGTACCACCGACGATGCGGGCGCCGTGTTAAAGTGCCAGCCAGGAGCCAGATTCGGAATTGAACGCAGCCGCGATTGAGCTTTTCACCTGCGCGTCAATCATGTGCAGCGCCGCGTTCCAACTCGGATCAAGCGCGAATGATTTCTCGATCACCTCTTGCAACTGCCGGCGTTCCGCAGCTTTGACCAGGCTCAAACGGAACTGTCTCGGCGCACTAATCGCCGCCAATTGGGTTTCGGCCAAGTCCCAGACAAAGTTAACCCATCTCGTTTTTTTCATGGTGAGCTATAGCGCTTAGCCAACCGGCGCACCTTGGACGCGCCGCAAAATCCCGCAACAAGATTACATCGTCTGCACCGTCTTCAACGTCGAGTGGAAAAAATGATACTTCTCGCGATGTTCGGTCATCCCTCGGCGGAGAACGGCACTGAAGTTCGCCAGGTCGGCGATATTAACGATTCGATCGACGCTGTGAATAAACGCAGACAGCGAATCGTTGGTCGGAAAGAGATGGCTGAGCAAGACAACGAAATGCTGGCGCCGTTGGCCGGCGGATTCGGCGACGAGTCTTTGAAGAACTGGATTGGTCGCGAGGGTTGAGCCCTTGAAGTTTTCGTAAACGACAATGACATCGTACGAATAAGTGCGGAGCTTGAGTAGGACATCGTCTTCATAAAGGCCCACGTGCACCTTGTACTTTAGATCGGCCAACTGCGGCACTACCACTTTCTGATATTGCTCGTGATCAAGGCAGACGAGCGCGGTGCTCTCGCCGGCATCGAATAACTGTAAATCGTTTTCTTGTTCCACGGGCTAGACGAAAGCGTTGGTGGGGACGTCCATGCGCAGGCCGGATTGGAGTTCGCTGCCTACGCCGCGTGCTTTTTGAATGAGATCGATCCCGCGGGTAACGGTACCTTTGCGGGTGGCATAAAGACGCGCGGTTTCTTCGCTGATCAAATCGTTGTGGTAGGCGTTAAGAATGCATTGATCGAAGGTCATCCAGCCCAATTGCGCACTGGCTTCGATGATTTCATAGAAATTGCGGTGCTCACCTTCGCCGAGGGCGACTGCTTCCTTGGTTCGCAAATTGTTTCCCATGATTTCCATAAGCAACTGACGACCACCGCCCGCTTTTTTTGGCGCCAAACGCTGGCTGACGACGTAACGCAGGACATCGGACAGGCGAACGCGCAGTTGTTGCTCTTCGCCGAGCGTGAACATGCCGAGAATACGATTGATCGACTGGCCGGCGTCGACCGTGTGGAGCGTGCTCAGAACCAGGTGACCTGTCTCCGCTGCCATCAATGCGATTTCGACCGTGGCACGATCGCGCATTTCGCCCACGAGAATGACTTTCGGCGCTTGCCGCAACGCCGCCCGCAGGCCGTTGGGATAGGTGTTAAAATCCTGGCCCAACTCGCGCTGGTTGAATGTCGCCTTAAGACATGGATGAACGAACTCAATCGGATCTTCCAGCGTGACGACGTGGATCGGCTGCGTCTCGTTAATTTCATTGAGCATCGCTGCCAAAGTGGTGGTTTTACCGCTGCCGGTCGCACCCGTGACGAGCACGAGTCCGGTTTTTTCCTTCGCGATCTCCCTGAAAATGATGGGGAGATGAAGTGTTTCCAAGGTGGGAACGGTGGCTTCAAGCCGACGCAAAACGATCGCAAAATTTCCGCGCTGCCGGAAAATATTAACGCGAAAGCGCGCCTCGTCGCTCAACGAATAGCTAAGGTCGCAAGAACCGCCGCTCAAATAATCATACATCAATCGCCGATCGCCCTGCATTAAGGCGAGTGCGATTTGTTCCGTCTGATACGGAGTGAGGTTTTCGATCGGGGGATCGATCAAGGCTGTCTTTAGCTCGCCAAACGTTTCCACTTGCAGCGGATGCCCGACCGAAAAGTTCAAATCCGAAATGCCGGGGTGTGTATGCAGCATCGCAGAAAGGATCTTATCAAGGTCGGGTAGTCGCATTATTCCTCCGTCCAGTCTTCCGGCGGGTTCTTGAGGAATTGGCGGAATTTTTTCTTATCAATCGCCTTGTCGTACGCTTCCTCCGGCGAAATGCGGGCATGACGAAGATGATCGATGATGGCGTCGTCGAGCGGTTGATTGCCCTTCTTCTTCCCGACTTGAATCATGCCCGGGATCTGGTGCGTCTTAGCCTCGCGGACGAGGTTGGCAATTGCCATGTCGACCACCAGAATCTCCAAGGCCGCGACTCGGCCAGGTTTGTCGATCCGCTTGAAAAGATTTTGGGCGATTACCCCTTTGAGCGATTCCGCGAGGGTGGCCCGAATTTGGTTCTGCTGATTTGTCGGGAAAACGTCAATGATACGATCGACGGCTTTGGAGGCGCTTGAGGTGTGGAGGGTTCCGAAAACGAGGTGACCGGTTGCGGCCGCGGTCAGGGCCAGTTCAATCGTTTCCAAATCGCGCATTTCACCGACGAGCAAAATGTCAGGATCTTCGCGCAACGCTCCGCGGAGGGCGTTAGCAAACGAGCGGGTATGGACGCCGACCTCGCGGTGTTGCACGAGACAGTTTTGACTGCGATGCACAAATTCAATCGGATCCTCCACTGTAATGATGTGGTCGTGCCGCTGGAGATTGGCGAAGTCCATCATAGCGGCAAGGGTGGTGGATTTTCCCGAGCCGGTGGGACCGGTAACCAGAATAAGACCTTTCTTGAGAAGCGGGAATTTTTTCAGTACCGGCGGCAATCCCAGATCGTCAACCGTCAACACCTTCGATGGAATTAAACGAAAAACCGCAGAAATCCCGTATTTCTGCTGAAAGAAATTGACGCGATAACGAGCAACGCCCGGCACTTCGTAGCCAAAGTCAACATCGAGATTCTCTTCGAAATGTTTGATCTTTGTTTCCGACGCGATCTCGTAAACCATGGTTTTAAGTTCCTCATCCTTGAGCGCGGGGTAATCCACCCGGATGAGGTCGCCATTGATGCGCAGCATCGGCGGATTATTGGTAGAAAGGTGCAGGTCGGACGCCTTTTGTTCCGACATCAATTTAAAAAAAGCGTCGATGCGAGCCATGCGGTTCCAAGGTTTGCACAGCTAAATTGATGCCATGGGCCGGTCGTCGTAGCCGTCTACACTGCCGGGGCGCTACAACGGGGAATTGGAGGGGCGAGTTGCGCGAGCCCGGCGTCGCAGAGCTCCGCCCTCCAGGGTGGTCAAAGCATTGCCCACAAGGCGATAGGGCGCAGTGGCTACAATTCCAAAGCCTAGCGGATTGGGCGCCCCGACGCGTCGAGGGTCGAGCGGACCTGTTCGAGCAGCTTCTCACGGGTGTAGGGCTTGGGAATGAACCCGCGAAGCCCCTGGGCCAGCATGGCGCCGATCTTGTTTTGCTCGGCAAATCCGCTGCTCAACACGACGTTAACGCCCGGGTTGAGCGCCTTCAATTCCTCGAATACAGCGTCCCCATCCATCACCGGTAGGAAGAAATCCAGGATGATTAGGCCGATCTGACGATGGATTTGTTGAAAGATTTTAAGCGCCTCGAAACCGTCCCTGGCGACGATCACTTTATACCCTTCTTCCGAAAGAATTGTGGAGGCAAACTCCGCAATTTCCGGTTCATCGTCGATGATCAGGATCAATTCGCGCGTTCCGTTAGGGTTTAGGACGGCGATTTGCGATGGAATTCCTGGGGCTCTCTCTCCAGTCGATTCCTGCGCTTCACCGGCCAGCTCTGGCGCAGGTGCCGCTGACGTGGCCGCGGGTCCATTGGGGCTGCCGGGTCTGGTATTCTCGAGAATCTTGGACGTTACGCGATTAAACAGCGCTTGCGCCGATTGCGTCGCTATCTCTACCTGCTGGTTAAGCTGATCGATGTAGTCGTCGCCCTTGTGCCGTTTCATCAAATCGGCATAGCGAGCAATTTGCTGCAAAACTGTATTGAGCTCAGTGGAGGTCTTGGCGATCCACTTCAGGTCGTCCTGATGCAGCATAGGTGTCTATGTCCTGGTCTGTGTCCTTCGCACACGCCCACAAAACGCAACCAAAAATCGTAATGCAAGCGAAAGCGAATGAACCAAGAGTCAGCATAGAGCGGATTTTTTTCAAAGTTAGCCCGCTTCATGCCCACACCCTTTCGGAGGTGGCCGCGATTTTCTCGAACTTTCGAGATCGCGCGCCGAACCCGAGCCCTGTTTATAATTACTAGCAATTTATTTGCCCAGAGCCCGTTTCAGTTCGCTTTTGGCAGAATCGATCTGCTTCGGTGTGCCCGATGAGATCAAAATGCCTCGTAATCTGTCCCCTTGATAATAACGCGCGGTAAATTTTTTCTTGGCGTGCGTCCCGGTAAGGTCCACCCGGGTCGGTTGGATAGTGAAATCGCCGACAAAATCGAGTCGCAAATCGAACATCTCCGTCCAGAAATAGGGGACCTGTTCGTAACGGATTCGCTTTTTACCGGTCATGTTCGCTCCTGCCACCAGACCCTGCTCGCGCGCATTTTCCCAGTGGGTTTGCCGTCGCATTCCACCCATCAGACGGTCCGGATAGAACGCCAGGTCACCAATTGCGTAAATTCCTTTTTCTTCGGTCTCCAGATAATCGTTGACTGGCGACCCATGCGGCCCGGCTAGTGGGGTGTTGCGCACCAAATCGAGATTTGGCTCCGTCCCGCACGCCACCACCACCAATCCCGCCGCGACACGGTTCCCACTCTTCGTTTGGATATTTCGCAAGACCGTTTTGCCTTCAAAGCCATTCAAACTTTCGCCTAAAAGTAACGTCACCCCGTTCTTGGCAAAATAGCCGGTCACCCAGGCGGCTGTCTCGGGATCGAGGTAGCGATTCAATAGCGTGCCATGCCGATGCATCACGCTTACTTTCATTTTCATTTGTCGCAGGCTCGCCGCTACCTCGCAGGCGAGCAATCCGCCGCCCACCACCATCAGATTTTTTTCGTGCTCGGCCATTTCCCGCAGAGCGAAGGCGTCACGCATGCTGCGCAGGTAAATGACATTACCTAAACCGACACCTGCTACCGGCGGCCGCCCCGGACGGCTGCCCATGGCAAGGCAGGCTTTGTTAAACTCGATGCTCTCACCGTTGCCCAGCACCGCCACCCGGCGATCGATGTTTAATTGTGTTACCGCCGTATTGAAACGTACATTGATCTTATGCGCGGAGTACCAGCGTTCATCGACTTCGGCATATTTCCTGGGGACGATCGTTTTTTCGCGCAGGAAACTTTTCGAAAGGAGCCAGCGCTTGTAGGGCGCGTAGGCCTCGGAGCCGACCAACGTCACACTCCCGCGCTTATCGTGTTTGCGAATTGTTTCACATGCGCATGCCCCTGCAATACCTGCGCCGATAATGAGATAATCCCGCTGAATCATTTTAGAAATGTGACGATAGAGAAACCACCGCGCGGCTGGCTAGGGAAAAATGAAAGCCCCTTCGCGGGCTGATGTAGAAAAGTTAAGACGATTGCATCGTTACAACGGGCGAACCGGAGGGGCGAGCTTTGCGAGCCCGGTCGAAGTGAAACATGGCGTCGCAGAGCTTGGCCCTCCAGGATCATCAAAGCACCGCACGGCAAATCGCGACTGAAGCGATCACACCCACGAGATCCGCCAGCAGTCCCGCCGGGATGGCATGCCGGGTCTGTTTTACGCCAACCGATCCAAAGTAAACCGCAGCGACGTAAAATGTTGTCTCCGTGCTTCCGTAAATGGTCGCGGCGGTAAGGCTCACGATGTTGTCCGGGCCAAGGCGATGCACGATTTCAGTTAATAACGCCAGCGTCCCGCTTCCACTCAAAGGCCGCATCAATGCCAGCGGAAGGAGATCGGGCGGAAAATGCAATGGCGCGAGAACCGGCGCTAGCCATTTCGTCAGCAAATCGATTCCACCTGCGCCTTTAAACATTCCAATGGCAACTAGGATAGTGACCAGAAACGGAATGATGCGCAGGATAACATTAAAGCCTTCCTTCGCGCCCTCGACGAATTCCTCATAAACTTTGACCCGGCGCGCCGCGGCATAGATCGGGAAGAAGCTAAGCAGGAAAGGAATTGCCAGCAATGAAAAGGCGTTCACACTTCGAACAAAAGCATTCGCCTCGTCGGTGAGTGGATTTCCGAAACCCGGTGGCCAAACGATTCGCACAAAGATCAACACAAAGAAAATAAGAAGCGCGATCGTCGCGATGCGTCCCAATAACGTTGGCTGCGTACTGTAGCCGCCGGTGCCGGCCGCGACTTCTTCGTTGCTCGAGCGATTATTGGGTGTCCTCTTCGCATTAAGATCGTTAGCTGCGGCAGCATTTTCTCCCGAGCCGCGGCCAGCGACCCCGGCTACAGGGCGAGCGAACCACCGTAAGTTCTCCAAAGTTTTCACCGCGATAATTGCAGTCGTTGCTGCGCATAGCGTCGCGAGTAGCGCCGTGCCCACAATTGCGGTGGGCCGAGTCGACCCTGCCGCGACCAAAATCGCGATCGCAGTCGTCGGAATCAGTTGAACAGATGCGGTGTTGATCGCGAGAAAGGTGCACATCGCATTGGTAGCGGTGCCGGGATGCGGATTGAGCGACTCAAGGTCGCGCATCGCGCGTAAACCGAGGGGCGTGGCCGCGTTCCCGAGGCCGAGCATGTTCGCAGCCATATTCATCAGC
>Ga0209153_1000390_pt1 | contig 21216 bp, 18 predicted proteins | sample GraSoiAngelo_120_FD_185877 | JGI IMG/M metagenome (GOLD analysis project Ga0209153, IMG submission 185877) | Grasslands soil microbial communities from the Angelo Coastal Reserve, California, USA - 14_0919_09_20cm (SPAdes) (version 2) | ecosystem: Environmental > Terrestrial > Soil > Grasslands ...
CCCGCAGCAACGCGGCGGAGACGCGGCGCTGGGTGCACGAACGCGGCTTCAAATCGCTGATCGTGGTGACATCAAATTACCACATGCCGCGCGCAACCGTGGAATTGGCACACGCGATGCCGGATATCGTTCTTATTCCATTCGCGGTGGTCGGCGACAAATGGCGCGACGAGCCATGGTGGACGAATGGCGCGACCTTGCGGCTGCTGCTGTCGGAGTATGTGAAATATGTCGCGGCCGAGATGAGGGTGCGCCTGGCCGATCTCGGCCTTGAACTGACGTCCGAACCGCCGGACCAGCCCTCCGGTTCATTGCCGCAGCGCCGTCCGGCCACGGCAGAGGCTAACTGATCGGGTCTTCGATGGTTTCGATTTTCCTGCGCTCGCTCGCCTTCAACGTGCTGTTCTATTTCGTGCTGGTGGCGTTGATCATCATTGCAATTCCGACTTTGGCGATGCCGCTGCCGGCGCTGTTGACGGTCGCCGGATGGTGGGCGCGAAGCAGCATCTTCCTGATGCGCGTGGTCTGCAACATCAGGGTGGAATTTCGCGGCGTCGAAAAAATCCCAAAAGGTCCGCTGATCGTCGCCTCGAAACATCAGTCGATGTGGGAGACGTTCGCGCTGCTGCCGTGCTTCGAACAACCGATCTTCATCGTCAAGCGCGAGCTGACCTGGATTCCGGTGTTCGGCCTGTTTCTGATCAAGGCGCGCATGATCTCCGTTGACAGGGGCGCAGGCGCCCGCGCGTTGAAGGACATGACGCGCCGCGCCGCCGCAGCGGTCCGAAGCGGCCGCCAACTCGTCATCTTTCCGGAAGGCACGCGAACGCCTGTCGGCGCGCCGCCGCGCTATAAGCCCGGTGTAGCCCAGGTCTATGTCGGCAGCGGTGTGAACTGCCTGCCGGTCGCGCTCAATTCCGGGCTGTTCTGGCCGCGCCGGACTTTTAGGCGCTATCCGGGAACGCTGGTGGTCGAATTTCTCGATCTGCTGCCGCCGGGGCTGCCACGGGATCAATTCCTCGCCCGTGCCCGTGAGGTGATCGAGGACGCCACCAACCGCATCGTCGAGGCCGGGCGAGTCGAGCAGGCGCAATTGTTCGGCAGGGTGAACAGCCCGGCGTCGGCGAAAGGGTAGTCATAAGTCCGGTCCTAGCTACCTATCGGGATGAAAGTGCCAATCAAAATCCAACCGATTTGGGAGAACGTTTTGCATAGATGGCAACGATCGGTCCGCGCGTTGGGTGCGCTTGCATTTTTTTATGCTTTCTGCGGCTTCGCGGGGGAGTCGGCTTACGCCGATGGCTCAGTATCATCACTAGGCATGGGCTACGGCGCGCCCAATCAAGCAGCGTTTGCGCGATTCCTGGCCGTGATACAGCAGTATAATGCGTCGGGCGAGCGCTTCCGCATCGACGGCCACTGTCAATCCGCCTGCACGATGTTCCTTTCGATACGCAATGTCTGCGTCGCTCCCGGCGCCTCGCTGTTGTTTCACGCTGGCGGCTCCATGCAGAAGGGCATCATCAATCCCTCCACCACGCAGCAAATGCTCAGCACTTATAACGCTGGCTTGCGCCAGTATGTCACCGACAACCATTTCATGGAAACGTTCGCCTTTCATACGATTTCCGGTAGCCAAATCATCAAGCGCTTCGGTTACCCGGCATGTCGGTAGGCAAGTTGAGCTAGAACTTCGTGGACCACTCCGACGCACATCGAACCGGACCAGTTCGGGCAGGTCTGATGATGTCCGCTGTTAGGGCTAGATCGAAAGTGGCTGCCAGAGGATCAAACCGGCGCTTTTGACCTGAAGCAGAAACCAAACGAACCTGTACTCGTTGGCTTTTGGCCGCTAGCTTCGGATCATGACTTGCTCCGTTCTTCTAGACCTCGACGGCACCCTGATTGATTCGCAGCCCGGCATTTTGGCAAGTTGCCTCGCGGCGCTGCGCACTCTTGGACACGAACCGAATGAAATCCTTGACATCAAGCGGGTCATCGGGCCGCCGCTGGAGGACGTGATGCAATTCTTGCTACAGCCATATGGGGACGACAGGATTGCTGAGGCAGTATCGGCTTTTCGTCAGCACTACGGTGAAAGCGGCCTTCTCGGAAGCGAGCCCTACCCGGGAATAGGCAATTCTCTAAGAGAGATGCAGCAAGGAGGATTGCGATTATATTTGGCAACATCGAAGCGGGAGGCATTCGCACGTCGCATCCTGGAGCATTTGGAGCTTGCGGCATATTTCGATGGCATCCACGGCTCGGTGCCGGGCGGAGAGCTGGACCACAAGCCTGAGCTGCTCGCCTATATCTTGTCTGAGCATAATATTACGCCCACGCGCAGTTTAATGGTCGGGGACCGCCGCTACGACATCTCCGGCGCCCATGCGGTTGGAATGCGCGGTCTTGGCGTGCTCTGGGGTTATGGTACCCGAGACGAACTAGAAGGCGCTGGCGCAGATCAATTGGTGGAATCAACTATTGATTTTGCTCGCACAGTTCTCGCGATGGTTAGTGCAAAGCGGCCTTTGACCTAGGCCTCCCAATTGCAATCGAGACGATCGCTATTGACACACCGACCAGACCAGTCGGGCCGATCTGGCGAGGTCCGTTGATCGGGATAAACCGGAAGCGGTCGGCGGCGCGTCAAACCGGCGCTTTTGACCCAGAGGCGACACTTGCCCCAAGCGCTCCGACGGCAACTTCGCGTCCACGTATGTCGTCCAAATTCCCTGCCTTGATAACGAGACCCGTTCAAGCAACTCTTTGCCGGTTACACAGGTAGAGATTTCTTAATTCATCTCCTTTAAGGGTGCGCTGCCCTCTCTAAGCTGCCCTCTCTAAGCTGCCCTCTCTAATCAAGAGAGGTCCTTCTTGAACAAGAAATTTCCTGCGATCGATGACTCATCGAGTTGACCATTTACGGCCCCTGCACAACCAAAGATTGTTAATTTGGGGGCTTTTGGCACTGGGGCTGTACGACGGCACCTATGTCGTCCAGTGGTGGCTGGGAGCACCGGAGCCACAGTTCGGCGATTTCTTTGGGTTCTGGTCATTCGGCAGGTTCGCGGCAACTTTCGGTTCGGCAATCTATGATCCATTTTCGTTGGTGGCATATCAGCACACGCTCGATACTGCGCTGACTGGTGGCTACCCCTATCCCTACCCGCCGACCTTTTTGCTGATCCTCATTCCATTGGGAATGATGACCCTGCCGTTAGCTTATTTTTGCTGGATTGCGTTGACCTTCTCGCTTTACGTATTTGCAACGCTGGGACGCAATTGGCGGTCTATATCCAGCCTTGCATTGCTGACGGCACCGACGACTTTACTAACGGTGATTTCGGGCCAGAATGGCCTACTTTCAGCCGCCCTGCTAATTGGGGGATTACGCTGCCTAACGCGTTGGCCGGTGTATGGCGGCATCTTACTGGGCTTATTGACCTACAAGCCGCAATTTCTGCTGCTGCTCCCAATCGTTTTGATAGCATCACGAAACATCCGGGCTATGCTGGCCGCCTGCGCGACTGTGTTGTTCGCTGTGGTGGTCAGCAGCGCGGCGCTCGGTTGGTCGATCTGGCAGGTTTGGATATCGGGGTTTCCGACTTTTCAACATCTTCTGCAAGCCAATCAGGCAAGTCTCGATCATCTAATGCCAACGATGGTCGCTGGGGCGCGTAGCATAGGAGCGCCAGCCAGCGTCGGCTATATGGCCCAGCTCTTGTGTTCCGGTGTGGTTGGGGTGCTGACATGGCGCGCTTGCAAGCGAGGCATTAGCGAACAAGCAATTGCCATGGCGGCTATCGGCACCATTGTCGTTGCCCCCTACGCGATGATTTACGATATGCCGATGATCGCCGCTGCCGTCGCTATCGACTGGAAAGCGCGCACGAGCGCATGCGTGCCGATCAAAATCCCGGAGGTCGTGTTGGTGGTAGCCTTATTCGCCTGCATTCTCGGCATGGTTACGAGTTTGCTTCCCTTCGCGGCTTCGGTTCTGGTTTTCGTGCTTTTCTTAGTCATAGCGGGCTCACGCAAAGCTGCATTGAACGATGGAGCCGATGAAGCTGGTCTCCCGATCAACGCAAATCTCCCCAACTCGCACGGCTGACAACGTCAAACCCGGACGCATACACACAAGAGAAGTACGAGAATATCGTCTTTTGGCACCTTTGAGACATCGCAGCAGCCGCCTGGCATGTCCGTTTATCCGGGAAGACCGGAAGTGACCTGTCGGCGGTCAAACCGACGCGAATGACGCAAAGCCAGAGCGGGCCGCTGAACACGGGCACGCCGCGATGACTTAGGCGGTTGTTGCCAGCAGAATCGTGTGACACCATCTAAGTAGTTGTCATGACTTCTGGATCCCTATGCCACGCCGGAAATACGCTTGGGAAAAGCTGTCGGATGAGCAGTTGCTCAAGCAACGCCTCAGTAGTCTGAGGGTTGCGGTCGAAGACACTTGGCTCGAGGATTGTCTTGGCACTCTCCATGAAGAGCTCGAAGGTCGGGGCATCCGGCTGCGGCCGCACGCATGGATATCGAGCGAATGGTTTAGTCCGGCAAATGTGCCCGGCATTGCCATTCCATTCTATCTCACCCATCCCCGCCTGATGAAGATCGAGAAGAAAATGATGCTCGACGTCGAGGGCGGCACTTGGTCCGAGTGCATGGCCATTCTTCGTCACGAGGCGGGCCATGCCGTGCAGCACGCCTACCAGCTGCAGCGCCGTCGGCGTTGGCAGCAGCTGTTCGGCCCGTCCTCGAAACACTACCCGCGCTACTACCGGCCCAATCCGGCCAGCCGGCGCTATGTCCAGCATCTTCGGCTCTGGTACGCGCAGAGCCATCCGGACGAGGATTTCGCCGAAACCTTCGCGGTGTGGCTGCGACCACGTTCAAACTGGCGGACGCGCTATGCCGGTTGGCCGGTGCTGAAGAAGCTCAACTATGTCGACGAACTGATGGACGAAATCGCCGGGAAGCGGCCGCTGATCACGACGCGGGAGCGTGTCGATCCGCTCCATGAGCTCAGCCAGACGCTTGGCGACCATTACCAAAAAAAGCAGGCGTTCTATACCTTCAGGCCACCGAAGACTTATGACCGCGACCTCTCCCGGCTCTTTTCCGCTGATCCACGGCATCGCCGGGAGCGACCGGCTTCGGCTTTCATCAGGCGGCACCGCGCCCAGATCAGGCAGCTGGTTGCGCGGTGGACGGGCGAGAACCAACTTACGCTTGATGCTGTGCTTGACGACATGATCTCCCGCTGCCGCGAGCTCAATCTGCGTGCCGTCGGGCCCGAACGGAAGCTTGTGATCAACTTCACCATCCTGTTGACCGCCAAGACCATGCACGCGCTGTTCGGTCCGTCGCGGCGCAAATGGATCGCGCTATGAGACGCCTGCGCATTTTGGTGCTCATGCATCCGGACTTCGTGCCCCCGGACTCGACCGACGGATACACCGCGCGGCAAATCAATGAATGGAAAACAGAGTACGACGTCGTGAGCACCTTGCGCGCGGCCGGCCATGAAGTTCGCCCGCTCGGCGTGCAGGAGGAAATCAAGCCGGTGCGCGACGAGATCGAAGGTTTCAAGCCGCACGTGGTATTCACGTTGCTCGAGCAATTTTACCATGAGCCCGTGCCGGTGTATGACCAGCACATCGCAAGCTATCTCGAGCTGATGCAGATCCCCTATACCGGGTGCAACCCGCGTGGCCTGATCCTGGCGCGCGGCAAGGATCTGTCCAAGACGTTGGTGCACTATCGCCGGGTCGCAGTGCCGGCCTTCGCCGTGTTCCCGATGCGCCGCAAGGTCAAACGGCCAGCGCGTCTTGCGCTGCCGCTGATCGTCAAGAGCCTGAACGAGGATGGATCCTGGGGTATCTCGCAGGCATCCGTCGTCGATACGGACGAGAAGCTCGCAGAGCGCGTCGCCTTCATCCACGAGCAGATCGGAACTGCCGCCATCGCCGAGCAATATATCGAGGGACGTGAACTCTATGTCGGAGTGCTCGGCAACAATCGGCTGCGAGTTCTGCCGGTTTGGGAATTGCAATTCGGCACCATGGGCGGCGAGGGTGCACGACAAATAGCCACCGAAAAGGTAAAGCACGATACTGGTTACCAGGAGCGCGTCGGAATTGTAGATGGGCCGGCCAAGAACCTTACGCCGGAGGTATCCGCCCGTATTCAGGCAATAGCGAAACGCATCTACCGAACGCTGGGCCTCGATGGATACGCGCGCATCGACTTTCGCCTCTCTGCCGACGGCACTCCGTATTTCATTGAAGCGAACCCTAATCCCGAAATCGCGAAGAGCCAGGAGTTCGCCACGGCGGCTCGGCATGACGGACTCGAGTACCCGGACCTGCTGCATCGCATTTTGAATCTCGGGATAAGCCGGGCAAAGGCTGGCGTATCCGCAGGCTGAAAGGCAGCGCGAGACCTTCCGAGTAAAGAAGGAGTTGATTTCGTAGGGAACAGACGACGAGGCTGCTGCAGATCGCAGCGGCCTTAATCCTAGGATTACGAGCCTATGAATCCCAGAAGCTCGCTGAGCAAGCGCTCGCGGTGAGTTAGTATGAGGGCGTGTGGAGCACCTTCGACGACCACCAATTTGCAATTAGGTATGAGGCGAGCGGTCTTGGCGCCCGTAATTGGCAAGGGATGGCTGGCGTCCTTATCTCCCTGGATGATCAGGGTCGGCAGCCTGATCTTGCTAATCGCGGAACGGAGGTCGGGAGCGATAAGCGTAGCCAGCACGATCGGAAGCGGCACGCTCATCATCATTGATTTGATCCAATACCGTGTTTCCGGGATCGTGTCCGGCGTGAAAAACGGTGCTTCGTTGTCCGCAATCCACTTTGGGAAATCGTGCGCGACTGCTTTGAACTGCGCTTCTGCGGCCGATGGGGGAATTCCGTCGGGGTTGTCCTCGGTCTTGAGCAGGAATGGGGTCCCCGGCGCACAGAGAACCAATTGGGAGATTCGCGCGGAGCCGTGGCGCTCCAGATATTGGACGGCCTCGCTCGCCCCCATCGAATATGCGACCAATATAACTTGTTGAAGGTCTAGTTGCTCGATCACTGAAGCAACGTCGTCAGCAAGCGTGTCTAGATCGTATCCGCTTGTGGGAACTTCCGAGCGACCATGACCGCGACGATCCGGAGCGACACAGCGAAAGCCCCGCGCCGTAAAGGCGGCGATATGAGTGCCCCAAACGTCAGAATTGAGGGCCCACGGTGATAGCAGAACGATCGAACGTCCCGATCCCCAGTCTTGTACGAACAACTTGGTGCCGTCGCGCGCGTTGACGAAATGAGGTCGGCGCTCCGCGTTTGACGATTGACGCGTACTCGATTCGGTTGCGGCTGCCGAAGCCGGCGACGCCGCGCCCAGGCCTCCAATCGCAGCTGCTTCGAGAACTGTACGACGATCCATGCTCTTTCCCCTTGATGTTGCATCGAATGAAGGTCTTGCAGCGATGCACTGTTTGCAGCCGCGGAACGATTACCTGTGAGGTAATTTGTATTTTGACTCGCGCGGTTTCGCGCAGACCGTCGCGGAATGCCGTCCCTAGGGCGCTTCCTGCTCACCCGGTCGGGGCAGCTGAATCGGATGTGCGTCGTGCAGCATCATCGCCAGCCGATGCAATTGGTTGTCGCGAAAGCCGGCTGCCTCGATCGCCTTGACGGTCGAAAGAACATAGTCGCGGTTGATGCCGGACCGGCCGTGGCCCTGGAGCACATGACGAAGCTGCTCGGCAAGCGACAGCCGTCCGGCATACTGCACATGGCCGCGGTCAACCACATAAGCGAGCGCGCTGACGCGCTGCCGCGGGTAGGCAATCGTCGAGGTGCGGTGTTTCTCGGCGACGCGGAACGCGATGCCGCGGCAGGCGCCGCCGCGATCTAATCCCAGCACCAGGCCCGGCTTCTCCGGCGTGCCGCGATGCACGAAGGAGTAAACGCAGAGTGCACGATGCTCGCCGATCAGCCGCGCCGGGACCCGTTCGACGAACTCAAAGCCGGGCCGCCACATCAGCGAGCCATAGCCAAACACCCAAAGGTCGCCTTGAAGGTCGCCTTGGGATTCCGATTCGGAGGGGGTAATTGCTGACATTTCGCAGGAGGTTAGTTCGATGAAAATTCGTTAACTTGATTAGAGGAGATAACTCTCAATCGACGGTTCCAGGTTCGAGCTCCGGTGCACCAACTACCGCAAAATCTAGCACTTGCAACTGATCGTTGAAGTGTCATTCCGAAGCGCCTGACACGCGGATGAGCGGCGTCTACGACGAGAGGGCCGCGGTCCCCCCTCCTCGAGGCACTCGGTATCACTGAATTGACTGTTTGCGAGTGTGCCTCGCTTTGTCGTCCCCTCGAAGCAGAGCGCACCTTTCGTTTTCTCATCTCGCCTCCGTCGAAGCGGCAAACCCGTCACCCACTCGGGTGACGCGGGAATCGCGGCGTCTCGTTAGATTTTCGCGCGGTCGAGCCGGCGCGGCTGCGCCATGCTCGAGACGGGCGGCTTGCCGGCACGGCCGAAACGAGGCGTCGGCGCGATTTCGGAGCATCGGCCGCTCAATATCCAGGCATCCTGCCGAATTGCACAACTTGAGCGCGGGGGCCCGATATGAGAGCGTCATGATGCGCAAGTATTAGGAGAGAGCCCTTCGCGGCCAGCAATACGCGTTTGAATAGCTCAGGTGAACGGATGAGCTTGGGTGAGTGTCCAGACCGACTGTGAATGTGATGTACGCGCAACTTGGTGTGGTCTGGCGCGCCGCGGGAAAGCGGCGGCCGGTGTGTAGCGGCGCGACATAGGCGGTCCATCCATGGCACGTCCCAGCTATTCGGATACTGTCATTGCAATTTACCAGGCGGCGATAGGGCCGGACCTCTGGGCCGGAACACTGGACCTGGTTGCCGACTACCTTGGCGTCGACAGCGGCATGGTGCTGCATCTATCCCCGTCGCAGGGTGGCAACTTCATCGTTCACCGACGCCTGCGCGAGGACCTGAACCAGCTCTTTCTGCAGCGCTACACCGATAACGCCTATGCGTTCGCGTTCGGGCGCGCGCCGGTCGGCAAGGCACTCGCGACTGAGGCGCTCATTGAAAAGAAGGTTCTGCATCGCAGCGCCTTCTATGCCGACATCCTGGCACCGCAAGGAATCGCGGAGATCGTCGCGGTGAGGCACCCAGATCTGTCGCGAAACGGCGTTGGCGGCATCTTGTTCAATATTTCGAAGCCGCGGGCGGACGATGCCGAGCATGCGGCGACACGTCTCAACCGTCTAGTCTCCCATCTCTTTCGCGCCATCGATTTCACGCTGCTGACCAGCCGATTGAGTGCCGGCCAGCGCGAGCTCGATCACCTGCTCGCGAGCATGGCGGGCGCCGTCATTCTCTTGGACGGCCACGGGGGCATTCTGCAGATGACACCGCCAGCGGAGGCGCTGTTGGGCGAGCGCGACGGACTCCTGATCATCAACGGCAGCCGCCTGACTCTTGGCGCGCGGACTCGTGACGATTCCTCGCGGCTGACGTCCAGCATCAAGCAGGCGCTTGCAGTGGCGCGCGGCGAACCGCAGTGGCTCGAGGGCACGCTGCAGATCAAGCGTCAGTCCGGCCGGCGCGCACTGCTGGTGCAGGTGACGCCGCTGCCGGCGCCGGCCTTCTCGCCCTGGGGTGCGATCGACGGTGGCGCGCGCGTCATGGTCCAGATCGTCGATCCGCAGGCCTCCATCGACGCGCAGGCCGAACGGCTGCGCCTGCTGGTAGGACTGACCGCCGCCGAGACGCGCGTCGCCGCGCTTCTGGGCAGCGGCCTTGGTCTCGCCGAAACCTCAAGCGCCCTCGGCGTTTCGTTGAATACCGTGAAAACTCACGCCCGCCAGGTGTTTGCCAAGGCCGGCGTGCGCTCCTCCGCAGCCCTGACCCGGCTTGTGGCGTCGATTCCGGTCGGGCCGCCACGCCTCGACAAGCGTTCATAGGCTGTTCGCCGGGCTGCTCGCTTTTGGGCAAAACGACCGCGACCAAAACGTGGCAGCAGCGCGTGCCACGAAATCTTGCAACAAGCAGCATTCAATTCCCGCGTTTCACCCGAAGGGGTGACGCTGCGAAGAGGCGAATGCTTTAGCGTTCGCGGCTCGGTCCTGCAACGTAGGCTCGCAGGATCGCCGCAACGAGCACCACCTCCATATCACACGCAATGATTGAGGTCCGAGATGAGTCCACTCGACCCCACTTCGCAGCCAAATCAGGGCGACACGCAAAAGGCTGCCGTCGCACCGTGGGTCTGCATTTCATTCTATATTTTCGCCGTGCTCTGGTTCCACGCCACCTTCACCTCGCAAATTTCACTCGCTGTCGTATTCTTCAGCGCGCTGTTCTCGAGCATTGCAGGATTTGCCTTCTCGCCGCTGGCCGGCTCCGTACTGTTTCATGTTGAGCCGGATCCAGTCCTCATCGTGAAAATCCTGCTAGTCGCATCGATCGCGCTGCAAATTTACTGCACGTGGAGGCTGCGGGGCTCCATCAAGTCGCTTGAACTCGTGCCGTATCTTGTCGGCAGCCTGGCAACATTGCCGCTCGGGCTGCTCCTGCTGTTGCACGCACACACAACGATCTATTTGCCGATCCTGGGCGGCCTCTTAATCGCCTATGGCATGCTTGCGATGGTCAAGCCGGTCATTCGTGCCGGCGGCGGCAACTCGCTCGTCGGGCGCATTGCAATGGGCGCCCTCGGCGGCCTGACTGGTGGACTGGCGGCGTTTCCCGGAGCCTTCATTGCAATCTGGTGTCAGGCGCAAGGTTTTAGCAAGGAGCGGCAGCGATCGCTTGTGCAACCCTTCATCCTCATCAACCAGCTCTGTACGTTCGCCGCACTCGCGTTCTTGCGTCCTATCGGCACGATCTCCGTGGATCTCTTCCAGTATGCGCCACCGGCAGTCCTCGGAGCATACATGGGATTGCACCTATTTGAGAGGTTGAGCACTGCGGGGTTCAACCGGATTGTCGGACTCTTTCTGCTACCCTCCGGTGTGGTGATGGCTGCGAAGTCCTTTTAGCGCGGTCGATCCGGCACTCAGCGCGCGTCCAATTACTTACCGTTCGGTTCCATGACGCGCACGGTTCCGACGGCAGCGATCAGGCGCGCCAGCTCGGCCTGGCGACCAGTGGCGGTCTTGGCGAAGACGCGCCGAAGGTGCGTCTTGATCGTGTTGGGTGAAAGGCCGAGCAGTTGCGCGGTCTCCAAGACCGTGCTGCCCGAAGAGGCCGCGAGTGCCACCCGCGCTTCGGCCTGGGTCAAGCCGTACGCGTCCATGATCTGCGCAACGGGAATCGAGGTCCTGTTGGCAGGATCGATCACGAACAACATGACTGCGACGTCCTTCAGGCCGGCATCCGACAGGCGGCCTAGATCCCTGCTCCGGATCGAGGAGACCAGGATCGTGAGCAGCCGGCCATCCGCAGGCCGCGGCATGCTCATGGTCCCGCCGGGGACACCCAGCAGTGCCGCGCTGATCAGCTCGGCCAGCCGTTTCGAATGGCTTTGGGAATAGGTCGAGAGCATCTGCCGCAGATTGAGAATGCCGTCCGCCTCGAATTTGCGGGCGGCCTTGTTGGCAAAGACGGTGCGCGCGCGGCGGTCCAGCACCACCACGCCGTCCGCGAGCCGTTCAAGTACGTCGAATGCTGCATTGCGCATGGCCAAATAGCCGTCAATCCGAAATCCCAACGCAATCGATCGGCACAGATGCGGCGACAGCCGCTCCAGCAGGCGCTGCTCGCGGCCGTCGAAGGCACCCTGATGCGCCGTTCGGCAAATATTGAAAGCGGCTCTGAAATCATTTCTCGCGGCAAGCGCCATCATTCCGTTGTGCGAGACGGCCTGAGGTCGCAGCACCTCGTCGTAGAATGCCGTCGAACGCAGGTCGGAAAGCGGGATAAGCTGATCGGAGAGTACCAGCCGTCCGACCGGCTGGTTCTCCATGCCGACGGACCACGGGTTGATCATGTGCCGATCCCGATAGGTGCGGTTGCATGCCTCATCCAGGCGACCATTGAAATCGAAATAGATTCGCTGGGCGGTCACTGATTGACCGAAAAGGATGCCGCCCTGGCTGCCAGTGAGACCCGCAATCGCAGTGAGCGCGTCGCTCCATAGATCATTCTCGGCCGCGGCGTCGTAAATCAGGTCGAGAACACTTTCGGTTTCTTCGCTCGAGAAGTTCACTGCAATTCCGTGCGGTCACCGTGTTCAAGCGTTTTTGGCGATAACAAGCTTCGCAATCTAAGAACGGCATCAAGATAGTAATTCCATCCGACTATTGGCGCCTCACCCAATTGGGTGAGGGCTCGTCATCTCCTGGCAAATGACAGTGTCGATGCAACACGGTGTCGAAAAGATAGCTCCTCACGGACTTGACGCCTTGGCAGCGAGCTGCGGAACAGCATGCTGCGCTGTTACATTTGCCTCGCGCTCCCGATCCTGCCGCACGAAGTCAGCGGTGAGCAGGATCACGAGAGCAATAAATGGACGACGTACCAGGCGCTCGCCCATCTCCGAAACGTGGCACACTCTTCCTCGGTGAGATCGCGTATCGGTGAGCGTGCGCCATCGGCGGCAGGCTTGGTCATCGCTGAACCTTTTATTTGACCGAGCAGCAAATCAGCATCTTCCACCTCAAGCCTAGCCTTATCGGATGGCGCGTCGCTTCGTCATCACCCGACCGGGTGAGGAGGCGAACAAGCAATTTGCAGGTTGAGGTGTGCTCGCAAGAACACAGTCGAGGCGCGAATGTCCGTGTGTCACCTGGCTGGGCGACGCGCGGTGGGACGTCGTTCGCTACAGGTTAACGACGCAGGACAGCGAAATGCATGCGCGATGGATCGCATGAGGGTGAAATGAGGGCGACGATGGGAATCGGGTTGGGGCGGCTGCTGGCGTCGCTCTGGCCGATGGGACCGGGCAGGCAATAGGTGTGAATTTCGATAGGGCGGTCGTTGGCCATGGCAGACGAAAACGAAATTAAGTGCGACTCATGTAACGGCACCGGCTTTCCTACCGTGATGCAGCCGATCCAACCCGGCAGGAAGATCTATCCCGCACCTTGCAAGAAGTGTGGCGGCAAGGGGCGAATTAAAGGAAAGCCGCCAAGTAAGGCGGCCGATGGATCGGTCCGCCAAGGGTGACTCGCTCTCAATAGTTGGATTTTTCGGGTCTAAGACATTGATCTCTGCTGCTCTGATTTTGCTGCAGTTGGGAAAATTCGGTTGAGATATCGAGAAGAGGATAACTCTTCGTCGAAACGTCATCCCGCTCTATCTTTTTGTTCGAGCATGATCTCCGCGCAAACGCGTTCCGCGTTTGTCGCGAGGGAAAACCGGTCCTCACCCATCGGGTCGTAGCCGAGGGCATGCTTTTCCGGATCATGCTCCCGCGCGTCCGCTTTATTGACAAAATTGCCCGTCAAAGGGATCGCCGCATGTCCGATATCACGTTCGCGCCGTCGCGCCGGCGCCCGCTTTGGCGCCTGTTCATCGCACCCGTCCTGCTTCTGATCGCGGCCATCGCGTGGAGCGCGTTCTGGTTCTATGCCGCCTCGCAAGTCGACGTCCAGGCCGACGCCTGGCGGGAGCGCGAAGCCAAATCCGGCCGGGTCTACGATTGCGCCAGGCGTTCGGTCGCGGGCTACCCGTTTCGTCTTGAGATCCGATGCGATGACGCCAGCGTGTCGCTGATTTCGCAGACCGCGGGCGCGCAGGCGCCGATCACGGCCAAGCTCGGCGAAATCCTCGTTGTCGCGCAGGTCTATGATCCAAAACTGGTGATCGCCGAGTTCGCCGCGCCGGCGACGATTTCAGATCGCGGCGGCGGGCCCTTTGTCGTGAACTGGAGCAAGGGCCGCAGCAGCGTGGTCGGCTTGCCCGGCGTGCCGCAGCGTGCTTCGATCGTGTTCGATGATCCCGCCATCGACCGCGTCAACGGTTCGATGCAAACGCCGCTTGCGGGCGCCAAGCACGTCGAATTGCACGGCCGTCTCGCCGATGGATCGCCGACGGATCATCCGACAATCGAGACGGTCGCGAAAATCGGGGGCGGCAGCATCCAGGGCCTGCATCCGCTGCTTGCCGAGCCGTTCGATGCCGACGCACGGATGATGCTGAGCGGTCTGAAGGATTTCTCGCCAAAACCCTGGCCGGAACGGTTTCGCGAAATCCAGGCCGCGGGCGGCCATGTCGAAATCGTGCAGTCGCGGATCCAGCAAGGTGATTTGATCGCGGTCGCGGCCGGCACGCTTGGTCTCAACGCCCAGGGGCGCATCGACGGCGAATTGCAGATGACGGTTGCCGGCCTCGAGAAAGTGATCCCCGCGCTCGGCATCGAGAAAATGCTGGACGAGGGGGTGCCGCAGGCGACGCTCGATCGCGTCGCGCCCGGCGTCAAGACACAGGATCTCAACAACCTGTTCGGCGCGCTGGACCGCGCCATTCCCGGTCTTGGCAAAGTCGTCAAGCAGAACGCCAATGTCGGTGTCGCCGCCGGGATCAACTCGCTCGGCACCGAAGCCGTGCTGGAAGGCAGGAAGGCGCGCGCATTCCCGCTGCGCTTTGTCGATGGCACGGTGTATCTCGGTCCGCTCAAGGTGGCGCAGGTCCCGCCGCTGTTTTGAGAATGCTTAATAACGCGTTGATCGCCGAACCGTGATCGGCATTATCAGCTGCGCCGGGAATGCGGCGGCCTAAATGTCACTCTTGTCCTCAGAACGGCCTGCAGTTGTGCGGCCGATACGAGGGGAGAAGATTGATGACGACATTCAAACTGATTAGTGCGGCGTTCATCCTATCCGCGGCGGCGGCAGCGCCGGTCGCTGCGCAGCAAGCAATCCAGGAGCCCGGCGCCTACGCCTTCTATCATCCGAACGGCGATCTGGGCCTTGGGTCCACGCGACCTGCGGATGCGATGGCATCGCAGAACTTCCGCGGTGGCGGCGATGTGGCCGCCATGCAGATGACGGTCAAGCGGCACAAGACTCTCGCCGTACACACGCCGGCCAAGCGCTACTGAGGGCCATTTGGCCCGCCAGCGACAACAACAACAACCCGTCTCCTGTCATGCCTCCAAACTGGGGCTCAGTCGTGCCCGGCTGAGCCCCTCTTTCGTTCCAAATCATTTTCGCATTTTGCGAAGCGATCAGGATTTGGCAAAAAAATTCCCGCAAATAATCGCGAGCAAAACGTGAAGAGAAAAGTTTTCACGCGCGCGAATATTGGTGGCCGAACTCAAGTCTCTCGATCGGAGGAAGCAGGCACACACCTGACCAAGGTGCGATGTGCGAAGGGGATCGCTTTCTCCCGGGCGGGAGGTTCAAGTGAGATTACTCAAATGCGTACTTGTCGGCGGGGCACTCGTCGCGGCAAGCCAGGCTTTTGCGGATGATGATGCGGCATCCGAGATTCGCGTCCTCAAGGCCAAGCTGAAGCAGCTTGAGCAGCGGGTGGACGATCAGGGACGAAAGGAAAGGGCCATCGAAGCGCAGGCCAAAGCGATCAGTCAGACGCCGACCGCCTACAAGGCTGCGCCGGTCGATGCATGTCCGGCCGGAAAGGTCTGCTACAAGGGCGTTACGCTGACGTTCGGCGGCTGGATCGATCTCACCAACATCTATCGGACCCGCAACCTCGCTTCCGATACCGGCTCGATCTACAACTTCATTCCGTTCGGGCAGAGCAAGAACTTCAACACACCGGAATCGCGCTTCTCCGCGCGCCAGAGCCGTTTCTCGGTTCTGGCCGAGGGCAATGTGGGGGCGGACACCCATCTAGCCGGTTACGGCGAAATCGACTTCGAGGGCGCGGCGCAGACCGCGAACTCGGTCGCGACCAACTCGTTCAACCCGCGCATGCGCCAGATGTCGCTCGAGATCGATCGAACCGATCTCGGCTTCCATGTGCTCGCCGGCCAGACCTGGTCGCTCAATGCGCCGAGCAAGGCCGGCATCGATCCGCACGGCGTTGACGCGCCGGGCGTGATCGATTTCGAATCCGTTCCCGGCTTCCTTGCCGCGCGCCAGCCCGGCATTCGCGTCTGGCAGAATATCGGACCGGAGTTCCAGATCGCGGCGTCGGCCGAAAATCCCCAGACCTCCTTCTTCGGCGGCAACACGCCGACTGTCGGCACGCCGGCGATCGGACCTCAAGGCGTGCTGAACCCGAACCTGCTGGTCAACCTGACCGGTCCCGGCGGCAGCTTCTTCAACAACGCGAACAATGTGAGCTTGAACCAGGTCCCGGACTTCACGGTTAAGGCGGCATGGGACCCGCGGCTTGGGCCTTACCGATTGCACATCGAGGCGTGGGGACTCTATCGCCAGTTCTTCGATCGTTTCAATTTCGCCAACCACACCTATGACACCGGCAGCTTCGGCGGCCACATCAATGCCGAACTTATTCCCAAGACGCTGGAGCTACAGGTCTATGGTGCCCACGGTGCGCTCGGCCGCTTTACGGCCACTCCCTTCCCGGATGCGACGCTGGCGCAGGACGGCACGATCCTGCCGTTGACGATCACCTCAGCCGCCGTCGGTCTGATTTGGCACACGCTGCCGACGCTCGATATCTACGCCTACGCCGGATTGGAAAAGACCAAGGCGGCGTTTGCCGACGTCGGCACGGTGCCGTTCGGCTACGGCAACCCGCTCTACAACAACACCGGCTGCAACGTCGAGAATTCGCCGGCTGCGACCTGCAACGGCAATACCCGTGAGATTCGGCAGATCACGGCCGGCTTCTACGACACGCTCTACCAGGGCGCTTACGGCACGGTTAAAGCCGGTGTGCAGTATTCCTACAATCAGCGCCTTGCCTTCGCCGGTGTCGGCGGCGCGCCGAAAACGGACGACAACATCGTCATGAGTCAGCTCCGCTACTACCCGTTCCAATAAAGCGCGATCCGAAAAAAGAAAGAGCGGGATGATTTCTCGGACAGAAGTCGTCCCCCGCTTCAGCGACCCTCAGCCCGGCTTCCTCGTCAGTTGCGCGTGCGGACGACCGAAGTCGGGGGCGGCCGAATCCTGGCCGATCTCGACGATGCCGCGGCGGATGGCGCGGGTGCGCGTGAAATGCTCGGACAGCGCCTCGCCGTCGCCGCGGCGGATCGCCCGCGTCAGCTTCGAGAGGTCCTCGTTGAAGGTGCCGAGCATTTCCAGCACCGCCTCCTTGTTGGCGAGGAAGACGTCGCGCCACATCGTAGGGTCAGAGGCCGCGATCCGGGTGAAGTCGCGAAAACCGCCGGCGGAGAATTTTATCACTTCCGACGAAGTGACCTGGGCGAGCTCGTCGGCGGTGCCGACGATGGTATAGGCGATCAGATGCGGTAGATGGCTGGTGATGGCGAGCACCAAATCGTGGTGGTCGGGCGTCATGATCTCGACCTTGGCGCCGAGTGCCGCCCAGAAGGCGCGCAATCTTTCGACCGCGCCCGCGTCGGTGCCTTCCGGAGGCGTCAGGATGCACCAGCGATTGATGAACAGTTCGGCGAAGCCGGAATCGGGACCGGAATGCTCGGTGCCCGCGACAGGGTGCGCCGGCACGAAATGCGCTGCCCCGGGCAAGTGCGGCGCCATGTCCTTGACCACCGCGCCCTTGACCGAGCCGACGTCGGACACGATCACGCCCGGCTTGAGGCAGGGCGCGATCTCCTCGGCGACCGCGCCGCAGGCGCCGACCGGAATGCAGAGGATGACAAGGTCGGCGTCTTTGACGGCCTCGGCATTGGTCTCGACCACGGCATCGACGATACCGAGCTCGGTGACCCGCGCGCGGGTTTTTGCCGAGCGCGCGGTGGTGACGATAGTTCCGGCCAGGCCTTGTTCGCGGGCGGCGCGCGCGATCGAGCCGCCGATCAGACCGAAGCCGATCAGCGCCATCTTTTCGAACTGCGGGGTGGCGCTCACTTGCGCGCTCATTTGACGGCCATGAAGTCACGCAAGCCCTCGACCACGAGGCGATTGGCTTCCTCGGTGCCGATGGTCATGCGCAAGGCGTGCGGTAGGCGGTAATTGTTCAGTGCACGCAGCACCAGGCCGCGCCTGGTGAGGAACGCGTCGGCCTCGGCCGAGGTCTTACCCTTCTCAAGCGGGAAGTGGATCAGGACGAAATTCGCCACGCTCGGCGTCACCTTCAGTCCGAGCTTGGTGATCTCCTCGGTGAGCCAGTTGCGCCATTTTTCGGTGTGCGCCTTCGACATCTCCAGATGCGCGGTGTCCTCGAGCGCCGCGACGGCCGCAAGCATCGCAGGGGTCGAGACGTTGAAGGGGCCGCGAATCCGATTGACGGCGTCGACGATATGGGCGGGACCAAACATCCATCCGACGCGAAGCGCGGCGAGCCCGTGGATCTTGGAGAAGGTGTGGGTCATCACGGTATTGTCTGATGTTGCCACCAATTCAATGCCGCGCTCGTAATCGTTGCGCGACACGTAGTCGGAATAGGCGGCGTCGAGCACCAGCAGCACCTGCGGCGGCAGGCCTGCGCGCAGCCGCTTGACCTCGTCGAACGGCAAATAGGTCCCGGTCGGGTTGTTCGGATTGGCAAGCCACACCATTTTGGTGCGCGGCGACACCAATTTCAGGATCGCGTCGGCGTCGGCGGTGAAGTCGGTCTCGGGCGCAACCACGTTCCTGGCGCCGCTCGCCATGGTCGCGATCGGGTAGACCAAAAAGCCGTGGGTGGTGGAGATCGCCTCGTCGCCATGGCTGAGATAGGTGTGCGCCAGAAGATTGAGGATTTCGTCTGAACCAGCACCGCAAATGATGCGGTCGGGGTCGAGTCCGAAGGCGCGCCCGATCGCCTCGCGCAGCACCCGCGAGGTGCCTTCCGGATAGTCGTGCAGATGCGCTGCGGCTACTTTATAGGCCACGACCGCCTTGGGCGAAGGTCCAAACGGCGTCTCATTGGCCGACAGCTTGAACACTTTGCGGCCGGGCTCCGGCACCGGGCTCTTGCCGGGCGTGTAGGGCGCAATATCGAGAATGCCGGGGTTCGGCACGGGGCGGGACATCTTCAACTCCGGAAATCGCGGACGGCCTTAAGATTTAACCGATCCGTTCAGGGGCACCGTATAGCGCGTTGCATGGCTGCCGACGAGGGCCGATGAGCGTACCGACGCGCCAGCCTCGATCAGCGCCGCCTTGATCTTTTCCAGGCGGTTGGCGCCGGCAATCGATACCAAAAGCGCTGCGCCGTCGAAAGCGGTATCCGGCACGGCGACGATTTCGGCCAGCGGCGACAAGGCGCGGGCGATCTCGGCACTCCAGCCGGAGACGCGCATGCTCCACATCTCGACCTCGGTGACCATCGCATTGTCGGCAACCCGCGACACCACGAACACCGGCAACGCCGCCGGATGGTCGGCACGCTCGACGAACGGCAGCCGCGCGATGATTTTTGGCGCGCCGCTTTCCTCCAGCGTGATCCACCAGGGGGCGCGGCTCGAGGTCGCCGAGACCAGCGCCAGATCGCCCTTCGACTTTGCGACAGCCTCGACCGCCGCGGACGCGCTGAAATGCGAGATATAGGGAACGGTGAAGCCAAAATGAAACCGTGCCGAATCCCGCATCGCGGATTCGCCGGCGGAGACGTCGGCATGCACCGAGAACGGCGCCTGGACGTAGGTGAAGGTCGAAATGATGACGCGCCAGATGCTCTCGACGGTGTCGAGCGGCAGGATGCCGCGATGGCGCTCGACCAGCCGTCGCATCATGTCGGCTTCGCGCGCCGGGCGAAACGCCGAACCCACTTCCTGGGTCTGTTTGACCTGGATCAGCCGATCGATGATGTCGCCGCGCGCCATCAGGAGGCGGTGCACCTGCTCGTCGATCGAATCGATCTCCTTGCGCAGCTCTTGCAGCGACGGCGGACCGGGGGGTTTAGACATCTTCAAAGCCTTCAATGCCAATCGGCCTGATCCGACCGGCAAGCAACGGCATTGATTAGGTAAGACCGGCCCCGAAAGCAAAGAGAAACATCGAAAAATCCTTACCCGTCGCCGCAGTGCGCCATGCGGTTAACCAAGCCCTTGCCTTGACGAAGACCCCGCCGAAGACTAGTTTCGCTGGGTTCCGTGGTCATTTGAGCCGGCCGGCTTGCAGCCACGTTAAACAACTCGCTAAACAGGCCGGGGACAGAAGTGATCCCGGCCGAACCTTTGTTCAGGCCGGGTTTTTTTGTGCCTGATTTCTGTGGTGGATCGGGAGCCCTCCCGTCGAGGGGTCGGTTATGAAGATCATACAATCGATACCAAGTCCTGCGATACCAAGTCCTGCGATACCAAGTCCTGCGATATCAAGTCCTGCGATCCACACCGAGGAGCGCGCGCACGAGGCGGACCATCCGAATTCGCAGATCGCGCTGTTTGGCGCCGACCAGCCGCTCAAGCTCGATTGCGGCATCGATCTGTCGCCGTTCCAGATCGCCTACCAGACCTACGGCGAACTCAATGCCGGCCGCTCCAACGCCATTTTGATTTGCCATGCGCTGACCGGCGATCAGCACGTCGCCAATGTGCATCCCGTCACCGGCAAGCCGGGCTGGTGGGAAGTCATGGTCGGCCCCGGCCGTCCCCTCGACACCGATAAATATTTCATCATCTGTTCGAACGTCATCGGCAGCTGCATGGGCTCGACGGGGCCAGCCTCGACCAATCCTGCCACCGGCAAGGTGTGGGGCCTGGATTTTCCGATCATCACTATTCCGGACATGGTGCGCGCGCAGGCCATGCTGCTTGACCGTCTCGGCATCGACACGCTGCTGTGCGTTACCGGCGGCTCGATGGGCGGCATGCAGGTGCTGCAGTGGACCGCGGCCTATCCGAAGCGCGTCTTTTCCGCGCTTCCGATCGCCTGCAGCACGCGCCACTCGGCCCAGAACATCGCGTTTCATGAACTCGGTCGCCAGGCCATCATGGCCGATCCCGATTGGCATGGTGGACGCTACGCCGATCAGGCCACGCATCCGCACCGCGGCCTCGGCGTTGCGCGGATGGCGGGCCATATCACCTATCTGTCGGACGCAGCTCTGCACCGCAAGTTCGGGCGGCGGATGCAGGATCGCGAACTGCCGACGTTTTCGTTCGATGCGGATTTCCAGGTCGAAAGCTATCTGCGCTACCAGGGCTCGTCCTTTGTCGAGCGCTTCG
>Ga0209153_1000391_pt1 | contig 21148 bp, 15 predicted proteins | sample GraSoiAngelo_120_FD_185877 | JGI IMG/M metagenome (GOLD analysis project Ga0209153, IMG submission 185877) | Grasslands soil microbial communities from the Angelo Coastal Reserve, California, USA - 14_0919_09_20cm (SPAdes) (version 2) | ecosystem: Environmental > Terrestrial > Soil > Grasslands ...
CTGCATTGGGGAAAACGGTGACACGGCCATTGTGTACTGTGGCACTGTGCGGTGGCGAACGATTGTCCTGCCCTATGCAAGCGTGTTAGAAGCGATCGCCGTCAATCAGCCCCGCACGGGATACTCCCTCAGAAAATGCGCGATGCCCGTAGAAGAAGGCACCACCATTCGATGGCAGAGCAAATCGCTTAAGACTAAAGGCGCGTGGGAGCGGCTCGATCGTCCTTGTGATGTCCGGATTTATGAGTCGCGCGAGGGCGCGATTGAATGGCATTCGGTGCATCCGCGAGCCCGCGCGACCGTGGATTTGGGCGATGGGGTTGTCATACAAGGGCTTGGATACGTCGAACGATTGGAGATGACCGTGGCACCGTGGAATCTGCCTCTCGAAGGACTTCGGTGGGGCAGGTTTTTGAGCGATTCAGGCTCGGTAGTCTGGATTGATTGGCAAGGTGAGTACGTCCGCAAGATTGTGTTGGAAAACGGAGCACTGGGAAGCGTGACTGCGGTCGCGGAAGCGTGAAAGGCTGAAAGGCTAGAACAACTGGCCCTGAGTTGGAGTGTCTAACGTCACAGGCGACGCGGCCTCCGCATCGTCAATTTTTGAATTGTTGAGTTTCCTGCTGACAGGATACCGACGCATCAAGTTCGCGTCGTAGGGCTTGAGAATGTCACGAATCGTGTTGAAGTCATTCACGTCGGGATCGAGCCACACATCGTACTTGTCGGGCGTCACGATGACGGGCATACGGTCATGCAGATCGGCTACGAGCGAGTTCGGACCGGTCGTTAAGATCGTGCAACTTTCAATGATCTCTCCATCCGGGCTCCTCCACTCATCCCACAGTCCGGCGAATGCAAAGACTTCACCCTCACCAACCTCGAAGCAGTAAGGCTGCTTTACCGATCCCATTTTTCGCCACTCGTAAAATCCATCCGCAGGAATGAGGCAACGTTTGGTAAGGATCGAATCTCGAAATGCCGGTGTGTTTGTCACGGTCTCCGACCGCGCGTTGAGCGTCCGATTTCCGATGCTCATGTCTTTTGCCCACGACGGAATCAATCCCCAATGCATGGTTGTGAAGCGGCGAATCTTCTTGCCTCGTTCCTTTCGGACGATTAGGACGGGCTGCGTTGGCGCAATGTTGTATCGCGGATGCGCTTCAATTTTGTCATCCGCAGCTTGAAAGCGCTCGGCAAGGTACTGCTTCGAGTGCGTCAATCGGTAACGGTTACACACGCGATCATTCTCGCAGATTCGGAAGCGGTCTCGCTAAACCGAATTCTCGCCTTACTGCCCTTCCTGGCTAAACCCTGCGCCTCATCCGTCCGCTTGTTCTGTCAAGGCTCTGCGCTTCGCTTCGATGAACGCCGACCCCGCGGCCTTGACAGTGCGGACGGACACGCGCGTTACCCCGCCACGAAGGGCATTTGCTTCTTTTTTTCAAGCGGAAATCACGCTTGAAAGAAGGAAGAAAGAGAGAAACGAACCGATGCCAGACAGACAACATGCCAGTTGGTGCGGGTTCCGGAAACTCTGGCCCCATTCATTCCGGAAATTCTGGCCGGTCTAGTACCAAGCAGAAGTGCTAAGAATCTCCCTTTGCCATCGGTCGTTAGGCCGGTCGGGCGGAGGGAGAGGGATGATTGGGATGCTAAAGCGTCACAAAATCGAGATTCTCCTCAAGGCAGCCCACTCGCAACCGGAGGTGGCCCGTTTGCCGCCGAGCGGGCGAAACGGCGGATTGGCAGGCCGAACGTCGTGAAAGATGCGTTCTCGATCGATGGTAGTATTCGAAATACGATTGGAGCGCTCTTCGTAGCGAGCTTTTGTGGAACACGATCACATGATCGAGGCACTCCCGACGAAGCTCTTACCGGGGAGGGCGGGGAGGGAGCAAGAATGCATACAAAGCGAATCGGGATTTTGTTCTTCATCGTCGCGGGACTTTCCATCGGCGCTTCGGGTACCTGGGCTCAGACAGTGACAGGAACGTTGAGCGGCCATATCTCGGACAAGAGCGGCGCCACCGTACCACAAACGAAGGTCACTGCCATCAACGAGCAAACGGGAGCGATTCGTGAGGCCACAACGAATAATGATGGTTTCTATCAGTTCAGCTTTCTTGCCATCGGCAGCTACAAAGTGACCGTCGCTCTGCAAGGCTTCCGGAGCGTGGAAAAGGACGGCGTGGTGGTGGAACTGAACAAGAATACCGTATCCGATTTTGTTCTGGAGCCATCCGCCGTGTCGGAAAAGGTGGAAGTCCGCGCCGGGGAAATTCCTCTAATTGACACGACGGGCGGCGAGGTGAAAAGCACCCTTAACGAATTGCAGGTCGAGGCAACGCCGCTGCCCGGTCGCAACTTTATCTCCCTCGTTGAGCAGGTTCCTGGCTTTCAGCCAGCGGCGTTCAACGGCTCTTCCAACAACCCGACGAACTCGACCGGATCCTACGCCGCATTCAGCGGCCAGGGCACGCGCTCGTCCACGTTTCAGATTGACGGCGTGAACAACGACGATTCCTCGGAAAACCAGAACCGCCAGAACGTGAACATCAGCACCATCAAGGAGTTTCAAGTTCTGACCAATGCTTATTCGGCGGAATTCGGGCGGGCAGGCGGCGCAGTAATTCTGGTGCAGACCAAGTCAGGCACAAACGAATTCCACGGGGACGCGTACGACTTCATCCAGAATGACATCTTTAATGCCAACGACTTTTTCCTGAACCAGGCGGGAGGCAAACGGCCACCAGTACGCCGAAACCAGTACGGGGGGACCATTGGCGGGCCAATCCTGAAGAACAAGCTGTTTTTCTTCGGCAGCGGGGAGAAAGTATCCAACGTAGGCAAAGGTAGCATCTCGCGATTTACCTGGCTTCCGACAGATGGTCCCAAGGCTTGTAACGCCGGCGAAACTCCGCAGCCCGGAGGGCCTTACTGCGTTGATCCAAACACTCATCCCAATCTGCAAAGCGACCTCAATTTCATTAAGTCGGTGATGAATCTCTGGAACACGCCTGAACTCCAAGGGAAGACTCCGAATGATCCGGCGGCTTGTGCGCAAGTGATTCAGAGCGGCCGACCGAACCGCTGCGTGCTGGTTTCCGGTCTGGGTTTCACATTTCCGGACTCGGATTACACGGGAAGGATGGACTGGAACACCAACGCAAGCACGACCATGACCGCACGTTACCAATACAGCCGCCAGATTCGGCACTCGGCCCGAATCATCCTGGGGGATAATTTCGGCACGAACAATAATCGGCAGTATAACCTCGGGTATACGCTCACCCATGTGTACGGCCCCCGGCAGACCGGGGAATTCCGTTATGGATTTGGCAACCGCAATACCAACCAGGATGTTACCGATGGCGATCAGGTTCCCACCGTCCGATTTGCCACGACGCTAGTGAACCCGGCAGCTTCCAGCGACACAATTCCTTTCGGCGGGACAATCATCGGTACCTCCACTAACGTTCCAATCAACCGCTATCAGCGCGACCATCAGCTCGTCTACAACCACACCATCGTCTTCACGCGCCACACGCTCCGGATGGGCATAGACCAGCGATTTCAGGCGCTGGACGATGTCGCGAGCGGCACGCAGCGCGGCTTCTGGACCTTCGGTAGCATCAATACGGGCGCTCAGGCATTGGCCGGAACAGGTTTTAGTGGATGGGAGGACTTCCTGGATGGCGTTCTTACAGGCTACAACCAGGGATACGGTTTGCCGAAAGCGGAAAATCGCTTCGGCGAGACAAACCTTTACGCCCAAGATGATTTCCGGCTTAAGCGCAACCTCACCCTTAATTTGGGAGTGCGCTGGGAAGGCGTCCGGCCGCCTCACGAGATTAAAGACCGCTTCAGTTACGGCTACGGAGGAGATTACAACAACGTGGGGCCGCGCATCGGTTTCGCCTGGACGCCGGAAGCGCAGAACTCTTTCCTTAGAAAGATTACGGGCGGACCGGGTGACTTCGTCATCCGGGGCGGCTACGGCATTTACTACGACCGAGTGTTCCAGTCGGTCTTTTCGCAAAGCGGCTTGAACTTCCGTTTCCAGCCTCCCAACGGCTTCCTTTTGACTTCGTTCGCGAACCCCTGCTTGGCAAACCCGGGGGCGAATGTAACGGATCCAGCGGGGACGGTATTCGTCAACGGCGGACAGTTCGAGGTTTCTGATCCATCCTGCGGCTTTCAGTTCACCCCTGGCGCCGCCAGCCGCTCTGCCGTGGCTGCCTGCAGCACCACGGCTTCGGGTTGCAACGGTGTGAAAGAAGCGGGAGGCCAATTGCTGACTTCCCTTCTGATTCCCGACCGGAATTTCCACCTGCCTTATGTCCAGCAGTGGAACCTTACGGTCGAGCGCAAGATGCCCTGGAGTACGGCCCTGCAGGTCAGCTACGAGGGAAACCGGGGGATAGGATTGCCTTTCTTTAGTGGCATCAACGATGCGCGCTTCCCCATCACATCGCCTCTGGTCACGGTGAATGTGGGTGGCGGAAACTTTCAGCCCGTGGTGTTCGACCGAGTCTGCGCGGACTTCAGCGATCCTATCTGCGACTCGCTTGACACCAGCGGCAACTTGATACCGGGTTCAAGCGGTGCCCTGAAAGCATTCTCGTCGTTGACCAGTACAACAGCGTCCTTAGCACAGAAGGGCATCATGATCGTCAATGGCGTACCGCACGGGTACGTTTCCCTGGGTAGTACGACTTCTGAACGCCTTGCGGAGCGGCGTCCCGACCCCACTAATGGTCGCAACGTCCTTCTAAGCAACTTCGCTTTCACCTACTACAACGCAATGCTACTGAGAGTTACCAAAGCAACCAGCCATGGCCTGACTCTCTCTGGCTGGTGGACCTGGAGCAAGACGATGGATACGGGGTCCGAGGCCACTTTCACGGGCTCGGATGTGAACGCTCCGGTGGGCGCAGTTAACCCGCAGGCTTCTCTGCGCGGGCTTTCCAGCTTTGATCAGACGCATCGCGTCGTAGTTTCCGCAACTTATGATTTGCCGTGGATGAAGAGTTGGCAGGGCGCGTTCAGTCCGCTCTCGGTCGCCTGGTGGGTGAGCCGTTGGCAAATCAGCGGCGTAGCCACTTTCGCGTCCGGGCTGCCGTTCACGGTCCTTTCAGGATATGACGCCAATTTCGACGGCGTGGGCGGCGACCGCCCGATCCTTCTCGATCCTGCTTTGCTCTACACTTCTGTTGACAACGGGCGTGCACAAAGTAGCTGTCCGACGCCGCTGGTGCCACCAGGGCGCTGCCTAGACACCCAATCGGAGCTTCAGTTGCCAGGCACCGCCTTCCAGCCGTCCCAGGCGAGCTTGAAGTCCGGCGACCAGTTTCCCGTCTCTCCAGGACAGGATTTCCCAGCAGGCGCAATACCCCGCAACTCCTTCTTGCAGCAGGGCCAGAAGAACGTGGATGCAGCGTTGGCCAAGACGTTCAAAATCCGCGAGAGTATGGGCTTGCAGTTGCGGATGGAGCTCTACAATGCGTTCAACCGCGTGACCTTTGGCTTGCCGGCACGAACGGTGAACAGCACCACTCCGCTAGGTCAAATCTCCAGCACCATCAACTTGCAGAACTACGTCAATTCGGCCCGGAGTACCGGCGCCCGCATGGGCCAGTTCGCGGTCCGCTTTGTGTTTTAGCTTCTTGGCTCCGCTGGGTTGCATGAAGGCAGTGTGCCCGTTTCTTGTTTGATGGCACCTGCAACACGGGTTCGACTGCCACCCCTGCTCTCAACTTGCAAAACGATGTGAATTCTGAGTTTGGCAAAATTGTTCCAGGCGTGTTCACGCTTGTCCTAGCGAAACACAGCAAGAACTTCCGTCAACCGGCTCAAAGATCTGGGGCTGAACAAGGGATTGAAGAATCTGGACGCTCTCCGTAAGAAGCTGCTCGAAGTCACCGATCGTCTAGCTGGCATCGAAGGGGAATTGCTCAATGTCCATGTCGACTTTCCCCTGTTTCAGCGTCTGGCTCTTCCCGTCGCTAGGGGAAAGAGCAAAATCCCGGGCATCAAGATTCACGACACCCGCATGATGCGCCTCCTGGAAGTGCTGCTCCACGGTGGGCCGCAAGTGAACGGCTGGCGTACCGTCCAGATCTGGGAAGCCCTGCGGACTGCTTTTGCCCTTTTTCCGCAAGCCTACACCCTCAATCAGCTCCGTTACGACCTGCGCAAAATGAAAGGCCACGGCCTGCTGGAGCGCGTGGGCCAGCACTACGCCTACCGCCTCACCGAAAAGGGAACCCGTGTGGGCGCCCTGTTCATCCTCTTCCACAAGCGCATCTGCGGACCCCTGGCCAATAGCTTGTTTCATCACCGGACCAACATCCAGTTCCACGCCCCCGGTCAAAATTGAGGTCGCCTATCACAAAGCGGATGCGGCCATTAAAGACCTCATTGATAAGCTGGCTGCTTGAGAAAAATCTGAGAGACAAATCCTCAGATCAGTCGGGCTAGAATCTTGAACACAAGTGGGATTGGGTTGGAGCGGAGGTTGAGTTCAGGCGCGCATTGGAGTTAAACCCTCAATATGCCAATGCGCACCACTGGTACGGCGATTATCTGTCGATCCAGGGGCGGCATGATGAAGCTCTGGTTGAGGCGACGCCCAGATTTAACTATGCTCAGGAATCGCCAATAGAGCGAGCTGCACCGACTTGGACCATTCAACGAGGGGGTACGAGATCGGATTCGAACCCTGCCCACCTCATTGCGAACGACGTAGGAAACCAAAGGGGAAATCATGAATCATTAGGCTACTTTGTCGGAACGGCCCGAGGATGAACGGGCTCGATGCCTCTATAACGAGCAAAATCCCGGTCATTGAAAGTCAGAATCCGCGTAACGCCATGTACTTGCATCGCGGCGGCTAGCCGTGCATCGTGAACCTGAACGCCAGACACCGCATACGTGACAAGTAATTTCCGCCACTCTTCATGCACCGCCAGGCTGTCGGGAAGCAGTCGGAGCTTTTCTTCAAAGAATTTCGCCCGCCGGTCTGTTTCTTGAGGAGAAAGAGCGTAGCCGTTGCGGTTGATAGGGCGGGTACACGTGTTCCAGAATTTACCGACATTCTGCGAGGTATAGCAGAGCTCGCCACCGCGTCGGAGAATGGCTTCGATGGCGGACACTACGAGAGGATAATCGTTGTGGTCCGGCTTGACCGGAGCGGAGAAGGATGTTGCTATCGAGGAGGTACGGCGCCCCTGCCATCTAGCCGGTCCTCATAGAAACTTTCGCGCGAGAAGCTTTCAGTCGGTAAATTCGGCAGTTTTTCCGATCCCTCTGCCATGCCTTCAAGCATGTGGTGAAATTCATCGACCGTCAGTACTCCCTGAGGGAGCGAACTGACGGTCAAAGCCTCTTCGAGAAGTCGCTCCGCCAGCTTCTCCAAAGGCACACCTTGAGAACGGGCCTCGGCAACGAGACGGGCTTCCATCTCTGGATTGAGTTCAACCCGAATGGTCATCGTAATGCGCCTCTGTCAAATAGATTAGACGCGTTGGGATCGAAATACCAGCAGCAACATCCATGTGATCCATGTGCCAACGGAAATCGAGGCTCGACGTTGCTATTTTGTCTCCCGATACTTTTCCCGCACATTACCGAAAACTCTGTCCGCACACACGAACGCTCTGATTGGAAAATTGATCGCGGATGGAGACCAATTTGACGCGGCGAAGCAAGTCTGGTCTGAAGCCCAAATCGGCAAGTGCAAGTGAGGAAGGTTGTCGCCGGGAGGAAATGCGGCTTGGGCCGCGAGAGTTTGCTTTGGCTCGCGAGACCTGGAAGGGAAGCTAAATTCGTCGGGTCTAACTATGCTGCCTGGCGCTGGTATCGGTGGTGAAGTCCCCTGTCACTGGCGAATTGTTACGGCAACCGATCGTACCGGCGATCGCGCCGTATCCGGTTGGTGTGAACGATGAGATCCTGCGAAACGCGCTGCAATTGAGAACACCAAATGATTTCTTTGGAAGTATTGCCGAGGTGGACTAATACCACAGCGAGCGCGAGTCTTTGACAAATCAGGCAGCCACCGGGGTCTGATAGAGGGCTCGACACTGAGGTTGCCATCGAAACGAGCGGAGAATGGCTGGTGGTCGTGACGTGGGCGTATCCGGCGTTTGCCCTTCCAGTGAAGTGCGATGGTTGTTGAAGTAGGTCCTGAAATCGAGCAGCTTGTTTTCGAGGTCTGCCGTCGTCCAGAACAACATGTGATCCAAGTATTCCCGCCGAGGAACCGACACCAAATAGACATGAAGAACCCGCTCTTTGGGGCTGCGAACTTTGAACTCGCATCCCCGCTCGCGGCCTCGGTCGCGACCCTTACCATATTCGAGTATCGCTTCCTCGAAAGACAGCGGAGAAAATCTCTATGCCAGTTTTCGCATCCCGGCGCGCCTGAGGCTTGTTCCTCTGTGATGGACACCAACTCTGCGGCCTCCCCGTGCAAGCTGGATCAAGACCTCCGCCGGTATGTCGAGTTTCTCGTGCAGAGTACGAATCATGTTGAGAGATAGCGGTCTCTTGCCGTGCATTACCTCATACACGCGCGTCCGCTGGCCAATGACCCCAATTAACGCCCTGCTGTCTTTGCCCATCTGTTCGAGCCGAAACTTGATTGCCTCGATCGGATCCGGGAGGTCAATCGGATAGTGCTCCCGCTCATAGGCCTCAATCAGCGTGGTCAGAATCTCCAGTTCATCGCTTTCTGGTGAGCCTTCCCGGGAATCCCACAGTTCTTCCACGCGGCGCAGCGCTCGCTCGTAATCGGCTTCTCGTTTAATCGGTTTGATGTCCATATGTCACCGTCTTCACATCAATCTTGTCGTAATCCGCGTGTGCTCCAAGCCATTTGATGAACACGATCTGACGTCTGTAGTTGATGGCCACCACCAACCGGTAGTCGTTGCCCTTGATGTTAAACACCACTCGGTCCGGCCCCACAATGCTGGCATTCGCATAGGCTTTCAAAACATCGGCAGGGGTGTTCCACTCGGCGTGCAGCACCTCATGGAACCACGCGTCGAGTGCTGACTTGACCGCCTTGTGATCCTTGCTCCCTCTGAGCTTCTCAACGAACTGCCTCAGCGTCTTCCGCGCGATTATCCTCACGGCCAAGTCTCACGCGACATAGTTTCATTATACATGTGTTCCCAAAATGGGTACAGCTCAATGAGGGGTCGAATCAACACGTCATGCCTCCCGGAACGCGGCCTGCGACGCCGTAGGCGGAGCGATTAGGCCGCAGTGGAGGGAGACGCCAGTGAATCGGCGAGGGAACAGGAGGAACAGGATCCCCCCCTTGACAGCCTAGGAGAGCAGATTTATATTCCTAGGCCATCTAGGAGAGATTGCTTTCGTGGACAAGCAGCTCGATCTTTTGCAGGGCACGCTCGACATGCTGATCCTCAAGGCCGTTTCGCTCGGGCCTTTGCATGGCTACGGTATTCTGTTGCGCATCCAGCAGATTTCAAAAGATCGCCTCGAAATCCAACAGGGTTCTCTCTACCCGGCGCTGTACCGCCTGGAGCATCAGGGCTGGATCACCAGCGAATGGGGCGAGTCGGAAAACAAGCGGAAAGCGAAATATTACAGGCTGGCGGCGGGCAAGCGCAAATTGCAAACGGAAGCCGAAAAGTGGAATCGCATGGCGGACGTCATTGCAGGAATTTTGCAAAGCACACCAGAGGAAGTATGAGGATATGGAGCCGGATTCGGTCGTGGATGCGCGCGGTGGCCCGGCGTTCGCGGATGGAACGGGAGATGGATGCGGAGTTGCGCTTCCACATCGAGGCGTTCGCGGAGGATTTGGTGCGCCGTGGCGTGCCGCGCGGAGAGGCGCAGCGACGGGCGCGCATTGAGTTTGGCAGCTTCGAACGCGCCAAAGAGGAGTGCCGCAAAGCGCACGGCGCGAACTTCATTGACAGTCTCGTTCAAGACTTGCGCTTTGGATTGCGCATGCTGCGCAAGTCACCGGGATTTACCGTGGTCGCGGTCCTCACGCTGGCGCTCGGAATTGGTGCGAACACGGCTATCTTTAGTTTACTGAATGCGGTTGTTCTGCGCCTGTTGCCCGTGCCCGACCCGCAGCAACTCGTTCAATTTACATATACGGGAATCGGGGACTGGAACAGTTATTTTGACTATCCACAGCTCGAACGCCTCCGCATGCAGGCCGGTATGCTATCCGGGATTTTTGGTGGTGTCGGAGTGAATCAGGTGAATGTCGTCTGGCGCGGAAGCGCTGGATTGGCTCAGTGCGACGCCTACACCGACAATTTCTTCTCCGTTCTCGGAGTCGCCCCACAGCAAGGTCGTCTATTCGCCCCTGGGGACGATCACGAGGGAGCCGATATTGTGGTTCTGAGCGATCGGTACTGGCGCAGCCGTTTTGCCGCCGACCCAGCGATCGTCGGCCAAACCATCCTCATCGACCAACTCCCGTTCACCGTAGTGGGGATAACACCACCAAAATTCTCCATTTATGTTGGTGGTGCGCGTGATCTTTGGGTGCCGTTGCATGCGCTTGACCGCCTCACTCCCGATCCAAATCGCTGGCAGGCTCCCTTCACGAGCTGGTTGCTTATTGCCGGCCGCCTTCGCCCTGGCGTTTCGCTGGAGCAGGCACAGGCGGAACTCGACATGATTCACCGCAGGCTACTGGCGCAGCAACTTTTGGAAGTGGAACAGCCGGGGCAGAGAATGCGGCAGTTTGTTAGTGCGAGCCACCTCGTGCTGCATCCCGCCGCGAATGGCATGTTCAGCGGCCTTCGGCACACGTATGCGCTTCCGCTAGAGCTGCTCATGGGTGTAGCGAGTATCATGCTGCTGATTTCCTGCGTCAATGTGGCCAACCTCATGCTCGCCCGCGCTTCCTACCGCCGCCCGGAGATCGCGCTGCGCATGGCGTTAGGCTCGGGAAGAACGCGCGTCATTCGGCAACTGCTAACGGAGAGCCTTCTGGTTGCTGGTGCGGGGGGCGTCTTGGGATTGGCGATTGCCTGGTGGGGCGGCGCGGTGCTGGTCCGCATGATCTCGACCGGCGACTCACCGGTGCCGCTCGATGTGCGACCTGACTGGCCCGTCTTCGGCTTCACCGCGGCTGTATCGCTCGCTGGTGGGATTCTGTTCGGCCTCGTACCTGCCATCCGTGGCACACGGGTCGATCCCGGCTCAGCCCTGAAGCAGGGCGCACACGGGATCACTGGACCCTCGCGTTTCCTGGATCGCGTGCTGGTTGCGGTCCAGGTCACACTATCGCTGGTGCTGGTCACCGGGGCAGGGATGTTCCTGCGCACGCTCAAAAATCTCCAGGGCGTTGACGTCGGCTACGAACGCGACAACATTCTCATGTTCTCCGTCGACGCCAAGCTCGCAGGTTATCCCAAGGAACGTGCCGCCGCTCTTTATCGGACGATCCTCGACAAGGCCGCCGTCTTGCCAGGCATTCAGTCCGCCAGCGTGTCCATCGTCCGTCCCGTGGACGATCAATATTATCTGGTTGACATCATCGGCCAAGTCGACGGCCGGACGCTCCCTGAGGCGGAACGGGTCAAGGTCGCCTGGAATGCCATGAGCCCCGGATATTTCCCGACCGTCGGGACACCCATCCTGATGGGCCGCGATTTCGACCTGCGCGATAGCAGGGCGGCGTCGGGCGTGGTGATCGTGAACGAATCGCTGGCCCACCGAGTCTTGCCGGGCCAGAATCCGATCGGCCATCGACTCGATGGCGCTGAGATCATTGGCGTGGTGAAGGACTCGCTCTATGGCGGCGCACGCGAGCAGCCCCGGCCAGTTTTGTACCGATCGCTGTTTCAAGGCCAAGGTGGCACCGACCCGGGCGAGTGGGTCGGTATGGGTGCCGTTTCCTTTGAACTCCGTTACCGATCAGGCGCCGGCCTCGTGGACGAGGTGCGCGAGGCCGTCGCATCAGTGGACCGCAATGTACCGATTTTCCACGTCAAGACCCTGCGCGCCCAAACCGAGGACTCGTTCCTCCGCGAGCACCTCCTCGCTACGATTTCTGGCTTCTTCGGCGGGCTGGCGCTGCTCCTTGCCTGCCTGGGCTTGTATGGTCTTATGGCGTATGCCGTCGCTCGCCGCACCGCCGAAGTCGGAATCCGGATGGCTTTGGGTGCACGCCGACGCGGAATTATTTGGCTGATCGTGCGCGAAACGATGTGGCTGGTATTGGCCGGCGCTGCAGCGGGAATCCCATTGACCGTCTGGCTCTCGCGATATGCAAAGGCTCTTCTATTCGGAATCGGCTCTGCCGACCCAGCGGTCTTCGCAACTTCGGTTGCCACTCTGATAGGCGTCGCCGTGCTTGCCGGCTTTTTGCCGGCGAAGCGGGCGATGAAGGTCGATCCGATGGTGGCGCTGAGGTATGAATGATGCCTAACTTTGCTGTAGGAATTATGACGTTGTGGAGCCGAATTCGGTCGTGGGTGCAGGCGATGGTGCGGCGGTCGCGGATGGAACGCGAGATGGATGCGGAGCTGCGTTTTCACATCGAGGCGTTCGCGGAGGATTTGGTGCGCAGTGGCGTGCCGCGCGGAGAGGCGCAGCGACGGGCGCGCATCGAGTTTGGCGGCGTCGAGCGCGCCAAAGAGGAATGCCGCGAAGCGCGCGGCATCCACTTCATCGACAGCCTGCTCCAGGATTTGCGTTTTGGAGTACGCATGTTGCGCAAAAACCTCGGCTTTACGGCGACGGCCGTTCTCGCTTTGGCCCTCGGAATTGGCGTCAATACGACAGTGTTTACCGCGTTTGACGCCCTCACGATGAGGCCGCGCGCCGTCAAAGATCCGGACCGCCTAGTAGGTGTTTACCGCACGAAGGAGGGAGAAAGCCGCGACGCTCTTTCTTACCCCGATTACGTTTATTATCGCGACCACAGCAAAACCCTTTCCGACTTGGCGATGTTCGGATTTGGAATGGGGGTCACCACTTCCGACCTGCCTCCGTCTAGTCCCGACGACATGCCACGCATGGCAAGCGCGATCGGCTTTCATTTGCCGCAATTGCTGCAAGGAAGCGGACGCCCGCTCATGTGCTTCTACGTTTCGGGCAACTACTTCCGATTGTTGGGGGCACACCCTGCGGCCGGCAGATTGTTCTTGCCCGAGGACGACCAACCCGGTGCGCGGCCTGTGGTCGTGTTGAGCGGAAATTTCTGGCGAAGCCAGTTTCATTCGAGCCCTAACGTCATTGGGTCCACGATTCACCTTAACCGCGTGCCTTTCACGATCGTTGGCGTTACGCCCGTGGATTACCTGGGGACACTTCCAATGGTGCCTGTTCTTTGGGCGCCGATCGCGGTGCGGCCGATCTTGGGCAGCGGCACCCGCGAGAGCCTGGAGAACCGCAGCGAGCGCGCGGGCATCGTGTACGGACACTTGAAGGCGGGTGTTTCCCTCGCCGACGCGGAAGCGGAACTAAATGTTCTGGCGAGTCAGTTGCGAGCTGCCTTTCCGGAGATTGAGCGCAACAGCGGCGTTAGTGTCGTCAGCGAACGCGAGTTCGCTCATATGGATTCGGAAGGATGGCCCGTCGTGGCCGCGGCGATGGGCGCCGTGGCACTTCTTTTGCTGATTGCATGCGCGAATGTGGCCAGTCTTCTGCTGGCGCGGGCGGCGACGCGCAGGCGTGAAATCGGCGTGCGCCTTTCGCTCGGAGCCACACGCAGGCGGCTGCTACAGCAACTGCTGATTGAGAGCAGTTTGATCGCTTTCCTTGCCGGAGCCGTGGGCCTTCCTATGGCTTCTTGGGGGCTGCATCTGCTTGTTGCTGAAATCTCTTCTTCCCTTCCGTCGTACTGGGGTTCCATCGCTTTGCAAGCCACTCCAGACATCCGCATTTTCGCGTACACCGTACTCATTTCGTTGCTGACGGGCGTGGCGTTTGGTTTGACTCCAGCCTTGCAGAGCTTAAAGACCGACGTGAATTCGGCGCTCAAGGACAGCGGCAGCATGCTTGGGGAGCGACTGAGCAAGTCTCGCCTGCGCAACATACTCATTGTTGCGCAGGTTGCGGCGTGTCTCGTGCTGCTGATTAACTCAGCGCTGCTGTTGCGCGGGTCACAGCGAGCGCTTCGGATCGAACCCGGATTTGACAGCAAGCATGTTGTGTTCCTGGAATTGTATACACCGGCGCTGTCAGGTTACAGCGAGGCTGAATTACTTCATCTTGGCCGGCAACTGAGAACTGAACTGGGAGGTCTGGCAGGCATCACTTCTGTGACGCTGGCGTCTCGCGCGCCGTTCGCTGGCGGCAACCGGTTTGTACCCGTCGGGACCGCCAAAGCGGGGCCGCCAGTGAATGACGCAGGCGAAGACCAACGGCCCGCCGTGAGCTACAGCTATGTTCTGCCAAATTATTTCGAGACGCTTGGCATTCCCATCGTGAGGGGCCGGAGCTTCACTCTGCAAGAGGCTGAAGGGGAGGCCCCTGTGGCCATCGTGAGCGAAGCAATGGCACGCCGTTTCTGGCCCGGACAGGATCCAATTGGGAAGCGGCTCGCAATCGGATCAGCGCATGGCCAGCCTCCCTTTCCCGGCGAAACGGCTCCATTCTTTCCCGAAAGTGAAGTCGTCGGCGTAGCGCAGGATGTACGAAATCTGTCCTTGAGCAAAGTGGACGACTCGTATCTTTATTTGCCGCTTTCGCAAAGCAACCGGTTGATGGGCGTGATCTTGCTACGCACCAAAGGTAACACTTCCAGCCTGCTGACATTGCTCGGCGGCGCCGTCCGGCGTGTAGATGCCAATCTTCCCGTCCTTGCCGCGCCCCTCGATTGGGCGGTTTCGTTTGACCCTTACTTTGTGATTTCGCGGATAGGCGGGATTCTTTCCAGCATTGTTGGGGCGCTGGGTTTGTTCCTGGCATGTCTGGGCGTCTATGGCATGGTCGGTTACAGCGTTGTGGAGAGAACGCACGAAATCGGTATCCGGATGGCGTTGGGCGCACAGCGCCAGCAGGTACTCGGCCTCGTGCTCCGGGAAAGCGCGCGGCCAATGTTGTTTGGCACGGTGATTGGAATCGCCGTGTCGGCGGCAATTGCGCGATTGATTTCGGCCATACTCTTCGGGCTGAACCCCATGGATGCGATTTCGTTTGCGGGAGTTTCTTTGTTGCTCATCGCCGTGGCGCTGTTCGCAGGCTGGTTGCCGGCGCGGAGAGCGATGCAGGTGGATCCGATGGTAGCGCTGAGATATGAGTGAGGAGAAATGACAATGTGGAGCCGCGCTCGGTCGTGGGTGCGCGCGATGTTGCGACGGTCGCGGATAGAAAGCGAGATGGATGCGGAGCTGCGTTTTCACATCGAGGCGTTCGCGGAGGATTTAGTGCGGCGCGGCGTGTCGCGAGAAGAGGCGCTGCGGCGGGCGCGGATTGAGTTTGGCGGCGTTGAGCGCGCCAAAGAGGAATGCCGCGAAGCCCGCGGCGTCAACTTGATCGACAGCCTGGTTCAAGATTTGCGCTATGGCTTCCGCGTGTTGCGGAAATCCCCTGGATTTACTACAGTCGCTGTCCTCACTCTCGCGCTGGGGATTGGCGCAAATGCCGCAATATTCAGCTACATCGACGCTTGGTTTATCAAGCCGCTGCCTTACCCACAACCAGACCGGCTGGTGATCTTCGAGGCGCAGGACAAGAAACACGGATGGACAAGCGGGGGGGTTACTTCCACAGCGGACTTTTTCGATTTTCAGAAGCAAAACACTTCGTTTGAGCAAACCGTAGCTTGGGGCGGTGCGAGTCTCAATCTAACTGGGGATGGCCTTCCCGAACTAGTCGACGGCGGCCGAGTGAGCTGGAATTTTTTTGATACGTTGGGCACCAAGCCCATCTTGGGGCGAACCTTCACGGCGGAGGATGATCGCTCGGGCGCGCCGCACGTGGCTATTCTAAGCCAGGGACTATGGCAAGGCCGCTACGCCGGGGACCCAACAATCATCGGACGCAACATCGCCATCGGCGGCGAAGCGTACACAGTAGTCGGGGTTATGCCCGGAACTTTTCAATTCCCGCTTATGGGCATCGCCAATTTGTGGACGCCGCTTGCGTTGACCGATATGCAGCGCGCGAACCGCGGCAACGTTTGGCTTCCTGCCTTTGGCCGACTGAAGCTAGGCGTAACGCTAGAACAAGCTCGGGCGGAAACGGCAACGTTCTTTGCCCATATCGAGAAGGAGTTTCCGAAAACTAATACCAACCTGACTTGGCTCGTCAGCTCCATGACGGACAGAATCCGTAAGGAAGAAGGCGGGCCCGAAGTAATGATCTGCTTCATAGTTGTCGGCCTGGTTCTGCTTATCGCGTGTGCAAACGTGGCGAATCTGATGCTGGCTCGCGCGACAAGCCGCACGAGGGAGTTCGCTGTGCGCGGAGCCCTTGGCGCGACGCGCAGGCGTTTGGCGGGGCAGCTCCTGACAGAATCGTTGTTGCTGTTTTTGGTCGGCGGCGTGGCGAGCCTGCTCTTTGCCTCATGGGGCATGCGCTGGATTGAGTCACAGATTCCCGGTCATATCCGCGGATACATTGTGAATTATGGCCACGTCGAGCTGGATTTCTCCATGCTGATGTTCACCCTGGGAATTACGTTGCTTTGTGGATTGGTCTTCGGCTTCGCGCCGGCATTCGAGAATTCGCGGCTTGATGTAAATCACACGCTCAAGGAAACATCCGGCCACACGTCGGGCAGCAAACGCGGCGCGCAGCTCCGGCGGGTCTTTGTAGTCGCGGAGATTGCTCTGGCAGTAGTGGTGCTCATCTCGGCGACGTTGCTCGTGAAGAGCTTCATCATTTCTGTGCGCTCCAGTCCTGGCTACAATCCGGCCAACGTCCTGGTGGCGCAGCTCGCGCTCCCGAAGACGAAGTACACAGAGGACTCGCAATTGCGAAATTTCAGCGATGAAGTACTGTCCCGTATTCGCGCCCTGCCTGGAGCGGCTTCCACGAGCGTGGCGAGTCATGTCCCATTTGGCGGCTTCGGCCAGGGCCTCGAATTCCAAGTGGTTGGAAAGCCGCTTCAACCCGGTGAGAGACACGGGGCACCCTTCACTGCAGTGTCAGCGGATTATTTCTCGACGATGCAGATTGGGTTGGTCAAAGGCCGCTTTTTTGATTCCTCCGACGCGTATGGAACTTCTCCTTCCATAATTATCAGCCAAACTATGGCTCGACAGGTTTGGTCGGGCGAAGACCCCATTGGGAAGAAGCTTAGATTGGGCGAGCAGCATTCCGTCGGCACGATTGTTGGCATAGTGCATGACATTAAGATGTACTACCTGCGTGAACGTCCCGGGTGGCACATCTATGTTCCTTTGGCGCAATTTCCCTCAAGGACTTTCGGATTCGTCGTACGCTCGTCCGGTGACCCCACGATAATGGCCACAGCTATCCGCGACGCGATTTGGGCTGTGGACCGCGACCAGCCTATCTCTTCGGTCGAGCCACTCGAGAACCTGATAGCTGCGGTTAACACGGGGGACCGCGTGGTAGCCGACCTGATGGTTTTCTTTAGCGTTCTAGCCATGTTTCTGGGGGCGATCGGGATCTACGGCGTGATGGCTCATCTAGTTTCGCAACGCATCCACGAAATTGGAATCCGCATGGCGCTGGGAGCAAGTCCGGTACACGTGATGCGCATGGTCCTCAGCCAAGGCCTGAAGCTGGCATTGGGCGGAGTTGGCGCGGGCGCGCTTGCTGCGCTCGGAGCGACGCGGCTGCTCGCCACGGAGCTATACCAGGTTACACCAACCGATCCGCTGACGTTTATCGTCGCGCCGCTTCTAATTGCTATCGTTGCCCTGGCTGCATGCTACGTTCCTGCGTGGCGGGGAATGCGCGTGGACCCGCTGGTGGCGCTGCGATATGAATAATATGAAAAAAGAATTTGATCCCTGACTGTTCGCCTGCCGTCATGAATTCTCAGGTCTTTTCCTCATGACTTTTGCGGTCTTCTCCCCTTGACAACCAGTAGAAGAAGCGTATCTTCCTCCTGGTAGCCAAGGGGAAGAAGGTTTATGCCAGACACGCCGAGTGATCTCGTCCAGGGCACGCTCGATATGCTCATCCTGAAAACGTTGGCGCTGGAACCTATGCATGGGTATGGGATTTCCGTGCGAATCGAACAGATGAGCAAGGGCGTTTTCCGCCTGAATGCGGGTTCGTTATTTCTCGCGATTCAACGATTAGAGAGGGACGGGCTAATCGATGGCGAGTGGAAACCTACCGAAAACAACAGGCGAGCGAGGTACTACACTCTGACGGCGAAGGGACGAAAGAGGCTCGATGGCGAAACACGAGAATGGGGCAGGCAGGTGGCCGCAATCGGCAGAATTTTGGAGGCCTCGTAGGGAGCGAACCATGTCCTTATTCAGAAATCTTGCAACCGGCCTTCGGTCGCTTTTCCGAAAGAACCAAGCCGACCGGGAGTTGGATGAAGAACTAGGCGCCTATTTGGAGATGGAAGCGGCGGAAAAGGTGAGGCAAGGCGTAAGTCGTAAGGATGCGCTTCGCGAAGTGCGATTAGAGCGCGGCAGTCTCGAAGTTACCAAGGAAATCGTTCGCTCTGGCGGCTGGGAATTTTTTGTGGAGACGTGCTGGCAGGATTTGCACTTCGGCCTGCGCATGCTGCGCAAGAATCCCGGTTTTGCTGCGATCGCCGTGCTGACACTGGCGCTGGGAATCGGAGCGAACACGGCAATTTTCAGCGTGGTTGACTCTGTGCTGCTCCGCCCAGCGTCCTACGCGAAGCCCTCTGAGCTGGTGGACATCAACGAAGTGGGGCCCGAGACGGCAGCGGGCGCGATTAATGAGGTTTCTCCAGGAGACTTCATCGAATGGCAAAAGCAAGCGCAGGCCTTCCAGGGAATCGCCGCTTATCAGCGGTGGGAATTTCACGCCTTGACCGGTACCGGCGAACCGGACGAAGTGTGGGCGGTCCCGGTCACCACAAATCTTTTTAGCGTTCTGGGCGTAAATGCCATCCGCGGGCGTACGTTTGCCGAGAACGAAACCCAGGCTGTGGTTCTGAGCTACCAATACTGGGAGAGTCACTTCTCGTCGGATCCCAACATCATTGGGAAGGCGCTTGCGCTCGATGGCAAATCCTACACCGTGCTCGGCGTCGCTCCCGCTGATTTTGAGTTCCCAAGGGCCAACACGCAAATATGGGTCCCTCTAACGTTCAGTGCCGCTGAACGCGCCGATCACGCGCACCGCACACTCAGCGTCATCGCGCGGCTGAAATCAGGGGTCACTCTCAGACAAGCTCAGGCGGTAATGGATATCGTGTCACGTCGCCTGGCCGCGCAGTTTCCGAAGACGAACGCTGGATGGAGCGCTCCGGTCCGTCTCTTCAAAGGCCCGGTGGCGGAAGACGTCCTGCGTACGGCCATTTTCGCGCTCCTGGGGGCAGTGACTTTTGTGCTGCTGATCGTCGGCGCGAACGTGGCCAGCATGCTACTCGCTCGTGGCACAACACGGCAGGGCGAGATGGCCATCCGTGCCGCGCTGGGCGCGGGCCGTCTGAGGTTGATCCGGCAGTTGGTGGTCGAAAGCGTACTTCTGGCAGGTGCAGGCGGAGTCGGCGGCCTTATGCTGGCACGTTGGGGCCTGCGCATGATCGTCAGTCTGGTGCCCAAGTACAACCTCGTTGAAACCGAGAGCGTACACCATATTTCGATGAACCTCACCGCGTTCGCCTTCACGGCAGCTCTGTCCCTCCTGACCGGAGCTGCGGTTGGACTGCTGCCCGCCTTGCGGGTCTCGAGCCTGAATCCCAGTGAGTCCTTCAAAGGGCACGGACGGACTTCAGCGGCAGGGGCCGGCGGCTCGCGCCTGCAGCGCGTGCTGGTTGTTTCCGAGGTCGCGCTTGCCTTGGTGCTCCTGGTCGGTGCCGGCTTGATGATTGAAAGCTTCGAACACCTGGAAACGGCTCCTACCGGATTCAATCCCGACCATCTCTTGACGGTGCGCGTGCCGCTGATGAGTTACAAGTACTCCCGTCCCCAGTCGGCGGATTTTTACCGCGAAGTGCTGGACCGTATCCAAGCCATTCCCGGCGTGAAATCAGTGGGGATGGCGAATAACCTGCCCTTCATGGGATTTCATCTCTCCCTCGATTTCCCCGCCCCACCGAACTCGCCGGGCGGCTCAGGGCCCGTCATGGTTGCTGGGCGCAGTGTGAGTCCAGGTTACTTCCGGGCTATGCAAATACCGCTCATCAGCGGGCGTGATTTCACCGAAGCGGAAAACCAGAAAGATGCTCCCTGTGTCCGGATTGTCAATCGTGCAATGGCCCGACTCTACTGGCCGGGAGAAGACCCCGTTGGCAAGCAATTGCCGGGCGGCGCCTGCCCGAATGCTGCGCCCGCGACAGTCGTGGGTGTAGTTGCGGATTCCAAGCAGGACTCCGTGGATTCCGAGCCCCACCCGGAGCTGTACGAGCCTTACGCCCAGCACCCATTTGCATCCTTCCTGGTTACGTTGGTCATTCGCACTGCCTCAAACCCGACGGGCGCTGCCGCCGCCGTGCGTGACGCCGTGCGGCAGGTGGACAGCGACCAGCCAGTGATCCAGATGCGCACCATGCAAGACGTAGTCTCTGAGTCGATCTGGCGGCAGCACGTCTCAGCTTCCATGCTGGGCCTGTTCGCTGCAATCGCTCTGGTGCTGTCCGCCGTAGGCATCTATGGAGTGCTTTCCTATTCTGTCAGCCGCCGCAGGCATGAGATTGGCATTCGCTCAGCTCTCGGCGCCACTCGGCGGGACATCTTGCGGATGGTGGCCGGGGAAGGGCTCCTTCTCACTCTGATGGGCGTCGGCGTCGGGGTAGCTGTCGCCCTCGGACTCACGCGACTTCTTACCGGCTTGCTATACGGTGTCCGACCGAGAGACCCGCTGACCTTCGTTGCCTTGGCCCTGCTGCTGATAATAGTGGCTCTGCTGGCCGTGTACGTGCCCGCCCGCCGGGCGACCAGCGTCGATCCCATGGTTGCCCTGAGATACGAGTGAGGGAGGGCCGGAGAATGCGACCGGAGCATTGGATATACACAATTCCCCTGCGGCTGCGGTCCTTGTTTCGCTGGGCGCAGGCGGACCAGGAATT
>Ga0209153_1000393_pt1 | contig 21129 bp, 18 predicted proteins | sample GraSoiAngelo_120_FD_185877 | JGI IMG/M metagenome (GOLD analysis project Ga0209153, IMG submission 185877) | Grasslands soil microbial communities from the Angelo Coastal Reserve, California, USA - 14_0919_09_20cm (SPAdes) (version 2) | ecosystem: Environmental > Terrestrial > Soil > Grasslands ...
CGTTCTTGAGATCAGAGGTTCAAATCCTATCGCCCCGATTGCAATTGAGGAAACGAAAAGAGCGGGCTTCATTGGCCCGCTCTTTTCTTGTCTGTGTCTCTCTTGCAAGTCAGCCGCTCCGCTTCGTCGCTTGCTGGCGCGCGTCTTTGAACATTGTCCTGATGTCCACCCAACGGCCGTCGCGTTTGACGTAAAGACGCGGCTGCGTCGGCGGATAGCGTTTGGCAAACGCGGGGTTGGCGGTGAGCAGGGGACTGATGGCGGCGCGGTCGCCTGTGGTGACGCGCCAACGGCCAGCTTCGCGCACGAGATATTGCCGCACGACGATCTTGCCTTCGCCTTCAAATGGCGCACGCGCACGCCCGTAAACTACAGAATCCGCCATCGCCAGATCGCCCGCCACATGCACCGCGCCGATCTCCAGACGCTCTAGCTCATACATATTCTTCGTCCGCTCAAGCGCGCGTGTGAAACGCTCGCGCGACAGACGGCGCTGCGAAGCCGACGGCAGCACGTCGTACAACGCATCGTAATTGCCCGTGCGCAACTGCGCGAACGCGCTCTCGATTGCGCCGCGCACGTCGCTCTCATCAGACGCCGCGCGCGCCGGTGCGACGAACACGAGCAAAGAACAGGCGAACGCGAACATTAACGCGACCGCGCCCAAGCGCGCTCTGCGTGCGAGATAACTTTTATTGCTCATCATCAATCTCTTCACTCTCTGCCTCTGTGGCGTCGGCTTCGATGCTGCGCGCGCGCAGCAGGTTGCGCTGATCGAGAAACCATGCGACGACGCCGAGCGTGGCCGCGACGAACGTGGCGTCCAAATGATTGCGCCAACCGAGCACGACCGCGCAGAGCAAACACAAGCCCGCCACAAGACTCCACAGGCGCTTTACGCCAAACAGCGTGTAAGTGTTCACCGGCGGCGCGAGCTTGATGCAGCACTCGCGTCGTTGGCTTGTGCGACATCGGCGCGCGCGGTCGCATTATCTGTGTCTGGCTCGCGCAACATGCTTAATTGATCGTGACGGGGATGTCGGTCTTAACGGTCGTCGGCGGAAAACACTTCTCCTCGTCGCACGCCTGCACGCGCACTTGCGCCGGCAGACTGGCTGTGCCCTTTGGCGCATCGGCGGCGGCGCGCACAGGCAACTTGATCAATGCCTCATGCTCATAGACCGCAAGCGGCTGCGGCGCGAACTGAAACTTCTTCGACACGGACGCGGGGTACACGGGCTTGCCTGCGTTCAAGCCGTGCGCCGGTGCGACCTGAAGCTCCGTCGCAATCAGATAAGAGAAACTCGCCGGGTTGGCGTTGATGTGATAACCGTCTGCGATCTGCAAGCGCACGCTCGCGTCTGTCGTGCCGCCGGCCTTGATCGTCAAGGCGTCGGCGCTCGCGCGCACGATCTGCGCGGGCGTCGGCTTGACGGCGGGTGTGGTGTCGTTTGTCGCGGTTGTGTTAATCGCTTCGCTTGACGCAGGTTGCGTTGAAGAATTTGAGCCGGCGCAGGCGCACAGCAGCAAGGCGCAGTAAAGGAACATGAACGTTTGTCGGCGCAAAGTTTGCTCCTTACTCTTCTTCTTCATCATGCTCATCCGTCGCGTGCTTGCGGTCGGGGCGTCTGATGCCGAACTTTTCGAGCCGGTATTGCAGCGTACGAAACGTCAGACCGAGCAGCTTGGCCGCCTTGGTGATGTTGTAGTCGGTGCGCTCCATCGCTTGCAGGATCAGGTTGCGCTCGAACTCCTCGAACGAGATGCCTTCGGCCGGCAGTTTGAACGCGCCTTCGGTTGCAGGCCGCGCCTCTTGCCGCACTTCGAGCGGCAAATCCTCAACCGAGATCAGATCATTTTCGGCGAGCAGGATCGCGCGCTCGATGGCCGATTCGAGTTGGCGCACGTTGCCGGGCCAAGCGTAGTCGAGCATGACGGCGCGCGCGTCGGGCGTGAGACCGCGAATCAGGCGCGAGGTGTTGCGCGTGTGCTTCTTGAGAAAATAATCAATCAACACGGGAATGTCTTCGCGTCGTTCGCGCAAAGGGGGCACGTCAATCGAGAGGACGTTGATGCGATAGTAGAGATCATCGCGGAAGCGACCGTCGGCGACCATCGCGCGCAAATCGCGATTGGTCGCAGCGACGACGCGCACGTCAATCTTAATCGGGCGCGTGCCGCCGACGCGCCGAATCTCGCGCTCCTGCAAAGCGCGCAGCAACTTCGCCTGCATCGAGATGTCCAGTTCACCGATCTCGTCGAGGAAGAGCGTACCTTTGTCTGCGACTTCAAACAGCCCCTTCTTCTCGGCGTGCGCGCCGGTGAACGATCCCTTCTCGTGACCGAAGAGTTCCGATTCAAGTAGGTTCTCGTTGATCGCAGCGCAGTTGACGGCTTGAAACATCTCGGTCGCGCGCGGGCTTTGATTATGAATGGCGCGCGCGATCAACTCTTTGCCTGTGCCGGACTCGCCGCGAATCAAGACGGTCGAGGTTGAGCGCGCGACTTTCAAGATCATCTTCTTGACCGTCTCCATCTCAGGCGAGGCGGAGATGATCTCCGTGTCAAGCGCGTCGAGGCGTTGGAGCGCGCGGCGAATCGTCGCCAGCAGTGTGTCGCGGTCGTAAGGTTTTTCGAGATAGTCAAACGCGCCGCGCCGCAGAGCTTCTTTGGCCGAGTCAATCGAGCCGTGTGCGGTCAAGAGGATGACGATGATTGAAGAATCGTGCGCGAGCAGCTTTTGCAGCAACTCGATGCCGTCCATGCCCGTCATCTTCAGATCGGTCAGCGCAAGATCGAAGCGCCGCTCCCGCGCCAGCCTGAGCGCCGCTTCGCCCGACGCAGCCGTCGTGATGTCGTAGCCCTCGCCCGACAGGATCATCTCCAAGATTTCTCGCTGCCCGCGCTCGTCGTCAACTACGAGTATGCTTTTGCGTGCCATGTGTCTCCGAATGATGAAGGCGGAATGATGAATGATGAATTAAAAACGAAGTGTCTGTCATTCATCATTCTGCATTCCGCCTTCATCATTTCCTGTTGGTAATGTGATCGTAAACGTCGTGCCTGTGCCCTGTTTGCTGATGACGGTGATCGTGCCGCCGTGATCGTCAACCGCTTTTTTGGCGATGGCGAGACCAAGACCAGTGCCCGTGTCTTTGGTTGAAAAATATGGCTCGAAGACTTGCGAAATGTCTTCGGCGGCGATGCCGCGCCCCGTGTCCGTGATACAGACCCGAACACGACCCGGTTCTTCGTTGGCCAGCGTGACAGTCAGCCGCCCACCCGCGCCGTTGCCCTCGATTGCTTGCACGCCGTTAATGATAAGGTTTGTGAAGAGCGAACGTAAAGATTCCGGGTCACCGACGACCGCAGGGATGTCGCCTTGTTGCTCGACGTGCGTCTCGATATTGCGCTCGGCGGTTTCCGCTTCGACCAGCCGCAGCGCATCGTTGACAGTCGCACGCAGATCGAGCGGGCGCAGATTAAGGCGTGCCGGGCGCGAGTAGCTTAAAAACTCCGAGATGCGCACGTTGATGCGTTGGACCTCAGCTTTGAGTTGATCGGTCAAACGATCAACAAGTGCGCGCTTATCAGGTTCGGTCGGCGCAAGCGCCGAGCGCAGATGATCGAGCGTGAGGTTGATGTAGTTGAGCGGGTTGCGCACCTCATGTGCGATGGCGGAGGCGAGCCGGCCGACAACGGCCGAGCGTTCCGCCTGATGGAGTTGCGCTTCGAGTTCGCGCAGGCGCCCAAGGCGCGTGATCATCTCGTTGAAGACGCGGGCGAGCGCGCCCATCTCGTCGGAGCGGCGGGCGGCGGGCACGCGAAAATCGAAATCGCCGGCCGCGACACGCCGCGCCGCCTGCGACAAATCTTGAATCGGGCGCGTGAAACGCCAGACGAGAAAGATTGTGAAGAGCGTGGCGACGAGTAGCACGGCAAGCGTCGGCAGGAGCGTGCGCGCCGATTGCCAAAGCGCAACGCGGTTTTGTGCGCGGGCTGAGCCGAGCACGATGATGATGTTGTAGCGCCCCTTGTCGGTCTGCGCCGGAATGACGAAGGCGAGCGGTTCGCCCGCGATGGGCTGGCTGAGATTGGCCTGCGTCGCATTGACGATGCGCGGCAGCGGCACTTCCGATAATTTGACGTAGCGAATCGTGCCGTCGTCCATCTGCTCCGGGTTGTATCTCGTGTCGAGACTGTCATCAATGAGGTCTTCGGGATCAATTCCGCCACCGGGCACGTCGCCGTCGTCTTGCACGATCAGCACATTCGTGATGCGCCCGGCCTGCTTCTCGCGCTCAAAGAAATGAACATTTTTGTCGAGGTCTTTCAAGCGCGCTGTGGTGGAGAAGCTTTGCACGGCGAGCGAGAAGGCGGTGGCAAGCGCCTGCTCTTGATCTGTGATCCGGCGGGCAACGCGTTGGTCGGCTCGGCGATTCAAAGCGAACTGCACGCCGAGGGTGGCGACGAGCAGGAGCGCCAGCACCAAGAGCAGCCGGACGCGAAAGCTATTGAACAGATTGAGCGACGGCATTGCGATGTGTCCGCGCCTCTCCCGCGCCGCGCGTTAAGTCGAAAGCCATCAACGCGGCGCTTGTCGGCAGTTAAAGTTAATTGTTGCCCTCGACGAATTCAGATGTTATAGTCGCAAACGTCTCCTGCGCAAACCCCCCGGAGACTGTGGGGGCTTGTCTCTCCTAAATACGACAGAAAAGTTTGTTTGAACTACGAGTCGGGGAAACTGTACGTGCAGCTTGCCGCCGACTCGCCGCCGGTTTGTTTTATGCGCTTGGGGGTGAATGTTGTTGCACTCGACTTCGAGCGTCGTTTGAAATTTCGAGTCTGGACAGTTGTGCGCGCCGAAAACGTCAGTGGCGCGCGCCTCTTTCCCCTTGCTTTATCAAGAGAGGTCAATCAATGACGCGAACCCGTATCGTCCCGACACTCCTTCTTTTCGTCCTTTGCTTCAGCCTATCAATCAACGCTTACGCCTCCAGACACAGAGGTAGGGTAGCCGCGCCGGCCCGCGCCGAGAAACGCGGACGCAAGGGGCGCGAAGTCGCAGACAGAGGGCGCGGCCGTGCGGCGCGCCAGAAAGCTCCGGCGCATGAGACGCGCGCCGAGCGTCGCAGACGCGAACGCGAAGAAGCGCGCGCCGACCGGCGTGGTGGACGAAAGCTTTCGCGCCGCGAGCGTCTGTTGCAGGCGCGGCGCGAGGCTGAAGCGCGCCGCCGTGCAGAGCTTGCGCGCCTCGCGGCGATTGCGCGCGCGCGCGCGATTGAGCAGGCGCTAAGGAACGAAGTGGCGTCGAACATCGCCAAGGACGACACGACGGGCGAAGATTTAGAAGTGCGCCGCGCGGCCGTCAACGCGCTCGGCAATCACATCGCGACGGTCGTCGTGATGGATCCAAAGTCGGGGCGCGTCTATTCCATCGTCAATCAGGAATGGGCCGTCAGGCGCGGCTTCAAGCCTTGCTCAACGATCAAGTTGGTGACAGGTCTCGCGGGCTTGAGCGAGCATGTGATCGATCCTTTGCAGGAAGCTTCGCTCGTCTCGCTGAACAACAACCGGCTCGACCTGACCGACGCGCTCGCGTTCTCAAACAACGGCTACTTCCAGAACGTCAGCGGCCATGTCGGCTTTGAGCACATGATCTCTTACGCGCGCCAGTTGGGCTACGGCGAGCGCACAGGCATCAATCATGCGAACGAGTATCAGGGGCGCGTGCCGCTCTTCAAACAGGGCTACGCGGTCAACCACATGGGTTCGCACGGCGACGACTTTGAGGTCACGCCCATCCAACTCGCCACGCTCGTCTCAACAATCGCCAACGGCGGCACGCTGCTGACGCCGCACCTACCGCGCACGCCCGAAGAGAACTTGCACTTCCACGCGGAGGTGCGCCGCCAACTCAGCATCCCGCAAGAGTATCTGCGGCGCATGCTGCCGGGCATGGTCGGCGCAGTCAACTATGGCACGGGGAAACGCGCCTACGATCCTTCAGAGACCATCGCAGGCAAGACCGGCACGTGCATCGGGCAAGGCGGCTGGGTCGGTCTGTTCACCTCTTACGCGCCGGTTGAAGACCCGCAACTCGCTATCGCCGTCGTCGGCATGGGGCCGGATGCGCGCCAGCACGCGACGGTCGCCATCGCCGGCCAAATCTACAAGACGCTCGCCTATCGCTTCGGCAAACGCGGCGACAAAGCGCCCTACAAATTGACGCCCGACATCCTCGCGCCGCGCCCGAAGGTTGATCCGTCGGCCGTCGCGAACGTCAGCGAAGAGGACGCCGAAGAGAAGGCGGCCGAGCAGGAAGAGGCGGGCACAAACGCCGCACCGACGGATGTGGACAACGGCGCGACGACGAACGTCAAGCCCGCGCTTAAGGCCATCAATCCGAATCCGGCGAGCGCGTCGCCGCGCCCGACAAACGCTAAGCCCGCGCCGACGCCGGCCGGCGGCACATCCATGAAGAAGCAGGCGCAGACGATGGACACGCGCCCGCGTCGCGTGAATCCAAACGAACCGCAATAAAGTTGTACTGAGATTGCAACGCGCGTTGCTTGAGAGGCGACAACGCGAGTTGCACAGAAACTGCATCGCTCACCACCGCGCCGCGCGCTCTTGTTTCCCGGGAACAAAAGCGCGCGGCGCGGTGTCTTTAGTCCGTTTCAAGCGTGTGAGAAAAGGTGCGAATGAGTGTGCGTTTAACGCTTGACACTGTTCGGTCGGCTGTTGCAGTATCACGGGCGCATCGCGTGGTCGAAGCACCCGGAAAAGCCATAAGCCAATTCGAGTAGAATGCCCCCGGCGGAATGACTGCAAACGGTTCGACGTTCGCACGTTTGAGCGACAACTACGCGCCCCGCCCACGCATCTGAAAGACACGCGACGCTGCAAGGGCCGCGCCGCGCGCCCCAAGAAAATTTTTAGCCGACGAAGATCGCTTGGAGGGATTACCCACAATGAAGATGATGATACGACTCCTCAGTCTGGTGGCGCTCGCGGCCGCGTTCGCGTTGCCAGCCTTCGCGCAAGACACCTCTGCCACGCCTGCCGCGCAGAGCATCTGCACAGAGGACGCCCGCGCGAAGATGTACACCGATTATTACAACCTGAGAAAGCAGACTGATGCCGCTGCACAGAAGCAGGCCCGCGACATCGCCGGCCAGTACATACAAAAATATGGCAGCTGCGACGACCAGTATTCAAAGGCCGTACAAAAGTTCATTGACGCCTACGATAAGGCGGCGGGCGACATTGCTCTCCAGAATAAGCTGAGTACGGCTTACACGCAGCATAATTATCCTGATGCGGTCGCAGCCGCTAAAGATATTCTGACAAAAAACCCGGACGACGTGAAAACGGCAATCACCGGGGCTTGGGCTGCTTACCAAGGAGTTGTGGCCAAGAATTCGGCGCTGAGTGCAGATGCCATCAACTTGGCACAGAAGGCACTGCAACTGCTCGACTCAGGCAAGACGGCCGATAATTACTTCTTCAGCAATAACAAGGATGAAGCGCGGGGCTGGATGGAGTACGTGCTCGGCGCGGTCAATGTGAAAACAAATAATGCGCCGGAAGCGACCAAGCACTTGATCGCAGTGGCGCAGTCGAACACGCCCGCCAAGCAGGAGCCAACGACCTACTATCTGTTGGCCAAGGCTTACGAGGATGAGTATCAGAAGCAGCTTGATCGGTACAAGACCTTCACTACGGAGACCGACGAAAGTAAGGTGTTGTTAGCGAACATCAACCTGACTATTGATCGCATCATTGATGCTTATGCGCGCGCCGTCGCCTATAGCACGAAGCCGGAGCAGCAGAAGGATAAGACGTCGTACATGGCGACGCTAACCGAGCTTTATAAGTCACGGCATGATGGCTCAGACGCAGGATTGAAGGATATGCTGGCATCGGTCACGACTACGCCATTGCTGATCACGACGCCAGTGACCACACCGCCGGCCACGCCAGCGACCGGCACGACGACCAGCGGCGACGGCGCGAGCGGCACGAAGCCGCCGACCACGACGCCGGCCACAACCGCGCCGACTACTACGCCGACCACGACGAAGCCGACGCAACAGCCGCCGGTGAAGAAGCCGCCCGTAGCGAAGCGGCATCACGGTTAAGCTTTAAGCCAAGCATCTTGTCGCATGCACGCACGCCGGATGTATCGCTCGTTGAGCCGATGCGTCCGGCGTTTGCGTAAGGTACAGAATCCGACCGCCGACGAACGCCATCCGATGTCGTCCCCCATTACCAACTTGCCAACCCTAACGCATACAAGTCGCCGCTTGAGCCGGTCACTCGGCTTGTTGTTCGTCGCACTATTAATCTGTTCGCTCAACTTGTGCGCGCAGTCCGCGTCGCCCGCTCAGCCGCCGCAGCCCACGCAGGCGCAGGCCGAGTTATATGAACGCTGGCGCGCGAACATGAGAGAGCATCAACACACGGCTTACGAAGCGGGCAAAGAGTATCTGGCGAAGTATCCGAACGATGAGTACGCGGCATACGTGCGCCCTTGGGTCGAAGCTTACGAGCGAGCCGCGCGCAAAGCTCGCTTTCAGCAGTTGCTCTACAAGGACAAAAAATATAGCGAGGCTTATGCGGCCGGGCGTGAAGTGCTCGCAGATGAGCCGGAGAACTTAAAGGCGATCATTGACCTCGCCTCAGCCGCATATCTCGCCGCCGGCGCGGGCGACGAAGCGGCCAAAGCGGCCGCGCTCGCGCTCGCACGCAAAGCTGTCGGCTTGCTCGAAGCCAATCCGAAGGTGACGGACTGGCAGCCGTTCCGCAACTCAGCCGACGCGCTCGGCTATCTCGATTTCGTCATCGGCGATCTCATCTTAAAGGATGCGCCCGCCGATGCGATCACATACCTGCGCAAAGCTGCGCTCTCTGACAGCGCAGTCAAACAGACGCCCGACGTTTACGCGCGCCTCGCCGCCGCTTATGCCAAGAGCGAATACGAACCGTTGGCGCGCGATTTCGCCGAACGCTACGCCGGCAAAGAGGCGACGCCTGAGAGCCAAGCCGCGCTCGCCAAAATCTATCCCGTGCTCGACCGCATCATTGACGCCTACGCGCGCGCCGTCGCGCTCAGCAAAGACGTTCCACAGTACAACGCCGCGCGCTCGCGTTGGCTGCAAGAGTTGACCGAACTCTACAAGTCGCGCCACGACGGCGCGACCGACGGCTTAAACGATCTGATCACGAACGTCGTCAATAAGCCGCTACCTGAGACGACCACGCCCTAACGCGCACAGCAAAACTTTTCTCGCGCCCTTATCGCCCTCTGTTACAATCGCGGCCGAAGTGGCAGAAGCTGACACCACAGTTCCCGACCTGTCCGCGCTCGAAGCGGCGCTCGGCTACACGTTCCGCGAGCGCGCTTGGCTTGAGCGCGCCGTCACGCATCGCTCTTGGGCGCACGAACAGGTCAAGCCGGGCGAGGAGGAGCAGGCGCGGCGTTTGCACAACGAAGCGCTTGAGTTCGTCGGCGACTCCGTGCTCGGCCTCGTCGTCGCGCATTACCTGTTCGACGCGAATCCTGACTTAACCGAAGGCGATCTCTCGCGCATGAAGCACCGGCTCGTCAGCACGACGACGCTGGCGCGCATGGCGAAGCTGCTCGAACTTGGCGAACACCTGCGCGTCGGGCGCGGCGAAGAGAAGACTGGCGGGCGGCGCAAACGTGCGCTGCTCGCAGACGTGTTCGAGGCCGTGCTCGCCGCAGTCTATCTCGACGGCGGTTATGAGGCCGCCGCCGCCTTCGTCCGCCGCGCGCTTGCCAGCGAGCTTGATGCGGCGAGTCCCGAATCGGCGGCGGCTGCCGATCACAAGACACTCTTGCAAGAGCGCGTGCAGGCGCTCTGCCGCATGACGCCGACCTACACAGTCGTCGAAACCGAAGGGCCGCCGCACAGCCGCGTCTTTCACGTCGAAGTCAACTGGGGCGAGCGCAACACGCGCGGCACAGGGCACACGATCAAGAGCGCAGAGATGGATGCCGCTTGTCGCGCGCTGGAAGAATTAGAAGGCAGTAGGCAGAAGGCAGAAGACAGTGAACCGGAAGCAGCGGCCAGTAGGCAAGCAGCAGATAGCATTGAACCGCAGGCAACGAGCGGCGAGCAGCAAGCCGCCGATTAAGAATTGGCCAACAGAGCTAACCGTCAGGCATAACTATTAAGCACCGGATAAGACGAACAACTTTTAACTCGCTGCCTACTGTCTTTTCCGACTTGACCAGCGTGCGGCGTGTTCTCTACGATGCCAACAACATGGGCAATAATTCCAGTGCAAGCGTGATTGAAGAGCCGACGTTGGACGAGGGTTCACCGAACGGCGCGAAAGCGGCGCGCAGGACGGCGGATAAGAAAGCGGAAGAGGACGCGCCGAAGCCGCCGGGGCCGCCGCGCTCGGTCTGGCGCGAGTATTTCGAGTCGCTGGTCGTCACGGCCATCATGGCGCTCTTCGGCATGACGTTCGTCGTGCAGGCCGTGAAAGTCCCAACCGGCTCGATGCAGAATACGATCCTGATCGGCGATCACCTGCTCGTCAACAAGTTCATCTTCGCGCCGGGGCCGCACCTGCCGTTTCTGCCGCAACGCGAGATACGACGCGGCGACATCATCGTCTTCAAATATCCCGGCGATCAAAACTCCGGCGTGCCCGTCTCGCAGCAGCACGATCCAAACAACACGCCGTTTATTACCAACTACGTCAAGCGCGTCATCGGCCTGCCCGGCGATAAGATCGAGATCAAAGGCACGCGCGTCGTCGTCAACGGCCAACAACTCGCGGAGCATCTCGTCACGGCCGAAAACGGACAGGACAATCCACGCACGGAAGAGCACGAGCAAGACGCGCCACTGACGCTCGAAAACGAGCCGCCGCCGCAAGGCGAAGGGCCTTACACGGTCTATTGGAGCGCGCGGACGCGGCGCGCGGCGGGTCAGGGCTTGAACGAAGACAGCGACTATTATCCAACCTTCAAGAACAACAACGTCGTCACCGTCCCAGCCAACAGTTACTTTGTCATGGGCGACAACCGCGACAACAGTTGGGATAGCCGCTTCTGGGGCTTCGTGCCGCGCAACCTGATCATCGGGCGCGCGATGTTCGTCTATTGGTCTTACGACGAAAGCGCGCCCTCGTCGAACCTCTTCTTGGATTTCATCAACAACACACGCTGGAGTCGCACGGGCACGATGGTCAAGTAAGGGCAAGTTCAAGGTTCAAAGTTGCAGGTTCAAAGTTAAGCAAGACTTTGAACCTGTGACCTTGAACCTTGAACTGTTAAAGCGAACAAGGAGGTGATGGCATGGCGTCGTTGTGGCGACTGGGCGGGTTGAGCTTGAAGCAACTCGGCAGGCGCGTCGGGGGCGAGATTCAGGACGACGACATCTTCGGCCGCGCTGCACAACTCTCCTATTATTTTCTGCTCGCACTCTTTCCGCTGCTCCTCTTCTTAACCTCTCTGCTCGGTTACTTCGCACAAGCCGGCACAGAGTTGCGCGCCGAACTGCTCCGCTATCTCGCTGCGGTCGTGCCCGTGCAGGCGAGCGCTCTGATCAACGCGACGGTTGACGAAGTGAGCCGGTCATCGGGCGGCGGCAAACTCTCTTTCGGGTTGCTGGCGGCGCTGTGGGCGGCGTCGAACGGGATGGGCGCGATCAGCGATGCGCTCAACGTGGCTTATGAAGTTAAGGAGACGAGACCTTGGTGGAAGGTGCGTCTAATCGCAATCGGGCTGACCATCGCGCTCTCTATTCTGATCCTCTCGGCGCTCGTGCTCGTACTCTTCGGCGGGCACATCGCCAATGCCATCGCCGCGCATCTCGCGTTCGGCAGTTTCTTCAAGCTCACTTGGCAGATCATACAGTGGCCGCTCGTGCTCGTCTTCGTCCTGTTCGCGTTCGCTTTGATCTACTACGTCGCGCCCGACTTGAAAGAGCGGCGCTGGTACTGGATCACGCCCGGTTCAGTCGTCGCCGTCCTGCTCTGGCTGCTCGTCTCCTTTGCCTTCCGCCTCTACCTGCACTTCTTCAACTCCTACAGCGCCACCTACGGCTCGCTCGGCGCGGTCATCATCCTCATGCTCTGGTTCTATCTGACCGGCGCGGCCGTCCTCATCGGCGGCGAAGTCAACTCCGAGATCACTTTTGCGACCGAACAACTGGACAAGACCGAGGGCGTGCTGCGCGGCGAGATCAAGCCCAAGCAACAGGAGCATAAGTCAGTACCGCCTGCGGTAGCGGGCGGGTAGGGTTACGATTGAGGGTGATTGGTGCGACTATGACCCGCCCGCTACCGCAGGCGGTACTGACCTATTCGTCCAACTGCGCGAGCGCCAGTTCCAACAGCAAAACTTTCTTGATGCCTTTGTAGAGCGGTTCGATCTCGCAGTTCTCTGTGACGGCGTGAGCGTCGTCGCAGGGGCCTGCGCCGGTCGAGATCGAAGAGATGCCGGCCAGCAGTGCCGCGCTCGAATTATTCGAGCCGGTGACGCTCGGCGGGACGTTGAAGCCCATCGCCTGATGCACGGCCAAGGCGGTGCGCACGAGGAACGAATCGCGGTGACCGGGCAACTGTGCCGATGGCGACGATGAAATGATCTCCGTCTTAACCGTCATGCCGGCGCGGTCCGCTTCCTCTTTCAGAATCGCCGCGATCTTCTTGTCCAGATCGGCGATCACTTCGTTGCTCGTCGAGCGCAAGTCAACCGTGAACCAAGCGTCCGACGCTTTCGCGTTGACGACCTCAGAGCCGCCGAGCATGCCGATGTTCAAGTTTGAAGGCGGGTCGCGCGGCACGGGCAGTTCGTAGATGCGCGCGATGGCGCGGGCGAGCGGGAGCGTGGCGGAGTAGGGCGGCGTGGCGGAGCGCGTGTGCCCGCCGGGGCCGATAAAGTGTTGGCGATACCAGTTGATGCCGATGCCGCCATAGGTGAACGATTCATAGCCGCCGTCGAGCGCGACGTAATGATCGATCTTAGCTTTGTTCTCGTCGAGGAATGCCTTCACGCCGCGCATGGTCGTCTCCTCTTCGACCGTGAAGACGAACAGGAGATCGCCGCGCGTCTTGATCCGTGCGGCGTCGAGCGCGCGCATGGTGGCTAAGAGTGCTTCGATGTTGCGCGTGTCGTCGCCGATGCCGGGCGCGTAGATGCGCCCATCGCGGATCGTGGTCTTGATCTTCAGACCGGGCTGAAAGACCGTGTCCATGTGCGCGTCGAAGACGACTGTAGGGCCGCCGCCCGTGCCTTTGCGCACGGCGACGAGATTGCCGGCTGTGTCGGAGTAGATTTTCGTCAACTTGTAATCGCGCAGCAGTTTTTCGATGTAAGCGGCGCGCTCGCGTTCGTGCCCCGAAGGCGCGTTGATCTCCGTGATCGCGCTCCACTCGTGCAGGATTTTGTCGCGGTCTTGCTCCACCGACGCAAATGCGGCCGTAACTTGCGGTCGCGCCATCAATGCTTGCGCCTGTTCGACGCTCTGCGCGAATGCGCGCCCACAAGCAAGATAAACAAACAGTCCAAGCAAGAGCGCCCGGCTCGTCTGCTTCATTGTGCTGATCCCTTCACCGAAAGAAAATTTGAGCGAATGTGCTCGTTCGTAGTTGGAACTTTGTCGGGCCACGAGTGTAGCATAGCGCGTGCGTGGGAACTGTCGGCGTCAGCGCTGCCAGTAATTTCTGATCTGCTCCGGCAGGCGCGGCCACGGCACATACTCGGCGCGGCGGCCGGCGGCGCGCATCGCCTGCACCATCTTGAGCGCGCCGTCGGCGTTGCGCGTGTGGACGATGATGGTCGCGCCCATCTGCGCGTCGGCGCGGGCGGCGAGCCACGCGGCGACAGCGTAGCCGGTGCGCTCATCGTCTGCGGGTGCGACCGCGCTGTTGTAGTGCTCGGGCAGCAGATCGTGATCGAGAAAGATCGCGTCGTAGGCGCGCGCGTCGAGTAGTTCGATGGCGGCATTTGGTTCGACCGCGATGTCCAGTTCGTCGCCCGCAAAGCGACGCTCGAACCATTCGTGCCGCGACTCATCATCGTCTAATAAGAGCACGCGCAAAGGCGCACGGCGCGGCGGTTCGCGCCGCAGGCCCAACTTGTTCAAGAGTCCGACTAGAAAATTCATGGCGTACTAAGCGCAGCGTGCCCTTTGCGCGCATCGCTGCTGGACGCGCCAATAGCATCTGAGCCTTGGATTGATTGAACGGACGCGAGGGCAATATAGCATAACCGTCGGCGCGGCGCGGCCGTTGCATCCGGCGCGCTTGATCAGTTGTTTCCAATCGTGGCATGCTAAGGGCGCAAGTCCGCCCTTGAGTCCCCGGCAAAGCTCCTCGATGGCTAAGTGCCCATATTGCCAGAGACCTCTACGCCGGTTCGGCACGCGCTGCCGGGCCTGCCGCCGCTACGTCCTGAGTTGGCCGCACATCGTCCTGCTGTCGCTCGCCGCGCTCACGGTTTTAGCCCTGCTGCTCGACCTCCTAGTCAATGTCTATTAAAGTGCAACATACAAACGCGCGATTTTGATCGGCGCGCGTCGTCTGCCTGCATGAAACAGGTACTGCAAAATATGAAGACCGGCGCGGTGACGGTTGTGGATGTGCCTGCGCCCGTGTTGCAACGCGGGCGCGTGCTCGTGCGCGCCGTCGCGTCGCTCATCAGCGCGGGCACTGAACGCCTGAAGGTTGAGTTGGGGCGCAAGAGTCTGTTGAGCAAGGCGCGCGCACGGCCCGACCTCGTGCGACAGGTCGTCGAGAAGGCAAAGCGCGAGGGCGTCGTCAGCACTTACCACGCCGTGCGCGCAAAATTAGACGCGGATGCGCCGCTCGGTTACAGCGCCGCAGGGCTAGTCGTCGGCGTGGGCGCAGAGGTGATGGGCCTTCGTGTCGGCGACCGCGTGGCTTGTGCCGGTCATCCCTTTGCAGCGCACGCGGAGTTGTTGTCAGTGCCGCAGAATTTGTGTGTGCCGCTGCCCGTTGGCGTCGGCTTCGAGGCGGGCGCGTTCGGCACGCTCGGCGCGATCGCTTTGCAAGGCGTGCGGCTCGCAGCCCCGACATTGGGCGAAGCGTGCGTCGTCATCGGTCTCGGTCTCTTGGGCCAACTCACAGTGCAACTACTCAAAGCGCACGGTTGCCGCGTCTTCGGCGTTGACTTGGACGCGAGCCGCGTGGCCTTAGCTTGTATGCACGGCGCGGACGCAGCTTGCGCGCCCGATGAAGATGTGGCGCGCCGCATCGAAGCATGGACGCGCGGGCGCGGCGCAGATGCGGTGGTCATCACGGCGGCGACGCGCTCGAATCAACCGATTGAATTGGCGGGGCGCGTCTCGCGTCTGAAGGGGCGTGTCGTCGCGGTCGGCCTGGTCGGCATGGACGTGCCGCGCGAGCTTTACTACGAGCGCGAGTTGACGCTGCATGTTTCGATGTCTTACGGCCCCGGTCGTTACGATGCAGAGTACGAAGAGCGCGGGCACGATTATCCGTTTGCCTACGTGCGCTGGACTGAGGCGCGCAACATCGAAGCCTTTCTCGATGCGTTGGCTACGGGCAGCGTCCGCGTCGCACAGCTCATCACGCATCGCTTTCCGATTGAACAGGGCGCGCGCGCTTATGAATTGATCGCAGGCGCGAACAATGAAGCGCATCTCGGCGTGCTGCTCGAATACCCGCACGAGCGCCCGCTTGAGCCGCGCATCGAGTTGCGCCCAAGCGACCAGCGCACAGATACGACGCAGGCGCGCGCTGATGTGGTGCGCGTCGGGTTGATTGGCGCGGGCAGCTACGCGCGCAAGTTTTTGTTGCCGCAATTGCAGGCGACCGGCGCGGAGTTTCAAGCGATTGCCAGCGCGTCCGGCATCTCTGCGCGCGACGTGGGCGCGAAGTATGGTTTCAGTTATTGCGGCGCGCAAGCCGACGAAGTGATCAGCGACCCGTCCGTCAATCTCGTCGTCATCGCCACGCGCCACGACACACACGCGCAGTTGGCGGCCGCGGCCTTGCGCAAGGGCCGGCACGTGTTCGTCGAAAAACCGCTCGCGTTGACGGACGAAGAACTAGACGACGTGTGCGCGGCGGCGACGCAGACAGACGCGCAACTGTTCGTCGGCTTCAATCGTCGCTTCGCGCCGCTTGCGCGACGGGCGAAAGAGTTTTTTGCGGACGCGAACGCGCCGCTCTCAATCGTCTATCGCGTCAACGCCGGCCGCATCGCGCGCGACCATTGGATTCAGGACGAACGCACGGGCGGCGGGCGCATCATCGGCGAAGTCTGCCACTTCATTGACCTGATGCAGTTCCTGACGGGCGCGCAAGCAACGCGCGTCTTCGCCGAGAGCATAACGGGGCGCAATCGAGAGATCGTTGCCGACGATTCATGCATGATCACGCTGCGCTTCAATGATGGTTCAAACGGCACGATTGCTTATCTCGCCGAAGGCGACGCGGCACTCACCAAAGAGCGCATCGAAATCTTTGGCTCCGGCCGCTCGTTTGTAATCGAAGACTTCCGCCGTGCTGCGCTCTATCGCAACGGGCGCGAGGAACAGATCAAGCTACGCGCACAGGACAAGGGGCAGGCTGATGAAGTGCGCGCGCTGTGCGCGATGGTGCGGGCTAATCTGCCTGCGCCCATCGCGCTGGCGGATTTGATCGCGACGACGCGCGCCACGTTTCGCATCCGCGAGTCGTTGCGCACGGGCGCGCCGCAATCTGTCTGACACCGCAGAGAAAATCTTGTGCGCCGTGCCGCACAAGGATTATGATGGCCGGCAACGACGCTCTGAAGGAGGCCCGCCATGAATCGTCGCCAACAGTCTTGTTACGCGCGCATGCTCGTTCGTCTGAGCGTGTTTGGTTGTCTCATGTTGTGGCCGTGCATACTACAAGCACAGTCCGGCAACGTCTCGCCGGCCGCGGCCCAAAAGATCAAACAGCGCGATATGCAAGACCGCGAGTATGCGCTCTATCACGCCGGTGAAGCCCCGCCGGAGGAGAAAGCAGAACAGGTACGCTCCGTCCTGCCGCAGATTCAGGAAGACTTCAAGCAGATGCAACTCGTCAATAACGAGATGATGAAGCAGGTGGTGACGACGCCTGCGCTCGACTACAAACTGATCGCGCGTTCGGTCGGCGAGATCAATAAACGGGCCGTGCGTTTGAAAGAGAATCTCGGCTTGTTGCAGATCAAAGAAGGCGGCGAAAAGGAGAATCGCGCAGAGCTGGTCATGCCGACGGACGAAAAGGAAGTCAAAGCCACGCTGCTCAGGCTCGACAATCTGATCATGAGTTTTATCAACAATCCACAGTTCAAAGACACGAGCGTCGTCGCCGTGCAGCACGCTAATCGGGCCGGGCGCGATCTGCGCGACATTATCGAGTTGAGTCGCTTGGTCAAAAAGGGCGTCGAGCGGTTGAATAAGAGCGCGAACGGCACGCCTTGAAACGAGCGGCCGACGGTGATCCGCGCAAGCAGTGCAGGGCACTGCAAGCAAGCTCTTGCAATCTACGCTTCGGATGCTATAATCCGCCGCGCCCTTTGGGGCGAATGAAAGTTCGAGTGGTCTTGAGAGTTCTTCGGTCTTACCTGTTGCCGTCCGCGAGCAGTCAGACTCAATAAGCTGTAAAGTCCAAGCAGGATGTCGTCCGACAACGCCAAAAAGCTGCCGCCTTTGCGTGCCGTGCCCGATAAGCGCGGCGATGAGACGCCCGCGCTGCCCTTCGACCGCGCGCAAACTACCGACGAAGCGCCCGCCGCTTGTCCCTATTGCTACGGCAGCGGCATGGAGATCGTCGCGGGGCGTGGCGCGCGTCGTTGTCGTTGTCGTGAGCCGCACAATCAAGCGAATCTGCTCACCGCCGCGCACATCCCGCGTCGTTATCTCGAACCTTTTGGCGCGCGCAAAGAACCCTGCTCGCTGCAAAACTTCTTTCCGGCGCAAGGCAACGGCTCGCAACTCAAAGCTTTCAACTACGCCTTCCGGTTGGTGCGCGATTATCCGGCCGTTGATCAAGGGCTGCTCTTGATCGGGCCGGTCGGCGTGGGCAAGACGCACTTGTCTGTGGCGATCCTGCGCGGGCTGATCGAGAAGGGCGTCACTTGTCTCTTCTATGAATTCGGCGCGCTCCTGAAAGAGATACAAGATTCCTACAGCACGATCTCTAAGACATCGGAATTGAAAGTGCTTGCGCCGGTCTATCAAGCTGAGGTGTTAGTCTTGGACGAACTCGGCGCGTCGAAGCCGACCGATTGGGTTAAAGACACGATGATGCAGATCATCGGCACGCGCTACAACGACAAGAAATTGACTATCTTCACCACCAACTATCTCGATGCTCGCCGCGCTCCATCGGACGAAACGCTCGAAGACCGCATCGGCGTGCGGCTGCGTTCACGCCTCTATGAGATGTGCAAGACCGTCCAACTCGACGGCGAAGACTATCGCCGCCGCTTCGACACGCAGCAGCCCTAAGTCCAGCCGCGCTGCAATAAATTCAACGATCAACCAAATAAAGTTCGTCCGTTGTGTGCGAGCAGCGAGATGGCCAAGTGTATGCCTGCGCCGAGCGCGACCCCGCAGCCGTAGCGCACGCGCGACATGTCGCCCCAGAGACGGTAGAGCGTCAACGCGCCGAGCGGCACGAAGACGAGCGGGCTAGTGATGAGACCCGGCGTGTATGCGCCCATGCGCAGACTGTTGATGAGGTGCAGCAGACCGTTCACGAGAAAGATCGTGCTGAGAATGATCATCAACAGATGCGGGAAGCCGCGCCGTTGTGCGTACACGAGACCGAACAACAGCAACGACGCCCCCACGCAGTTGATCAAGATAAACTCCAAGGGCGTCAGGTTGAACCCTTCCATGCGATGCGGCGCAAGCGACAGCCCCGCGCCGCCGAAAAACTCTTCCGTCACGTGGACGAGATAAGCGACGGGAAACAACCAGATAGGCACGCTTCTCTTTGCAGCCATGGCGCGACATCTTACCTAACACTGTATCAACGCGCTAACAGCGAACGATAGCCACAAGAACAAATGCGCTAACTTCCCCTCTGCTATAGCCAACTCCCCCGCCGCTACGCTCAACTTTCAGCCTGCTACAGCAATCTCCCGCCCTGCTATAGCTCTCTCCCCCGCCGCTATAGCCATCTTCCCCCCTGATATTGTCGTCTCCCGCGCTGATATTGCTATCTTTCAGCGTGATATTGGCAAGTTTCAGCTTGCTACGCCAATCTTTCGGGCTGATATTGGCAGATTTTGCATTGATATTGTGAAGATTTACGCTGATATATAGCGGTTTACGAGTGAAATCTGCGCAAACGCCCACGCTCTGTTATAACCCTTATTTTTTTTCTGTGATACTTTGTTGCGCCTCATTAATTCATCAGACCTTGAATACAAGAAATTGATTAGGGAAGAGGCCGTCTAGAGGCTCAATCTTCATATTCATCCAACGTTGAAAACTTACCGCCTAAAGGCGGGGAAAAGTAAAGCTCAAAAGAAATCTTTTTCCTTGTGTGATGGTCTACTTTGCTGCCGACGATGTTATATGTAATGCTGTAATCCAAGATGCCCTTTAATGGTTCGCTTGTTAGTGGCACGTCCTTTATGTACTGCAATCTATAGATGCCGTCTTGCCCCGCGTAAATATAGCCGCCGCGATTGATGAAAATCTGATCCATGCGATGAGATTCTATTGTTAGGTTAAGGCTATCCACATGATACTTGAGCAAGCGCGGTTGCAGGTTCTTAAAGTTGATCTGGAGTTGCGGATCGGCTAAATCACCGTGTTGATTTAATTCTCCGCTAAGTAATACAAACGCAAGCGATCCCGCCGACCGACCAACTTCATTTTCTATGTATTGATCATGCCAAGCTTTATAGAAAGCCATGAGCAAAAAGAGGAGAGCCAGCCACAGTGCTAGTTTTCTAGGCATGGGCTTGTCCCTCCAAACGAACCAAAGGGCAATGCTCGCCACCACGAGGCCACCCGTTGAATACCCAGCCCAGTTGTTTGCGACTGCCCAGAGAAAGGTTAGTATGTCGCTCATGTTGCGAGTCTATCCATTTGACCCTACTTAACTCAAGTAGAGAATCTCCAGCGAAGTCTGGAACTTCCACGTCGGCGGCTATCAGGTCGCCCACAAGTGGCTCAAAGACCGCAAAGGGCGCACGCTCACCTACGACGAACAGCGTCACTACCTGCGCACCATCGCCGCCCTCGCCGTAACCATCCGCCTGATGACAGAGATCGATCAGAAGATCGAGCGACGCGGCGGTTGGCCTCTGCAATAGTATCCGGCGGCAAGGTGAGCGGCGTTCTGTCTTGCCGGCCCGCCCATCTGATCAATAAATGGCGGAAACGTTTTGCGTGCGCCCGGCGTCTTAGCAGACAAAGCACTGCCTCGCGATAGTCAACGCTTCAGTCCGTCTGGGGGCAAATATGTTGAGTCGAACCGTCAGTGCACTCGCGTGCGTCTGTCTGCTTGCCACTAACGCAAACCTGAGCCGCGCGCAGACGCGCGCCCGCCGCGTCGAGCCTGCGCCGACGCTGACGCCGCAGGAGCAGACGCGCATCGAGGTGGACGAAGCAGAAGTGGTGCGCGTCCAGACCACGCTGGTCGCAATCCCTGTGAGCATAACGGATCGCGATGGGCGCTACATTCCTGATCTGGCAAAGGAAGATTTCCACATCTACGAGGACGGCGTTGAGCAAGAGGTCGCTTACTTCGCGGCAAGCGACAAACCTTTCACCGTCGTGCTCATGCTCGACACGAGCAGTTCCGTCTGGCGTAAGCTGGGACGGATTAAGACGGCCGCCAACGCCTTCGTCGATCAGTTGCGCCCCGAAGATCAAGTATCGGTCGTCTCGTTCGCGGGCGGTTTCACTGTCGAGTGCGAGCCGACGAGCGACCGGCAGAAGATTCGTAAGGCGATCAACGACACAGGTCGCGGCCTGAGCACACACCTCTACGAAGCAATGGCCACAGTAATGACGAAGCATCTCAAGCGCATCAACGGGCGCAAGGCGGTCGTCCTCTTCACAGATGGCGTGGACGCACGCAGCAGCCATAAGACGACCTACGAGAACACAGTCCAGATGGCCG
>Ga0209153_1000394_pt1 | contig 21124 bp, 18 predicted proteins | sample GraSoiAngelo_120_FD_185877 | JGI IMG/M metagenome (GOLD analysis project Ga0209153, IMG submission 185877) | Grasslands soil microbial communities from the Angelo Coastal Reserve, California, USA - 14_0919_09_20cm (SPAdes) (version 2) | ecosystem: Environmental > Terrestrial > Soil > Grasslands ...
CCGACCGGCGGCCTTTCCGCTCCAGCGAACAGACGGCGGCCTGTCCCCGACTCGGCGCCGGGCTCCAGGCGCTGCATTGCTGGCGGGACGGAAGCACGATCGAGATGAATACCTACGGCCAGCGACCGCTCACTGTTGACGGCGTGCAGACGATGGCACGTGCGCTCGGATCGGTTAAGCAGGACGCCGCACTTTACGAGGCGTTTGTGCTCGACACGACGGACCCGAGCGTTGCCGATTACTCCAATGCCCGCCTCTTCGTCCTGACTCGCTCGAACCTCACCGACTTTGCGGACCTCTGCCTCTCCGAGCACCAGGCAACGCTGGCCAACGTCCAATCACATCGCGTCGGCTTCTATCGCTATAGCGCGCAGCAGTCGCCCCCGGTCAACGCGTTCTTCCTGCAGGACAAAGCGGCGAGTGGTGAGCTTGGCTACGAGGTGATCGACTTCCTCAACGGCCAGGCACTCTTGCCCTATATCCGCCCAGCTGACCTGATGCCGGCAGAATCGAGCTACCTCGACCAGGTGAGCAGCGCGATGGCCACCCTGAACCAGGATCTTGATCGAGAAACCCAGTCGTCACCCGCGCCCGGTGCACTCAGGACCATGCGCGCGGATTTTCTGCGCCTGACGCCAGCGCTGGCAGCCGCCCCACTCCGGTTGCAGCTCTATCGCGACACGCGGCTGCAGCGATTTCTTCAGAACTACGACTTGATCCTGACCGCCGAGGAGAGTGCCGCGCAAGGGCAGAGCTCACAATCGATCCACTCGAGCGCCTATGAAGATCACCGACGCTATTACTATCAGGAGGCCCGCGTCGCGCGGTTGATCGGCTACCTTTATTTGCAGCTTCCGGGCGTCGCGTTCAGTGATGACCAGCTATCGACCGTGAACTGGGCTGTCTTTTAACGGCGGGTTGGCTGACTACGCACGCACCGGAAGCAAGAGCGCGGGCGCGGCGGACTCCTTGGCCAGGATCGACTTGACCGTGTCCACCCATCGCGTGTCGCCGTTGTCAGCCCGCCACAACCAGTATTCGCTGCCCCAGAAAAGGATCGTCGTGTAGCCGGCATCCTTGAGGTTGGCGAAGAGGCTACGAGTCGCCTCGGGACTGGTGCTTTGTGGATTGGTAAAGGTGTCCATGGTGGCATCCCACGGCTCGGCCTGCGCTTCGGTGATCCAGGCTTGCTTGCCCTGCGCCCGCGCCATGTCCTTCACATTTGCCAACCGATCCGGCCAATCGCTGTCGGCGCGGCTCATGTGATTCTGGCCAAGGAACTGATACCCAATCGCGGTGTACACGTCGAGCCCTAACACGTCACCGCGCTTGAGCACGGAAAGCCCGTCGCGTTCGGCGCTGTCGGCGTCGAAGCCCAGCAGCTGCCGCAGGTCTAATCCGTCGCGCGCCGACGCCTGGTCGAACAGCACATTGAAATGACTGAAGGCATTGACGATGACCGGCCGGTGATGGCCGTCGCGCTGGCGGACGCTGGTGATCTCGTCGCGGACGAAGTTGGCGTCGATCCAGAGCCGGTCCGGTCCCGCTCGGTTGAATGGTTCATTTTCCACCTGCCAGCCATAAAGAACCGGGTTGTCGCGATACCGCTGCACGGTATTGTCGACGAAGGCCAGAGCGCCTTCGCGGATACTCGGCACGGTGGCCACGTCCTGGCTCTTCTTGAGCGCCGCATCTGGCAACGCCGTCGTCGGGATATAGAACTCCGGCCAACCAAGGCCTTTCATTCCGACGGTGAGGACGATCGGCTGACGGCTGCGCTGCGCCTCACGCATCATCCAGTCGAGCTGGTCGTAACCGTCGCGATCGATCTCATCCCAGTAGGCACTCAGCCTGATGACGCGAAAATGCATCGCCTCCAGCCGCGTGAAGGCACGCTGATACTCGAGGCCAAGGTAGGCAGCGCGGCTCGGGCTGAAACTGATGCCGACCTGTACCGGGCCGACGACGCCATGAGCCTTCGCCGTGGCGGGCATGAGGAGATGCAGCGGTGCCATCGCGAGGAAGGGGACGAGCAGGATCACGGCCAGCGACTGGACACGGCGTCGCCGGAGCAGTGATTGGATGCTGGCAAGAGTCATGGCGCATCCGGCCAGCGTCCGCCGTGGCCGATGCTGGTGTCACGACTGCCGGCGCAGTTTCTTGCGCGTCAGCCCCGATGTAAAAATCTCGCGACGGTTCACGTAGCATGGATTGATGACGATGGCGCGAGCCCGGACGCTCGCCGAAGAGTTCCGCAGCGGTCGCATGCTGCTCGGCGGCCATCGCGGGAATGCCGCCGAATGTCCCGAGAATACGCTGGCCTCGTTCCGTTCCGCGATCGAGCTCGGCGTCGACGTAATCGAGTGCGACGTGCATCGGTCGGAGGATGGCGCGCTCCCTGTGATTCACGATCACCTGGTCGATCGCACCACCGACGGCAGCGGCCTCGTGCGCGACTTCAGCATGGCCGAGCTGAAGCGATTCGATGCCGGGAGCTGGAAGGATTCGAAGTTCGCCGGGGAGCGCATCCCATCGCTGGACGAGGTCCTCGAGGTGGCCAAGGGACGAGTGGGGGTTGCCATTGAGATCAAGAACCTGCCCCTGCCCTATGCAGGAATCGAGGAAGCCGTGGTTGCGGCGGTCCAAAACGCCGGCATGGTTCACGATGTCGTGGTGATCTCGTTCGACCATCGATCGGTCAAACGGATCGGCGAGCTGGACGCTGAGATCACCACCGGCGTTCTCGAGGCTTCCCGGCCGGTGGACGTGCTGCGAGTCATGGATGACGCGGATGCCGACGTCTTCTGTCCACACTGGGCCGCCATCGAACCGGAGACGGCAGCTGAAATCCGCGACGCGGGCAAGCTGATCGGCGTGTGGACGGTCGACGACGCCTTCTCGCTGGCGTGGTCGAAAGCGTTGCCGGCGAACGCCATCTATACGAACAAACCCCGCGACATCCGACCGTAACGTCATGCCGCTGGAGCAGGACTGGCCGCTGTTCGGCCTTCGGATCGAGACGCCACGCCTTTCGCTCAGCCATCCGAGCGATGCCGACCTGGATGGGCTGAACCAGGTAATCAGCCAGGGGATCCATGATCCAAGCTGGATGCCGTTCGACATCCCGTGGACCGACGAGGCGCCGGAGATCCGTCCGCGGCACTCGCTGCAGCATTGGTGGCGCCTGCGCGCGAACTGGACACCCGAAGACTGGACGCTGCCCATGATGGTCAGGGAGGGCGATGCGATCGTCGGCATGCAGGACCTGGCAGGGATCAATTTCGCTATCAGCCGCGAAGTCCATACCGGTTCCTGGCTGGGACGAGCGCACCAGGGACGCGGCATCGGCAAGGAAATGCGGGCCGCGATCCTGCATCTGGCGTTCGCCGGACTGGGGACGGGCCGCGCGACCAGCGCGGCCTTCGAGGACAACCCGGCGTCGATCGCCGTGTCGCGTGCCCTCGGCTACCGTGAGAACGGCGACGAGATCAAGATCCGGCGAGGTAAACCAGCCCGCTCAATCCGGTTTGTCCTCGACCGAAAATCCTGGGAGGAGCGGCGACGAGCCGATATCCAGATCCTCGGACTCGAGCCGTGCCGTCCGATGTTCGGGGTTACTTGAACGCCGCTTGCCCGGTGATCTCCTCGCCGATGGCGAGCATGTGAATCTCGTTGGTGCCCTCGTAGGTAAAGACCGTCTCGAGGTTGTTCATGTGGCGCATCACGGGATACTCGAGGCTGATTCCGTTCGCTCCCAGGATGCTCCGCGCCTCCCGCGCGATCTTCAGCGCTTCGCGCACGTTATTGAGCTTGCCCATCGAGATCTGGGTCGCCGTGGCCTTGCCCTCGTCTTTCAACCTCCCGAGCTGCAGCGCAAGTAACTGACCTTTGGTGATCTCGGTCAGCATGTTGACCAGCTTCTCCTGGGTCAGCTGATACGCCGCGATCGGTTTGTCGAACTGGACCCGTGCTTTCGCGTACTCGAGCGCGCTGCGATAGCAAGCGATCGCCGCGCCCAGCACACCCCAGACGATCCCGTAGCGCGCTTCGTTCAAGCACGACAGCGGCGCTTTCAAGCCTTGCGCCTCAGGTAACTGGTTGCATGCTGGCACCCTGACGTCGTCGAGGAGCAGTTCCGAGGTGACCGAGGCGCGCATCGAGAGTTTGTGATGGATCTCCCTTGCCTCGAATCCCTTCATGCCCTTCTCGACCAGAAACCCGCGGATGCCTTGATCGGTTCTGGCCCAGACGATCGCCAGCTGGGCGACGTTCCCGTTGGTGATCCACCGCTTGCTGCCGTTGATGATCCAGTCGTCTCCATCTCGCCGGGCCCGCGTCGCCATCCCAGCGGGGTTAGACCCAAACTCCGGCTCGGTGAGCCCAAAGCAGCCAATGACTTCGCCCGCGGCCATCTTGGGCAGCCACGTCTGCTTTTGTTCTTCCGAGCCGTATCGATGGATCGGAAACATACAAAGCGACCCCTGGACGGAGACAAAGCTGCGCAGCCCGCTGTCACCGCGCTCGAGTTCCTGGCACGCCAGGCCATACATGACGTTGCTCATGCCGGCGGCGCCGTAGCCGCGCAGGTGCATGCCAAAGAGGCCCAACCGGGCGAGCTCAGGAACGATCTCCATGGGAAAGGTGGCTCGCTCATAGTGCTCGGCCACGCTCGGAAGAAAGCGTTCATCGACAAAGCGACTTACCGTCGACCGAACCAGCCGCTCGTCTTCGCTGAGGAGGTCGTCGACGCGTAAGAAGTCGACTGCTTCCGGCAAGGCGAACTCATTCTACGGACGATCTGGCAACGCTTCCTATGATTGATGGCGCGTGCATGACGAATCCTCTGTCCTTGTGGAACTTCTACTTCCGCAACAAGCGCAAAGTCCTGCCGGTCGTCGGGATCCTCGCGCTTGCCATCCTGGGGGTGGTCGTCACGGACTCGCTGCTCGCCTCCGCGCGTGAGACCGCCTATGCCACCTTCGGCAGTTATCAGAAGCTGATCCTGGTCGCGCCGCGGGCCACCCGGGACCAGGATCTGGCCAACCCGCTGCAAGAGTCGCTGAGCCGGCTGCGCGACGTCCAGCTACAGGTCGACTCGCTGGACGGTCCGGGCGGAATCTCGTCCTACTACGACGCCGTGGTCGCGCTGCCGGCGCGCCTGCGGGGCCAGCTCCCGTCGGTGCAGCAGGTTGAGGTCGATGCGGCCAACGCCCGCTATTACGCGGCGCGCCTTCGAGGTGACCTGGTTCCCCTCGGCGATCTGATCGTGCGCGTCCAGCGGCTCCAGTCGGAAGAGAAGAGCTTTACCCAGCTCGTGCAACAACTGACTGAACGTCCGAACGATCCGCGTCCGTTAATCACCTACCTGCAGCAGCACCAGACGTGGTTGCAGTCCGTGGTTCCCGACTCGGCCCAACTCGGCCGGCTCCAATCCGCTGTGATCAGCGCCTCGGCCGATGCCAATGGCCTGCAAGCGTCGCTGCAGGCCTTGAGCCGCGACTCCGCCAACCTCAACACGTCGGGGCAAAGCCTCGCGAACCTTCCGGTCCCACCGTCGCCAAGTGGAACCATCGACCAGTTCAAGAGCGCGCTCGATCGATTAACGGCCAGCCTCGGCTCGATCGAGGAACCGCAGCCGGGACTCGACAAGCTGCTCGCCGACAGCGCCCGAATTCCAGGCACCGCGTTCGTCAAGCGGGACGCCTACTCCAACCTCGATATCAACCTGCTCGCGGGCAACGCCCAGTTCGATCTGTATGGCGTCGATCAGCCCGGGATGGCGCAGCTCCTCGCGCTCTATGGCGATCGGGTGGCCGCTGGTCGCCTGCCCAGGCCGAACGCGAATGAGATCGCCGTCTCCGAGGAGATTGCGCGATCGCGCCACGTATGGATCGGCGGCCAGCTCGGCAACAACCTCGACGAGCTCGACCGCCTCCCTGATGCGTTCAGTGTCGTCGGCATAATCAGAGGGCCAACGAGGATCGGCGTCATCCCACTCGACTACATGACGCAGCATTATCTGTTCGAGCGCCGCTATCAAGGCCTGGTCGTGGTGCCGCAATCCGGCCACGAGCAGGTCGTCCACGACCAGCTCCAGAAGATGATCGGCAGCACGGCGTTTCGCTTGTTCGACTGGCCATACATCAAGGCCAAGATCGACAGCCTGATCCAGAACCTGGACGCCATCAACCGCTTTCTGGTGATCCTCGTCACGATCGTGCTATCGCTGGTGGTCGGGCTGCTCAACAATCTCTTCTTCCGTCAGCGGATGAATGAATTCGGGTTACTAGCCGCCGTCGGCTATGGCCGATGGGCACTGATCCGCCGGGTCGCCTGGGAATCACTGGGCGTCACGGTCGCCGCCTGGGGCGTTGGCATCGGCGCTGCCATCGCCGTCCTCAGCTGGTTCAACACCAGCTTCATGGTTCCGCACGGCCTGGTCATGAACGTCTTCGACTGGAATGTTCTTCTGCTTCACACGTTGCCGATTCCGTTGATGGTGTTTCTCTTCGGGATGAGCACGGTTGGCTGGCAGCTGCTGCGGCTGGATCCCATCTCGATCATCGAGCGGAGGGACTGATGCTGGCCGCCCAGGATCTCGTGCTCGACTACCGCAGTGGCACTGCCATTGCCCATGCGGTCGATACCGTCAGCCTCCGCGTCGAACGGGGCAGCTTCATCGGATTGATCGGACCGTCCGGCTCTGGGAAGAGCTCGCTGATGTACCTGCTTTCAGGCCTCAAACGACCGACCGGCGGCGCCGTGACCTTCGACGGTCACGACTACCGTGAGCTCTCGGCCGCCCGCTTGATCCGGCTACGCCGGCAGCACTTTGGCTTTGTCTTTCAGCAGCACTTCCTGGTCAACTACCTGAGCGCCATTGAAAATGTCACCGTGGGCGCCCTGAGACGCAATCACGACACGGCCGCCTACGCCCAGGAATTGCTGCGGCGAGTGGGACTCGGCGACAAGCTTCAAAAACGGCCTTACCAACTGTCGATCGGTGAACGGCAGCGGGTCGCGGTCGCGAGGGCCCTCGTTCACCGCCCGGCGGTGGTCTTCGCCGATGAGCCGACGGCCTCCCTCGACCAGGCGACCGGCCACGAGGTGGTCAGCCTGCTGGCCGAGTACCGGCAGGCAGGGGGAGGGAGTGTCGTCGTCGTGACCCACGACCCGGCGATGCTGACCGGCGCCGATCGGGTACTCCAGATGCGCGACGGCCGGCTGAACTAGGCGCCAGTTCCCTGCCCCGGTTGTGGGGGCGGGTCAGGGTGGGGGCTCCCTGCCAACCCGAGTGCGGCCGCGTTCCCCTTCATGGCGTCGATCACGACCTGGATGTGCTCGTCCAGGTCAACACCGAGCTGCTCGGCGCCGGTAAAGATCTGCTCCCGGTGGACACCCCGGGCGAAGGCCTTGTCCTTGAACTTTTTTTTGACCGCCGGTACCTCCACGTCCGCCACCGCCTTGCTCGGCCGGACCAGCGCCACGGCGGCGACGAAGCCGACCAACTCGTCGACGGCGTAAAGGACCTTCTGCATGGGGGTCGTCCTAGGGGCGTTGGCGTAGTCGGCATGGGAAAGGACCCCGTACCAGATTTCTTCGTGCCAGCCGCGCTCCTTCAGGATCGCGGCACCCCTGACGGCGTGCTCGCCGACCTCGGGGAACCGCTCGTAGTCGTAGTCATGGAGGAGCCCGGTGATCCCCCAGACCTCCGAGTCGCCGTCGTAGCGGCGGGCGTAGGCGCGCATCGCCGACTCGACGCCCAGGCCGTGCTTGATCAGCTGGGGATTCTTGGTGAACTCATTGAGGATCGCCCAGGCGTCCTCCCGGGTGCTGGGCACGGTGGTCGAGTGTAACAGGGCCTCTGCGGGCCTCCCCCTGGGAGGAGGGCAGGGTTGGGGCCGATTGGCTATTGACGGCTTGTTCAGGAGGACATAGGCTCAAGCACAGGAGGTTTGGTTTTTATGGTCCGCCATCTCCACCATTGGCTCGACCTGGTGGAAGCGGTGCTGATCATCGGGATCCTGCTCGCGGTCGCCTGGTTCACGTGGCAAGCAATGACCCAGGCGTACACCCCGGTCTTCAACATCCTTAATAAGTTCTAGGCGACGTGCGGGGGCTGATCAGACACCCCTACTTATAATCGAGCGCGGGGGTGTAGCTCAGTGGTAGAGCACCTGCCTTTTAAGCAGGGTGTCGAGAGTTCGATCCTCTCCGCCCCTATGCCTTTGCTGTATTGATGGGCCCTCGGCGGCGCAGCATTGATCGCGGATTCAAAGCGACGTTAGCTGCTGCATCGCCAGCCAGCTGGTAAGACCTGAGCACGCGCATGGCCCGGAGCGTGTTCCACCGGCTCGGTTTCCCCTCACCCTCGTCCATCGCGAAGTGCAGCCGGCCGGGATGCGGATTTTCGAGGGGCCAGCGGCCGTCCGCACCACGCTTGGACTCGACCAGCGCAATCGCCTCGGCAACCCGCTTGTCCGGAAGGGCGCCGCCGGCACGCAGGTAGTCGAGACCCCGGAGCACGTCGTAGTGCCAATAGGTCGGGTAGGAGAACTCCGTCCAGGCTGCGTGGTGATTCGTCACGCGGTCCCGGACGATCACCTCACCGGTCGACAGCCTGCGAAGCATTCGCCGCTCGAGGAGATACGCCTGGCCGCGGAGGCGGGCAGCGGTCACGTCCAGCACGCTCCCCACCGCTCGCTCGTACTCCAGCAGACCCTCCAGCACGTCGATCGTGGTGTGGAACGATCCCCGCGTTGATCCGTTCTCCTGCTCGCAGTTCCATCCGCCATCACCCATCTGCTCGCCGAGGAGCCGGGCGACGATGGGCTCGACGTCTTCGCCGAAGTAGGCCCCGATCGCCACAGTCCTGCCGTTGATGCACGGCTCCACCTCGCCCGCGAAGAAGGGCTCGCCGTCGTGCTCCCATCGGCAGTGCTCGCGGACCAGGCGGACGGCGCGACGCGCTCCAGCACTGGCAGGCTCAAGACCGAACGCCCGCAAGAGCATCAAGCTCCAGGCCGTGGAGGTCCATTCGGGGAAGAGGGTGCCTTGCCTCTCCCGTGGCAGCGATTGCCACCAGTTTGTCGCGCCAGCGGAGCTAAACGTGGGAATGCCTCCATCCCATTGGCCATCCTCGCGCTGGAGGGCAAGCAACCGTGCGCCCCAGCCCTCGCTGGCGACGCGGGCACGCTCGACCGCGACCTCCTCCTCGGGCGCATCATTAAGGTCACGCATCACCTGCCAGCGGATCGCGGGGTCCGAGTTCAACAACCATTCGACGACATCCATTCGCTCTATCTCCAGAACGTCCCGAGTCGATAACTTTCGCGCGGCGACTCCGTCTACCTTATCGATATGGAAACCAAGAATCTCGACATCTATGGCGACCCGCCGATCCCCTGGTCGCGCGCCCTGGAACTACTCGAGGCAGACCCATCGGCGCAACCGCCGCGGACGACATGGCTGGGCACTGTCCGGCCGGATGGCCGCCCGCATCTGGCGGGTGTGGGCGCCCTTTGGGTTGACGGCAAGTTCTACCTCACAAGCGGCCCGCACACCCAAAAGAGCCGGAACCTCGCTGCGAATCCGAGCTGCGCGCTCTCCATGGCGCTTCCCGGCCTCGACCTCGTCGTCGAGGGCCGCGCAGCGAAGGTGACCGACCAGGCAACGCTTGAGCGACTGGCTGAACGCTACGCGGCGCAGGGCTGGCCCGCCCGCGCGTCTGACGGTGCACTCACGGCCGAATACAGCGCGCCAAGCGCCGGACCTCCACCATGGCACCTTTACGTTGTGACGCCGCTTGTCGCGTTCGGGGTCGCGAGTGAAAAGCCATACGGTGCGACCCGCTGGCGCTTCTAAGCGAGGGTTTGATCCACTCCGCCGCTACGAATAAATTCATACTGATTGTGATGGTCCTGCGGGTGATTACGCTGGTCTTCGCGGGCGTACGGCGATGACAACTGTTCATTTTGGTGGGTCGTTTCTTGTGCTGTTGGCGAGCATCATTGTGCTCATCGGGGGCGGCATCCTACTGGTAATACTTGCTCCGCAAGTAGGCAACGACCTCTGGAAAAGCGTCATGCGTCGTTAAGCTCCACGGCGAAAGACGATGTTGCCGCCGACGATCGTGGTCTGAACCTGGGCGTTCATAATCTGGTTCCCGGGTATCGACAGCACATCACGTTCGAAGATCGTGATATCGGCGAGCATTCCCGGACGTAGTTGCCCTTTTTCGTTTTCGGCGAACTCAGCGTACGCAGCGCCGCTCGTGTAGGCATCGATCGCCTCTGCCATCGATAGTCGCTCGCTGGGAATCCAGCCTCCTGCCGGCTGGCCCTTCACCGTGGTTCGGTTAACCGCCATATTCAAGCCAAGTCGTGGATCGATCGAGACGACGGGCCAGTCGGAACCGAACGCCAGGCGGCCGCCCATCCGGTGGATCGAGCCCCAGGGCCAGCCTGCGGCGGCGCGTGCAGCGCCAATCTGTTTGGCCCAACTCTCAAATTGACTTTCCGATGGATCCGCATGATACGGCTGCATGCTCGCAACAACGCCGAGTTGGCCGAAGCGCGGGAGATCAGCAGGACTAATCGCCTCGATGTGCTCGATGCGATGGCGGCGGCCACGGGGCCCATTGTTCCGGGCGACCGCCTCGAAGGCATCCAGAGCGCAGCGAATGGCGCGATCACCGATCGCGTGAACCTGCACCTGCCAGCCGCGGCGATCGGCCACCTGGAGGGCGGCCTCAAATTCGCCCGGGTCCCATTGCAACTGCCCGGCGCCCGGCTGATCAAGGGGTGCTCCCTCATACGGCGCGAACATGGAAGCGGTTCGAGTCTCAATGACGCCGTCCATAAAGGTCTTCAAGATCCCGGCAGCGATCCACCGATTGCCCCGATGAGCGGACGCCTCTTCCTCATATTCCCGAAGCTGCTTTTCCCATTCCGCGATCGAACGCCCCGGCTTCATGCTTCTCGACAGCCGCACGCGCAACGTGGGATAGCCCTGTCCTCGGAGCCGTTCGACAATCGAGAACGGCAGGGCCGGCGCCGAGGCATCCTGAACACTGGTCAGCCCATAGCTCGCCGCCAATTCCATCGACCGCTTCAGCAGGTCGAGCTCATCGCTTACTGATAGCGCTGGAAGCGCGTTATCGACGAGCTCCATCGCTGTCTCTTTGAGGATGCCGGTGGGTTCGCCATGCTCGTCTCGCATGATGTGGCCGCCCGGCGGATCGGGTGTCTGTCGGGTGATGCCGAGGCGGGCCAGCGCCGCCGAGTTGATCCAGGTCGTGTGCACATCGAATGATTCAAAGGCAGCCGGCCGATCAGGAACGACCCTGTCGAGTAGGCTCCGGTTGGGATACCCCCCGGGGAATGTTGCGTAGATCCATCCCCGCCCGCAGATCCATTCACGATCGGGGTTGGCCTGGGCGAATCCGGCGATCCGCCGCACAATCGCCTGCACCGAGCTCTCGCCGCCGAGATCGAGATTAACGAGCTGACGTGACCCGTTATGCAGGTGAACGTGCGCATCGTTGAACCCGGGCGCGACCAGGCCGCCTCGTGCATCGATTACCTGTGGCTCACTCCGGCGGCGCTGATGAATCTCCCGGTCGGAACCGACCGCCAGGATTCGCTCCCCCTCAATGGCGATCGCCGTGACACCAGCCGGAGCGCCAAAGACGCGACCGTTGACGATCAGCACGCTGGATCCGGCTTGGTCATCGCCTTCGCTAACTCCAAGTCGATGAACCCCATCGCCGTAAGGGTAGGATTGCGCCCCTAAGGCTCGGCGCAGGCCGGGGCGGTCGCGGGCGTCATAGGAACGATGGTCCTTGCCGGACACTTCCTCCCGAGCCTCGACTGGCTCGTCACGCTGGCGATCGGCCTGATCATCGCCGCAGCCGGCATGCTGCTCTTCCGGCAGGCCCGAAGCGGTGGGCTGGCGTTTGCGTTGGCGCTATTCACCGCCGAGACGGGCACCCTGGTCACCATCCGTGCGCTGATCGCCGCGGGAACCTCGAGCCGCTGGCAGTACATCATGCCCTTTGCCCTGGTCCTGGTCCCTGCGCTTTACGTGACCTTCATCCTCACCCGGCTTCGCCGATGGCGAGCCGCCGGCTTCAACCAGCCGGGGGCATGGCGAGCGCTTCACCTCATCATTCCGCTGCTGGCGACGCTCGCCCTCCCTGCTGTCGGCCTCGCCGCCCACGGGGTGCTGCCGATGCTCGGGTTCATCCTGACGCTTCAGATCGCGTTCATGCTCATCGACGTCTTCATGGAGGAGGCAACCTATCGCGGCATCATCCTCGAAGCGCTGCACCACTATCCAGCAACCGTGCGGGTCCTGATCACGGCAACACTTTTCGGCCTGAGCCACATCGACAACCTCTTTCTCCCAGGCACTGATGAAATCGGCGTGCTGTACCAGATCTTCGAGGCGACACTCGTCGGCGTGCTCTTGACCGCCGCGCGTCTGCGCATGAACACGATCTGGCCGCTGATCGCCATCCACGCCGCCTACGACCTGATGCTGATCCTCGCATTCGGTCACGCCTTCCCAGTGGCGCCCACGCTTGGCGGTTTTATTGTCGACACCACGGTCAACCTTGGACTGGCTCTATTCGGACTGGTGCTGGTGCGATCCCGCCGCCAAGCACTCACAGAAGAACAGCAGGCTGCCTGATGCGCTTCACCAGCCGCCATCTGACCGTCGGCGTGATCGCGGCGAGTCTCGTCCTTGCGCTTTGCGATGTCCTCTGGCTTGACACCTATCGCTACGCGGTCGCTTCGCCGGACTTCTTCGTCTACTACCTTGCCGCGCAGCTTGGTAGCGCGCACGGGTGGACCGTGATCTACGACCCCTCGATCTTCCTGCCCGCCGAGCGCGCGGTTGTCGGTCGCCCGCTGCCTTATCTCAATCCGCCGGAGCTCGCCTGGCTGGTTCTCCCGCTGAGCTGGCTGCCGTACGCGATCGCCGCCTGGATCTGGAAGGCGATCCTGGCGGCAGCCTTCATCGTCGCCTGGTCCCTGGCGGCACCGGGCCGGCGATCCGCAAAAATGCTTTACGGCGTCACCGCCGTGGTTTTGCTGCCCGTCTTCATCAGCTTCTTTTTCGGGCAGGTCAGCGTTCTCATCGTCGCGGTGGTGGCAGGATCCTGGTGGCTGATCCGGCGCGACCAACCATGGGTCGCCGGCTTGACGCTCTCCCTGCTCATCCTGAAGCCGCAACTGGCGTTTCTCGTGCCTCCGGCGCTCTTGCTCGCCGGGTTTGGTCGCGTGTTTGTGAGCTGGTTACTCGGAACAGCGGTGCTCGGCGCGGCCGCGCTGCTGATGGTGGGGCCGTCCGTCTTCTCCCACGTGGCCAGGTCGCTCGCGCTGATTCAGGGCGTCCCGGGACCCGTCCAGCTGTCGCTCGAGCGCCAATTCCCACTACCAATCGCCGTGATTGGCATCGCGATCGTGCTGCTGGCGGCCGGGGCCGTCGTGCTTCGCGCTCGCGGCCGCGATCCCTCGATTCCCATGGCGGCCGCCCTTATCGCCGGGATTCTCGTCAGCCCCTATATCAACTTCTACGACCTGTCCGCCGTCGTGCTGGCCGGCTGGCTTGTGCTGCAGACCAGGCCACGGCGGTGGGGGTGGCTGATGCTCTTCGGGGTTTATGTCGCCGTTTACCTTGCGCCGGTCTGGCCGGTGTTGACCGTCACGGCGTTAAGCCTCTGGCTTATCAGTTTGCTGACGCCATGGGCGTCGACGAAGGCGATCGATCAGCCGGTTACGCAGGCCGGTGCGGCCGCCGCGTAACGGTACAGGTTCTCCAGGAATTGGTGCGGATTGACGGTGCCGGCGTGGGCCGTCAGCGGTTGCGTCGACTCGATGACCTCGAAGTGCACGTTTGCCATGTCGCTGAAGCCGGCGCCCGGATCATCCGGATCGCCCCCGCTTCTCGCGATCAAGGCTCCGGCCGCCACATGAGCGGCGTTTTCCACGTCGAATTCCCGAACATGGCCGTAGAGAAACGCGATCGGTTCTCCGCTGTCATCGGTGAAGACATCCGACACGATCACCACGGCCCAGCCTTGCGGCCCGCCGGGAATGGTCCAGTTCGTGAGCCGGTAGGCGGTGCCAGAGGTCACGGCATACAGCGGCGTCCCGCTATCGAGAATGATGTCGATCGCGTTGTGCCCCGACATCTCGACCAGCGATCCGGTCGTGACGTCATGGACCGGGAGCTGCTCGCGAACGCTGGTGCCATTGAAGGCGCCATAGTCTTCGATCATCTGCCCCTCGGGATCTCCGGGTCGGCCCCACGGAAGGTGGAGGTGCAGGCTGGAGGTGGCGGTGGTCTTGCTGGTGAAGGCGATGTCGAGGGGCATCGCTGGGCAGGAAGCCGCTGATGGCGTCGCCGCCGGATGCGCCGATGCAAGCGCGGGCCGGCCTTCGGAGGGCGAAGCGGCGCTCACGGCGTTGAACTGCAGCACCGCGCCCGCCGCGCCGCCGACTGCCAGGCTTCCAACTACCACCGCGAACTTCCTCAACCACATGGTCGACCGCACAACGGCGCAGCATGAGAAATCGGTACGAATCTGCTGAGCCGGCGTTCACTCGTAACCGATTCGCCTTAGCGGCCGTTAACAATTGGTTGGGTCGGGCGCGTCGCGAAAAAAATGCTGTTGCATTGGGTCCCAACGCTGATAGAATTTTGCTTGTGCTGCTTGCTGGCAGCACCCATGTTCGAAAGGGCAGGCATAACTTGCAACAACCCATTGCGGAACACGGCTGCCTAACGCAGCACTCACAACTCGATCGCCTTCGTGAGCTGGCCGAGGGTACGGCTCGCGAATACGTCCGAGACCTGCAGCCAACCGAGCTCCTGACCCCCACGCTTTTCGTCATCGATCAAGTCGGCAAGGAATCGACATGGAATCTCGATCGCCTTCCCCTCGCGCACTCATCATCGACGGCGGTGCAACTCGTACTCCATCCAGAAATCGCGCTCGACAATCTTGTGCCAACGCAGACGATCATGCGCATTCTGCGCGACACGGAGGCATCGGCCGCAGCACTGGTCGCGCCGGCCAGCGCATCGATGGCGGCGCTCCAACTCGCCGACCTCGATCACGAACAGAGCCTGATCGCGCGCATCGAACGACCGGCTGAATCGCAGGCGACGCTCGCCAAGTGGGATTTCGGCAAAATCGCCTGGGCAGTGCGGCTGCGGCAGGTGCTGCGGGCGGCCCAGTCAGCCGCGGATGACGCGCGCAAGGACGACACGCCCAGCCGACCCGTATCGGCGGCGCCTGGCGTCCGGCCGGCCGAGCCGACACCGAGCCGGCGCAACCATCGCCGGGAGATGCGTGAGCAGCTGCATCGAACTCCTGCCCCCGCCCCCTCCTGGTTGCAGTAACTAGACGGCGACCCTCTTGCTGGTACCCCGGGGCTCGGCGACGGGGATCCGTTCTGCGCAGAGAGGACATTCCTCGGGCGCGTAGGACGGAAAGTCGACCGTGAGGCAGGCAAAGAAGGGAACATCCGTTGGCGTGCGACCGGATGTTCGATCTGCGAGGACGCCGATTCCAACAACCTCGCCGCCGGCATGACCTACGCAGGTCGAGGTCTCAGCGAGCGAACCGCCGGTGGTCACGACGTCGTCGACGATCAGGACGCGGGTACCGGTGGGAATCTGAAAACCGCGCCGCAGCGCGCGGCCACCTGCTTCACCTCGTTCGACGTAGACGGCATTCACGCCGAGCTGGCGCGCCACTTCAAATGCCAGGATAATGCCCCCGGTGCTGGGACCCGCCACCATCTGCGGGCGTGAAGGACGGAACCGATCAGCAATCATCCGGGCCAGTGCGCCGGAGGCTCGCGGATCTTCCAGGATGCGGAACTTCTCGAGATAATCGGCGCCATGGCGGCCACTGGTGTAGGCGAAATGGCCGCGCAGGAAGGCGCCGGCCGACTCGAAGGCTGCCAGCGCGGCCGCTTGCTGGTCAGACACCCGCCATCACCTTCGCGGGCCTGAGCGATAGCTGGCTCAGTCGCGTGTAGCCTCGCTGTTCGATGTAGCCGGCGATTCCCTCAACCACCTCTCTGGCAGCCTGCGGCCGGAGGTAGTTGACGGTCCCGAGTTGAACTGCCGCCGCCCCGGCGAGGAGAAACTCGAGCGCATCATCGGCCGTCATGATGCCGCCGATGGCAATAACCGGGATGCTCAGCTGCTCGGCGAGCTGCCAGACTGCGTACAAGGCGAGCGGCTTGATCGCCGGACCGCTGAGCCCGCCACTACCGCGGGAAAGGATCGGCCGCCGGCGACGAACGTCGATCGCCATCCCGACGAAGGTGTTGACGGCCGAGACAGCGTCGGCGCCGGCACTTTGGACCGCGCGGCCGATGGCAACGATATCAGTGACGTTCGGCGTCAGCTTGACAATCAGGGGAAGAGAGGATGCCTGCCGAACGGCATCAGTGACCTGCGCTGCGAGCTGCGCGTCCACTCCGAACTGGAGGCCGTTGGCAACGTTCGGACATGAAATGTTGAGCTCCAGGCCGGCGATCCCTGGTACGCCATCGAGGCGGCGCGCCACCGTCGCGTAATCGTCGATCGAATCGCCGGCGACGTTGACGATCACCGGGACGTCCCAGGTTTTCCACAGGGGCGCGTACTCGCGCACCACATGATCAGCCCCGGGGTTCTGTAAGCCAATCGCGTTCAGCATCCCGGACGGCACCTCGGCGATCCGGACCGGGTCATTGCCCGGCCGGGCTTGCGGAGTCGTGCCTTTGGTAATGATCGCGCCCAACGACGCGCGATCGGCCGCGGGCGCATCGAAACCGTAGCCGAAGGTTCCCGACGCAACCAGCACCGGCGTTCGAAGACGCAAGCCGCGGCCGAGGTCGACGGCGAGGCTGACGGCGTCAGTCATGAAAGGCGTCCGTCATGCGGCTCCAATCGAGCCGATCCGCGCGCACGCACGGGCCGTGCTGGCAGCTGAGCAAATAGCCGCCGCCTCGACCTGGCACGGCACAACCCAGGCAGGTGCCGAGGCCACATCCCATCGGCGTTTCGAGGGCGATCTGAATCGAGCCCAGTGAAATTCCGAGGACCGGCGCGCGTTGGACGAGCGCCTGCAGCATCGGCGTCGGGCCGCAAGCGAAAAGCTCATATCCCCCACCCCTTAAAAGAAGGTCGGTGACGGGGCCTCGGTAGCCTGCGCTGCCGTCGTCGGTTGCAGCTCGCACGTCGGCGCCAGCGAAACGCCGGGCCGGTAGCAATTGCGCCGCCGTTCTCGCGCCAATGAACATGGTGATCGGCCGGCGCCGGGCGAGCAGCGCGGCCACGACGCCGGGAAAAACCGCCACCCCGAGGCCACCGGCCACGCAAATCGCCGGACGATCACCGTCTAAGTCGAAGCCACGACCCAACGGACCAAGCAGATCAATCTCGTCGCCGTCGTCGAGCCGCGCAAGCCAGTCACTACCGGCACCGACAACGTTGAAGATGAATCCCAGGTCGCCGCGTTCAGGGTCTGCCCAGGCAGCGCTGTACGGCCGCCGCAGGAGCGTATGTGGGGCGTCAACGCCGATCTGGAAGAACTGACCGGGTCGGACCTCGCGGGCCGCTTGCGGATCGTGGACGCGAAGTTCCACCGCATCCCGCATCGGGACCGTACGCTCGAGCACCCGACCCGACTGCAAGGCGACCGTCACGCCCGGGTCGCCTCCGGGACGTGCGCCCGAACATATTCACCGAGCACGGCGACGCCGGTGCGCGGTTCACGACGCCAGGCGCGAAGCGCCTGGACCAGCGCCCGGGCGGTGTCAAGCGACGTCAGGCAAGGTATGCGGCGCTCGACCGATGCCCGTCGGATCTCGTAACCATCGCGGAGAGGGACGCCGGACCCGTTGGCCACCACCGGCGTGGACGCGGACACCGTGTTCACGACGAGCTGGACCTGACCCGAATGGATGACGTCGACGACGTTCGGATGACCGTCGCGTAGCTTCTGCACGGTCGTCGCTGGAATGCCCGAGCGCTGGAGCAGGCTTGCCGTCCCACCCGTCGCATACAGTTTCAGGCCCAGCCCATGGAGCGCGGTCAGGATTGGCAGCGCCTCGTCCTTATCGGCATCCGCGATGGAGCAGAGCGCCGCCCCCTCCGGTGGCAGCTCCTGCATGGTCGAGAGGAAGGCCTTGTACTGCGCTGTCGGGAGATCTTCGGCGATCCCCATCGCTTCGCCGGTTGATTTCATTTCAGGGCCGAGCACGGCATCCACCGCCGGAAGCTTGGCCATTGAGAACACCGGCGCCTTGACGGCAAAGAGCGGGCGGTTCGGTTGCAGGCCGGCGGCAAAGCCCTGCTCGACAATCGACCGGCCGAGCGCGGCCAGCGTTGCCAATCGCACCATCGGCACGCCAGTCACTTTGCTGAGGAATGGCACGGTCCGGCTTGCGCGTGGATTCACCTCCAGCACGTGCGGCACGCCTTCCTGGATCACGAACTGGATATTGATCAGGCCGACCGCTTTGACCAGGCGGGCAATCAAGATGGTGGCTTCGACGACACGGTCGGTCTCGGCCGGCGTCAGCGTGATCGGCGGGTAGACGGCATACGAATCGCCTGAGTGGATGCCGGCCCGCTCGACGTGTTCGAGAATGCCCGGGATCAGGACGTTCTCACCGTCGCAGATCGCATCGACATCGAGCTCACGGCCGAGCAGATACTTGTCGATCAGGATCGGGCCACGAACGCCAAAGCCTAGCGCAGCCTCCACATAGCGGCGCAGATCATCAGGGGCATGCACGATCTCCATGCCTCGACCGCCCAGGACATACGACGGGCGGACCAGGACGGGATAGCCGACACGGCGGGCGATGGCCAGCGCGGCGTCGACGTTGGTCGCCGAACCGCCAGGTGATTGGGGGATGCCGCTGTCACGCAGCAGCGCCTCACAGCGGCGCCGATCCTCGGCGAGATCGATGGTATCGACCGACGATCCGAGGATTCGGACCCCGCCTGCCGCGAGCGCGTCGGCGAGGTTCAGCCCGGTTTGCCCGCCGAACTGGACCATGACGCCCTTGACTGGGTCCCGGCGCAGGACGTTTCGGACTCCCTCGATGTCGAGCGGCTCGAAATAGAGCCGTGTCGAGACGTCGAAATCGGTGCTCACTGTCTCGGGGTTGCTATTGATGAGCACGCTGTCAAGGCCACTCTCCTGCAGCGCGACCGAGGCGTGGACACTGCAGTAGTCGAACTCGATGCCCTGGCCGATCCGGATCGGGCCCGAACCGATCACGGCTACGGCGGGCCGGTCGCCTTGAATCACTTCGTCCTCGTCCTCGTAGGTCGAGTAGTAGTAGGGGGTGACGGCTTCAAACTCAGCGGCGCAGGTGTCGACCTGGCGAAAGCTCGGCTCGATCACCGATGCAGGGAGCCGCCCCTGACTCAACTCCACGATCCGACCGTCCTCCATGCCGGCCCGCTTCGCCCGCATCGCGAGCTCGGGGTCTGTCGAGCCGCCGGCCAGCTCGCCCTCCAGCCAAACCAGGTACTCGAGCCGGTCGGCGAACCAGGGCGCATACCCGGTGGCGGCGGAGATTTCTTTCGCCGAGGCGCCGTCCCGCATTGCCTGCATCGCGGCCGGCAGGCGGCGATCGTTCGGCTGATGCAGCAGATCGGGGCGGCCGCGCAGCTCGGAGGCGTCCGGCATTCGCTGTTCGAGAGCACGAAGCGCCTTGGTGAGCGCGGCCTCGAAAGTTCGTTCGATCGCCATCACTTCACCAGTCGACTTCATCTGGGTGCCGAGCACCCGGTCTGCGGCGGGAAACTTGTCGAACGGCCAGCGCGGGATCTTCACAACGCAATAGTCGAGCGCCGGTTCGAAGGCGGCGCTCGTCTTGCCGGTGACGGCGTTGGGAATTTCGTGCAGCATCTTTCCGGCGGCGATCTTTGCCGCCACCCGCGCGATCGGATAGCCGGTCGCCTTCGAAGCGAGTGCCGAAGACCGGCTCACGCGCGGATTGACTTCGATCACGTAGTAGGCATCCGAACCAGGATCAAGGGCAAACTGGACATTGCAGCCGCCCTCGATGCGGAGCGCCCGAATAATCCGAAGGGCAGCCGAGCGCAGCATCTGCACCTGGCGGTCGGAGAGGGTCTGACTGGGCGCGACCACGATGCTGTCCCCGGTATGCACCCCCATGGGGTCGACGTTCTCCATATTGCAAACCGCAATACAGGTGTCGTTCGCGTCGCGCATGACTTCGTACTCGATTTCCTTCCACCCGCTCAGCGACCGTTCGATCAGCACCTGGCGAATCGGGCTGGCAGCCAGGCCTTCCCGAACCACCGCCTCCAGCTCGAGCGGGCTACCCGCCATCCCGCCGCCGGTGCCGCCCAACGTGTAAGCCGGACGAACCACGAGCGGAAAGCCGATGCTCGCGGCAAACTCCTGGGCGGCGTCCACGGTGGTGACGGTGCGGCTGGCGGGGACCGGCTCCCCAAGATTCAGCAGCACACGCTTGAAGGCCTCTCGATCCTCGGCTTCGCGGATCGCGGACAGCGGGGTGCCCAGAACGTGGACGTCGAACTTCTCGAGGACGCCGGCATTGGCGAGGTCGATCGCCAGGTTCAATCCGGTCTGTCCGCCGAGGGTGGCCAGCAGGCCATCGGGCCGCTCCCGTTCGATGATGGCGGTGACCGAGTCAACCGTCAGGGGCTCGATATACACGCGGTCGGCAATGCCTTCATCGGTCATGATCGTCGCCGGGTTGGAGTTCACCAGCACGGTGCGAACACCTTCCTCGCGCAGCGCTTTACATGCCTGCGTGCCGGCATAGTCGAACTCGGCTGCCTGTCCGATGACGATCGGTCCCGAGCCGATCACGAGCACCGTGCGCGGACGCGGCGGCCGCGAGCTCAGCCGCAGGGGCAGCGTCGGACGGCCGGCGACCAGGTCGAGGAACTCGTCGAAAATCGGTTGATTGTCCTGTGGACCGGGTCCACCCTCGGGGTGGAACTGCACACTGCGCACCGGTAGGCGCTCATGGACCAGGCCCTCGACCGACCCATCGTGCAGGTTGCGGTGGCTGATGCTGAAGCCACTGGATCGGGGCAG
>Ga0209153_1000395_pt1 | contig 21067 bp, 24 predicted proteins | sample GraSoiAngelo_120_FD_185877 | JGI IMG/M metagenome (GOLD analysis project Ga0209153, IMG submission 185877) | Grasslands soil microbial communities from the Angelo Coastal Reserve, California, USA - 14_0919_09_20cm (SPAdes) (version 2) | ecosystem: Environmental > Terrestrial > Soil > Grasslands ...
AACCGCAAGCAGGCGCCGTTGCCCGACGACGACCAGGCGATCTCCGATCTCGACGACGCCGAGGACGCGATCGCCGAACGGCTGGACGGTTCGCACTATCGCGACGATATCCTGCGGCTCTTGTTCATCTGCTGCCATCCGGATCTGCCGGCGACGCAGCAGATCGCGCTCGCGCTTCGCATCGTCTCCGGCCTCACCGTGAAGCAGATCGCGCGCGCGTTCCTGGTCTCGGAAGCCGCGATGGAGCAGCGCATCACCCGCGCCAAGGCGCGCGTCAGCGAAGCCAACGTGCCGTTCGAGACGCCGGGTGCGGTGGAGCGCGGCGAGCGGCTCGCCGCCGTCGCCGCGATGATCTACCTGATCTTCAACGAGGGTTATTCGGCAAGCGGCGACACCGCCGAGATTCGCGCGCCCTTGTGCGAGGAAGCGATCCGCCTGGCGCGGCTGTTGCTGCGCCTGTTCCCGAGCGAGCCCGAGATCATGGGCCTGACGGCGCTGCTGCTGCTGCAGCATGCGCGAACCGACGCGCGTTTCGATTCGGAAGGCGCGCTGATTCTGCTCGACGATCAGGACCGGTCGCGGTGGAACCAGAAGATGATCGCCGAAGGACTCGCGCTGATCGACAAGGCGATCCGCCATCGCAAGAGCGGGCCGTACCAGGTTCAGGCGGCTATCGCCGCGCTGCATGCGCGCGCCGAAAAACCCGAAGATACCGACTGGAAGCAGATCGATTTGCTCTACGGCGCGCTCGAGATCATGCAGCCGTCGCCGGTGGTGACGCTCAACCGCGCGGTTGCCGTATCCAAGGTGCGCGGGCCGCAGGCCGCGCTTGAAATGATCGAGCCGTTGGCGCCGCGGCTATCGAACTACTTCCATTTTTTTGGCGTGCGCGGCGCGTTCTTGATGCAGCTCGGCCGCAACGACGAGGCCCGTGTGGCATTCGACCGCGCCATTGCGCTCGCCAACACCTCGGCGGAAGCAGCCCACATAAGGATGCATCTCGACCGCCTGATGCGCGACAGCCAACCGCGCGATTCCAAAACTTCAAAAAAATAATCGCGTCCCTGTCGGATCGCGCATGGCCCGTTCGTCTATTGGTTAGACATCACCAATGGAGCAAGCCATGACGACGATCGCTGAGACCGCGCCGGTCTCCAAGACCGCGCTCTGGACGGGCCGTCTTCTCAGCGGTCTCGTCATCCTGTTCCTGCTGTTCGATGGTGCCATCAAGCTGGTGCCATGGCCGGTGGTCACGGAATCGATGGACAGGATCGGTTACGGTTCGAGCGAGACCTTGGCGCGAAGCCTTGGGATAATCACCATCGTGTGCACCGTGCTCTATTCCGTGCCGCCGACCTCGATACTCGGCGCGATCCTTTTGACCGGCTATCTCGGCGGTGCGATGGCCTCGCACCTGCGGATCGGCAGCCCGCTCTTTACCCACATCCTGTTCGGATTTTATCTTGGGCTGATGGTGTGGGGCGGATTGTGGTTGCGCGACCGGAATCTGCGTGCGCTGCTGCCGTTCCGGCGCTGAAAGCTCTGCTCCCTCCTCCTTCACGGAGGAGGGAGATTTCTGTCGAGATAACGGGAGTTCGTGATGTTCGAAGTCATTGCCATCATTGCCGTCGTGATCGCGATCGCTATCGCGGTGGTGCTGATCCTGGCGATCAGCAAGCCGGATATTTTCCGCATCCAGCGCGTGGCCACGATCAAGGCGCCGGCTGAATCGATCTTTGCACTGATCAACGATTTCCATCGCTGGGGAAGCTGGTCGCCGTGGGAGAGCAAGGATCCCGCGATGAAGCGCACCTTCAGCGGCGCCGAGAGCGGCAAGGGCGCGGTCTATGCGTGGGACGGCAACAAGAATGTCGGTTCCGGCCGCATGGAGATTTTGGACATTTCGGCGCCATCGAAGATCGTCATCAAGCTGGATTTCTTCACGCCGTTCGAAGGCCACAACACCGCCGAGTTCACAATGCTGCCGCAGGGTGATGCCACCAATATCACCTGGGTGATGTACGGCTCCGCGTCCCTGATGTCGAAGGTGATGCAGGTGTTCATCAACCTGGACAACATGATCGGCAAGGATTTCGAGACCGGTCTCGCCAATTTGAAACGGGTCACGGAGAAATAGCCGACCATTTGAAGTGCCAGCCCCAAGGAGAAAACGATGCAGGTCAATCCCTATCTCTCTTACAACGGCAATTGTGAAGCGGCGCTGAAGTTCTACGAAAAGGCGCTCGGCGCGAAGATTGACATGTTGCTTACGTATGAGGGCGCGCCGTCGGACATGCCGACGCCGCCGGATTGGAAGAAGAAGATCATGCACGCCCGCGCATCGATTGGTGGCGCGACGGTGATGGCGTCGGATTCGCCTCCCGGCCACTTCCAGAAGCCGCAGGGCTTTTCGGTCTCGCTGACGGTCGAGGATCTCGGCGATGCCGAGCGCAAGTTCAAGGCGCTGTCCCAGGGCGGCAGCGTCAACATGGCGTTTGACAAGACCTTCTTCGCCAAGGGTTTTGGGATGTGCGTGGATCAGTTCGGCATCCCGTGGATGGTGTTTTGCCCGGCGGAGCAATAACGCTCATCTGCACGAGGGATAGATCGCCGCGAGCTCGCGCCCGCGCAACAGCAAAAGGCGCGAGCTCAATCCGCCGCGGCGTCGGATCCAGTTCCGCACCGGTGCGGGATAGGCGTCCAGCACGACTTCCGACGCCTCCGGTTCCGCATACAGCCGGCCGCGCCGGTCGATCGACCGCGCGGCGTGGAATCCGAGGATGGCGCGGCGCGTCACGCAGCTGCGATCGCTCGGCACCAAGCTCAGCACCAGCGTGCAGGCCGACAGGCAGGGCCCGTCGATCACGACGCGCTCGCCGGAATTGCGCACCTGTTCGAACAGGTCGAGGAACGGGCCGACCTGCCCGCCCGGACTGGAGAGAATGCGGACCTCGGCTAGCGCAGGCGCGCGAGCGAGGCCGCAGAGCGCGGCAGCAAGCAGCATGGCCTTGACGAGAGCTGTCCGCATTCCGAAAACACTCCTGCGATCAGACTATAAGGTCAGCTAGGCGCTTGCGAGGCAGGAGGCAAGATTCCAAATAATTTCAGCTGTTCCGCCGCTCGCCGCGCAGCGTCGGCAATCCGATCCCGGCGGCGTCGAAGCCGCCGTCGACCGCGAGGATCTGTCCGGTGACATAGCTCGAGCGGTCGCAGCTCAGGAACAACACGGCCTCTGCGAGCTCTTCCTCGAGGCCGTAGCGGTTGAGCGGGATCGCGTCGTGGTAGTCGGCGCGGATTTCCGGTGTATGGACCGCTTTCGCCATGGCGGTGTCGACCGGACCCGGCGCCACGCCGTTGACGCGGATGCCGAGGCAAGCCAGTTCGACCGCGAGCTGTTTGGTGAGATGGGCAAGCCCCGCCTTGCTGGTGCCGTAGGCCGAGCGCAACGTGGAAGCGCGCACCGCAGATATGGAAGTAATGTTCACGATCGCGCCGCCGCCATGTTCGCGCATCAGGGGCACCGCGGCCTTGGTGCAAATAAAGGGCCCTGTGAGATTGACCGCGAGCACGCGGTTCCAGTCTTCATCGCTCGTCTGCATCAGCGGGGCGAACACCGCAACGCCGGCATTATTGACGAGCGCGTCCAGCCTGCCGAAGCGCCGGCCCAGGGTGGCGATCGCAGCCGTCACCGCGACGGCGTTGGAGACGTCGCAGGCAAGCGCCAGCGTATGATCGGGCTTTTCGAGCGCGGCGACCGCGTCTTGCGGCAACTCGCCCTCGATGTCGAGCAGCGCCACGCGCCAGCCCTCGGCCAGGAAGCGTTTTGCGACCGCAAGCCCGATGCCGCGTGCGGCGCCGGTCACCAGTGCGACTTTTTGCGGAGAAGGGGTCATCGACAGTCCCATGGCGAAAGCGGGTTTTCAGTTGTTGCTGGCACGCGGGGCCGTCATACTCAAGAGCAAGCGGAGCACGGCGTTGTCGATGCGCCTGCTCCGCTCGTGGCTGCTTGACCTGTCAGGCCGTCGCCCGGTTCTTGATGGCGCCGACGATTGCGGTAAGAACAGCGCCGGCCACGCCGCCACCGGCCACCTGGCCGATGATGCTGCCGATATCCGGTGTCGCGGCGCTATTGGCGAGCAGCGGAATCAGCATACCGAGGAGCTGTCCCCCGGCGCCGCCGCCGATCGCACCGGCGATGGTATTTCCAAGCGTACCGAGATCGATATTCTTGGCCGCGCCGGCGGCGACATTGCCGCCGACGGCGCCACTGATGATCTGGATGACCAGATTGATGAGCAATCCCGACATGACGTGTTACTCCCGGGTCCGGGGTTCAACTTCAGGGATGTGTGCGCGGCGCCGGACTACCGCCGGGCGAAGCACTTTAGGCGCTTGAAATCGCAAGGTCATGCTGCACGCGCGAAGGATTCACTTGAAATGCGAGCGGCGACCTGCCGCTTGCAACGGACGATGAAAGGACGAACTCGATGAAAGCCGTTATCCCTGAGGACGATGCGTGGGAGGCGTGGCGGCCGGGCGTGGAGAGCCGCATGCTGGTGTCGGCCCGCAACGGCGCCGCGCAACTATGCATCTTCGAACAATGGGCGGCGCCGGGCGCCGGCGCGCCGACGCACAGCCATCCGGTCGAGGAAGTGTTGACGGTGCGCGAAGGCGAGGCCGAGATGTGGATCGGGGACGCCCATATCACGCTATCGGCCGGGCAATCGCTGATCGTGCCGGCCGGGCGCCTGCACGGTTTTCGCAATTGCGGCACCTCGAAGCTGCATATTCATGCGGTGCTGGCCTCGCCGATCTTCGAGGCTGTGCCGGAAGGCGCGACGGAGGTGACGCGACGGTGGAGTATCCCGTCATCCTGAGGAGTTCGCTGCGCTCGCGCCTCAGGATGACGGAAACCGCCTTTCGGTCAACATAAGATCCGATCGCGGCTATTTTTTCCTCGCCACCACTTTCTCATAAGCCGCCTGCAAGCGCTCGCCGGCCGATGGCCCCGCTTTCCTGCGCCGCTTGACGCCGAGATGGGTCTCGCGCAATTCGTCCATGAATTCCGCCCACATTTTCGGGCCGCCTTCGCTCAATAGTCTGGCGCGGATGCCGAGCTCTTCGCTGACCGGCAAATATTTGTAACCCCAGGCCGACATCTGCGCGAGGATCGGCAGCAGCTCGACGCCCTGTTCGGTGAGCGAATAGATTCCCTTCTGCTTGTGGCTCGGATCGTCGTCGCGCGTGATGATGCCCCGCTCGAGCAGCGTCTTCAGCCGGTCGGCGAGGATGTTGGAGGAAATGCCCTCGTCGGATTTGGTCAACAGCTCGCGAAAATGCCGCCGGTTGCCGAACATCATGTCGCGGATCACGAGCAGGCTCCATTTGTCGCCGACCACTTCGAGCGTGAGATTGATCGGGCAGCCGGAGCGCTGAGCGTCGGTCATTGGCAGGTCCCAGGAGCGAGGCGAAAATCGCCACGAAAAAACCACTTGCTATTTCGCATCAGTCATCCCAAACTGCAACCAGTTGCATAATGCAATTGGTGAGGTACACGCATGGCACTCACGCTGCATTACCATCCGCTGGCGTCGTTCTGCTGGAAGGCGCTGATCGCGCTTTACGAGAACGACGTCCCGTTCACGCCGAACCCGGTCAATCTCGGCGACGCGGCGGAACGCGCCGCGTTGCTCAAACTGTGGCCGATCGGCAAATTTCCGGTGCTGCGCGATGAGGCGCGCGGCGAGACCGTCCCGGAATCCAGCATCATCATCGAATACCTCGACCGGCATTATCCAGGCCGGACGCGGTTCATCCCGGAAAATTCCGAGCTCGCGCTGCAGACGCGACTGCGCGACCGCTTCTACGATCTCTATGTGCATCTGCCGATGCAGAAGATCATGGTCGACCGGCTTCGCCCGGCGGACAAAAGGGATTCGCATGGCGTGGAGGAGGCGAGGGCGCAACTCAAGACATCGTATCGCATGATCGAGCAGCAGATGGCGGCCGGCCGCTGGGCAATCGGCGAAGCGTTCACGATGGCCGATTGCGCCGCCTTGCCGCCGCTGTTTTATGCCAGCATGGTCGAGCCGTTCGGTGACAACAAAGGCCTCGTCGCCTATCTCGAACGCCTGAAGGCGCGGCGGTCGATCGCGCGCGTGATGGAGGAGGCCGAGCCGTATTTCGGCATGGTCCCGAAGGAGGATGGGTGAATGATCTCGACAACCCGCGCGGCAACCATCCGCGCCATTTTTAACGCCTACATGAGCAATGACCGCAGGGTCGTGGAGGATGCGCTTGCGGACGATTTCCGTTTCACCAGCCCCTATGACGACCAAATCGACAAAAAGACCTATTTCGAGCGCTGCTGGAAGAACAGCGACTGGATCGAGCGGCATGAGCTCGAAAAAATTTTCGTCGAGGGCGACGAGGCTTTCGTGACCTACCGATGCACAGCCAAGGGCGGCAAGAGCTTTCGCAACACCGAGTTTTTCGTTTTCGCCGGCGACAAGGTCAGGCGTATCGACGTCTATTTCGGTGCCAGCTACCAGGACGGCGCATTCATCAAACAGCCGGAATAAAAAAACGGCGGGCATGTCGATTTCGCCTGGTCTGATTCGTCTTGCTGTTGTCGCAGGATTCGATGTCTCCGAAAGGGAATACAAAATGCAGGAAATGAGCAGCGTCGGCGGGCTGTCGAAAGCGCGCCTTAGTCGCATGCGCGGCATCATGGCCGGCCACGTCGAAAGCGGCCATCTGCCCGGCCTGGTGGCACTGGTAAGCCGCAACGGCGAAGTTCATGTCGACGTGATCGGCAAAATGGCGATTGGCGGCGCGCCCATGCGGCGCGATTCGATCTTCCGGATCGCCTCGATGACCAAACCGGTGACGGCGGCGGCCGCCATGGTCCTGGTCGAGGAATGCAAATTACGGCTCGATGACCCCGTCGATCCCTGGCTGCCGGAACTGGCCGACCGCAATGTCCTGCGCGTCATCGATGCCGCCATCGACGACACCGTGCCGGCCAGCCGCGCGATCACGTTGCGCGATCTCTTAACCTTCCGGCTCGGGCTTGGCATGATCGCCGTGTTTCCCGATCGCTATCCGATCCAGAAGGCGATCGCGGAAGCGGGCTTCGCGCCGGGCCCGGTATTCCCGTCATTTGCGCCCGACGAATTGATGCGGCGCTACGGCACGCTGCCGCTGATCTATCAACCGGGCGAACGCTGGCTCTACAACGCCGGAGCCGAAATCCTCAGCGTGCTGATCGCGCGCGCCGCCGGCATGACGTTTGGAAAATTCCTGCACGAACGCATCTTCGCTCCGCTCGGAATGAAGGACACTGGATTTAGCGTGCCCGCTGAGAAGCTCGATCGGTTCGTGACCGCCTATAGGCGCGATCACGCAACGGGAGAGTTGAAAGTGTTCGATGATCCCGCAACCGGCAAGTATGCAAAGCCGCCCCTGTTCGAGAACGGCAGCGCCGGTCTCGCCTCGACCGCGGATGATTTCAACGCGTTTGCGCAGATGATGCTGAACGGCGGACGGCTCGGAAGCGAGCGGATCCTGTCGCGGCCGTCGGTCGAACTGATGACGACCGACCAGCTCACCTCCGAGCAGAAACAGGGCTCCGAACTGTTTTTCGACAACAATAAGGGCTGGGGCATGGGTCTTTCGGTGTGCAACAGGCGCGATGACCTCCACACCGTTCCCGGACGGTTCGGCTGGGAGGGCGGCCATGGCACCTCCTGGTATTCCGACCCCAAAGAAAATCTCACCGGAATTCTGCTGACGCAACGGCTGATGGATTCACCTCAGCCGCCCGCGGTGATGGCGGATTTCTGGACCTCGGCCTATCAGGCGATCGACGATTGAAGGCGCGCCACTCACGCGTTTCCCTCATGGTGAGGAGCCCGCCGTGGCCCCGAAGGGCGAAGGCGCGTCTCGAACCATCGGGCATCCTCCCGATCTCCTGCAATTACCTGCGAAATAATTCTGTCCGACATGTCGGTGCCGCAAAACCCCTTTCGTCTTGTTGACGAGCGCCGGCTTTAAAATCGGCCCGCCGCAAAGAAATCAAACGGAGAGTGACGATGCGATTCATGGTGATTGTAAAGGCGAGCCAGGAGACCGAAGCCGGAAACATGCCGAGCAGGGAACTTCTGACCGCGATGGGCAAGTTCAACGAGGAGATGGCCAAGGCCGGCGTCATGGAGGCGGGCGAAGGGCTGCACCCGACCGTAAAGGGCGCGCGCATCAAATATTCGGGCGGACAGGGCGCCGTCAGCCGCGGCCCGTTCAACCTGACCAATGATTTGGTCGCGGGCTTCTGGCTGATCCGGACCAAATCGCTGGACGAGGCGATCACTTGGATGAAGCGGGCGCCATTTGACGGCGGCGCCGAGATCGAGATCCGGCAGGTATTTGCGCCCGAGGATTTTGGCGAAGTGCTGACACCCGAATTGCGCGAGCAGGAAGAACGCCTGCGAGCCCAGGCCGCGAAGAAGTAAACAACAACGAACAGGACGACACGACCATGCGATTCATGATGTTGATGATCCCCCTGGGCTATGAGACCGCGCCGCCGGATGTGCAACTCGACCCCGAGCGCGTGGCCGCAATGATGAAATACAACGAGGCGCTAAAGGACGCGGGCGTCCTGATCACGCTCGACGGGCTGCATCCGCCGTCAACGGGCGCGCGGGTCTCGTTTGCCACCGGCAAGCCGGTCGTGACCGACGGTCCCTTCACCGAGGCCAAGGAAGTGCTTGGCGGTTACTGGATGATCGATGTGAAGTCGCGCGAGGAGGCGATCGCCTGGGCGAAGAAGTGCCCGGCTTCCGCGACCGAGATCATCGAAATCCGCCGGGTGCAGGAGATGGAGGATTTTTCCCCCGACGTGCAGCAGGCCGCGGCCGGATTTAGCGAGCTGCAGCAGGGGTCCGTCCGCCGTTAAGTCAAGCGTTCATCGTCAATCGTTCAACCGCAAAGGGAGAAACCATGAGCACCAACGATACGTTCCTCGCCGTTTTCCTCGGCAGCAAGACCAGCCCGAAATGGGCGGCGTGGAATGCGCTGCCGGAGGCGGAGCGTCACAAGCGGGGGCAGCAGGGCATGGCAGCGTGGCAGGCCTGGGTCGAAAAGCACCAGGCGGCGATCGTCACCATGGGCGGCCCGCTGGGCAAGACGAAGAAGGTTGATGCTGGCGGCATCGCTGAGATCTCAAACGAGATGGGCGCCTTCACGGTGGTGCGCGCGCCCTCGCATGAGGCCGCCGCGAAACTGTTCGACAATCACCCGCATTTTGCGATCTTTCCCGGCGAACGCGTCGAGATCATGCCGATCCTCCCGATCCCGGGCGGTTAGCTTTGCCTGAGTAGCCCGCATGAGCGCAGCGACATGCGGGGCATCATCGAGAGGTCCCCCGGATGTCACTTCGCTCATCCGGGCTACCCTTCGCGTCGCCTAATGGCGCATTTGGCTCTAGTGACTCGGCGCCAGCTCATGTAAAAGCCTTTCACATGAGCTGGCGCAAGGAACGGGGCCGCGCCGAGCGCGGCTATCACCACGGCAATCTGAAGGAGGCGCTGCTGCAGGCGGCGCTCGACCTGATCGCGCAAAAGGGCGCGGCCGGATTTACGTTTGCCGATGCCGCACGGATGGCCGGTGTCAGCCCCGCCGCCCCCTATCGCCACTTTCGCGATCGCGACGAACTTTTGTCCTCGATCGCGCAGCGCGGCTTTGAACAGTTCGAGGCGGTGCTGACGGCGGCCTGGGATGACGGACGCCCGGACACGATCACCGCGTTCGAGCGGGTCGGCAAAGCCTATCTCGCCTTTGCCCGCGACGAGCCGGCGTTTTATTCCGCGATGTTCGAATCCGGGCTTCCTGCAGACCTTAATCCGACTTTGCTGGCGGCAAGCGAGCGTGCCTTCGGCATCCTGCGCGCCGCCGCCGAGCGTCTCGCCGCGTTGGCGCCACCTGGCGCGCCGCGGCCGCCGGCGATGATGATGGCGTTGCATATCTGGTCGATGTCGCACGGCGTCGCCTCGTTGTTTGCGCGCGGCGATGCGGCGCGCCGCAAGCTGCCGATGTCGCCGGAAGAATTGCTGGAAGCCGAAGTGCTGATCTATCTGCGCGGCCTCGGCTTCCCGACCGGTGCTGGCAGCGCTGCTGCAGACGAAAAACCGGCCGGCGAGCGGTCAGGGCCTTGGGGCAAGCCGAAATAAAGTTGCGAAAATAATTCGGCCGCCGCCGGTAGCCCCCGGCTTGACAAAAAACCGGGATGGTTTAGGTATGTAAATGTTATTTACATTCACAACGGCGTGATGCCGTCATGGAGAGGGAAATGGCCTACACCGCAGATGTCAATCGATGGCGCGGCCCCGCGGAAGAACCCTATCGGCCGCATATGCTTGATAGCCCCTGGCACCCCGGCTGGATCGCCGTGACTGTCCTCGGCTTCATCATCTGGTGGCCGATCGGGCTTGCCCTTCTCTTTTTCACACTAGGGAGCAGAAAAATGGCTTGTTGGGGTCACCACGACCGCTGGTCGAACAAGATGGAACGGATGCAGTGGAAGATGGAGCGGATGCGCAACCGCATGGAGCGGGGCGGCTTCGGCTTCGGGCCGCCCTCGAGCGGCAACCGCGCCTTCGACGAATACCGCATGGAAACCTTGCGCCGGCTCGAGGAAGAGCAGACCGAATTCAAGGAATTCCTCAATCGCCTGCGTCACGCCAAGGACAAGGAAGAATTCGACCAGTTCATGGCCCAGCACCGCCAGCGGCCGACGCCGCCGAACGACCAGCCGCAGCAGCCGCAGGGCTGAACATCAAGAGGTCCAGAGCCTCAGGCGTAATGCCCCCATAACACCTGATGGCGACACGACCGCCCGTTGGCAAAAGCAGACGGGCGGTTTTGTGCGTCGCCGTGGCCACGCTGTTCACCGCGGTCCAGCCCTGCGGCGAGCGCGGCGCAACCCGTCAATCCTGCTTATTTTCAACGTACGTTACCCGTCGCTTTCGCGCCGGGCCTGTTCCTTGACGTCCGATGGCGTCATGCCAAAGCGGCGGCGAAAGGCGCGCGTGAAATAGGAGAGGTCGCCGAAGCCGACCTTGAAAGCCACGTCGCTGATCGAGCGTTTGGCTAAACGAGAATCGCTCAGTAACCGGTTGGCCTCAAGCAGCCGTCGTTCAAGGACGTATTCCGTAAAGGTGGTCCCGTCGCTCTCGAAAAGCTTCTGAATGTAGCGGGGAGTGACACTGAAACGCAAAGCCACGTTGGTAATCGACAGTTCGCGCTTCTCGAGATTGTCGACGATGTCGAACATGATTGCCCGCATTCTCGCCGAACGGATGCCGCGTTCTTCCGCGAGAAGCACCGTGTTCTGCGTGGCGCCGAGTGCGGAAGCGAGCAGATCGTGGATATGCGTGACGACCGTACGCTGCAACTCCGGCGCGGAAAGCTTGTCAACTTCGTTCAAAATGCCGAGATAGCCGGTGAGCAGCCGCAGCGCTTCGTTCTGTCTTGGAATCGGATGCACGAGCATCGAGTTTGGCTCAACGACCATTATGGATATCGCGTCGCGCGGCACGGAAAGCGTTATAAAGCGGCCTCCGGAGTGCAGGGTGCTGATGCTCGGTTCGGTCGCGGACATCAGCAATGCCTCGCCGGCTCCAATGGTTGCCTCGCGGTCCCGTTGCGAAATGATGCCTACGCCGTTGGTGACGACGGCGAAGATCAGGTTGTCGGAGGAATTCGCCGCGAGCTCGCGCGTCATGCGATAGCGCGCATCGGACCTGTGACCCGAAGCGACTCCCAGGCCCGGGAACGAGCGCAATGTCACGCCTGCGCGAAAAGGCATGTCGTTAATAGGTTCGATGTCGAATTTTGCGATCGTGCGGCCATAGACCTCGCGCCACATTGTCAGGCGCCGGTCAACCGGAAAGGCATCGGTCGAGATGTGCAAGGGTACGAACGGGGGCGGCAATGCTGTCATACCTCGTTTGTCACCTCGGAACGAAAGGCGGTTCGTTCGCATGAACGGACGCCAAGGCCCGGCGGGGTGTTGCACGATAGCACCACGCGATAAAGAACGGCTCGAGTACGCCCGAGTTAAAACATCGTTCGTTCCAGACCAAGCGCATTTCGGGCGCTGCCGATAGGTTCGACATGACGTCATCTCAACGGGATTCGGGCGTCGAAGACATTGGAGCGCCGAAATATGTCCGTTCGTCAATTCACCATCGGCATGCTGTTGGCTCTGATAGCCGTTGGCCCGGCCCGGGCCGCCGATCTCGCTGACCGCCCGTACACTAAACCGCCTGCCATGGTTGAACCGGCCTTCAGTTGGTCAGGGTTCTATATTGGCGGCCATGCCGGGGCCGGCTTCCTGCGCAATGCCGCTGCAGCTGTTGACCCGGCTGACGGCTTGACCGCTACCCACTTCGGGATGAACCTGACAAATGGGTTCTTTCCGAGAAGTTATAGCGCTAATGGCTCGGGCTTCATGGGCGGTGCACAGCTCGGCTACAATTGGCAAACGCGGAATTACGTGTACGGCCTAGAAACCGATTTCTCCATCCCCTCGGCTAAGGCGCATCAGGAAATAGATACTGCTGTCCCCGGGCTTGCCCCGTCAGTCGGCACTTTCGATACCAAAATTCTTTGGTTTGGTACGACTCGGGCGCGCCTCGGTGTGCTCGTAGACCCTAGGCTTCTCGCCTGCGCGACGGGTGGCGTAGCCTATGGAAGCGTACGTCGCCAGTTTTCCTTTGGTTTCCCCATAGTTGGACCCATTGAGCAGACTTTTGCCGATCATACGAATATGGATTGGGGTTGGACGGCAGGCACCGGTATCGAGTGGGCCGTGGCCGATCATGTGACTATTAGGGGCGAATACCAATTTGTTCGCCTGCAAGGAAATAGTTCGCCTACGAACAGCGCGGCCGGCTTCTGTAATTTTAGCCCAGCGCTTGCCTGTAACTTCAACGTCAACGGCCAAAGCATCGATAATCATTCCATCACTATTGGCATTAATTATATGTTTGGCCGTTAAAACGCCAACCTAGCCACCACGCCAACGCATTGGCGCGGGTGCTGCCGAGCCAATCCCTTGAAGGTCGGATCGCATGATTGCTCTTGCCGGATTACCTGGCACAGCAAGAGGCTGCGCCGGCTTGGCCCGAACGCGCGGCCTGAATAGGGGGACATGGCACCGAGCCGTATGAACAGAACACGCAACAGTCGCCGCCCGGCTTCGGCGGCAGTTTCGCACCACAGCCGGTGCATACGTAGAAAACTGGCAAGGCGGCGGTCGGCATCGGCTCCGATTTCGCTTTTGCGCAGTGCGGACATGTAACGACCGATTCAAGGAGGAGCATTGCACCTAGCGTTCCGTCCCGGAAATTCGTTGACAAAATCGGGCGAGTTTCTGGAGGATGGAGCCAGCGGCAACGTGCAGAAGCGCGCGTGTTCGCATCGTATATAAATTCGGCGATCCGATCGTCGCCCGCTACTGATCAATGTTTCTGCAAACAATCTCAAGCCTTGGCGCTGCCGGGGCTTCTATGGTGCGCCGGCTATAACGTCTGACGGCATCGAGCCGCTCGTTTGCGAGCCCCCCGCAGGCGGGCGGTTTGCTTTTGCGCGCCGGCAGCTCCCAAGGCCTTGGGTTCCCGCCTTTCCCACACCCGATTCCCCTTTGGTAACCGTACATTAACCATGATTAGCGTCTGTTAAGGGGCGTAAAGTCGCGCGAATAGCCCTCGTTTTGACATGTTGGCAGGGGATGCAGGGCCAGGCTTCGGCGGGGGCCTCCCATGCGACCAAACAAGGTTCACTCGCGCAGGCGATTTCCGCCGCGCCTGGTCGCGCGGCTATCAGACCCGGCAGCCATTTGCTCCCGGAGGGTTTGGGACAATGGTGTTGAGAGGATACCGCTTATGAATCCCGACACGATTCAGTCAGCATTGCCGGTTGTATCGAGCGATGTCTCGCTGATCGCGCTGTTCCTGCAGGCCGCCTGGATCGTGAAGGTGGTGATGCTCGGGCTGCTCGCCTGTTCGGTCTGGGTCTGGGCCATCGCCATCGATAAACTGTTTCTGTATTCGCGCACCCGCCGCGCGATGGATCGCTTCGAGCAGGCCTTCTGGTCCGGGGAATCGATCGAGGAGCTTTACCGCGCGCTGTCGGCCAAGCCGACCCAATCGATGGCGGCGTGTTTCGTCGCGGCGATGCGTGAATGGAAGCGTTCGTTCGAAACCCACGCCCGCTCCATCGCAGGCCTGCAGATGCGGATCGAGAAGGTGATGAACGTCTCGATCGCCCGCGAAGTCGAACGGCTGGAACGCCGGCTTCTGGTGCTCGCCACCGTCGGCTCGGCCGGCCCGTTCGTCGGCCTGTTCGGTACCGTCTGGGGCATCATGTCGAGCTTCCAGTCGATCGCAGCGTCGAAAAACACCTCGCTCGCAGTCGTCGCCCCTGGCATTGCGGAGGCGCTGTTTGCGACGGCAATAGGCCTCATTGCCGCAATTCCGGCGACTATTTTCTACAATAAGTTCATCTCCGAGGTGAACCGGCAGGCGCAGCGCCTGGAGGGGTTCGCGGATGAATTCTCCGCCATCCTCTCGCGCCAGATCGACGAGCGGGGCTAAAGGGGCGGTATGCTGTGAGCGGCATCGTGAGCACCAGATCATGGCGATGAACGCGGCAGGTTCGTCCGGCGCGGGAGGCGGTCGTCGCAGCCGGCGCAAGCCGGTGATGGCGGAGATCAACGTCACGCCGATGGTGGACGTCATGCTGGTGCTGTTGATCATCTTTATGGTCTCGGCGCCGCTTCTGACCGTGGGTGTGCCGCTCGATCTGCCGCAGACCCAGGCCAAGAGCCTCGACCAGGACAAGAATCCGCTGACGCTTTCGGTCAACCTGAAAGGCCAGGTTTTCCTCAACGACACCGAGATCAAGCTGGACGAGCTGGTGCCGAAATTGAAGGCGATCACCGACGCGCGGGGCGGGCTGGATGAACGGATCTTTGTCCGCGGTGACAAGAAGGTCGATTACGGTACCGTCATGAAGGTGATGGGGCGGCTTTCTGCGGCGGGCTTTCGACGCGTGGCGCTGGTGACGGAAGTGGATCAGGGATAGGCAAGAGTGAAAGTCGACAAGACACTCGTTGCGTCGGTCGCACTCCACGTCCTCGTGATCGGATGGGGGTTGATCTCCTTTTCCGCCCGTTCGCTCGAAGCACCGCCGCCGGAGTCGATGCCGGTCGACATCATCTCGGCCGATCAGCTTTCCAAGATGACCGCCGGCATCAAGACCGGCGAGAAGGACAAGCCAAAGCCGATGGTTGAAAAGGTCGCCGACCAGCGGCCGGCCGAGGACGCCATCGGCAAGATCACCGAGAAGAAAGAGATCGTGACCGCCTCGGCGCCGGAGCCGCCGCCGAAGCCGGTGGAAAAACCGGTCGAGAAAAAGCCCGATCCCCCAAAACCGGTCGCCGAGAATAAGCCCAAGGATGAGCCGAAGGTCGAGAAGAAGCCCGATCCGCCGAAAGAGGATCCGATCGCTGAAGCCCTGAAATCCGAGCAGGCCAAGAAACCGCCGCCGAAGCCGGAAGCCAAGGCGGCACCGCCGCAGCCGCCGAAGCCGAAGCAGGAGCGGGTGTTCGATCAGTCAAAGATCGCAGCCCTGCTCGACAAGCGCGATCCGACGAGGCAGGCCATCACCGGGGCGACGCTCAATTCGTCGGCCTCGCTCGGCACCACGCGCGGCACGGCGGCGACGTTGTCGCAGTCCGAGCTTGACGCGATGCGGGCGCGGCTGGCGAACCTGTGGAAGGTCCAGCCGGGTGTCGAGCATCCCGAAGAATTGTTTGTCACGGTCCGGATCCGGCTGAACCCCGATCGCCGGCTCGCGGGACCGCCGCAGATCGTCTCGACCGGCAACTCGCCGCGATATCAGGCGGCGGCAGAAGCCGCCGTGCGCGCCGTGCTGGAAGGCCAGCCCTACACAATGTTGCGAGATGAGACTTACGACCAATGGAAATACATGGACATCGATTTCGATCCCAAGCAGATGTTTCGCAGCTGATGTTTTTGGAAACGAGCCTGCAATGCGCGTGACGACGTTTTCGCTTCCTCCGCTGCCGCTTTCTCGCCGCGACGTCCTGATCGGCAGTGCCGCGGGTTTGCTGCTGCCGTCACGGGCCGGCGCCCAGACCAAATTGGTGATCCCCGAAGGCAATGTCGCACCCTTGCCGATCGCGATCCCGAACTTCCTGGCGGGAACGCCGGCGGACGGCGAGGTCGGCGCCGGTATCGCAGGCGTCATCACCAACAACCTCAAGCGCAGCGGATTGTTTGCGCCGATTGATCCGGCCGCGTTCATCGAAAAGATCACCGACAGCGACAAGTCCCCGCAATTTCAGAACTGGAAGACCATCAACGCGCAGGCGCTCGTCACCGGGCGCGCGACCCGCCAAGGGGATGGTCAGTTGAAGGCGGAATTCCGTCTTTGGGACGTCGCCTCCGCCCAGCAATTGACGGGTCAGCAATATGTCACTTCGCCCGAATTCTGGCGGCGGATCGCGCACATCATATCCGACCAGATCTACGAGCGCCTCACCGGCGACAAGGGTTATTTCGACAGCCGCGTGGTGTTCGTCGACGAAACCGGCGCCAAGGAGCGGCGCGTCAAGCGGCTTGCGCTGATGGACCAGGACGGCGCCAATGTGCGCTATTTGACGCGCGGCGCCGATCTCGTGCTGACACCGCGGTTCTCGCCGTCGACCCAGGAAATCACCTATATGGAATTCGGCCAGGGCGATCCACGGGTCTATCTGTTCAATATCGAGACCGGCCAGCGCGAGATCGTCGGCAATTTTCCCGGCATGTCGTTCGCGCCGCGCTTCTCGCCGGATGGCCAGCGTGTCATCATGAGCCTGCAGCAGGGCGGCAATTCCAACCTGTTCGTGATGGATTTGCGCTCGAAGTCGACCACGCGTCTCACCGATACGCCGGCGATCGATACCTCGCCATCCTACTCGCCGGACGGCACTCGCATTTGTTTCGAATCCGATCGTGGCGGCAAGCCGCAGATCTATGTGATGCCGGCGGCCGGCGGACCGGCGCAGCGCATCTCGTTCAGCAAGGATGACAGCAACGGCAGCTATTCGACCCCGGTCTGGTCGCCGCGCGGCGACTACATCGCCTTCACCAAGCAGGGCAGCGGCCAGTTCTCCATCGGCATCATGAAGCCCGACGGTTCCGGCGAGCGCATCCTGACCTCCGGCTTCCATAACGAGGGGCCGACCTTCGCACCGAACGGGCGGGTGGTGATGTTCTTCCGCGACCCGGGCGGCAACAGCGGCCCGTCGCTGTTCACCGTCGACATCTCCGGGCGCAACGAACAGCGTGTGCCGACGCCGGGCTTCGCGTCGGATCCGGCCTGGTCGCCACTGTTGTCGTGAGCGCATAGCCGCACGCCACGGTTGCTTTGCCTCTGGCCGGCAATCATTGCCTACTTTGCTGATTTATCAGGCAGATTTTCATTCTGGAACGCCCAAGACAACGTTCCGGTAACGATATTCCCTCAGAAAGACTTCATCTGCGAAAGGTAAAAGTAGGCACTGAACAGGAAGCCTACAGCCAAAATGCAGCTCGCAGCTCGGAGCGGAGAGCCCGATCAGAAAATGTCGCCGATACTTTCGGCGGCGCTGATCGATTCGCTGTTCGAGGCTCCTGGTACGGTGCTTACGGGCATCATCTTCTCGGCCATGGCTGCAACCATGACCGCGCTGAAGATGGGGCAAGGTCCGATCTGGGTATTTGTCCCGCTTCTCATCGTGGCCGGGGCTGTCCGGGCCTTCGATTTGCGGCGGTACCAGGCCCGCAAATCGACCCTGACCGCCGAAGAAGCTGCGCAATGGCAGCAGCGCTATCAGATCGGGGCGATGATCCAGGCCGCTGTGATCGGTCTGTGGTGCTCCGTCACCCTGTTGGTCAGTGACGACGCCGTTGTCCACATGATCGCTCTATCCGTCACCACCGGAATCGTGGCGGGAGCTGCGGGCAGGGCCTACGGACGGCAATCGATATTTCGTCTACAGGCCGTGCTCATGTTCGGTCCAGCCGTGATCGCGTTGGCGTTGCGTGGCACACCCTATTACATCGCGATGTCGGTCGTGTGCGCCGCATTTCTCATGGCCGTCATGCAGCTCTCGGCAAATTTACATAGGATATTTATGCGGGCGGTCGTGGCACGTGAACGCGAAGCCGCGCTCGCGGGCCAGTTCGACACGGCCCTTAACAACATGCCGCACGGGCTTTGCATGTTCCGCGCCGATGGGCGGCTCGCGGTCATGAACCACCGTTTCAGCGAAATGCTGAACCTGTCCGACGATTTCATACAGCAGGGCGCGCGCGCCGCCGACATCGTCAACGCTTGCGTGGTTGAGGGCTCGATCTCGTCTGCGAGCGGCAACATCATCCTGTCGGAGATCGAGAATGGCGAAGCGCGGGACGTCATCACCACCGATCCGGACCTCGCGAGGGGCCGCTCGCTGTCATGGACGTTCCAGCCGATGGCCGGCGGCGGCGCCGTCGTGCTGCTCGAGGATGTCACCGAGAGGCGCAACGCGGAGGCCAAGATCAGCCATCTGGCGCGCTACGACGAGCTGACGGCGCTTCCCAACCGGGTCAATTTCCGTGACGAGATCGAGCGCCTGCTGCGCTTTCCGCACGACGCCGACCAGCTCTCGGCACTGCTGTTCGTCGATCTCGACCAGTTCAAGCAGGTCAACGACACGCTCGGCCATCCCTGCGGCGATCAGCTCTTGTGCGCGGTCGCCGACCGCCTGCGCGAAATGCTGCGCCCGGAGGATTTCGTGGCGCGCTTCGGCGGCGACGAATTCGTGGTGTTCCAGCAGAATATCAATTCGGCCGAGGATGCCGCTGGTCTCGCGCGCCGCATCGTCGATCATTTGAGCGAGCGCTACAAGATCGACAATCATCTGGTCGAGATCGGCGCCAGCGTCGGCATCGCGATGACCTCGGCAGGCGTCAGCGGCGACACACTGCTGAAGAACGCCGACATGGCGCTATACCGCGCCAAGGCCGACGGTCGCGGCACCTTCTGCTTCTTCCGCGAGGAGCTGGCGCAGATCGTCGAGTCGCGCCGTGTCCTGGAACTCGACCTGCGCAAGGCGCTGGCGAACGAGGAGTTCGAGCTGTTCTACCAGCCGCTGGTCAATCTCAAGTCGGGAAAGATCACCACCTGCGAGGCGCTGTTGCGCTGGAATCATCCGGTGCGCGGCACGGTGTCGCCGATCGATATCATTCCGGTCGCCGAAGACATGGGCCTGATCGTCGATCTCGGCCGCTGGATCCTGCGCAAGGCCTGCATGGAATGCATGAAGTGGCCGGAAGGCGTCAGCGTCGCCGTCAATTTCTCGCCGCAGCAATTCCATCAGCGCGACGTTCTGAGCGAGGTTCGCTATGCGCTCGAAATCTCAGGCCTGCCCGCGCAACGCCTGGAGATAGAGATCACCGAATCCTCGCTGTTGCGCAACACGCAGCTGACCCACGACGTGCTATCCCAGTTGCGCACCCTGGGGGTGAGAATCTCGCTCGACGATTTCGGCACCGGCTATTCCAGCCTCAGCTATCTGCACAACTTCCCGCTGCAGAAGGTGAAGATCGATCGCTCCTTCCTGGAAGGTATCGATTCCGACCGCCCGCTGACGCTGCTGCGTGGCGTCGCGCGGCTCTCCGCCGACCTCGGCATGTCGGTGGTGGTCGAGGGCATCGAGACCAACGAGCAGCTCGAACTGATCTCGGCCGACGGCACGGTGAGCGAGGCGCAGGGGTATCTGTTCAGCCGGCCGGTACCGGCGGTGCGGATGCGACAGCTCCTGAACGCGTCGCATGGGCGGCGTGCGTCGGAAGACCAGCTGGTGGTCGTAACGTCGCGATCGATCGCCTGACATTCTCCGAAAATTCCCTCGGCAGCGGACTTTATTTGCTCCGATAGCCCGATCCGACGGGTTAACCCTAGCGGCTTGATTTGTTTGCGTTTCGTTAAAAGGGTGTTAATCTTTTTCCCACGCGCGCAAGTTGTCGGTAAAGCGGGGGTATCAGATGAAGTCCGGAGCCGAACCACGGACTCCGCTCTTGGTGCGAGGGGCAGGGCTGTTAGATCGCATCGAATACCGGCTCATCGAAACTCCCGAGGAAAGAGATTCGGTCTACTTATTGCGCTACAGGGCCTATCTGCATGGCGGGTTGATCTCGCCGTCAGAATCGAAGCGCGTCTGCGATCGTTATGATGATGCGCCCAACGTCTGGATCTTCGGCATTTTTGTCGACGGCGAACTCTGTGGTTCTTTCCGCCTCCACGTCCTGACGTCAGAATGGCGGCTATCCTATACAACTGAATTGTTCGGCGATGTGCTCCATCCTCGCCTCGATCGAGGCGAAGTTTTCATCGATCCGGCTCGCTTCGTGGCAGATCCGGAAAAAGCTCAGCGGTTTCCAGAGCTTCCCTATCTGGCGGTGCGTCTGGGCTATCTGGCATGCGATTATTTCAATGCCGACACCGGGCTCGCGATGGTGCGTACCGACCACCAGACGTTTTATCGCCGTATCTTTCTGTCCGAGGCCATCGCTGAACCGCGTCCGTTTCCAGGCTGGCATACGAAGAAGGTGGTGTTGATGGCGTCCGATTTCCCGAATGTCCGGGAAAAGATCTTGGCGCGTTTTCCCATCATGCGCTCAAGTGCTTCCGAGCGGCGGATGCTGTTCGAGCGCGCCGGCAACCTCGTTTCGTCCCGGGATGCGGTCGTCACTTCATTCGAGCGCGCCTCGATCGTCCCCGATTCCTGACGAATCGACTGCGGTTCCCGCCCCTGGAGCCTGATGCGGAAAGCGGGCACCGGTTTTCCGAAAGGTCATGCTCAAACAAAATGGGTAGAGCGGACGACGATTCGAGGAAAAGTCATCGGCTCCAGGGCCAATTTGCGAGCAAGTGTTGCGCATCGGCTTCGGTTTGCGCCCTAAAAACCGCC
>Ga0209153_1000396_pt1 | contig 21051 bp, 16 predicted proteins | sample GraSoiAngelo_120_FD_185877 | JGI IMG/M metagenome (GOLD analysis project Ga0209153, IMG submission 185877) | Grasslands soil microbial communities from the Angelo Coastal Reserve, California, USA - 14_0919_09_20cm (SPAdes) (version 2) | ecosystem: Environmental > Terrestrial > Soil > Grasslands ...
GTCCCCTTGCCGCCTCGCTCGAATCCCGACTCGGAATGCTGGTCGAGATTCCGGCGGCGATGCTGGTCGTGGCCGAGATCGTGATCCTGTTTGCTGGCGTGGTCGCACGATACGGCCTGCGCCAGCCGCTGATCTGGTCCGATGAACTCGCCTCCATCCTGTTCCTGTGGCTTGCGATGCTCGGCGCCGCGGTGGCATTCCGCCGTTCCGAGCACATGCGTATGACCGCTATCGTGGCCAACACAAAGCCGTCGATGCGCGCCTATCTCGACTGCGTCGCAACCTGCGCCGCGCTGGCGTTCGTGATTCTAATCGCCTGGCCTTCGTACGAATACGCCTACGAAGAGAGCTTCATCACCACGCCGGCGCTGCAAATTCCAAATATCTGGCGCGCCGCCGCGCTGCCGGTCGGTACCTGCCTGATGGCGCTCTTTGCGCTTTTGCGGCTCGCGCGGTCGGGCGATGCCAGGCTCGTGCTGGGCGCCGTGCTGTCCGTTGCGGTGCTGATGGCGATTTTCTGGCTGGCGCAGCCATGGCTGCGTCCGCTCGGCAACCTCAACCTGGTCATTTTCTTCGTCGGCGTGGCCGGCTTTTGCGTGTTCGCGGGCGTGCCGATCGCGTTCGCCTTTGGGCTGGCGATCTTCGGCTATCTGGCGCTGACGACGCGCACGCCATTGATGGTGCTGGTTGGCCGCATGGACGAGGGCATGAGCCACCTGATCCTGCTTTCGGTGCCGCTGTTCGTGTTCCTTGGCCTTCTGATCGAGATGACGGGAATGGCCCGGGCCATGGTGAGCTTCCTGGCGAGCCTGCTCGGCCATGTCAAAGGCGGGCTGCATTACGTATTGGTCGGCGCGATGTACCTGGTCTCCGGCATCTCCGGATCGAAGGCTGCCGACATGGCGGCGGTGGCGCCGGTGCTGTTTCCGGAGATGAAAGCGCGTGGCGCCCGGCCCGGCGATCTCGTGGCGCTACTCGCCGCAACCGGCGCGCAGACCGAAACCATTCCGCCGAGCCTGGTCCTGATCACCATCGGTTCGGTGACGGGCGTCTCGATTGCGGCGCTATTCACCGGCGGGCTGCTGCCCGGTGTGGTGCTGGCGATCACGCTGTCGGCGCTGGTGTGGTGGCGCTACCGCAGCGAAGACCTCGCCCATGTCGAGCGGGCCGGAACTCGCGAGATCGCCCGCGCCTTCATCATCGCCCTGCCCGCGCTGGCGCTGCCGTTCGTGATCCGCGCCGCGGTGGTCGAGGGCATTGCGACCGCGACCGAGGTTTCCACCATCGGCATCGTCTACGGGTTCCTCGTTGGCCTATTGGTGTACCGCCGGTTCGATTGGCGGCGGTTGCTGCCGATGCTGATCGAGACCGCCTGCCTGTCGGGCGCCATCCTCCTGATCATCGGAACCGCGACCGGCATGGCCTGGGGATTGACGCAATCCGGCTTTTCGCGCGCGCTCGCGGCCGCCATGACCGGCCTGCCCGGCGGCTCCGCGGCCTTCATCGCCGTATCGATCGTGGCATTTACGATCCTCGGCAGCGTGCTGGAGGGGATTCCGGCGATCGTGCTGTTCGGTCCGCTATTGTTTCCGATCGCGCGTGCCGTCGGCGTGCACGAGGTCCACTACGCCATGGTGATCATCCTCGCCATGGGGATCGGACTATTCGCGCCGCCGTTCGGAGTAGGTTACTATGCGGCTTGCGCGATCGGACGCGTGGACCCCGCCGAAGGCATCCGGCCGATCTGGGGCTACATGCTGGCGCTGCTGGTTGGGTTGATCATCGTTGCTATATTTCCGTGGATTTCGATCGGGTTCCTGTAATCTTCTCAATAGGAGGTAACCGATGAGCCTCAGACAGAGCCAATACGATATCGGTCTGGACAAGACACCGGCCAACCACGTGCCGCTGACGCCGCTGAGCTTTCTCGCGCGCAGTGCCGCCGTCTATCCCGATCACGTCAGCACGGTCTATGAGGGCCGCAGTTTCACGTGGTCAGAGACCTATGAACGCTGCCGGCGTGTTGCATCCTACCTCTCCGGCCGCGGCATCGGCGAAGGCGATACGGTCGCGGCAATGCTGCCCAACGTTCCCGCGATGAACGAATTACATTTTGCCGTCTCGATGGCGGGCGCCGTGCTGAATGCGCTCAACATCCGGCTCGATGCGCCCTCGATCGCATTCCAGCTCGACCATGGTGGTGCCAAAATCATCCTGGTCGATCCAGAGTTTTCAAGCGTCATCGCCGAGGCGCTGATCCTGATGAAGCAACCAAGACCGTTCGTCATCGACGTCGATGATGCGGCCTTCTCTGGCGGCAAGCGCATCGGCGAAATCGAATATGAGACGGCGCTGTCGGAAGGTGACCCGAGCTTTAAGCCCAGAATGCCGGACGACGAGTGGGACGCGATTGCACTCAGCTATACTTCGGGCACGACCGGCAATCCGAAGGGCGTCGTGACCCATCATCGCGGCGCCTATTTGAACGCGGTCAGCAACATCCTCGCGGGCAACCTGGGCCAGCATCCGGTCTATCTGTGGACCTTGCCCATGTTCCACTGCAACGGCTGGTGCTTTCCCTGGACGGTGGCGGCGGCTGCCGGCACCAACGTTTGCCTGCGCAAGGTCGACCCATCAAAGATTTTCGAATTGATCCAAAGACACGGCGTCACCCACATGTGCGGCGCGCCGATCGTGTACAACACGCTGATCAACGCAGCCGACGCGCCGAAGGGCGCAAAGGCGCGGCCGGTGGTCGGACTGATCGCGGGCGCCGCGCCGCCGGTTGCCGTGCTCGAAGGTGCCGAAAGCATCGGCATCAGACTGACGCATGTCTATGGTCTCACCGAAGTCTACGGCCCCGCCTCGGTTTGCGCGGAGCAGCCCGGCTGGGACCAATTGGCCCCCGACCAGCGCGCGCAATTAAAGCGCCGCCAAGGCGTGCCCTACCCGCTCGAGGAAGCCGTCACCGTGATCGACCCCGAGACCATGCAGCCCGTGCCGCGCGATGGCGAGACCATCGGCGAAGTGATGTTCCGCGGCAACATTGTGATGAAAGGTTATCTCAAGCACGCGAAGGCCACCGAGGAGGCCTTTGCCGGCGGCTGGTTTCATACCGGCGACCTCGGCGTGCTCGACGAGCACGGCTATGTCATCATCAAGGACCGCTCCAAGGACATCATCATTTCCGGCGGCGAGAACATCTCCTCGGTCGAGGTCGAGGATGTGCTCTACAATCATCCCGCCGTGCTGTTTGCCGCTGTGGTTGCGAAACCCGACAAGAAATGGGGTGAGGTGCCCTGCGCTTTCGTCGAATTAAAGGACGGAGCGAGCGCCACCGAGGCCGAGATCATCGCGTTCTGCCGCAACCATATGTCGGGCTTCAAGACGCCGAAGGCCGTCGTGTTCGGGCCTATTCCGAAGACTTCGACGGGAAAAATCCAGAAATTCATGCTGCGCACTCAGGTGGATTCGGCAAAGGCGATCTCGGCCTGAACCGCCTCGGCCGGAATAAGAATGCGAAATTCGGGCACCGACGAGTTTCAACGCCGAGCACTCTTGCTGGCCGGCGTCCGCGCGATGGCCGTTGCCCTGGCTGGCTCGGTGAGCACTCCGAGCCGCCTGTTCGCGACAGAGCAAATGTCGGCGTTTGATGGGCTGGAGCAGCGCCTCGCCGGCGCGGTCGAGGCTTACGACAGCCAGGGGAACCACCGCACGGCGACGGCCGCTGACAACGGGTCGGCCGAATGGCTCGTTCGACAAACCCGGCAGTTGGGTGCCCAGCCTTCGGTCGAGTCTTTCCCCCTGAGCAGGATCGATCCCCTTTCATGTCATCTTCGCGTTGCGGGCCGGCGTATCGAGGGCGTCCCGCTGTTCGACGGGATGTTTACCGGCGCGGAAGGCGTCCACGGTACGCTCGGTGTGCTTGGCAGCGACGCCGACATCGTTTTGGTGGAGACAGAGCCGTTCACGCTCATTGAACCGCGCAAAGAATTGGGCGGCCCGGTTGCGGAGGCCAGGCGGGGTCCGCACAAGGGCGTGGTCATATTGACCCGAGGCAGCAGGCCTGGCCTGTTCCTGCTCAACGCGCCATCGTTCAACGCGCCGTTCGGCCCGCCGGCATTGCAGATTTCAAGCGCGGAGAGCGAATGGCTGAGGGCGCGTGCACAGGAGCGCGCCGAGGTGAGCCTTGTTGCGCAGGTGGAGCGCACCTCGACGCAGGCCATCAACGTCACCGCTCGCATCGCGGGCAGCGACCCTGGCTTGGCGCCGCTGGTCATCACGACGCCGCGGAGCGGCTGGTGGGAATGCAAGCGAGCGCGGCGGAGGCCTCGCCTGCTGGCTCGAGACGATACGCATGTTGGCCGCAGCTGCACCGGCACGCGATTGCCTGTTTGCCGCGTTTAGCGGCCACGAAATCGGGTTTCTTGGAATCGAGGCGTACCTGGCAAATCGTCCCAACCTTTTGAAACGCGCCTACGCCTGCATTCACCTGGGCGCGAACATCGGCGCACCGCGACAGCCAAATCAGGTTCACGTATCCGCCTCGCTCGAAAGCTGGATCGCTGCAGCGCTCGAGAAAGAAGGACTAAGCGTCGACAACAAGGCGCCGTCCGGGTCAGTGCCGCGCGGTGAAGCGGGCACCATTCATCGTGGCGGTGCCCGTTACGTCGCGCTGGTCTGCGGCACCGAGGTCTTCCACAACACGGCGGACCGTTGGCCCGATGCAGTGGATGTGGCGATGCTCGCGCGCTATGCCAGGGCGTTTGCGACCGGCGCTCTGGGGCTGGCACGGCAGCGAAGCTGAGATCGGTGGCGCGGCCTGGTGTAACGGAACGATGTCTCCTGCAAAAAAAACAACTCAATAAGAATTTATCACTTCACGATTGCGCTCCCGCTTGGAATGTCGGGTTAATAGGCCTTCGGCAATTTGCCCAAGGGCTCTGAATAGCTTCGTGCGGTCCAATTGATTGTTTTAAAAAGAGGGACAAGATGACCACATCGTTTAGAATGACGCTCGCGCTGCTTGCTGTTTTCGCCGCAACCGGTTTCGCGCCGGTCGCGGCGCAAACGCCGTCGCCTGCGGGGGCGAAGGTCTACTTCATCAATTTGAAGGATGGCGACACCGTGAGTAGTCCGTTCCTGGTGCAATTCGGGCTGTCCGGTATGGGTGTGGCTCCGGCCGGCGTCGAAAAACCGAACACGGGCCACCATCACCTGCTGATCGATACCACCATGACAGCCGAGCAGATGAAGGAGCCGATTCCCGCCGACGATACCCACAAGCACTTCGGCGGTGGCCAGACCGAAGCCATGGTGACCCTGCCGGAAGGCAAGCACACCCTCCAGCTTCTCCTCGCCGATTGGACCCATATCCCGCATGTGCCGCCCGTGATGTCCGAGCCGATCACGATCACGGTGCGTTAGGCGCCAGCCGCCGATCAGCGCCGGTCCGCAGGTCCATCTTTATTCCCCTCGCGCAAACGAAAAATTCTCATTGAGCGCCCCACGCTTTTCACCGACCCTGCCATCGTAAAATGAGCGGATCGTCAGCGGAGGAATCGATGAAAACCTTAAACGCCGTCGCAATCCTTACGACTTTGGTGATTGGCGCTACCGCCGCAACGGCGCAAAACGCGCCGCCGGTTTCGACCAAGAAAGTCGACGGCACCGACAACGTCTATGTCTTTCGTTACGGCAGCCATCAATCGATGTTCGTCGTGACGCCGCAGGGCGTCATTGCCACCGATCCGATCTCCTACCTGCGTCCGGCCAAACCCTATATCGACGCCATCAAGGCCGTCACCGACAAGCCGATCAAATACGTGATCTACAGCCACCATCATTACGATCACATCGCCGGCGGGCAGCCGTTCAAGGATCTCGGCGCGACTTTCATCGCGCACCGGCGCACCAAGGAGCGCCTGCTCGAATTGAAGAAACAGAACGCGCTTCTCGCCGACATCGTGATGCCCGATCAGGTGGTTGACGGCAAGAAGACGATCACGCTCGGCGGCACCACGCTCGAACTCATTTATGTCGGCCGCAACCATTCGGACAATTCGCTGGTGATGCGGCTACCCAAGGAAAAACTGGTGTTCGTTGTCGACTTCGCGCCGATCGAGCAAGTCCAGTTTCGCAATATCCCGGACAGCGCCTCGCCGCTGGAATATATCGATTCACTCAAGAAGCTCGCCGCTCTCGACTGGGATCGGATGATCCCGGGCCATCCCTACGCGGGCGGACGCTTCGGCACGAAAAAGGATGTTCAGGACGACATCGGCTACATGGAGGATTTGTCCGCCGAAGTTAAAAAGGCGGCAGACGCGGGTAAATGTTTCGATACCGCGATGAAGGAGGTCAAGCTGCCGAAATACGAGAAATGGGCCAACTATGAAACCGGCCTGTCCGCCAATGTGGAGCGCTTCTGCTATTGGTGGGGACGTGGATATTGATACGCGAGAGCTCGGATTGCTCGAGTCCTGCGCGTCGCTAAGTATCCACAGCCAGTCGTATCCGGTTCTTACGTTTGTAACATTACGCGGGCAATTCTCCGTCGATCGCCGCGCGGCATTTTTGCTGCGGGCGACGCACTCGGAGGTTTTCCCATATGAAGCATATTGTAGAATCGCGCCTGGTCTCCCGGCGGCCGGCGGTTCGCACTCGTCTGGTCGTCACAATTGTCTTGTCCACCGTCGTCAGCGCAACAGCTGCCTTTGCAGACGACGACGACGTTGGCTTTAGACCGGGGAATTTGCTGGTCAGCCGCTCAGTGTACGACAACAATCCCGCGAATATCGTCGCGGGAACGTCGCTGCCGCCCAATTGCCTGCCTGCGAATTGCGTGACCGCGACGAACGACGGCACCTATCCCCAGGTCTGGAACAATTCGCTCGTCGACGGCAGCTTCGGCATCACCGCAAAGATCTTGCTCGACCAACTCAAGCCGACCGGCGCGCTCGTCAACTCCCTTGAGGTCGAAGTGCCACGCGAGCACGACGATCGGCGGACAGGAGAGCGGGTGGTCACGAGCTTTCCATCCAAATCGGAGATCGCCCTCAATCTGTCGACCGATGGCCGCGTCGTGACGTTCATGGGTTATCTTGCGCCGCTCGATGCGCTCGATGTCTCCAATTCCAATACGCCCGCCGTGGTCGACCCCACCAATCCCGTTCCCGGCAGCTATTCCCGCGTGGTAGCGCAGGTTGACGCGCACGGACGGTTTCATTTCACCAAGACGAACGCCTACAGCGGCAACAACGGCCGCGCCGCGATCCTGAACGACAAGAACGGCGCGAACATCGTGTACACGGCCGGTAACGCCGGCAACGGTGGAAATCCTCAGCCAAACGGAATCATCATCGGCGCCGGGCTGCAAATTTTGACCGCCGAGCGGACGCCGCTTGCCGCGCAGAGTCCCGGCTTGCCGACGCCAGTCGGGAGTTTCAACATCACGCAACTGGGATTGAAGGCGGATAAGGTCGGCAAGGACACCAACTTCCGGGGTCTCACCGTCGCTAACAATATCGTCTATACCACCAAGGGCAGCGGCGGCAACGGTATCAACACGGTCTACTTCATCGACACCACCGGCTTCGATGCCAATGGTAAGCCGCTGGCGTGCCCGAACGGCGTTGGCCTGCCTGGGGCCAATGCTGCTCTCCCCACCACGCCGATCTTCTATGACGCCACGAAGCTGCAGACATTGGGGGTCGTTCCCTACAACATGTGCATTCTGAAGGGCTTCCCGACGGTGCTGGCCAAAGCGCCGACGTCGTTTCCATTCGGGGTCTGGTTTGCCGATGCCAAGACGCTTTACGTTGCCGACGAAGGTAACGGCACCAACACCTTTGATCCGGCATCGGGTAAGTACACGGCGGCCGCCGCGCAGACCGGGGCGGGACTGCAGAAATGGGTGTTCGACCCCGGCATGGGCGCGTGGAAGTTGGCCTACACCCTGCAGGCCGGCTTGAACCTGGGCGTGCCCTATACCGTGGCCAACTATCCCACCGGACAGAATCCCGCCACCAAGCTGCCGTGGGCGCCCGCCGCCGATGGCCTTCGTAACATCATCGGCCGCGTCAATCGCGATGGCACCGCGACGATCTGGGCCATCACCTCGACCGTCAGCGGAAACGGCGACCAGGGTGCTGATCCGAACCAGTTGGTGATGATCGCCGACAATTTGGCGGCGACCAGCTTGCCCGCAGGTGAGAGTTTTACGGCCATACGGACGGCGCGTTTCGGCGAAGTCCTCCGCGGCGTTTCGTTCACGCCGGGGACCGATCGCGATCGCCTTGTCGACGCTGACGATCATCGAGATGATGACCGTCGGGACGACGACCGTCACTAGGGCGGTGCGGCGACTGGTCAGCCGGCACTTCGCAGTGCCGGCTGATTTTGGGTCGCGGTTGCAAGCACGACGCGGCGGCGCGTCTCAGCCCGCCTGCTCCACCGTCAGCCGCATCCCGTCATGCGCCGGCACCACGCCTGCCGGCAGGCTCTGACGCAGCACCTCGTAATCGAGGTCCGAATGCATGTTGGTGATGACAGCGCGCTTCGGCTTGAAGCGGCCGATCCAGGTGAGAGCATCGGCGACGCTGAAATGGCTGGGGTGCGGCGCATAGCGTAATCCGTCGATGATCCAGAGATCGAGATTTTCGAGGTAAGGCCAGCTCTCGCGCGGGATATCGCTGAGGTCTGGGGTATAGGCGGCGCTACCGATTCGATAGCCTAGGGCTGGAATATTGCCGTGCTGGGTGAGCAAGGCGGACAGCGCGACCTGTCCGCCCTGCCCTTCAATGGTTCGGCTCTCGCCGGCTTCGATTGAGAGATGATTGCAGATCGGCGGGTATTCGCTGCCAGGCGGAGAAACAAAGATGTAGGAAAACCGGTGCATGATGTCTTTGCCGGTCGACTGGCTGAGATAAACCGGAATTCTTCGGCGCTGATGCAGCACGACCGAACGCAAATCGTCCATGCCATGGGTCTGGTCGGCATGTTCATGGGTCAGGAATACCGCGTCGATGTGATCGACATCGGCGTCGATCAACTGCTCTCGCAGATCGGGCGAGGTGTCGATCACGATCCGCGTCGTGCCCTGCTCCGACGTTCGCTCGACCAACAGCGAACAGCGGCGGCGGCGGTTTTTCGGATTATTGGGATCGCACTTGCCCCAGCCGAGCGCCGGACGCGGGACGCCGGCCGAGGAACCGCAGCCGAGGATCGTCAGCATCAACGTCATGCGGCCGCCTTCGGCTGTGGCACTTTGGAAAACAGGCGGAAGAAGTTTTCCGTGGTCTGCCGCGAGATCTCCTCAAGCGAGACCCCGCGCGCCTCCGCCAGCACCTTCGCGATCTCGACCACATACGACGGCTCATTGCGCTTGCCGCGAAATTTGCCGGGCGCCAGATACGGCGCGTCGGTCTCGACCATGATGCGATCGGGTGGAAGCTCGGCGGCGAGATCGCGCAAGTTTTGCGATTTCTTGAACGTGATGATGCCCGTGAAAGAAATCGAAAGTCCCAAGGAGATCGCCTTCATCGCGAGGTCCCGCCCGCCGGTGTAGCAATGCAGCACGGCGCGAAAAGGTCCGTTGGTCATTTCCTCTCCGAGGATGCGGCCGCAATCCTCGTCGGCCTCGCGGGTGTGGATGACCAGGGGCAAGCCAGTGGCACGCGCTGCTGCAATATGGGCGCGAAAGCCGCGTTCCTGCGCCTGCGGCGAGCCGTTGTCGTAGAAATAGTCGAGCCCCGCCTCGCCGAGCGCCACGACCTTCGGATGCTTGGTCAGCTCAACCAGTTCGTCGGCACCAATGCCATCTTCCTCATCGGCATGATGCGGGTGGGTGCCGACCGAGCAATAGACGTTGGGGAACCGCTCCGTAATCGCAAGCAGTTCGCTAAGGCGCCGCACCCGCGTCGAGATCGTAACGATATGCCCGATGCCGGCGGCAGCCGCGCGTCCTACGATCGCGTCGAGATCCCCGGCGAAATCGGGAAAGTCGAGATGACAATGGCTGTCGACTAGCATGATATGCTTTACGGTGCTCGCGGAGGACGCGGCTTGATATAGTACGCAGGGGTGGAGGTAAACAGCGGGGCTACACCGGGGGCTACGCCCTGCCCGCTTCGTGCAGCCAGTGCGCGATCCCAGGGGGTCAAGGCTTTCCGGCACCGGCGGGCCAGATTTAGGACGCGCATTTCCTCTTCTATTGCCTCCGCACTTTGAACCTGAACCGGAAAAGACGCAGCAACCGTAAATCCATTGCTGCTATTATGTCCTGCTGGTTCCGATCTTGCCCGTGTGCTCGCTGGTACTTTTGGCCGCAGGAACTCCGTCCCTATGACGCGCGTCTCCATACCAAACTCGCAGTTTATCTGCGCGTTGCTTAATGCGAGCTCCGCAAAAACTTAAGGAGTGTAAAATGCACCGCAAAATCGCAGTTGCCGCAGTGGCTATCGCTCTTTTCGCCGGCACGACGACGCTGTCTTTCGCTGAGAATACTGGTGGGGCGTCGAATCCCTCTTCAGGGCAAGCTGTTGGCCCGAGTCCCTCTTCAGGGCAAGATTCTTCAGGGCAAACTATTGGCAGCACCAGTTCTACACATAATCCGGATCCATCGTCGTCTAGCCCTACCGGATTGAATCGAAAGGACGACGAAACGGGAACTGTCACTTCCACACATAATCCGCCCAGCGAACGTCGGTGAAAACCGCGGTATTGGAGAAGCGCGCCACTGGTTTTAGTAATCGCGTTCGAGTTGCCCGACGTTGCGCTCGATCCGCTTTATGTGCTTCAACGCATACGCAAGCGTGCGCCCGGCCTCGGCCTCGGTTTCGGGAAACCAACCACGGGCAGCGTGGTGCCGTTCGCAGACCAGCCCGAAGTGATGCGCCAGCAGCGCCGGAGGAAAGCCCTGCAGTGACGGTGCCGCGCGCAACTTCGACGCGGTCGTCATTGTCATCGTCGTCGCCCTTTTCATTGTAGGGCGTCCACTGTCGTGCTGCCGTCGCGAGTTCTAGGAATTGCTCGCGGGTGCCGCCGCTGCCGTGGGCTCGTCGGGGCTTCCTTCGATTCGTCCGGCCAGCTCGTGCAGGATTTCGAGATCGCAACTGCGCGGCTCCGTTCTGATAGTCGTCAAGAAGGCGGTCGTGATTTGCTCGTTGGTCATTTGCCTGTCTCCTGCCGGGGGTACGTCCGGGGCTACGACGAGGCTTGTTCTGGGGGGTTAGTGTGCTGTAGCCCCGGTGTGTACATCGGAGCACGCCGCAGCCCCGCGCACTATGTGACGCGCGACCACATATAGGTTTCTTGCATCAGAGTGCAGTGGTGCGCTCGGGGGCGCTGCAGCTCGCTATGCTTGATGACAATGGCTGTCGACGAGCATGATTTGAAATCTATGTAGCCGTCGGCTCGACGTAACGGGGGAACACCGCCTGCGGCGCAGGCAGGGTTGTGCCAGGCGCAATCCGCGTCGCTCCGCCAAGCGCCGCAAACTGGCGCGCGCCCTCGGGAATTCCGAGCGCGTCGAGCAGCCTTGCCGAGGCCGCCGGCATCGCCGGCTGGGTCAGGATCGCGATCTGACGCACGACTTCCGCCGTGACGTAGAGCACCGTTTTCTGGCGCACAGGATCGGTCTTCGCCAGCGCCCACGGCGCCTCCCCCGCGAAATAACGGTTGGCCTCCGCGACCACGGCCCAGACCGCATTCAGCCATTGGTGAATCTGTTGCGTCGCCATCGCTTCGCGGGCAGGCGCGATCATGCCGTCGGCCTGCGCCAGGATCGCCTTGTCGGCCTCGCTGAAGGCGCCGGGCTCGGGCAAGACGCCGCCAAGCTGCTTTGCGATCATCGACAGCGAGCGCTGCGCCAGATTGCCGAGGTCGTTGGCGAGATCGGCATTGATCCGCGCGACAATGGCTTCATGGTTATAGTTGCCGTCCTGCCCGAACGGCACTTCGCGCAGGAAGAAATAGCGCATCTGATCGACGCCATACTGATCGGCGAGATTGAAGGGGTCGACGACGTTGCCGACCGATTTCGACATCTTCTCACCCCTGCTGAACAGGAACCCGTGAGCATACACCCGCTTGGGCAGTTCAATTCCGGCCGACATCAGGAACGCCGGCCAGTACACCGCATGGAAGCGAATGATGTCCTTGCCGATGATGTGTATGTCGGCCGGCCAATAGCGCCAATTCGACTCGCTCTCGTCGGGAAAGCCGACGCCGGTGATGTAGTTGGTCAAGGCATCGACCCAGACATACATCACATGCTCGGAGTTATCTGGCACCTTGACGCCCCAATCGAACGTCGTGCGCGAGATCGACAGATCCCGCAAACCGCTCTTGACGAAGCTGATGACCTCGTTGCGGCGCGAATCCGGGCCGATGAAGTCGGGCTGCGACTCATAAAGGTGGAGCAGTCTGTCCTGGTAAGCCGAGAGCTTGAAGAAATAGCTCTTCTCCTCCACCCACTCCACCGGCGTGCCTTGCGGACCGAACCGCACGTTGTCGGGACCCATGGAGGTTTCGTCTTCGGCGTAATAAGCCTCGTCGCGCACCGAGTACCAGCCGGCATAGCTATCCAGATAGATATCGCCATTGTCGGCCATTCGCTTCCAGATCTCCTGGCTGGAGCGATGATGCTGCTCTTCAGTCGTGCGGATGAAGCGATCGAACGAGATGTTCAGCCGTTCATCCATATCCTTGAACCTAAGCGCATTGCGGGTCGCGACCTCCAGCGTTGGCAGCTTTTCGGCCTCCGCCGTCTGGATCATCTTCAGACCGTGCTCGTCGGTGCCCGTGAGAAAGAAAACGTCCTTGCCGTCGAGCCGGGCAAAGCGCGCCAGCGCATCGGTTGCGATCGCTTCATAGGCATGGCCGATGTGCGGCACGCCGTTCGGGTATGCGATCGCGGTCGTGATGTAATAGATGTTTCCGCGGGAAGACGCCGGCGCGGCTGCTACGGGCGCAGGCTTTTTGGCCTTGTAGGCCGGCTGTCTACCGATCTTCGCGGGCGCCTTCGGCTGCTTCGGCGTCAACGCACGTTCAGGGGCTTCTGCCTTTTTGGGAGAAGTCTCTTTGGAAGAGGCCTTCTTGGATGAAGTCTTTTTGGAAGAGGTCTTTTTGGAAGGGGTCTTTTTTGAAGAGGTCTTGGCCGTCTTCTTGGCAGCAGTCTTCTTTGCGGACTTTTTCCCGCCCGTCTTCGACTTCCTCGCCTTCTTCGCGATGCGCATTCTTGTTGCCGCGTTGGTACGGACGCTGGCTTTCGCTTTGCGAGCCTTCTTCGCTTTTCGTTTCTTGGATTTCTTGCCTGCAGTCGCCACCACGGATTCCTTTATGACTTAAGCACAACTTCTGACGGGGATGATAATAACCGCAGCGTCTACCGCGTGGCTTCCGCAAGCATCCCAAACACCGAGAAAACCAGCGGCTTCCGTTCAAGATTATAATCTTGGGTGTCGCGCGCGGCGCGGACGATCTTTTCCCATACCTCTGCCAGCCGTGCAAGGCGGGGAAGGTTGGCGTTGGCATTGACTTCATCGGCCCGCAGACGATCGCTGACCCAACGATCGACGCTGTCGACAAAGGCTGCGAGCGCCACCCGGTCGCTAGAGCCGAGTGCGTCGCCGAGCGCATGCAGTTCGCGCGGATCGATGTGCGGCAGGGTCGCGAGCAGCGCTGCGGTGCGCTGGTGAAGTTTCAGGGCGTCGCCGCCCATCAGCGTGAGCGCGCGGGCGACGCTGCCGTCAGCCGCTCGCGCCGCTTCCGCGAGCGCGGGATCGTCGGCGGCCGTGCCCGTGGCCGCCGCGGCGGCGCGGACGACGTCGCTGCTCGCAAGCGCGCGCAGGGGCAATTTGCGGCAACGGGACAGGATGGTCGGCAGCAGGCGCGCCGGTGCGTGGCTGACCAGCAGAAACAGCGATTGCTGCGGCGGCTCTTCGAGGATCTTGAGCAGCGCGTTGGCGGCATTGGGATTGAGTTCGTCGACGGTGTCGACGATACACACCCGCCAGCCTTCGACCGCTGCGGTCGAACCGAAAAATGCAATCGTCTCGCGCGTCTCGTCAACGGTGATCACGGTGCGCATCACGCCCCTATCGTTGAGGGTGCGTTCCAGTGTGAGCAGGCCGCCATGCGAGCCCGCCGCGATCTGGCGTGCGACCGGGTCGGATGGATCGACCCAGAGCTTCTGCGCGTGTTGGGCCGAGGGCAAAAGCGGATTGCGATAAGCGAGCACGAAGCGCGCCATGCGATAGGCCAGTGTCGCCTTGCCAATGCCCTGCGCGCCGCCGATCAGCCATGCATGCGGGATGCGCCCGCTCCGATAGGCGTTCAGCAGAGCCGTCTCGGCCTCGCGATGCCCGAATAGATCGGTGGTCTCGCGCGGATGCTTGACCGCCATCTCCTGTTCGAGCTTGCGGGCGTTCATGCTGATGGCGTCGGGCTGGTCATCGCAAAGAGATGATCGCGCAACGCGGTCCATACATGGGCCGCAACCGTGTCCGGATCGGCGGTAGCGTCGATCAGGACACAGCGGCGCGGGTCTTCCGCAGCGATCTGCCGGTAGGCCTCGCGCAGATCCTGATGGAATTTGAGGTCCTCCGCCTCGAACCGATCGGGCGCCGCGTCGCCGCGGCGGGCAGCGGCGCGCGTGAGCCCGATTTCGACGGGCACGTCCAGAACGATCGTCAGGTCCGGCTTGAGGTCGCCGATCGTGACCCGCTGCATCGCGTTCAGGATGCCGGGCGAAACCTGCCCCAGCTTGCCCTGATAGACACGCGTCGAATCCGAGAAGCGGTCGCACAACACCCAGGTTCCCTGGTTGAGCGCGGGCCGGATCACCGAACGAACGTGATCGTCGCGCGCGGCCGCAAACAATAGTGTCTCTGCATCGGGGCCGAGCAGCTTTCCCATTCCAGATAATACGAGGTGGCGGATGATTTCGGCCCCCGGCGACCCGCCGGGCTCGCGCGTGACAATGGCGCGGAGCCTGGCAGCGGCGAGGCGCTCGGCCAGCTTCTTGATTTGCGTCGATTTCCCGGAACCCTCGCCGCCTTCAAAAGAGATGAATCGGCCGCGCCCGGAAGGTCGCTTAACGGCTGTCTCGTCCATCGTCACAGCTTCTCGGCGCCGGCGCGGAACATGCCGATCACGAGTTCGCTCGCTCCGTCCATCGCGCGGCGTATCGTCGATCCCGTGCCGATCGATTCCGCCGCATATACGGTTTGCTCCATCGCGATGTTGGCGCCGCGCCAGACCCTGACGATGCCAACGGGCTGGCCGGACTGGATCGGCGCGCGCACCGGCCCATTATAGATAATGCGCGCGATCAGTTTTTCATTGCCGTTTTTGGGCACCATGACCTTGATCGGTTCGGGGCTCGTCAATTTCACCGACCGGCTTTCGCCACCAAATACCTTGGCGTATCCGACCGTCTGATCCGCCGCGATCAAGGTTCGCACCTCGAAATTGCGAAATCCCCATTCCAGCATTTTCTTGGCTTCGGTCGCGCGATCATCAGGGTCTTCGAGGCCGTTGACGACGACGATCAGCCGTATCCCGTTTTGCACGGCGGAACCGACCATGCCGTAGCCGCCCTCCTTGGTGTATCCGGTCTTCAAGCCGTCGGCGCCCTCGAGCGTCGTCAAGAGCGGATTGCGGTTTTGCTGCCTGATCTTGTTCCAGGTGAATTCTTTCTCGCCGAACAGTTTGTAGAATTCGGGGTAGGTCTGGATGAGGTGGCGCGCGAGCTTTGCGAGTTCGCGCACCGTCATCTTGTTGCCGGCGTCGGGCAATCCGTTCGAATTGGCAAACGTCGATTTCGTCAGGCCGAGCTCGCGGGCGCGCTTGGTCATGAAATCGGCGGCGAAGATGCGCTCATTGCCGGCCATGCCTTCCGCCAGCGCGATGCAGGCATCGTTGCCGCTCTGGATGATCGCGCCGTGCAGGAGATCGTCGATCGAGATCTTGCTGTTGAGCACCGCAAACATCGTCGAGCCGCCCGCCGGGGCTCCGCCTCGCCGCCAAGCATTCTCGCTGATCCGATATTCGTCGCTCAATTTGACCTTGCCCTCCTTGAGGGCATGGAACACCACCTCGACGGTCACAAGCTTCATCATGCTGGAGGGCGCCCGCAGCTCGTCGGCGTTTTTCTCAAACAGCACGCTGCCGCTCGCAGCCTCGATCAGGATCGCGGTCGGCGCGTCGCCGTCGAAGCCGCCCTCCTCCTTCTTGGCACCTTGCACGCTTTGGTTGGCCGCATAGAGCATGCCGCCCCAGCCAACCGCCACCATGACAAAAGCTGCGACCAGTATCCGCAAAATGCGTCCGGTCGTGACCATGGATCGGCGAAAACGCAATATGTCTGATGCCATCGGCGATGCCTTGAGAGAGGCCGCGTTCTAACAGGAGGAAGTATCGCAAACAACACAGGTTTTGCGAGCAAATCGAGGGATAACCGAACCGATTGCGGGCGCGTGCAAACAACCTTATCGTGCAGCATCACACTCCACTCAACCAATTGCGAAAAACAAGGCGGAAAGCGATGTCATCCTCCCGCACCATTTCCGCCAACGGGATCGAGTTCTTTGTGCGCGAACAGGGCGAAGGGCCGCTTGTGGTGCTTTGTCATGGCTGGCCGGAATTTTCGTATTCCTGGCGGCATCAGATCCCGGCCATCGCGGCCGCGGGCTTCCATGTCGTGGCGCCGGATATGCGCGGGTTTGGAGGAACTACCGCGCCTGCGGATATCGGCGCCTACTCCATCTTCGACAATGTCGGCGACATGGTCGCGCTGGTGGCGGCGCTCGGCGAAAAGCGCGCCGCCATCGTCGGCCATGACTGGGGCGGCCCGGTCGCCTGGCACGCGGCGCTGTTCCGGCCTGATGTTTTCTCGGCCGTTGCCGGCTTGAGTGTTCCGCCGCCGTTCCGGGGCCGCGGCCGGCCGCTCGATACGCTGCGCGACAACGGTATCACCAATTTCTATTGGCAGTATTTTCAAAAACCAGGCGTTGCCGAAACCGAGCTCGAACGCGACGTTGATTTGACGCTGCGTGTCGTTCTGGAGCGCGGATTCTCCGAGCCCGCCGCGGCGCTGTTCATCCAGAGCGGCAAGGGCTTTCTCGGCGATGCGAAGGGTGACCGTCCGTTGCCGCATTGGCTCAGCGAAGCGGATCTGGCGTGCTTCAGCGAAGCCTACAAGAAATCCGGCTTCCGCGGCGGGCTCAACTGGTATCGCAACATCGACCGCAATTGGGAATTGACCGCGCCGTGGCAGGGCGCGCAGATCCATCAGCCGTCACTGTTCATCGCCGGCTCGAAGGATGCCGTGATCACTGGATTGATCGGCGCCAAGCGCGTCAACGAGCTCGAGCGGGTGCTGCCGTGCCTCAAGCAAAAGCTGATCATCGAAGGCGCCGGCCATTGGATCCAGCAGGAGCGGCCGGCGGAGGTCAATGCCGCCCTGATTGCGTTTCTCAAAGAGGTTGCGGTTTGAGTTGGCGGCTCAATAAAGCCCGCGCCCGCTCAAGATTTCGCTCGGTCCGTTCGGATCGATCGGCGCATAGGCCGAAACCGGACTGACCGGCACCGCATATCGGCTGTCGTCCTCATACGAGACGGCGCGGGGATTATCGAGCACGCGGCCGCGGGTGCGACTGGAGGCCGATATTTCCGATGTCGCGTTGATCGAAGCGTAGTCGGCCTGGGTATTGCCGAGACTAAAGGGACGTCCCTCCGGCATCGGTACCTCGCCGCGGATCGGACGGCCATGTGACGGGCCCTCCGGAACGAATGGCCGCGCCGACGCAACCCGGACCAGGGACGGTGACGGCGCCGGCGTGCCTGTACGCAAGGTCGCGATCAACTGACGGTCGTCGGATCCTTCAATGGGTGCACGGCCGACATATTCGACGCGCACCCGCGCCACGCCATTGCCTTTGAATTCAAGCAATTCTGCAGCCTTGTTCGAGACATCGATGAGGCGGTTGCCGTGGTAGGGACCACGGTCGTTGACGCGCACGACCAGCGATTTGCCGTTAGAGAGATTGGTTACCCGCGCATAGCACGGCATCGGCAAGGTCGGATGGGCAGCGGTCAGCGCGCCCATGTCGAACACCTCGCCATTGGCGGTCAGCCGGCCGTGGAAATCGTCGCCGTACCAGGATGCCGTGCCCTCCTCGCGGTAGTTGACGTCTTCTTCGGGCACATAGATCCGGCCTGCGACAATGTAAGGCTTGCCGACACGGTAGGTCCCCCCGCCCTTCGGAACGGGTTCACCGAACTCGACCACACGGGGGCTGGAGGAGACGCCGTATTTAGGATCGACGCGGCTGGCAAACTTGTTTGACGAGGCGCAGTTGGCGAGCATCAGGCAGGCGGCCGCAACGGCGGCACCGCGTGCCGTCAATACCAGCGGATCTGACCCGAAAATCCCCATTCGCCCCAACTAGCATTCAACGCGCCCGATGCGGCCCACCTCCGCACGAGAGCCTAAAGATATCGCAACCGGAACACGGCGGAAATGCGGAGGCCTTTGAGGTGGTAAATCATTGGTTGCCGCCGGCTATCCGTGTCTTCGCGGGACATGTCCCTCCTCAAGCGCCCCGCCCCGGCCGAATCTGTTGCAGCAAATCCTCAGTCTGCGCCGACTTTAAATCCCCACAAGGAATCTTTTTGACTGTGCAAGGGGCCCATCGTTTGGTGGGCCGGGGCGCAAAGGAATTTTGCGATGTTCGAAGCAGTCACGGCAGTTATGGGTCTGGTGAGCGCAGGCGTTTTCCTGGCCCATGCGTTTGAAGGTGTCCGCTCAAGGGCGTGAGCCAGACTTGAGGCCAGCATCACCGGCCTCAGTGAGCTCGTCCCGAAAGCTTCAATTAATAAAGCTTTAATAAATTCGGGCGAGCTTTGGGATTGGCGGGTGTGTTATGCGCAATCATGATTTCGTGTCGGATGGATTTCTGGCGGTAACCGCAGCGGGCCTTGTGCTGCTGTGTTCGAGCTTGCTCGCTTTCGCTTTCTCCTGACGCCAGTCTTGGGGAACGAATAGCGGATCGCCAAGGGCGGCTTCTGATCTTCGCTCGTCTGTATGCCTGTGCGCTGACAGGCCCGCTAGCGCTAGCCTCAGCGTACCGCCCGCGGCCGCAACTGCAACCGCACGGACCTGCATCTATCGGGTGTGATGACCGCTTGGTGGCAGGCGCAAGGGCAAGCGATCAAGTTTACCGGGTAAACTTGAAGGCTCGCGGGGCTCACCTCTCGCAACCGAAAGACCGCGTTGGCGCGGGCCTTATTGTTAACGTCTGTTTTTCACTCTCGCGGGCTCGTTGGGAATTCCAACGCAGGTCGTTGTGCCGTCGGTCTCTCGAGCAGCTACGCTGCATGGGGCCGCTTTCACTGTCTTTGTAGAGCCGTCCGGGCCCGCTACGTCCAAGCCCGGACCGGTGTCCGTCTGCGGCAATGGACCCGTAGAGTACGGGATTGGCTTTGTACCGGCGGGCGCATAGGCCCCGGTGTAGCCGTTGGGTGCGCTTGCCGCAGGCGTGGAAGCAGCCGGCGTAGGCTGCTTGGCTGCCGAGGGGTCGGAAATTGGCGGAGGTCCTGGGATCGGCGGAGGATGACCTATGGCGTCACCGGTCGTCGGAGGCTGCTGAGCCAGGGCGGCCGACGATAACAGGGCGAGCAAAACGGTGGCTAAGAATGAGATCATTCGCATGGAAGCCTCCACTCCTATACGGGATCAGGATGTTCCGTCTTCTCCCAAAGTCAATCTTATCTTTCGCGCGAATCTTTCCCGCGAAGCCTGCCTGTCAGGGGAGGATCGCCCCATGACGCTGCTGCCTGTGCATGCATGTCACTTCAATTCGTGGCGGGCGGCTGGCTTTCTGGGGTCATGAAGGCCGTTGGGTCCAAATTGGGTCCACTTGCCGCCCCGTTCTTGATCTTCTCGCCACCAAGTGCTTGATCTCGTGACTACGGAAGGGTGGCCGAGTGGTTTAAGGCACCGGTCTTGAAAACCGGCGTGCCTGCAAGGGCACCGTGGGTTCGAATCCCACCCCTTCCGCCAAATTGCACTACATTCGTTTTATTTTGTACCGGCTGGCAACGTACAAACAAATGTACAAATGCACGGCTGGGGCCAGCGATGAACGGCCCGAAGCCTGCTGCGCCCGGCGTTTCTCAAAAAAGAACCCGCCATTGGCGACGGGTGCCAGTCTAGGGAGAAGACGACATCGTAAGTCGATTCGCGGAAGCGCTGTGTCTCGTAATTCACACACAGACAGGGGAAACTTATTCCGGCCCATCAGAACCGCGCCGCCCGGCACGAGGGAACATGGCCCCTGCACCACTCTAGGAAGGCTGCTGGTGTGAGTTCGGTTAGGCCGCTGGGGATCGATGACTCCGCTTCGATCGAAGCGGGCGCGGACTCCCTCAGTACTTTGCCATGAGCGGCGCTGAACCGAACTGGTAGTTCACACCCACCCGCACGATATTGCCATCAAATCTCGTGCTGGAAACAACTGTATTTGTCGTGAACGGAACACCGCTGGAGGTCGTAGCGGTCTGAGTACCAACGTATGAGACGGAGCTCCACTGCGGCGCGAATTTTCATTCCGCACCAGCCCCAGCAGTCCAGCCAGTTCGCACACCGGAGACGCCGCCCGCGCTGTTCCAAGTGCCGGCGTCGATACTATTCGAGTGTGGAATCGTGGAGAGCCCTAGACCAGACGACGTTTGCAAAGTGGCGCCGTGCGTGCCGGAACCGAAACTGACCTTGCCGGTTGGTTCTCTGGAGACCTCATCTTTAGGGAGAGTGCGCCATGGACAAGGATCGAATTGCCGGCTCCGCGAAGGATTTCGCCGGCAAGGTCGAGGGCTCCGTCGGCGATATCGCGGGCGACGCAAAGACCCAGGCAGAAGGTCGCGTCCGCGAGGCGACGGGCACGGCACAGAACCTGTACGGCCAGGCCAAGGATACGGTGCGAGAAGCTACGGATGCCGCCGCCGGCTACGCCAAAGACGCTTACGAGAATAGCGGCGATACATTCC
>Ga0209153_1000397_pt1 | contig 21039 bp, 20 predicted proteins | sample GraSoiAngelo_120_FD_185877 | JGI IMG/M metagenome (GOLD analysis project Ga0209153, IMG submission 185877) | Grasslands soil microbial communities from the Angelo Coastal Reserve, California, USA - 14_0919_09_20cm (SPAdes) (version 2) | ecosystem: Environmental > Terrestrial > Soil > Grasslands ...
GAGCAGCACGGAATTTATTACGGAGAAGATGGCGGTGTTGGCGCCGATTCCGAGCGCGAGAGTGAGGATGGCGACTGCCGCGAATCCGGGAGATTTGCGCAGCATGCGGAGGGCGAAGCGCAGATCCCTTGCCGCGATCTCGATTGAAGATATACCTCTTTCTTCGCGGCATTCTTCCGTTGCGCGTACGACACTGCCAAACTCCAATCGTGCCTGTCGCTTTGCTTCGATCGTGTTCGATTCGTTGCGCTGGTTTTTCCGCGCTTGCATGTCGATGTGAAACTGCAGTTCTTCGTGCAGTTCTTCATCCATACGGCGACGGAAAAACAATGCACGCAGTCGCAGACTGTAGTCCTTCCACCTCACATCACGCCATCCTTAACACCCTCGCAATGGCATCGGTAAGCTTGCTCCAGTTCACCGCCTCGATTTCGAGCTGTTTTCGACCAGAAACAGTGAGTGAGTAGAAGCGCGCTCGTCGGCCTAGCTCCGAGACACCCCACTCCGCTTTGATCCAACCACGGTGTTCAAGCCGATGGAGTGCGGGATAAAGGGAACCCTGGTTTACCCGCAAGACGTCCTGTGAAATCTGCTGAATGCGCTCAGAAACTGCCCATCCGTGCATCGCGCCAGAACGGAGCGCACGCAGGATCAGCAAATCAAGCGTGCCTTGGAGAAGATCGAGTCGGGATGAATCTGGTGCCATTGATGTAGGCGTCCGACAACAAGCTATGCTCTCTTGGTGTCGAATGTCAACAACAATCGCAGCGTTGGCGTATTGAAGCGCCCAGCTGGGGCAATTGAGCGAGTAACGGGCAACCCTTCCCTAATCAAGGGAAGGTTGCTCGTCATGACTCTGCCGACAGCACAAACGGCAAGGAAAGCCGCCCTTGGCAGACAAGCAGATTGCTGCGGCCCAAATGTGATAATGATTGCGCGCGGCTTGCGTGCAACCCGTCCAGAATCTGCGAGAAGGCAGCGCCTGGGAGTCACGCGGAGTTTGCCCCTAACGATCGTGTTTCATCTTTTTGAATGCCGTCCTCGGGGCCACGTAAGGCTCCTTGTCCGTGGGGAATTTGGTGGTCAGGTATTCAATAAAGACGTCTCGATCACCCGGATCGACTACGGCCCCCCACTTGATCATCTTGTCCATTTCTTTTGTCCAGGCTGCTTTATTTAATCGCTGTTGCACGATGATGCCAGCATCATGGCACTCCAGACACGCCGTCTTGAACTTGGCCGGCACGGGTCCGGGCAGCAAATCAGCAGACTCTGCATGGGGCCGCGCCAAGCAAACGAATACAGCGAGGCAAGCGAAGGACAGTGACCCAGCGAGTAACAAGCTATACCGGAACATGGATTTTCACCTGGTCCACTACATTGATTAGATACCCGCTGGGATTCCACGGCACTGAATCCGGCTGCGTGTGGCCATCGCTGTCGGTTGCGCGCGACAGGATTGTGTAATCGCCGCCTCGAGGTGCCTTCCAGAAATGGCTCCATCGGCGCCACGCGTAACGCGAGTGATTCTTGCTGAGTTGTGCCGGCTGCCAGGTTGTACCGGAGTCGGTGGAAACCTCAACCTTCTCAATATCTGCCTCACCGGCCCAGGCCACCCCCTGAATATGGATAGCCCGGGATTTCACACTCGCGCCGTCACTCGGGCTCGCGATCAGCGATTTCACTTTCAAGGCCGTCGCTGGATGAGTGTCCGCCACGTTCACTGCTTCGCCGGGCTGCACCGGCTGATTAGGCATTCGGTAGCCCGGGCTCATGAAGTTACCGTCGAATTCTCTGTCGAGCACTTTGATCTCTGTCACCCACTTGCAAGAGGCTGCACCGATCCATCCCGGTACCACGACACGCGCAGGAAATCCGTGATGCTTAGTCAAGCGTGCCCCATTCATGTTCAGGGCTACGAGGGTGTCTCCATCTATTGCTTTCTCGATCGGAATACTGCGGATGAACGGCGGGACTTTTCCCGGTACTTCGTCCAGCCCACCAAACATGACATGCTTACCGGCTGGCTTGACTCCTGCGCGCTCCAACAAGTCCCGCAGGCGCGGCCCGCCGAAGCGCGCGGTCCCAACCGCGCCCTTCTGCCACTGCACTCCTGGAACATGCGGAACGGCGAACGCACGGCCGTTCCCGGCGCATTCCAATGTATTCGTGACAGTGCGCTGCTCCATTTTCAGGAGCTCGGCGAGTGTGAGGGCTAGGGGTTTCTCCACTTCTCCGCCTATGCTGAGCCGCCACTTGCTGACATCGAGTGTGCTCGGCTCGTGCATGTGGTTACGGACAAAAAAATGTTCCACTGGTGTGATGAACAAGTTCGCGTATTCAACAGGCATTTCCAAGTCGAGGAACCGGTGCGAACGCACGATCATTCCTTCCTTGCCCGGAAGAGCTACGCTCTCGTCGGCCGCCCGGCTAAGTAGCGGCCAAACCCCTCCTATGCTGCCGGAGACACCCGCTAAAAATTCGCGTCGCGAAATCATGGTTCAATCCTTGGTCGTATACGTTCAGGCAAAGGCGAAGCACAGCAGATCGGCGCTGACATGCAACAGAGAAAGCGGAGCTCTCACGCGCTCCCGCAACGGCGTGAATTGTACCTGCTCTAGCCTAGTCACGCCACTCCTGTGATGAAATAGGACCTGGCGGCGGATGGGCAATCCGTCAGTTGAGAAATTGAGACTTGCAACGCGAGATCTAACTTCGGTAATGCCGGCATTCTGGGGATTATGGTGTTGCTTGCTTTTGTAAGGCGTTCTGCAGATTGTTTCCGGTGTTGGACTACAGGAGCATCACGAACTCATCGAGATAAGATAACAATTCGCCTTCAGTCCCTCGCGCTTCGATCAAATACTGTCGTGCCCCTGCCAGCCGAAGAGCGGGCAGAGTAAGCGGCACGGCGGGATCAGGGGCCCTACAGAGTTGAGGGCCCTGAATCAGGAAATAGGCGTACAAAAAAACGGGAGAGGCTTGCGAAACCTCCGCAAGCCTCTCCCCACCCACAACGGCTGGTCCTGTTCATTGATAATTTTCGAGCTGCGGCAGGTCCTTATCCGGTCCTTATTAGATCACTATCGTGCTGGCGGCCAAGACGGAGCTGGCCGCGATCGTGCTGCCCGAGGCCAGAACGGTCGAGCCGCTCACGACTGTCGCCGCGCTGAGTGTGGTTGCCGAGGCAATGCTCGCGCCGTTCACAATGCTGCCCGCCGCCACAACCGTGCCAGCGGCCAACGTGCTGCCGCTCGCCACCACTGCAGTGTTGGCAACGGCAACCGATCCGCCCGCAAATGTGGTCCCTGCGATGGTCGTGCTGCTCACCAACGCGCTACCGGCCGCCAGAGTGGAACCGGCAGCGATGACGCTGCCACCAGCCAGACTGGTGGAGGCTACGATGGCGGTGTTAGCGGCCAAAGTCTCACCACTCGAGACGGCCACGGCGTTAACAACGCTGGCGGATGCAGCAAAGCTGCCAGCTGCCAGAACGCTGCCTCCTGCAATCACCGTGGCACTCGACACGCTCGAGCCAGCCGCAATGGCTGTGCCGCTCGCGAGTACGCTGCCGGCCGCGATCGTGCTGCCGCCAGCTAGAGTGGAAGTTCCAGAGATGGTCATTGCAGAAGCCAGTGTGGTTGCGGAGCTGAAGTTCGTGCCGTTCACCACGCTGCCAGCGGCGATAATACTTCCGGCGGCCAATACGCTGCCCGTTTCAATCGCGCTGCCCGCCGCGAGTGTGGTTCCCGCAGCCAGCGTCGTGCTGGCAGCGAAAGTGGACCCAGCGGCGATAGTGCTGCTGGCGCTCAGTGTCGATGTGCTGCTTACGGTGGTGGCTGAGGCAAGAACGGTCGAGGCTGCGACGGCCGCCCCGTTCACCACGCTGCCGGCGGCGACCACAGTACCTGCTGCCAGCACGCTACCGGCTGATACCACGGTGGGTCCAGCAACGATGATCTTCCCCGTGATTACAGTGCCGCCTGAGATGATCGTGACTCCGACGATCATTACCTGTCCGGAAGGGCAAGGGGGGCAGGGCCCGCCCGCTATGCAGTACATCGGGCACACCTGCTGCGCCTGCGCTGGCATGGGGAATTGCGACAGCAACAACAGCGCGGTCATCGAGGCCGCTGCAACTAGTTTTCCTATCTTACTCATCATGAGTTCTCCTTAAGCGTGACTTTGCGCTGCGGAGCGAGCTTTTACCGGATCTTGTACTGTGGGCACGGTCTGAAACCAATGGAGCCTGACCTTGCGCTGCGGAGCGAGCTTTCACCGCCACAATTGCGCACGGGCTGATGGTGATCAGTTTGGCAAGCCCGTTGCACTTAAAGAAGTAGGAAAAACCCGCGTCCCCGTTGGGTTAATTACCTCAACCAAGGGTTCTGTTATCTTTAAATAAACTGAAAACAAACATTTCTTTCTTCCAGGGCTGTGTGTGCGGGAGGCAGACCCTTCTGTCGCTAGCCTCGTTCGCGAGCGGATAGCGGTCCGCTCGTTATGGTCAGATAACGGGCGAGCCTGAAGTTATCAGGCCAGATCCTCAATTTCTTGTCTGAAAACAATCCGGACGGTGCCGGCGCTGCAGGAGCTTGCCGACTGTTGCAGAGCGCGCAGCGGTAGGGATGCCCGATTTCGGTGACGACCGCTGTGTACCGCGACTCTCGCTTATCGGTCGTCGCTTCCCTGCAATTCGTCGGTTGGTGCGAGGCTTGCTGCATGGAGTCAGGAGAAATTGAATTACCATCAAAGACCGAATCCTTAGCGGTTCAACTTGCTACACGCGAAGTGAGATTCACAAACTTTAAAGCGGCGTTAACCGAACTTTTAAGATGCGTCAGAAATTGCCCAGCCGGGTCAATGGGTTTTGTCGGTTCTACGGGCTTTGTTAAAGCCATGCAAACACTCTGTGTCATTAATGTAATATCACATAAATCTATAGTACTCACATAATCGGGTTTCTTCACTCTCACGGAATCCGGTTTCCTCACTGGAAAATTGGGGCAAAACCGCATGGCCAATTTTGATCCGGCAGCCGCCGGCTCTTTGGTCTTTGCTTCGTCCGGCTCGCTCGAAAGCCGGTCTCTGGTCCGGCCCAACGAGAAAAATGTTGGTCCGCGGGTGGGATTCGCGTATTCCTTTGATTCGAAGACCGTTTTCCGTGGAGGGTACGGCATCTACTACTCCTTGTTCGAGCGCATCGGAAGCGAAGACCAAATGGCGCTTAACCCTCCCTTTCTCATTAACAAGACTCTGGCCAGCAATACCACGCCGGTGCTCACACCTGAAATCGGCTTTCCTGCGACTTTTCTGGATCCCAGCACCATCAACTTCAACAATCTGACGGCCTTCCATATCCGTGCGATGAATCCGCAGGATCCATCCCCGATGGTTCAGCAATGGAGCTTCGGTCTCGAACGTGAAATTGGAAATGCCTGGCTCGCCGAACTCAACTATGTGGGCACAAGGTCCACACATCTTGACACTCTATCGGACCTCAATCAGCCTCTGATCGTTAATAACCTCAGCACCGGCAAATCGCCCTACGCCAACTTCGGCTACATCGAGTACACCAACCCAATCGGCGTCGGGAAATACAACGGCCTGGAGGCCACGCTCGTCCGACGATTCGCAGATGGCTTGAGTCTGCGTGCCGCGTACACCTATTCCCGCAGCTTCGATAACACACCCGAAGAGCTCGAAGCGAACTCCGGAGGGCCGCCAAACGGCCGCAACTTCGCGGCTTGGCACGGTCCGAGCGATTTTGATATCCCGCACCGCGTGGCGTTCAGCTACCTGTACCAACTTCCGTTTGGCGCGAAACACCGCTACCTGTCTTCCGGGATCCTTTCGAAAGTCTTTGGCGGTTTCCAGACCTCGGGCGTCTACACCTTCTATAGCGGTCATCCTTTTACACTCAATGAAGGCGGAGCGCTGAACAGCTCGCTGGACCCCTTCGGACAAGCCACTGCGGTGCCCAACGTGATTGGGACGCCGGGCATTGTTGGCAATCCCAGTTGCTGGTTCTACATTTCGACCAATAAGGCCTGCAAGGCTGTGGAACCGTCGCTTAGAGACGCTTTTCAGGCGACCACAGCAGGAGTTGTCGGCGATAGCGGCCGCAATACCCTTCGCGGCCCGCATACAAACGTCTTTGACTTCTCGTTGATCCGCGATTCCCCTCTCCATGAATCCGTTGAACTCCATTTTCGCTGGGAGGTCTTCAACCTGTTCAATGCCGTTCTCTTCGGACAACCCAACGGCAACATTACCAGCGGCGCCGCGGGCTCCATCACGACGCTTTCGGGCGATCCCCGGGTCATGCAATTCGCATTGCGGCTCTCTTTCTAATGCGATAGCGTCGTTTCGAATGACTCTCTGGAGGACCTTCCTGAGTCCAGGAGGCCCATGCTTGCGAGGGGCCTTGCAATTTGCCCCTTCCTACGGGCTAGATTGCAAGCAAGGAGTCTATGAGCAAAGCAATTGCTTTGAATACGCGACGGTTGAGAAACAGAAAGAGTTTCCTCGCGTGGCTAGCGGGCATTGCGGCGCTGGGCGTAGCGTTGCCCTTAGGCGGCGCCCGTGTCCGAGGCACCACCCACCCGGGCGCACGTGTCTTGATGGACGCCCACAATTGTTACCCGTACTTCGGATGGTGGGCGGATCGCATCGGCCGGGCTCTGTCCGCCGGTACGCCATTGGCGATCGAGCAGGATCTCTTTTGGTATACCGACCCCCACACAAAGCAATCCCACTCCATTGTCGCGCACGGCGCTCCCGCAGAGGGCAACGAACCCACCTTGCGCGAGTATTTCTTTGAACGCGTGCGCCCGGTCGTAGAAAAAGCGCTGCGCGACGGCGATTCCAAGGACTGGCCGCTCATAACCTTGAATCTGGATCTGAAATCCGAAGAGCCCGAACACCTTGCGGCGATCTGGCAATTACTCACGGAGTACCGCGATTGGATCACGACTGCCAGGCGCGGCTCAGATATTCGGGAGATGGGCGCGCTTGCGGTGAAGCCCATTCTTGTGTTGACCGGAGAATCCGAGAGGCAAAAGGCGGCCTTCTACGACAACCTTCCCGTCGGCTCCTCTCTTCTGGTGTTCGGCGCGACGCCGACCCATAACGCGGATCCGAGTGCGCCTCCCGCCGCGATCGCTCCCAACGGCCCCGATAATTACCACCGTTGGTGGAACAATTCCTGGCGGGTCGTGGAACCGGCCGGGCAGCCAAACGCAGGCGAGTGGACGACCGCGAAGGAAGCCCGGCTTCGCAACTTAGTTCAATATGCGCACGAGCGCGGATTCTGGATTCGCTTCTATACGCTCGATGGTGTCTCTCAATCGGAGGAAAGCTGTCGAGGCATCTTCCATTCTTACAACTTTGGCAGCCGGCCGGCCGTAGAGGCACGCTGGCAAGCCGCCGAGCGCGCAGGCGTAGACTACATTGCGACAGACCAATATGAAGACCTCGCCCGATTGCTCGCACATTCCAGATGATCGATTGGGTGAAGGGCATGAATCCCTTGGCGCTTCTTCTTTGCCCCTAACTTGGCCGCTCGCACCTGGCTGCGGGCTTGAAGCAATTCCTTGTCACGCCAATAGACGCTTCGAACGAGCCTGCCGTCGACAAGGTCTCCGGGCTCGAGAGACCTAAGCTTAATCCCGGGTTCGAGTCGCGCCTTCATTTAAAGGAAAGAATCCGTCGCGGCGGTGAAGGGCATTGCCTTCTGCGCAGGAAGGGCAACAGGCGAGATGACCAGCAAGAAAAGCGCAGCCGTGCGGGTGACAGAAAACAGATGATTTATTTTACACTGTGAGCAGACCACTGTTCCGCCTGAGTCCGCCTCAAGATTGCCTCGATTCGGTGTGATGAGAGATAATCTCGACGTCCGCGGAAGGGGAATCTCCGTTTATGACCATTAGAAGCGTGAATATCACTGCTGCAGAGGCAGCCGCTCTTCGCGAACTCTCCAATCGGTTTCCACCTTCACACTTAGCCCGCAAAGCCGCGATGAATGCCGTTAGGAGTCGATGTGCTCGCCTCGCGGGCGCAATCGGCACAAATGAAGTCGCCGTTCTACCCAAGGGTTCTAATCAAATCGACGTGCTTAATCGCGATGAGTATTTCCGGGAGTCCGATAGGAAATGTTTGGGATTGCTGAAGCCTTATCGCCGGCCAAGGGCCCAAAATTTTGACTGATGGATCGATATCTTGCGGAAGGTTCAGAAACCGGCCGCTACAGGCAACAAAGCGTTGCCTATAATGTTCCATGCGCGTCCTACTTCTAAATCTCGGGGGTGCCTCTCTCACAGCAGTCCGACACGCCTTGGCCGGGCAAGGCTATGAGATCGCCACAGAGACCGGGTTGACGGTCGATCAAGTCCTGGCGCTGTCTCCCGAAGTCCTCGTAACAGAAGCAACTCCGTCTGACCTCAGTTGCTGCGGAATGATTACGCAGCTCAAGTCGCAGCCAGAGATGGAGCCATCGCTGAAAGTTGTAATGATTGTCCACGGGGGCGCGTTGGAGCGGGCGCGCGCTCTGGATCTGGGCACGGACGACGTTATTTCATTTCCGTTCGATGCTGTCGAATTCGCCGCAAGGATCAGAACTCAGTTCCGGGAGCGTCGGCCAGAAGAAGAACTCAAGACCATGCTCAAGTACGCTGTGCAGAGAGAACATTACGCCGATGTCGCCGTCGAATCTTTGAGCGCGGGTACGGTGAATAAGCGTCGCTTCTGGCTGATTCCAACGCTAACTGCACTTACCGCAATCGCTGTCCTGACGGTAATATTCGTCGGTTTCTCGACGCGTAGCAGCCGCAAGGCCACACTGCAGTTGCGAGCGGAGATTGCGCGTCTGAATAACGGCGTGCTGCCACAAGAAGAGCTTTTGCATCGCGCAGAGCAAGCCCATGGTTCCAACGACGCAAACTCGCGTTCTGCAACTTCAACACGTGACTTGCTGAAGGCACAGTCCGAAGACCTGCGCAAAAAAGTGGCTGTCTCGGATGGTGCGGACTCCGATTCCTTGAAACGGCAACTTCTGGAAACGCAAAGCCGCATCGCGCTGCTGGAAAAAGAAGACAAGATCGCGGCGACCGTTGTTCAAAAATATGGCCCAAGTGTCTGCTTGCTACACGTCGTGGTGAGATTTGTCGACAAAGATTCAGGACAGCCGCTTCAAGTAGCGGTAGATGCGAACGGGAAACCACAGGTCGACGACAAAGGGATGGCGCAGCTCGATGTGGGTGGCCGAGGGCCTCGTCTGCAAATCGACGCTTTCGGCACGGGCTTTCTTGCCAGGTCGGATGGGACCATCCTTACCAATCATCACGTCGTAGAACCTTGGTGGCATGACGATGAGATTAAGCAGCTTCTGGACCGCGGCGTCGCGCCCGAAGTCCTGTCGTACGAGGCTTACTTTCCGGGAAAGGCTGCGGCTATCCAAGCGAAGCTTGGCAGAATCTCCTCCACCGCGGATGTTGCAACGCTAAAGCTGCAAGCTCCGGCGCCGGCCGGCCGAGAGCTTCTGGAACTTGATGGCCGAAAGGAAGCAACCGTGACGGGAGAGCCTGTCGTGCTGATGGGTTACCCCGCGGGTGTGGAAGGTATTCTTGCAAGGGCTGGCTCGGACGTCGTGAAGAAAATCGCAGCGGGATCTCAAGACGTCAGCCAGGTCATGTCACAGATTGCTTCGCAGCGGCTCATCCGGCCTACCACCACGCAAGGACACATCGGCGACGTACTTCAGGACAAGATCGTCTACGATGCTGCGACTACATCCGGCGGTTCGGGCGGCCCGCTCTTCAACCGAGACGGAAAAGTGATTGGAATCAACTTCGCGATAATCAAGGACTTTGGCGGCTCCAATCTCGCCGTTCCTGTCAGGTACGCAAGCGACTTGCTCAAATGAATGCAGCCAGTTGTTGAAGCTCAGTGCACCTTGGTGTTGAGACTCGAACAAGTCTCCTAAGTTCAACGCCCCTTTGCATCTTCTCCTCGAAGCGCCATGCACGTCGACGCCGCCTTCGCGATGAGTTGGTCGCGTTCGTCGGTAATTTCGCACTCTACATAGCCTATAGTGCGCCCGCGGCGCACCACTCTGCCCTCGGCTTTCAGGCGAGCCTGCCAAACGGGTCTGAAGAAATTGATCTTCAGCTCCACCGTCGTAAACGATTCGCCTGACGCAAGTGTGCTCGCAAACGCCATTCCCATCGCGGCGTCTGCTATGTCACAAAGTATTCCACCGTGGAGCGTTCCCATGGGGTTTGCGTGTTGTGGCCCGGCTGCCAGGGTAACCACAGCTCGTCCGCCCGCAATTTCTTTAGCCTCAAATCCGATGAGACGCGCAACTGCCACGTCGTTCGTTTTCGCCCGCGTCCTGAAGTCGGACTTCGCGGGAATCTGAGGAGTGCTCATGACGTTTTCTCCCTGCTGTTGGATTCCTTCGCCCGATCGGAAAAGCGAATACTCCTAGGATGTATCTCTATGTTGACGCTTGGCATCATATGACAATACCTTTTCGATCGGTCAGTCTCCACTGGAAGCCAAGACCAGCTAGGTCTTTTGAGTTGCTGGCAGTGGTTCGGTTGTAGGAAGCATGGAGAGGCGGCTGGCAACAGTGAAGGTTGTGACCAGTAGCATCCATGAGTTTCCGAAGCACTTTGACGGCAAGCGATTCTACAATCCCGATGCTCTACAAGCGCCCGGGTATCTTGACGCCTTAAGGCGGAAATTGGCAATTGGAGTAGTCACGGCGCTGGCGAGCGCATGCACCTCGACCGTTGAATGGGGTGCCGACCATGTGCCTGAGAAGCGCATGGGTGTTTTCGGACTTGTCTTGATCCTGTTCGGCTTCGTCCCGCAATCCACTCAATATTGGGTCGTGCTACTTGAGGTAAGTATTCCTACATACAGATTTGCGTGTATCATCGTGAAAACTTGACCGAACAGCGTGCCACAACAGGTGATTCCTTGGGGAACTACAAAACGGTCCCCCAACGAGGGCGGTAATGGGCCGAAGTGGTCTTTTGCTGAAACTGGAATTGCAGAGCAATCCCGAAATGCTCTGCGTCGTGCGTCATGCCTTAGCACAGCTCGCTGAAACCTTGGGATTTTCTCGAGCGGAATGCCGCGCGGTGGTGTTGGCGGTCGACGAGGCACTCACGAATATCATACGACACGGCTATGGCGGAGAAGAGGGACACCCGATTCACGCCTCGTTCCGCTGGATTGCAGTTCGGCGAGACGGCAAGCATGGGAGAGCGCTCGAAATCGTGCTGGAGGACAGCGGCAAAAAGATTGATTGCGCAAAGCTGTGCGGGCGCCCCCTCGAGGACGTGCGACCGGGCGGTTTAGGAATGCATTTTATCAACGAATGTATGGATGCGGTGGAATTTCGCCGCAAACTCGGTAGGAATCAGCTTCGCTTAATAAAACTTCTTGACGGGCCGAAGCCCGAGATGGGTGCTTGAGGAGAAAAGAAGGTGCAGATTTCTGCGCGTCGGCTGGACAAAACAACCATTTTTGATGTCACTGGCGACGTTGATCTCGCTACGTCTCCAGAGCTGAGGAAAGCTCTCTTGCACGAATTGCGCGATGCGCGCATCCCGCGGGTAATCCTCAATTTGAAAGCCGTTCGCTATATGGACAGTTCGGGGGTAGCATCCCTGGTCGAAGGGCTCAAGGTATCGCGGGACTCGGGAGCAAAGCTCATCCTGTATGGGTTGACCCCGAGCGTCCGAGAAGTTCTGCAGCTATCCAAGCTGTTGAAGATCTTTGAGATTTACGAGAACGAGGAGCAAGCCATATCGCCCTGAAGCATGTTCTTCGGGCAGGAAATAACCTAGAGGAAGACTTGGAACTCACAGCGCAAATAGGCGGATCGGTTACCGACGGGCTGGCCTATCTTGGATCCCTGGCATCGTTGAGCAGCCGCGCCGCTTACTTCACCTTTGTCGCACCGTTCCGGGGAAAGCCGCTCCGCTTTCGGCAAGCTGTTTCGCAAGCGATGCAGGCGGGGGTGAGGGCGCTGCCAATCCTCTCACTCATCACGTTTTTCATTGGACTGATCCTGGCGCTGCAAAGCGCATACGAGCTGCGAAAGTTTGGTGCCATCACTTTTGTCGCAAACGCCGTAGCTATTTCGATGACCCGTGAACTGGGGCCATTGATCACCGCAATTGTGGTGATTGGCCGCTCGGGCTCGGCCTTTGCCGCGGAGATCGGGACGATGAGGGTCACGGAGGAGATTGACGCGCTGGAGACCATGGCGATTCACCCAGTCGATTTTTTGGTTGCGCCAAAGTTTTTGGCGATGGTCGTAATGTTGCCCTGCCTGACCATCTGGGCGAACTCCATGGGAATTTTGGGTGGGGCGCTGTTTGGAGTGACTCGGGCGGGTTTTTTCTTCAGCCGTTATGCTCACGCCTCGCTCGATGCACTTTTTCTGCGAGACATCGTTACGGGGCTGATTAAGAGCGTTGTTTTTGGGATTACCATCGCGGCCGTGGGATGTCATGAGGGCTTATCGACAGGCACCGGACCGGAGGAAGTTGGCCGCCGAACGACGCGCGCCGTGGTCGTTTCCATATTTCTTGTGATCCTCGTCGATTTGGTCTTTACCGCTCTCTTTTTCTTTATAGGTGGAGGCTAGGGGAAATCCCGATGGAACCAAGGGTCGACTCGTCATTGCAGCACGAAGCGATGATCTCGCTCCGGAACCTCCGCGTTAATTACGGTGAGCGGGAGATTCTGCACGGCCTCAGCTTTGAAGTGGTGCGCGGCGAAACGCTGGTAATTTTGGGAGGTTCTGGTTCTGGAAAAAGTACGTTACTTCGCGCACTTGTGGGGTTGGAAAGACCAAGCTCCGGCGAAATCTGGGTCAAAGGCAAAAACCTGGCGGTAGTTTCCGATGCGGAAATGAATGAAATCCGCAAGCGAATCGGCATGTCCTTTCAAGGAGGCGCATTGTTCGGTTCGATGACCGTGGGGGAGAACGTGGCGCTACCGCTCCGAGAACACACTAAGCTCGAGGAGCCAACGATCGAGATTATCGTGCGGTTGAAGCTGGACCAGGTGGGGCTAGCCGGCTTCGAGACCTATCTGCCTTCGCAACTCAGCGGCGGGATGAGGAAACGGGCAGCGGTGGCGCGCGCGATGGCCATGGACCCGGAGATTCTTTTCTTTGATGAACCTTCCGCCGGACTGGATCCCATCATCGCTGCGGGCGTGGATGAATTGATACTCGAGCTGAAGAAAGCTTTCCATATGACCATCGTCGTGGTAACCCATGAGCTGGCCAGCGCGTTTCTGATCGCTGACCGCATGGTGCTGATTGACAAAGGAAACATTGTGGCCATCGGCTCGAAGGAAGAAATGCGGTCAAGCACGCACCCGCGCGTGAGACAGTTCCTCGATCGCATCGCCGAGTCGGAAGTCCTCGAGGAGGCGGATTATCTGCAAATGCTGACCGAAGATCATCCTCGCAAGCGAAATTCGATGACCAAAAGGGGAGGTGCCTGATGCAATCGAAGCGAGAGCAAGCTATGGTGGGCGCATTCGTGCTAATCGCAGCTGGTATTTTAATTACGACAATTTTTGCATTGAGCGGCGCCTTCGGCGGCTCGGCCTCCACGTTTCGAGCCTATTTCCCGTTTGCCGGCGGACTCGAACCTGGGTCAATCGTGCGCTATGCAGGCGGGCCGAAAGTAGGACGTGTGGAAAAACTGCAGCTCGATCCTAAGGATCCCGCGCGCATTGAAATTACTTTCAGTGTGCAAGCAGACCTTCCGGTAAAAGCCGACAGCCACGTGAAAATCATGAGTTTGAGTCCGTTGGGGGACAATCATCTGGAGATCATTCCTGGAAGTGGCAACGCCAAGCTGGCAGCCTCCGGCGCGATTCTGCCCTCCGAGCCTTATGTGGATTTCAACGCGCTTACCGCGAAGATCAACGACATCGCGCCGCAAGCGCAGGAGCTCTTAAAAACCGTGAATGATCGGGCTAGCGAATTGAAGCTCACGGTCGAGCGGATTAACGACCTAATGAACGAGCGGAATCGCGCCAATCTCGCCGGCACGCTGTCGGAGACGCGCGGGATGATTGCGGAGAATCGCGGAGCCGTGAAGTCTGCCGTTCAGAACCTGAATGCAGCCAGCGAGAGATTCGCTCCTTTGATGGACGATCTAAGAAAAACGTCGGCCGAGGCCAATGAGGCGTTGAATCAAGTGGATTCGTTGATCGGAGAAAACCGTGAAGACCTGCGAAAGGCCGTGGCTGAACTGCGCCGGTCTCTTGCAACTGTGACGGATCTGACGAGCAAGCTTGACCAAACGCTAGACGTAAATGCGGAAAATATAGACGCACTGATGGAAAACTTCCGCCGTGTCTCGGAAAACCTTAGGGAATTTACGGATACCATCAAGCGGCGGCCTTACACCTTGATTCGTTCGAGCAATCCTCCTGAGCACAAGCCCGGAGAGTACAAATGATTCGTGAGGAAGAAGCGTTCGAAAGACGGAAAGCCAGGAAAGGGAAGCGGCGGCGCGAGTCTGGCTGCCCTAAGAAAACGGTGTGGCCTGTCTGGACAGCGACCATTCTGCTTGCCACAGCTCTTGCTGGCTGTGGGGCCGCCCGTCCCAGCAAGTATTACCAATTAACTCTTCCTGGAGACCAGGCCGCGGCGCAAGGAGCAGATCCCGTGCCCGCCACGCTTCTGCTCGGCCCTTTGTCTGCTTCGCATCTTTATCGTGAAGACCGCATCGTCTACAGCAGCCCAGGAGAGCAGATGGGCATGTACGAATATCAACGGTGGGCAGAGCCGCCTACGGAGATGATTCAAGAGGTTTTGTTGCGCGAGCTACAAACCTCCAGCCATTACAAGGCCGTTTATGTCGAGCGCAGCAATGCCGGCGGGGACTTTCTGATCCGCGGCCGGCTCTACGACTTCAAAGAAATCTCTGGGACGGCGATGCTGGCCAAGGTCACCTTTGAGCTCGAGATGCGCGACTTAAAATCGGGCTCCACCGTCTGGACGCACTATTACACGCACGACGAACCAGTCTCGGGAAGAGACGTGTCCGCGGTTGTTGCGGCTCTAAACCGCAATGTTCAGGCAGCTTTAAAGGAGATGCTGGCGAGTCTCAACCAGTATTTTGCGGGCCATCCTTTTAAGTGACATGTGAGCGCTCCGGGGCGCATGCAGCGCTCGGAGACAACAGCCTTAGGAAATACGCCGCAAGCTCAATAGCGTCACATCATCCTCCAACTCTTGCGCACCACCGTGGAAGCTATGAATACCTTGGAGTAGGGCCTCTGAAAAATCATGGAGCGACACGGGCTGCGGCATCCTCTTTAACGCTTCGTCGGCAAGGTTCAGAAATCCTTTAAACGTGAGTTGTTCTCCCGACGGCGAGCGAACTTCCGTTGCTCCGTCGGAGAACGCCAGGATCATGTCTCCTGGATTCAGCCGCACGCTCTGTTGGTTATACATTTCACCGGTGATGAATCCAAGCGGGAGCCCTTCCAGCCCTTCTCCTAGTTCAAAAAACCGAGTCTGCTGCTCGCGCCAAAGCAGCATGCGTGGATGGGCGGCATAGGCAAAGTTGAACTCGCCAGTGGCGCCATCGAATGTGCCTGTCACGACTGTGGTTAGGCGCAGCGGCCCGGCCGATTTATCGTTCGAAACAGTGAAGGCATCGTTGAGCGCTGCGAGCAAGCCGGCCGTGTCCCGAATGTCCTGGAATTTATGCAGAAGATGGTGTACATGCCGGGCCACCCCGCTTGCGGTGTAGCCGTGGCCGACACAGTCCGCCAAAACCACCCTCGCGATATTGTCGCTGCAAGAAAAAACAGCTGACAAATCACCTCCGCTGTCACCGCCTGCGGGTACGGCAATGACGTCGGCTTTCAGGCCTGCGAGTTCTAGCGAACGATGTGCCCGTTCGTTCCCGGCCCACAGTTCCATGCAGCCAAATGGCCGAAGAGCTGTTCGGGAGCATTCGACCTCCTTCGGGTCGATTTTCTTAAATTTCAGAGGCGTTTTGGACATCCCTCAGCCCTGCCGCTCGAGATTCCCTGATGGTCGAGTATCTCATTTTTGTGCCGGGGCCATTTCACTCGGTGTCGGGGACAGCATGATCGTCAAAAATCCGAATATCCTGAGCGGAACGCCCGTTTTTCGCGGGACGCGAGTACCCCTCCAACTTCTGTTCGATTCCCTGGAACGCGGCCACACGCTTGAAGAATTTCTCGATGTGTATGCGACCGTTTCCCGCGAGACGGCTTTCGCGGCGCTAGAAGCTCAACAGCTGCTCTCCGCCCGGGCGTGAATGCGCGTCCTGCTCGGGCAGTGTGTGAGTGCTTCGGGCGGGAACCGCCGAGTGGGAACAGTTTGAAGCCGCCCACACGGAGCTGTACGGCTTCTACCAGCCGGCGGATCCTTGATTTCGCGAGCGTTCCGTTGACATGGATTTGCTGTTTCCGCTAGCCTCGCTTTCGGAATGTCTCACGATGCTCCGGTTTCTGCTGCTCGACGCCCGCGGGCCATCATTGCCCTTACGTTCTTAACAGTTTTCGTGGGTTTGCCGGCGAAGGCGCAACAGGACCGAGTCGAAACGGATTTGCGCCTCGGTGCCGAAGCCATGCACCGCGGCAAGATCGACGAAGCCGAAACACTCTTCCGTGAAGTGATCCAGTTGGCCCCGCAACTGGCGGATGGTTATCTGGATTTGGGCTTGGCGCAGCTCAAGCAGGGAAAACTCGCGGATGCCGCCGACTCGCTCGAAGACGCGCTCCAACGCAATCCCAAGGCAACCGGCGCCTCCATGTTTCTCGGCATCACGTACTTCCAGATGAATCGTTTGGACCAGGCTCGCGCCGCCCTGCAGCAGGAAATTTCACTCAGCCCGGACAACGCCGAAGCGCTCATGTGGTTGGGCATCACCGAACTGGCGGCAGGGAACCCCGAAAGAGCCGTGGGCCCTCTCGACCGAGCGGCGGAACTCTCTCCGAAAGACATCAACATTCTGGACTACCGCGGCCGCGCTCATCTTTTGGTCTCGAAAGACAGCTACGCCCGCATGTACGCGCTCGATCCGAACTCCTGGCGCATGCACCGGTTGAGCGCCCAAATCTTTGCCGAATCCAACCAGCACAAGGATGCGATTCGCGAGTACCAAGCTGCCATCAAGCTGGCGCCGAAGCAAGCCGACCTCTACGAAGAACTCGGCGACGAGTATCGCAAAGACGGCTCGCTCGATCTGGCCGCCGCCACTTACAAAAATGAATTGGAGCTAACTCCGCACAATGCCGTAGCCCTTTACGACTTGGGCAGCGTTTTCGTGGATGAGGGCAAGGCTCAGGATGGAGTGCCTCTGTTGAAGGAAGCAGTGCAAATTTTCGCCAAGCCCACGGTCGCGGATTATTATCTGGGTCGTGGCCTGGCCGATTTGGGCCAGTACGCCGAAGCTGTCGATCATTTGGAAAAGGCCGCAGCATCTTCGCCCGAAAGTGAAGTTGCGCTGCACTCTTACTACAAGCTCTCGCAGGTCTATCACAAAATGCAGCGTCCAGGAGATGCGCGCGACGCCCTCGCGCGCTTTCAAAAGTTACAGGAGCAAAGGTCCAAGCAAGGCGCCCAGCAACTTGCCGATTGGAAGAAGATGAACTCCGGCGCGGCCGTAGAAGCTCCCGCTCCAGACAGCGCGCCTTCGCAAGGCAAATCTCCCCCTCGCGACAAACCCTGACCCACCTGTAAGTCTATCTAGGTAGTCGGACAGGGAGGTGCGGCAACTTAGTGCGGTTGCGCCTCCGGCTCTGAAAGAACATATCCACGCTGATCTTGCCTTTCTTTCTCCGCCAGGCTTTTCGCTAGCGCGATCTCCTTCTCCGCCTCCTCTTTCTTCCCCAGGCGCGCCAGCACCATCGAGTAGTAAAGATGCGCCACAGAGTACTCAGGCGCATGCACCACCGCTGCCTTCAGCCAAGCCTCTGCCTTCGCATAACCTTTTTCGCGGTAGGCGATCAGGCCCATTCCCGCCAGCGCTCCGCCGTGCTTCGGATTGCGCTCGAGTACTTTCTGAAACAGTGCCGCAGCTTGCCCGTTGTGCTGCAAATCGAGCTCGATGCCACCTAATTCGTAATAAGACTCCGTCTGATGCGGTTGCAACGCAATCGACCGCTGAAGTTCCGCGCGCGCTTCCTCGTCCCGCGCCTCCATGTGCAGCAGCTTACCTAAGCCGTAATGTGCCGACGCATCCCCAGGTTTCAGCTGGAGGTATTCGCGCAGATGTGCTTCCCCCTGCGGCATTTTCTGTTCGTCCAGCTCCACGTGGCCGAGCGCATAGATGATCTCCGCGTCGCCCGGGCGCAGTGCCAGCGCTTGCTTTAGCGCTTCCTCCGCATCCTTATAAAGACGCATCACCTCCGCTTGCACTCCGAAGTCAAAGAGCAGCTCCGGATCATCGGGTACAAATTTTCGCGCTCGCACCAGATAGACCATCGCGCCGTCGTTGTCTCCCGCGCGCTTCGCTTCCAGCGCTGCCGCAATCGCCGCTTTCACTTCACCCGCCCGTGCGTCCGCATCGTGCGGATTCGTTCGCAGCGCCGCTTCGAACGGTTTCATCGCGTCGTCATTCGCGGCAGGATCTTTGGCAGGCTGTGTGGGTGCCTGTTGTGCATGCAGAATTGTCGATGCGGCTTGAATCGTGAAGACCAAACCAGCGAAGCTGCTCCAGCGTTTCATAGAAAAAAGAGAAGCGGCGGGATGACGCTATTCACCTATCGCCGCTCTGACATTTATAGCAGATGGGCCTGATAGCAGTCCGTTTTTCGCTTAGAAGGTGATACGCCCTAAGATCTGCACGTTGCGCGGAGTATCAATCGTGTATGTAGGTCGCCCAAAATTCGTGCCATCATTCGGCTCCGTATCCGGGGTGCCAAACACGTGGCGATTGAAGGCGTTTAGCAGCTCAAACCTCAACGAAAACGTCAATCGTTCGCGGATCGGCACATTCTTGGTGATGCTGAAGTCCTCATTGTAATAAGGCCAGTTCCGTATTTCTCCAGTCACGCGCGGAATATTCCCAAACGCAAAAGGCCCGCCATTACGGACACTCTCCAGGTTCAGATCGCTGAAGGCAGCCCGATTGAACATGACATCCCCGTTCGTTAGATTGAGGTTCCCGCCGGCGTATGCGGCGCTCTTAAGACTTTGACCAGCGACACGCGTGAAATAGATGCAGTTATCCCACCCGGGAATCCCGCTTGCGCAGCCGAATGAAAACGGTTCGCCCGACATGTAACGCTGTACCGCGGCTACGTCCCAGTCACCAATCACGTGGCTTACCCACCCGTTATTCATCCATTTCCTGCCCGACCCAAAGGGGATCTGGTAGATCCAGCTAAGAACAAACGTTTGCGGAATATCCTGGATACTCAGCGCTTTCTCGTGGTGCAAGTTCGCGGGGTCTTGCTCTTGTCCAACGCCGCCGTTGATGAACGGCAGCGCGCTGTCCGCGTCCGTCAGGGTCTTCGCCCAGGTGTACGACGCCTGAAGATTCAGTCCATTCCGGAAACGCCGGTTCAGCGACACCAGCAGCGCTTCGTAGCTCGACATGCCCACGTTTTGCAGACAGCAGTCTGTCGCGATGAAGCCATACTGAGGGAACGGCCGCAGCGCCTGTTGAACCTGCACTCCCGGCCCCCAAAGAGTTGTAAAGCCAGCGAACGGCGGCGTGACGCCGGCCGTATTGCTCGTTACTGGCTGCGTGAGCTGGTCGCCCAGCGAAAAATCGCTGAGCGGTATGTTGTTGATGTTCTGGACGCCCGACCGCAGGTTTTGTGCGTGGTTGCCGAGGTATCCCACGCCCAAGATGAGATCGCTAGCCAGCTCATGCTGTATCTCCAAAGTCCATTCATCCACTATCGCCGGGCGGCCTTGATCCTTTCCAATATAAGAACCTCCGACAAATTTTCCGTTGAAGATGCCGGGATCAAGATCGGGCGGCGGGGCAAATGCCGGGAAGCCGCTGTCGAGGTTGAAAGAAGGCGAGAAATTATCCGGACTGGGCTCCGACGGATTGGCTACGTACCCTGTGTTCATGGCCCCGCCAAAATCCGCATAGAGTAGCGGCCCATAGAAAATCGCGAACCCGCCCCGCACGACCGATTTTCCATGGAACATTTCTGGTGAGTACGCAAAGCCAAGGCGCGGCGCAACGTCTTTCCACCAGGTATCCGCCCAAGCCGTGTTGCAGTTGCACGTCGAGCCAAACACGAGCGCTCCAGGAATTCCCAATTCTGGATCGGTTGCGGTCAGACTGAGGTTCGAAGTTTGGTTGTGGGCTTCGTGCCGCGGTGCGTCGACGCTATATCGGATTCCCAGGTTCAGCGTCAAACCAGGAATAACCTTGAAGTCGTCCTGGGCGAAACCCGCTACATAATGCGAAGTCCAGCGTGGCTGCGATGTCACGATTCTCTGGCCGGCGCCGCAGGGATCGCCTAACAAGAAGCTCGCGAAGCCGTTGCCTCCAAGCGCGGTCTCCGTTGGATCCGATGTGGTTTGCGCGCGGCAAAAGTTGAACGTCGGGCTGTTTCCATTAATAGGCGAATACTGCTGCCATCGGTAGTCAAAGCCGTACTTCGTGCTGTGCCGGCCGTGTTCCCAAGCCACGCTCTCGTATAGCCGCAAGCCATTATCCACATTGTCGTCGTTCTGCGGGGGATTCCCTAGGTTATCAATCTGTTCTCCCACGGTAATTTGAGGAAAGTTCAAGGAGCTCACATTTCCAATGCCCACTTTTTGCGACCAGTTCACTCCCGCGAAAATCGCCTGTGCATAGTTCTTGCTGTTGCTGCGGTTGGACCCGATGACCAGATGATTGAGCAGCGTCGGCGTGAAGAAGTAGTCCCAGCCGAGCCGGAAAAAGTGTGTCGTGAAATCCTGCTTCCAAGTGTTTGGATCAACAGGATCCGGAAGGATGGGATTTCCTCCAGAAGTCCTGTCATTTTCACGCGAGCTGTACGACC
>Ga0209153_1000400_pt1 | contig 20964 bp, 20 predicted proteins | sample GraSoiAngelo_120_FD_185877 | JGI IMG/M metagenome (GOLD analysis project Ga0209153, IMG submission 185877) | Grasslands soil microbial communities from the Angelo Coastal Reserve, California, USA - 14_0919_09_20cm (SPAdes) (version 2) | ecosystem: Environmental > Terrestrial > Soil > Grasslands ...
CCAGGGCAAGTTGCCCACCCAGGACAAGACGGTCGACACCGCAGGTCTTGGCGCGGTCGGTGGCTATGCCGGTCTGGCGCAGTACACCTCGCTCGGCGGAACCCTGACGGTATTTGCCCTGCCGAACGAATAGGCGTGGCACCAAAGTGACGATAGGTCGGCGCGCAGCGGAACAGCGGCGCGCCGATCTTGTTTCATCTTGGTTCAACACCGTATCGGGATGGCTGACCGTGAATGTCTGGAAATTCGTGCTCATCGTTCTGGCGGGCGCCCTTGCCGGCGGAGCCGCGTACGCGGGCGGACCGGGCGATCCGGCGGTCGCGTCATCTGACAATGGCAAGTATGCGGACAAGGACGGCAATCCGACCTACAAGATAAGTGGGGAGGGGGTGGTCGACTGGTACACGTTCTCCGGCTTTCGCCGCTATCATTCGGACTGCCATGTGTGTCATGGGCCGAATGGCGACGGATCAAGCTTAGCGCCGGCATTGGCGAATTCATTGAAGACGATGAGCTACGCCGACTTCGCCAATGTCGTCACCAACGGCCGCCAAAACGTCAACGCCGCCAACGACAAGGTCATGCCGGCATTTGGCACCAACGCCAACGTGATGTGCTACCTCGACGACATCTACGTCTACCTGCGCGCGCGGGCCAACAATGCCATTCCGGGCGGCCGTCCGCCCAGTCACGAGGACAAGCCGGAGGCCGCCAAGCAGGCCGACGCCAGTTGCATGGGCACCAAATGACCTCAGGGCGCAGCACAAAGCCGGCGGCGACGCCGCATCAGGTCCTGCACCCTGTCCTGGCGCTCGCATCGTTGGCTGGGCTCCTGGCGTGCGGGCTGGCCGCCGCGTGGCCACTTGGGGCGCGCGCGCAGGGCACCGATTCCGGGTCGCTCGAGCTCGTCGACCCCGACGTGTTCCGGGCCTGCGGCGATCCGCGCAACATGCCGTTCTCCAACGACAAGGGCGAGGGCTTTGAAAACAAGCTCGCCGAGCTGTTTGCCGCCAAGCTCGGCAAGAAGCTGAGCTATACCTATTTCCCGCAGGCGACCGGCTTTGTCCGGATGACGCTGGGCTCCTACCGTTGCGACGTGATCATCGGATTCCCCCTTGGCGACGACCAGGCGCAGGCCACGATCCCGTACTACCGGACGACTTATGCGCTGGTGACCAAGCGCGGGAGCGGACTTGAGGATGTCACCGCCATCGACGATCCAAAACTCAAGGACAAGCGCATCGGCGTTGTCGCAAGGACGCCCCCCAACACGTACATGGCGGTGAACGGGCTCTTGGCGCATGCCAAATCCTACCCGCTGTTCGTCGATACCCGCACCGATTCATCGGCCCAGGCCATGATCGACGATCTTACCCGGGGCGATATCGATTGCGGCATATTGTGGGGGCCCATGGCGGGCTACTATGCGGGGCGGGCCAATCCACCCTTGGTGGTGGTCCCGCTGGTCAAGGAAAAGGCAGGCGCGCAGATGACCTATCGGATCGGCATGGGCGTGCGTCAGTCGGATCAGGAATGGAAACGCACGCTCAGCCGGCTGATCAAGGAAAACCAGGCCGAGATCAACAGGCTGTTGATCAGTTACAACATTCCAATCCTTGACGAGACCGATAAGCCGATCACCGCCGAGACGCTGTCCAGGCAGCCATGACCAGCGTGCCATGACCAAGACCGCCGTTTGCCTCGCGCTTGCGGTGATAGCGTTGGCCTTGCAGGCCCGAGCGGCTGAAATATCGGAGCCGGAGGGCTATCGTCTCGAGGATTATCGCGCGCCCACGCCCGCTACCTTGCGTGGCGCCAGGGTCATCGGGACCGACGAGGCAGAACAGATTTGGCGCGGCCGATCAGCGTCCTTTGTCGACGTGTTGCCGCGGCCGCCACGGCCGCGGAATTTGCCCGAAGGTACTCTTTGGCGCGACAAGCCGCGTCCCAATATCCCGGGCAGCATTTGGCTGCCCGATACCGGGTACGGCGAACTCGCGCCCGGCATGGCCGACTATTTCGCGAGGGGCCTTGCGAAAGCGACCCATGGCGATCGCGCCAGGCAGGTCGTTGTTTATTGCCTGACCGATTGCTGGATGTCCTGGAATGCCGCCAAGCGCGCGCTCGCGCTCGGCTATTCCGATGTCGCGTGGTACCCCGAAGGGACCAATGGCTGGTCGGCCTTCGGCCTGCCACTGGATGATGCGACGCCGGAACCACGCCCGGGCGACTAAACCAATCAGTCCCTTGGCGGTCCGGAAATCGCTATTTGCCAGACGAATCGGCGTTCAAGGCGTCCTGGATCGCCCTTCCCAACTCGAACAATCGCTTTTCGATCAAGACCGGTACGTCGCATACATAGGAGATCGATTTCCGCCGGTCCTCAAAGATACGCGTCTGCCATGCGAGCTCGTTCGCAAGCTGCTCGCTTTGCGCTTGATCGGCCGTCGCCTTTTCCTGCGCCTTGTCCTGCGCTTCCCGCAGTTTCTGGGCTTCCTCGCGGATGCCCTCGGCCATTGCCTTCTGTTTGTGGGAAAAGCGCTCGATCCCGTTCATTACCTGATCGCGCTGGCTGTTGAGCGTCGTATACAGCGCGGCGAACAGCGTCTTCGCCTTCTCCTGCCGTTCCGCGTCGGTTCCAACCACATAGTCGGCGATCAGTTTCCGCGCGTCCTCCATCGGCGTGCGACGGGCGGCGAGCCGCGAAACCAGCTCGGCTTCCGTCGCATCGATGGGTTTGGTGTCGGTTGTATCGATCGGGGGACCCGCCCAGACGCTCGCGATCGAAATCCCGGGCACCTTTAATTGCTGGCACGGCCAGTCCGGGTAGCGCGGGTCCGCGGCAAGAGCCGATTCTACCCAGCACGCGGCCGTCGCGGCCACGATGCAGAAACCAAGTTTGCGCGCCGAAGCAGCTAGATCCACGTCGCGCCTCCCTTTGGATCGGCCGCCTCTGCCTTCGAACAACGTTAGGCCGGCCCACTTACGGCAAATATATTTGATATTCCTCAGCTTTGAAGGCCTTTTGGACGGCCCGGTTCAAATTCCAGAACAGCCTCGATCCATTTGGCGGTCTGGAGCAGCCGATGGTCGCTCCGATAGGGCGCAACGATCTGAAGCCCGAGCGGCAGGCTGCCCTTGCCGAACCCAACCGGAAGCGTCACCGCGGGTACGCCAAGCAAGGTCCATGGCGCACAATATTCGGCATCGCCGGTGTAGTGCAGGCCGAGCGGCGCCTCGCCGAACGCGGGCAATGTCAGGATCGCATCGTAGCCGGATATTTCAGCACCGAGCGCGCTGCGCCACTGCTCCTGTAGCGCCTTTGCCGCAAGGTAGTCGGTAGCCGGGACCAGCTTGCCGCTTTCCACCAGCGATTTGAGATGATCGCTGCTGCGGTCGGGGTAACGCGCGACGAGATCGGTGAAGATCACGGCGGCTTCGCTGGCGAGAATGGCGTTGATCGCCTTCCAGTTGGTGTGATCGAGCTCGGATAATTCGAGCTCTTCCAAAACCGCGCCGGCATCGCGCAGCTTTCCGGTAGCGGCCTCAAACGCCTTTTGCTGCTCGGGTTCCGCGCGCGACCATTTCTCGAAACGCACGATGCCGAGACGCGGCGCCTTAAGGGGGTCCAGGCCTTTGTCGACGTCGACATGAAAGCCCGGAAGTGGCCGGCCATGCGGGTCGCGATCGCTTGAGCCAGCGAGCAACGAGAGCGCCAGTGCGACATCGTCGACGCATCGGGCAAAGAATCCGACGTGATCGAGCGAGGGGCTCAAGGGATGCACGCCGATCCGCGGGATTGCGCCGAAGCTGGGCTTGAGGCCGACGACGCCGTTGAACGCGGCCGGCCGGATCACCGAGCCAAGCGTCTGCGTGCCGAGCGCCAGCGGTACGATCCCGGCGGCGACGGCCGCAGCGGACCCCGATGACGATCCGCCCGGCGTATGGTTGACGTTCCAGGGATTGACCGTTGGCCCCGGATGTCGCCAGGCGAATTCGGTCGATACCGTCTTGCCGAAGATCGTGGCGCCCAGATTGCGCAGTCGTTCGACGACCCAGGCGTCGGCATCCGGAACGTAGTCCTTGTAGACCGGCGAGCCGTTCGTGGTCGGCATGTCGGAGGTTGCGATGATATCCTTGATCGCTACCGGAATGCCCGACAACGGGCCCGGCCGCCGCGCGGTATCGACAGGAAGATATTCGAACGCCTTAAGCAGCGGCTCGATGGCCTTTGCTCTCTCCAGGCACGCCGCGGCGTATCGATCGGCCGCCGCCTCGTGACCGCGGAACAGGCGCAGGAGTTCGAGCATCCCGGCATCGGATGTGGATGCGCCGCGCTCGGTTGTCGGGTCGGTCATGTCGGCATGTTCCCGAGCAGTTTGGTGTCCGACGATAGAAGCTGAGATGGGCCCCGCCTAGAGCGGAAAGGACATATCGGCTTAGCGCTGCGCGCGCTTTATTTCATGGCGAGCGCCGGTTCGATGAATTTCTTCACCACGAAGGCATTGTAGTCCGGCTGCGCCGCTAGATTGCCGAGCGCAATCTGGGTATCCATCGACACTTTCAGCGCATCTGCGGTGATATCCACGCTCGGCGGGTAGACGCCATCGGCGAGCATGCGCTTGACGGCGGCCTCCACCACGGCCGGATCGAGGTTCGGAAATTCCTTCTTGGCGATCTCCACGGTGCGCGCTTCGTTCTTGGCCATGAAGCGCATCGCCATTTCCATGCCGTTCACCACGCGCTGGGCGGTATCGGGATCGACGTCGTTGCGCGCGGTCACGGCCGAGAAAGCGTAGGCGCCATAGAACTTCGGAAATCCGAGGACGACCTTCATGCCTTTGGCGACGGCTTGATCGAGGCCGGGCTCGTACATCACGGCGACGTCGGCCTGTTTGGCCACGAAAGGTCCGGGCTCGCTGCCGATCGCGACCTGAATCATCTCGACGTCGGTCTTGGCATCCATGCCGTTTTCCTTGAGCAGCTTCATGAACAGCGACGTGCTGGTGGTCGGCATCAGTCCGGTCACGACCTTCTGGCCCCTGATGTCCTTGATGCCGGCGAACTTGAAGTCGGGTGCGGTCGCGATCCATACCGCCGCCCCGTTCACGACATTGGCGATGATGTCGACCGGTGCACCCTTGGAAGCCGCGATCGCTGTCCATTCGGGTCCATGGATCGAGAACTGCGCACTACCGGAAATGACGGCGGAAAGCGCGACGGTCGGCGCGCCGGCGGTCTCCTTGGTGAGGTCGAGACCTTGCTGGCTGAAGAAGCCTTCGTCGATCGCGACGTACAGCGGCAGATACAACATCGATTGGAACGCTTGCGACAGTGTGACCTTTTTGCCTTCGGCGAGCGCCGGCGTGACAAGCAGGACCGAGATTAGCGCGGCGCGGGCAATGCGCGTAGACAACGACATCTGACGTCTCCGTATGTGCGACATTTCCAGACCTGGATTTCTAGACTTGCACCTGGTGGGCGGTGTTCGATTGTTTCCAGGGCAGGCTTGTCCGCTCGATCATGTCGATGACGTAGTAAAGGACGAACCCCATGATCATCAGCGTGAATAATCCGACCCAGACCGTATTGAGGTCGTACAGGCTGGAGGCGGTGTAGATCAGGTGGCCAAGCCCGCGCTGGGATGAAATGAATTCGCCGACCACGGCGCCGACGAGGCCAAAGCCGATATTGATCCGGAAGGTCGCGATGATAGACGGCAGCGTCGAGGGCACCACGGCCTTGAAGAAAACCTGATGCTTGTCCGCGCCCATCGAGATCAGCAATGACTGCAGATCGACATCGGCGTCCTTGGCGGCCTGATAGGCCGCGATCAACGCGACGATGGCGGTGAGCGATACCGATAGCGCGACCTTGGAAACGAGCCCGGTGCCGAACCACAACACGACGATCGGCGCCAGCGCGATCTTTGGCACACTGTTGATGGCGACAATGAAAGGCTCGACCAGCCGCGCCACAAACACCGAATACCAGAGCGCGAGCCCCATCAGCGATCCGACGATGGTGCCGATCACGAAACCGAGGATGGCCTCGAACAGGGTGAACCAAGTGTCCGACAGCAGCTCGCCGCTTGCGATCATCTTGTATCCGACCGCAAAAATTCCAAAGGGAGAGCCGACCAGGAAGGCTGAAATCCACCCCATCCTGACGCCCAGTTCCCACAGCGCGAAGAAGCCGACGACCGCGAGCGCTTGCAGCGTCGCGCGGCCGAGCGGAGTGTTGAAATGGGGTCGGCGCCGCGCGGCGCGCGGTTTGCGCTTCGGCAGAGGAGTTGCATCGGGCATGGTAATGGTCACGCGGTCTTCTCTGTCTGGATGTCGAGTTCGGCGCAGAGCGCGTGGAAGTAGCCGGAGAACCTGGTATCGCTGCGGGCCGTGATCGGCGATGTCGCTGATAGGTCGATGTCATGCACGATCTTCACGCGGGCAGGACGCCCGCTGAGCACGATCACGCGTTTCGACAATGCAACCGCCTCGTCGATATCGTGCGTCACCAGAATGACGGTCTTGTTGTAGGTCTCCACAGCGTCTTTCAGCACGCCTTCGAGATAGAGCCGCGTCTGGTAGTCCAGCGCGGAGAACGGCTCGTCGAGCAGCAGGATGTCCGGATCCATGATCAGGGTTCGGATCAACGCAACGCGCTGCCGCATTCCCCCCGACAAGGTATTGGGATAGGCGTTCTCGAAGCCGGACAGGCCGAAGCCTTTGAGGTACTCCCGGGCCTTGCCTTCGGCTTCCGCGCGATCGATGCCGCGGGTCTCCAGACCAAGCAGCACATTGCCGAGTACCGTGCGCCACGGAAACAAGAGGTCCTTTTGCATCATGTAGCCGACGCGCCCGCGCAGGCTTTCGATCTCCGTGCCGCGGTATTGCATCGTGCCGGAGTCGGGTTCGAGCAGCCCGGCAATGATGTTGAAGATGGTGGTCTTGCCGCAGCCGCTCGGCCCGATGATGCTGACGAAATCGCGCTCGTTGATGCCAAACGAAAGATCGTCGAGCACGGCAATCTCGCCGGCCTTGCCGGAAAAGGATTTCCGGATGTTGCGAACGCTCAACTGGACGGGAGGCGACTGCATAGCCGGCAATACGCAACTTGTATGCCACGCGGCCGGCCGCAAAAGTGCCTTGTTCGCCAAAGTGTTAAGGTGACGGTAGATAAGCAATTAGTCAGTGTGCTGCCTATTTGGGCAGGGCGGATTAATCAACGGCTGATGCCGCGACTAGAATGCCGTTCAACGGAATCAAGGAGGCGCAGGTTATGGATTTAAGGAGGTCGCCAAAAATGCGGGTTGCCGTTGCGGGACTCGGTGTGATCGGCACCAAGGTCGCCAAAGCGCTTGACGAGGGGATGGAAGGATTGGCCTTAGCCGCTGTGTCGGTCCAGAATGCCGAGAAACACCGCGCGTGGCTCTCCGAGCTTAAGACCATCCCTGCGGTGCTGCCAATCGAGGCGCTCGCCGATGCCGCTGACATCGTGGTCGAATGCGCGCCGAGCAAGCTCGTCCGATCGATCGTGGCGCCGGTGGTCGGATGCGGAAAATGTGCCGTTGTGCTCAGCGTCGGCGCGCTGCTCGAGAACGACGATCTGATCGAGCTTGCAAGGGAAAATGGCGGTCAGATCGTGGTGCCGACCGGCGCGCTGATCGGTCTCGATGCCGTGACGGCGGCTGCGGTCGGAACGATCCATTCGGTGCAGATGGTGACCCGTAAGCCCGTCGGCGGTCTCGCCGGCGCTCCCTATATCGTCGAGAACAATATCGACATCGAGCGAATTACCGAACCGCTAAAAATCTTTGATGGTACGGCGCGAGAGGCCGCGAAAGGGTTTCCGGCCAATCTCAATGTCGCGGTGGCGCTGTCGCTCGCCGGCATCGGCCCCGACCGGACCCGCGTTCAGATTTGGGCGGATCCGACCGTGAGGCGCAACGTGCATCGAATCGAAGTGGATTCCGATTCGGCGCGCTTTTCCATGTCGATTGAAAATATCCCGTCGGAAAATCCCAGGACAGGCCTCATCACCGCGCTTTCCGTCATCGCTTGTCTGCGAAAACTGCGCGCCTCGCTTCGTGTGGGAACGTGAGCGCAGGCGCTTCTAAGCGTGCAGCGTAGACCAGCGACTACATTGAACGCGAAGGGCGGGAGCGTGATCCCGCCCTTGCGTCGCACGTTTACTTCTTCATGGCCTCATAGACCGCGAAGGTATAGGCGCCCTCGGGCTTCTTGGTGATCACGGGATCGGAGCCTCCCGACATCAAGGTCGCGACCGTGCGGTCGTAGTCCTTGACGTCCAGCTTGCCGTCGGCATCGCCGAGCAGCTTGCCGACTTCACCCATCATCCGCTTCTGATCCTTCTCGGTCTTGGCACCGGTGGTGTCGGCTGCAAGAATGATCTTCACGGCTTCATCCGGGTGTGCCTTGGCATATTCCCAGCCCTTCATCGACGCCTTGACAAATTTGGCCATCTTGGTGACGAAGGCCGGGTCCTTCAGGTTCTTCTCAAGCACGTAGAGGCCGTCTTCCAGGGTCGCTACGCCTTCGTCTTCGTATTTGAAGACGACGAGTTGGCTCGGTTTGAAGCCGCCATCGATGACCTGCCAGTACTCATTGTAGGTCATGGTGGAAACGCAATCCGCCTGCTTCTGCAGGATCGGATCGACGTTGAAGCCCTGCTTGATCACCTTGACGCCGCCCTTTGAACCGTCAGGCTTGTAACCAAGCTTCGACATCCAGGACAGGAACGGATATTCGTTGCCGCCATACCAAATGCCGACCGTCTTGTCTTTGAGGTCGGTCGGCTTCTTGATGCCGGTATCGGCGCGGCAGGTGAGTTCAAGGCCGGATCGTTTGAAAGTCTGCGAGATATTGACCAGCGGCACGCCCTTTTCGCGCGAGGCGAGCGCCGATGGCATCCAGTCGACGACGACGTCGGCACCGCCGCCGGCCATCACCTGGGGTGGGGCGACATCCGGTCCACCCGGCTTGATCGTGACGTCTAGTCCGGCGTCCTTGTAGAAGCCCTTGTCCTTTGCGACGAAGTAGCCGGCGAACTGGGCCTGCGAAACCCATTTGAGTTGAATGGTGACGGGATCGGCGGCCTGTGCGCTCGAAAGAAGGCCCAGCGTCAGGCCTGCAGCCAAAGCAAAAGTGTATTTCATCAAAAACTCCAAATCCTAAGACCTTGCCGACCTAGGTCCGATACGACGGGTGCCAAAAAGTTGTCGCGCGTTCGGCCAGCGCGACAAGTCCGTAGAAAGCCATTCCGGCGAGAGCAGCGAGCGCGATTTCCGCCCAGACCATGTCGATGGCCATGCGTCCCGCCTCCGTGGAGATGCGAAACCCGATGCCCTGCGTCGGTGTGCCGAAAAACTCTGCAACGATCGCGCCAATCAGCGCCAAGGTCGCATTGATCTTCAGGGCGTTGAAAATGAAGGGCAGCGCCGCCGGCAGGTATAGCTTGCTGAGACTCTGCGAATGGTTTGCTGCATAAGATCGCATCAGATCGCGCTCGATGTGTCCGGATGCCGACAAGCCCGCCAGCGCATTCACCAGCATCGGGAAGAAAGTCACGAGCGCAACCACGGCCGCCTTCGACGGCCAGTCGAACCCGAACCACATCACCATGATCGGCGCGATGCCGACCAGCGGCAGCGCCGAGAAGAAATTACCAAGCGGCAGCAGGCCGCGGCCGAGAAATTCGAACCGATGCGCCAGGATTGCGACCAGCAGCCCGGCGCCACAGCCGATCGCGTAACCGACCAGGACGCCGCGAATGAAGGTCTGGACGAAATCTGCCTCCAGTATTGGCAAAGAGGCCGCAAATCTGGCGGCGGCTGCGCTGGGCGAGGGCAGCAGCACCGGCGGCACGCCGAAGCCGCGCACGGCAACTTCCCAGAGGTAGAAGACGGTAGCGCCAAACAGGAGCGGGACCAGCAGATTGACCATCCTCTGCCGGTCGGCGCGGATCGGCTGCATCGCGGCCAGGTTGATCACGCACATCGCGGCCGCAAGCCACGCGGCGATCGCGATCATCCAGAATCCGCTGCGCGCCGACCCGGCGATTTGGCCGGCGGCCAGGATCACCCCGCCGATGCCGACCGTCGAAGCCCGGTCGTCAGCCATCCAGGCCGCGAGCACGAACAGCACGCCCGCGCCGGCGGCCGCCTCCCATATCGGATGGAACAGCAGCGGCGATGCTTCCACCGCCAGCGGGAGCAGGAATGCGAGCAGGATCGCGGTCGCGGCCGCAAGCAGACCCAGTCGAAATTTGCGCGGGTCCATCAATGCGCTCCCATGCGGCGCGCGACGCTGCGCTCGACCAGGGCCACGAGTGCAATTAAACCTGAAGAGAGCACGGCGGAGGCGACCAGCGCCGCCCAAAGCTGCACTGTCTGTCCGTAATAGGAGCCCGCCAGCAACCGGGCTCCGATGCCGGCTTCCGCTCCGGTCGGCAGTTCCGCAACGATGGCACCGATCAATGAGATCGTGACCGCTACCTTGAGGCTCGCAAACAAATAGGGGACCGCGGCAGGCCAGCGCAATTTCCAAAGCACCTGTCGTGGCGTCGCCGACCAGGTCTGCATCAGTTCGAGTTGCAGCGGGTCGGGCGAGGTAAAGCCTTTCACCATGCCGATCGCGATCGGAAAAAAGCAGAGATAGGCGGAGATGATCGATTTTGGCAGCAGGCCATGCAGCCCGAGCGCGCCGAGCACGACAATGAAAATGGGCGCCAGTGCAAGGATCGGCACCATTTGCGAGCAGATGATCCACGGCAGCAGGCTTCGCTCGAGCACGCGGCTGTGAACGATCATCAAGGCCAGCAGGATACCGAACGCAGCACCTAGCGCGAAGCCGAGCAGCGTCGCCGATAGCGTCACCAGCGAATGATAGACTAGGCTGCGCGGGGCAAGCGGCGAATAGCCGAACACGGAATCGAGGAAGGCCGACGCGATCTGGTGCGGAGCCGGCAGCAGCGGACGTTCCGCTTGCATCGTTCCCGATATCACTTCGGTGATGCTGTAGGGCACCTCTTCGCGTTCAAACCCGTCGCGAACCAGCCGCCAGTTCATGGCGACGGCAGCGATATACCAGATCATGACGAGGGCAAGAACCGTCGTCGCAAGCGGCGCATAGCGCTCGACCAGCAGATGACGGGCGAGCGCGGCCGGCGCGCGCAAGGGCAGCGCAAGCGAGCTACTCGTCATAGGAGTGTCCTGCACGCAGGCCGATGCGCACTCGTTGCGCGATCTTCAGGAATTCCGGCGTCTCCCGGATTTCCAGCGATCGATCGCGCGGAAAATTGCAATCGATGATATCGATGATGCGGCCGGGACGTGGCGACATCACCACGATCTTGGTCGAGAGGAATACCGCTTCCGGTATGGAGTGGGTGACGAACAGCACGGTCTTCTCGGTCGAGTTCCAAAGCTGCAGCAACTGCTCGTTGAGATGGTCGCGCACGATCTCGTCGAGCGCGCCGAACGGCTCGTCCATCAACAATAGCGCCGGGTCAAACGAAAGCGCCCGCGCGATCGAGACCCGCTGCTGCATCCCGCCGGAAAGCTGCCAGGGAAATTTGCGCTCGAAGCCGGTCAGGTTGACGAGCGAAAGATAGCGTTCGACCCGCTGCTGCTGATCTCTTTCCGAGAAACCCATGATCTCGAGCGGCAATTTCAGGTTCTTCTCGATCGTTCGCCACGGAAACAGCGCCGGCGCCTGGAATACGTAGCCGTAGCTGCGCGCCAGCCTTGCGTTTTCAGCGCTCATGCCGTTGACCAGCAGCGTGCCGTTCGAGGGCTGCTGCAAATCGGCGATCACCCGCAACATCGTGGTCTTGCCGCAGCCGGATGGTCCGATGAAGGAAACGAACTCACCTTCGGCGATTTGTAGGCTGACGTTGGAGAGCGCATCCACCCGTCCGTCCGCGGTCTCGAAAGTCAGGGAAATATCTCGCGCATCGACGACCAGCCTTCCTGGAAAAGGCTCGGGCGCGATTATGGGCGCGGAATCAACCGTAGCAGGGGATGACGGGTCGTCGTCGGGACGAAGCCTCACCGTCGGGTCGCTAACGATTGACATGCTCGGCTTTGGCGATGCCATATGAAGATACTGGCAAATGCCGCAATCAGTGGCGCGCCTATTGTTTATGCACGCCGGCAGAATAACAAGCAGTGATTCGCTGTTTTCCCGTGCAGTTTCAGTGTCGTTTTCGGCCGGCGCCTTTGACTTGCATCGTCCGTGGAAGATAGTTTTCCATTTGCGAAACCGAGCTGTTCCACCCCGAGAGCACCATGAAGCCTGCACCATTCAACTATATTGCAGCTTCGTCCCTTGCTCATGCGCTTTCCCTCAAAGCCGAACACGGTGACGAGGCCCGGTTTCTCGCCGGCGGCCAGAGCCTGATTCCGGCGATGAACTTCCGCCTGGCGCGACCGGCTGTCCTCATCGACATCAACGGCGTCGGTCATCTGGCCGGCGTCGACCGAAGCAACCGGGCAGAGATTCGGATCGGCGCGCTGACGCGCTACCGCGACCTCGAACGGGACGGTGATTTTCTGAAAGCCTGTTCATTGTTTGCCGACGCGCTGCCTCACATCGCGCATCCGCAGATCCGAAATCGCGGAACGATCGGCGGTAATCTGTCGCACGCCGATCCCGCTTCCGAACTTCCGGCGATCGCGGTGGCCATGGAAGCGACGATGCGGATCAAATCGGCGACAGGCGAGCGGCAGATGGCGGCGTCGGAGTTTTTTGTCGGCGTTCTCTCCACTGATCTCCAGGCGCACGAGATGCTGGTGGAGATTGCCTTTCCGACGCCAAAGCCTCGTACCGGGGCGTGCTTTATGGAGGTGGCGCGCCGGCGCGGTGATTTCGCGTTGGTAGGCATCGCCGTCGTGATGACGCTGGACGACGCGCGGCGATGTTCAACCGTCAGGCTCGCCCTGTGCGGCGTCGGCGAGACGGCGGTCGATGTGAGCAAGGTGGCCTTCCCACTGATTGGGCAATCATGCACTACGGAGACGATCGAGGCCGTCGCTGCCGGCGTGCGGGATGCGATCGCGCCGTCGGGGAACGTCCATGCCTCCGCCGACTATCAGCGGCACATCGCGGGAGTCCTGGCGGTGCGCGCGATCAGCGCGGCGCATCAGCGAGTCCGCCATGCAGCCTGACCACCACGACATCGAGCTAAAGGTCAACGGCACGACCCATCGCCGCGGCGTCGAATCCCGGATGTTGCTGAGCGATTTCCTGCGCCACGAATTGCTGCTCGCCGGCACCCACGTCGGCTGCGAACACGGCGTTTGCGGTGCGTGCACGATTCTCGTGAATGGTGCGCCGGTCCGTTCCTGCCTGATGCTGGCGGCGCAAGCCAACGGACAGCAACTTTCGACCGTCGAGGGGCTCGCCAACGACACCGGTGAGCTGCATCCGGTCCAGCAAGCGATGCATGACCACCACGGCCTGCAATGCGGCTATTGCACGCCCGGCATCCTGATGACCATGACTGCCTTCCTGAAGGAAAATCCGGCGCCGTCGGAAGAGGAGGTGCGCGAGGCCCTGTCCGGCAATCTCTGTCGCTGCACCGGTTATCAAAACATCGTCGATGCCATGATGGCTGCGGCGCAGGCGATGCGGGCCGCCGCGTCATGACCACTCGCTTCTTCGGCGCACCGATCAAACGCAACGAAGACAAGAAGCTCCTGACCGGGCAGGCGCTGTTCATCGATGACGTCGAATTGCCGGGCATGCTGCATGTTGCATTTCTGCGCAGTCAGGTTGCCCATGCGCGGATTCAACATATCGATGTCTCCCGGGCGCTGAAACGTCCGGGTGTCGTGGCGGTCTTTACCGCTGATGATCTCGGCGCCTACTGGAAGCCTGGCCCGCTGCTGGTTCCTCCGCCGCCGATATCGGGAATAGTCTTCAATCAGCGGACGCAGGTGCCGCTGGCAAAGGACAAGGTCCGCCATGTCGGCGAGCCGCTCGCAATCGTGGTCGCGGAAAGCCGCTACATCGCCGAGGACGCACTCGATGATATTGAGGTAGATCTCGAAATCCTCCGGGCGGTCGTCGATCTCGAACATGGTCTCGGCACGTCCTCGGTGCATGTTCACGACGATCTGGGGTCGAACATCTCCGCGCATGTCCGCCAGATCAAGGGGGATTATCGCTGCGCTGTGGCAAAGGCTGATCTCGTACTCAAGCGCCGTTTTCACTATGAGCACGGCATATCCTCGCCGATCGAGACGCGCGGCGTGGTCGCCCAGTGGAACGCGCGCGGCAGCCAGATGACGGTCTGGGATACCACCCAGGCGCCGGTCTTCATCCGCAACGGGCTTGCCGCGATGCTGGGCTTGAGCGAACGGCAGGTGCGCGTCATCGCGCCTTTTGTCGGCGGTGGTTTCGGCCCGAAGATCATGATGTTCTACCCGGAAGAGGTTGCACTGCCGTGGATCTCGATGCGGCTCAACCGTCCGTTGAAATGGATCGAAGACCGGCTGGAGCACTTCTTCGCGACCACCCATGAGCGCGGCCAAATTCATGACGCTGAAATTGCCGTCGACAGCCAGGGACGCATCCTGGGCATCAAGGATGTCTTTTTGCACGACACTGGCGCGTACAATCCGTACGGCTTGACGGTGCCCATCAACAGCCAGTGTACGTTGCTTGGTCCTTACGTGGTGCCGGCGTACGACAGCACGTTCACGGCCGTGTTCACCAACCTTCCGATCGTCACGCCGTATCGCGGCGCCGGTCGTCAGCACGGCGTCTTTGTGATCGAACGGCTGCTCGATCTTGCGGCGGGCGAGCTGAACATCGATCCCGCGGAGATCAGGCGGCGCAATCTCATTCCGCCGGATGCGTTTCCCTACAGCAACGAGATCATCTATCAGGATTTTCAGCCGCTCGAATATGACAGCGGCAATTACGAGCCGGTTCTCGACAAGGCGCTTGAGACGGTCGGCTACAATCACTTCATCAAGCACGAACAGCCGAAGCTGCGCGCGCAAGGCCGTTGCGTGGGTATGGGCGTCGCCTGTTATGTCGAAGGCACAGGCATCGGACCCTACGAAGGCGCCAAGGTCCAGGTGCAGGCGAACGGCAAGGTGAGCGTCGCGACCGGGATCGGCACCCAAGGCCAGGGCCATTTCACGAGCTTTGCGCAAATTGCCGCCGACCAGCTCGGTGTCGATGTCACCGAGGTCGATGTCGTTACCGGCGACACCGATCAGTTCTATTGGGGCGCCGGAACGTTTGCGAGCCGCGGCGCGGTGGTGGCCGGCAACGCCGTCAATGAAGCCGCCCGTGTCGTGCGGCAGAAAGCCCTGAAGCTCGCCAGCGACGCCTTCGAATGTTCCGAGGATGATCTCGTTATCGCCGACGGCAAGGTATCGATCGTCGGGATTCCCCAGAAATTCATTCGGCTTGGCGAACTCGCGCAGCGCGCCAATCCGATGCGGGGCGCGGTCAAGCCGGGAACCGAGCCGGGCCTGGAGGCGACGCAATATTTCGGGCCGCCGAGCGGCGCCACCGCCAACGGCGTTCATGCCGTCATCCTCGAAATCGACCCGCTAACCTTTGAGCTGAAGATCCTCAAATATGTCGTGGTCCACGATTGCGGCACGGTCATCAACCCGATGATCCTCGCCGGCCAGATCCATGGCGGCGTCGCGCAGGGGATCGGCAACGCGTTTTACGAAAAGCTGTCCTTCGATGACCAGGGGCAGCTCCTGAACGCCTCGCTCGCGGATTATTTGTTGCCGACGGCGCTCGAGGTGCCGCGCATGGAGCTTGCGCATATCACGACGCCATCGCCTCTCAATCCGCTCGGCATTAAGGGAGCAGGAGAAGCTGGCGCGATCCCGGTCGGACCCCTATTCGCGCAGGCGATCGAAAATGCGCTGAACGTCGGGCGGAAGAAAGTCGAGCTGCTGGAAATCCCGCTGAGCCCGAGCCGGCTGTTTGAACTGACACGGATGGCGGATCAGCCATGAGAACGGCGCAGGTGTTCAGGCTTTCGATGGCGCATCCCGGAGACCTCTCCGAGCTGGAGCGCCTGATCGTGAGCGAAACTATCCGTGCGGCGGACGTTACGGCCATCATCGGCAAGACCGAGGGCAATGGCGGCGTCAACGATTTCACCCGAGGCTATTTTACGCAGACGCTGATGGCGCTGTTATCGAGGCATTTGAACAAGCCTGCGGAGCAACTGATCCGTGAAATCCCCTGTGTGCTCTCCGGCGGCACCGAAGGGGTCATGAGCCCACATTACAGTGTGTTCTGCGTCAGCGACGCCAAGGGAACACAGGCCCAGCGTTCGGCGCTCGCGATCGGTACCGCTTTCAGCGCGCCGGTTGCCGCCGAAGACGTCGGGCGGCGAGCGCATGTCGATAGCGTCGCGAAGGCCGTTCGCGAGGCGGTTGCAAATGCCGGGATCGAGCGGTCGGACGACGTTCACTTCGTTCAGGTGAAGTGCCCCTGCGTCACCGTCGCCCGCGCGGCTGCAGCCATTGCCGCAGGCAAGACGCCGCTCACCGCCGATCCCAACAGGTCGATGGCTTTTGCCCGCGCGGCGGGCGCATTCGGCGTTGCGCTCGGGCTCGAAGAGATCAAGCCGGATAGTTTCGCGGACGCATCCTTACTGAGCGACTTTTCCGTCCAATCGCCGCGCGCCAGCATTTCGTCCGGGGTCGAGATCGAGAGCAACGAGGTCGTCGTGCTCGGCAACAGCCCGCAGTGGACGGGTCGGCTGCGCATCTCGCATCGTCCGATGATCGATGCGCTCGATATCGGCGCCGTCGTGGACGTGCTTGCCGATGTCGGTATCGCGGCCGATCCGCAAGTCGCAGCTGCCGATGCTGGGCGGATTGCGACTGTCCTGGTCAAGTGCGAGCCGGATCGCCGCGGGCGTATCCGCGGCAACCGGCACACCATGCTCGATGACACCGATATCAACGCGCAACGCCACATCCGCGGCGCGGTCGGGGGCCTGGTCGCCGGCGTGATTGGCGACGGCCGGATCTTCGTGTCCGGCGGCGCGGAACATCAGGGCCCTGACGGCGGCGGCCTGATTGCTGTCATCGCCTCGCAACAGCGGGGCAGTGCGTGATGCGCATCGTCATTGTCGGGGCTGGTGTCGCAGGATGCGTGATGGCACGCAGGCTTGCGCTGCTCGATGGTGTGGAGGTGATCTGCCTGGAACGCGTCACGCAGGATGACCATTCCGAAGCCGGCACCGGCCTCAATGTCGGCCCGAACGCGGTCAAGGCGCTGAAGGCGATCGACCCCGAGCTAGCCGATCGCATTACCAAAGCGAGCTACCTCTGGCACAATTGGCGGATCTCGTTGACCGACGGGACCGTGCTGTTCGATCTGCCCCTGACGAATGTTGCCGAAGGACCCGGCTGGCGCATCCGATGGTCGGAGCTTTACCAGGTGCTGCGCGAGGCCGCCGGACCATCGGTCTCCTATGGCTGTGAGATCACCGATATCGGCCGTGACGCCGCTGACACCAGCAAGACATCGATCGCCTGGGCGCAAGCCGGGAGAGCGCACCGGCTGGACGATATCGATTTGATGATTGCGGCCGACGGACGGTACTCGCGGGTACGCCGCGTGGTTTCCGGCGAACCGGAGGTGCGCCAGACCGGTGTTGCGATTTTCCGGCTCTTGGTGCCCGATACCTCGGACGGACTGATCGACGATTACGAGCAATGGTTCAATGGACCCAATCGCCTGTTGTCGTTTCGCGTGCCGCCCGGCCACATCTATATCGCCGGTACCTTTCCGATTCTCCCCGATGCGCCGATCGCGGATAGCTCGAAAGCGCCCGACGCGTTGCGTGCGGCCTACACCCCACGCCAGGGTCCGCCCAGCGCGCAGGCGCGCTGGCTGATCGATACCGTCTGTGACAATGCCGCCGAGACTCATTGGGCGCGAATGCAGGAACACGAACTGCTGTATCGTGCGGCCGACTGCAATGTGCTTTATCTCGGCGATGCCGCGCACGGCATGGTGCCGACGCTGGGGCAGGGCGCGACCCAGGCGCTTGAAGACGCTTCGAACGCGGCGGCGCTGATCACGGAACGCTATAGAGACGGGAAACGAGGCGTCGCCGACTGGCTGGTCGAGATTGAAGCGTTGCGGCGCGACCGCATGCGTTTCGTCATGGAGTTCTCGCTCGACGCCACTGACACGATGCTGGAGGGCGCCGATCCGGTTATAGGAACAAGGCACAAGAACGACGCGCTCTTTCGGGAGCGGCTCAAGGCGCTCTATCGAGACGTCGGATTATCGTTGGACGGAAATATCGAGTTGAGGAAACACGCAGGATGAGCACAACTGACACGAAACTGCCGATCGCCACGGTTCACGGCCTCTACCATATCGCGATCAAGACCGAGAATCTGGCAGCGACGCGGAAATTCTACACCGAGATCATCGGGTTACGCGAATTCCCGCGGCCGGATTTCGGGTATCCGGGAGCATGGCTTGGCTGCACGCAGCCGGGCGGTCTTGCCATCCTTCACATCTATGCCGGCGGACCGGCGCTCGGCCCGGAAGGCAAGGCGCCAGCCGGGACAGCTGCGATCGATCATGTCTCGCTGTCGTGTTCAGGCTATCGCTCCTACGTTTCCCGCTTCAAGGCGGCCGGGCTCGACTGGCGCGAATTCATCGTGCCCGGTACCTCGCTCTGGCAATTGTTCGTCTACGACCCAAGCGGCGTTCAGCTGGAACTGACGTTTGAGTGTGGCGGCGAAGGCGAGGAGAAGCCCGACCTGTCGGCCGGCCGCAAGTACGTCGCCGGCTCGAGCTTCTTCGACAAGGCGACCTACCCCAAGCTGGCCTGACGCGATGCGCGATGAGGGCCGCCTGCTGTGGTCGCTGTCGGCTAGCGAACTATCGGTGGCCTACGCGAACGGATTATCGCCGCGCGAGGTGGTCGAAAGCACGCTGGCGCGTATCCGCGACGTCAATCCGCAAGTCAATGCGATCGTGACGCTGGATGAAACCGGCGCGAGGCGTTCGGCCGATGACAGCGCGCGGCGATGGGATAGCGGTCGTCCGGCAAGTCCGCTCGACGGCGTGCCCGTGACAGTCAAGGACAATATTCTCGTTGCGGGCATGCGGGCGACATGGGGTAGCCGGCTTTATCGTGACTATGTTGCGGAGGAGGATGAGACGCCGGTGCGGCGGCTGCGCGAAGCCGGCGCCGTGATCCTCGGCAAGACCAACGTGCCCGAGTTCACGCTGCACGGCTTTACCGACAACGCGGTGTTCGGCACGACCGGAAATCCGTGGGACCCCACCCTCACGCCCGGCGGATCGAGCGGTGGCGCGGTCGCGAGCGTCGCCTCCGGCATGGGCGCGATCGCGCTTGGAACGGATGGCGGTGGCTCAATCCGCCGGCCGGCCGCGCATGCCGGACTCGTCGGGTTCAAGCCGTCGCGCGATCGCGTGCCGCGCAGCGATGGCTTTCCGGCCATCCTCCACAATTTCCAAGTGATCGGACCGCTGGCGCGTTGCGTTTCCGACATCATTCTGAGCATGGACGTTATTTCGGGACCGGCCTGGACACAGTCGAAGAGCGAATCCGGCGTCAAACAGTTTCGCATCGGCTTTGCACCAAGTTTCAACGATGCGCCGGTTGATCCGTTCATTCGAGGCACCGTCGACAAGACGATCGAACGAGCAAGGTTGCTCGGTCTCGATATCGAGACGCTCTCGCCATTTCATCTGGCCGATCCACTGGTAGCGATTTGGCCGATCATCAGCCAGACCGGCGTCGCCTGGCTGCTGGAGCGGCATCAGGATTGGGAACAAAAGGTATCTCCGGCGATCGCCGCGATGGCAAGGGCCGGGCAGAAGCTTACCGCGCGAGATTATCTGAACGGGCTCGATACCATTGCGACGACGGGTCAGGCCTTCGAGCGTCTGTTCGAGCGCTACGATTTTCTCGTAACGCCGACGACCGCGGCGATGCCCTGGCCTGCGAAGCAGTCACATCCCGAGATCATCGACGGCCAATCCGTCGGTCCGCGCGGCCACGCCGTCTTTACGCCGTTTGCGAATGCGCTCGGCCTGCCTGCCATCTCGCTGCCTTGTCCGGTGGACGGCGATGCCTTGCCGGTCGGGATCCAGATCATCGCCGCAAAAGATCGGGATAGGGCGCTATTGGAATTCGCGCGTAAATATGAGGATCGGCTGTTCGTCCACCGCTGGCCGCCTGCCTTCAGATGAGCATCAGTGCGCTCCGCCGGCGGCGCCTCCGCTCGCCTTCCGCAGCGAGATGATGGCGATCGCCGCAAGCACGAGCACGATGCCGATCACGGCGAACGTATCGCTGAAGCCCAGTACCAGTGCTTGGCGCTTAACCGCATTGCCGAGCGCGATGATGGCCTGCTGGTGCGCAGCCGCAGGATCAGACACGCCATGGGCCGTGAAATAGTCTGTCATCTGCGCGATCCGGGTGCGCACTTCCTCGCGGCCGAGGTCGACGGACTGGCCAATGATGTTGGAATGGAACTGCTCGCGCTTGGTGACGATGGTCGCCAGAACCGCAGTGCCGATGGCGCCGCCGAGGTTGCGCATCATGTTGGAGATGCCGGAAGCCGCGGCTGCATCCTGCGGCGCGACGCTGCCGAGCGAGAGGGCGCTTAAAGGAGCGAGCGTCAAGGCCTGGCCGACGGCGCGGACGATGTTGGGGATAAAGAGCTGGTCGCCGGCATAGTCGAGCGACATCGCAATGTTCATGAAGGAGCTATAGGCAAACAGCAGCAGGCCGGTAGCGGCGATGTAGCGGGCATCGAACCGCTGCATCAGCTTCGGCACCAGCGGAATCAAGAGCAGCTGGGGCAGCCCGGTCCACGCCAGTACGGCGCCGATTTGCTCGGCATTGTAGCGCTGCACCTGACCGAGATAGGCCGGCAGCAGATAGACCGATCCG
>Ga0209153_1000401_pt1 | contig 20913 bp, 18 predicted proteins | sample GraSoiAngelo_120_FD_185877 | JGI IMG/M metagenome (GOLD analysis project Ga0209153, IMG submission 185877) | Grasslands soil microbial communities from the Angelo Coastal Reserve, California, USA - 14_0919_09_20cm (SPAdes) (version 2) | ecosystem: Environmental > Terrestrial > Soil > Grasslands ...
ATCTCGCGGAGATTCGTCTCGCCGTCGAACCTCGCGCGGCGGCGCTCGCTGCCATGCGACGCACCGAAGCCGATATCGCGGAGCTTCAGGGCAGCATGGACCGGATGCGGCGCGAGGCGCCTGACTCGGTCGGCTTCGCCGACGCCGACCTCGCCCTGCACATCGCCGTCGTCAACGCCTCCGGCAACCTGTTCATGCGCTCGATCGGAAACGTGATCGAGGCGGCGTTACGTGCATCGTTCCTCCTCAGTGCACCGGTCGAGCGGCAGGATCGTGAGACGGTATTGCTGTGGCACCAGCGCATCGTCGACGCGATCGCGGCCGGGGATGCCGAAGCTGCTGCGGCCGCCATCGTCGAGGTTATTCACAATGGTATGCGTCGGCACGAAGCACCCTCGGCCACGCCAGCAGCAACCGGCGCCAGCGTGAACGTCGAATCGGTAGACTGGCTATGACGGCGCTGCGCGTTGCCATTGTCGGCTTCGGCAAGATCGCGCGCGATCAGCATGTGCCCGCGATCGGCGCGACTGATGGCGTGAAGCTTGCCGCGATCGCAAGCCGCAACGCATCGCTCCCGGATTTGCCGCATTTCAGGACCCTTGAGGAATTGCTGCGCGATGGTCCACCGATCGATGCGGTGGCGCTGTGCACCCCGCCGCAGGTCCGGCGCGCCCAGGCAGCGGCAGCGATCGCGGCCGGAAAGCACGTGATGCTGGAAAAGCCGCCAGGTGCGAGCGTAAGCGAACTCGATCCCTTGATCGCCTTGGCTGTGCGATCTGGCCGAACGCTTTTCGCGACCTGGCATTCGCGCTTCGCGCCAGCGGTCGAGCCGGCCCGGCGCTGGCTCACGCCGCGTCGCATCGCTTCAGTGAGCATCAGCTGGAAGGAGGATGTCCGCGTCTGGCATCCGGGACAGAGCTGGATCTGGGAACCGGGTGGGCTTGGTGTTTTCGACCCCGGCATCAATGCGCTCTCGATTCTCACCCGCATCCTGCCGCAGCCGCTGTTCGTGACGGCGGCCGAGCTTTATTTTCCCGCTAATCGCGAAGCACCGATCGCAGCGCGCCTCTCGCTGGGCGATGCGGAAGGTCTGCCGATCGACGCTGCGTTCGACTTTCGGCAGACCGGTCCGCAGAGCTGGGACATTCTCGTCGAGACGGATGCCGGGCCGCTGAAGCTCTCCGGTGGTGGTACCCGCCTGGTCGCGGGTGGCGAGGTCCTGGTCGACGCGACCGAAATGGAATATCGCGGGCTTTACGGCCGCTTTGTTGAACTAACGGCTACAGGAACCAGCGATGTCGACCTGACGCCACTTCGCCTCGTCGCCGACGCTTTCATGCTTGGCCGGCAGCGGATCGTCGAAGCCTTCGAAGATTGATCATGGTTGATGCAGCGACAAATGTTGCAAGGGATGTGTTCGGCGTGTTGCCGGATGGTCGCGTGGTTGAGCGCGTGACGCTGTGTGCGGCAAATGGCTTCGAGGCACGCATCATAACCTATGGCGCTGCGCTCCAGGCGCTCATCGTGCCTGATGCGGAGGGCGGCTGCGACGATGTCGTGCTCGGGTATGACGATCTTGAAGACTATCTCGACAATCGGAAGTTCTTCGGCGCGACCATCGGTCGCTATGCCAATCGCATTGCCAATGCGCGTTTCGTGCTCAAAGGCGAGGTGGTGCAACTCGCCGCAAATGACGGTCCGCATGCGCTTCATGGCGGGATCGATGGCTTCGACCGGCAACTCTGGCAGATCCTGGAAATCGAGGGGGGCGCGCAGCCTCGCGTGACGCTTGCCCATGTCAGTGCCGATGGCGAGGAGGGCTATCCCGGCCGGCTCGACGTCCGCGTCACCTATCGTCTGACCGGTCCGGCCGAACTATCGCTTAACTTTGCGGGTTGGGCTGACCGTCCCACGGTCGTCAACCTGACCAATCACAGCTTCTTCAATCTCGAAGGGGCCGCGTCGGGGGCGGACATCCTCGACCATCGGCTGACGATCGCCGCCGACTGTTTTCTCGCGATTAATCCTGACGCGATTCCGCTGCTGGAACCGCCGCGGGCGGTTGCCGGCACGCCGTTCGATTTCCGCACCCCTTCAACAATCGGTGCCCGGATCCGCCGCGACGATGTGCAACTGCGGCACGGCAAAGGCTACGACCATAATTTCTGCTTGGATCGCGCGGGTGGGCAGCCAGCGGCTCGGCTCGAAGCGCCGCGGTCCGGACGAACCCTCGAACTCTTCACCGACCAGCCCGGCCTGCAGGTCTATTCAGGAAACTATCTCGATGGTTCGATTGCCGGAAAGGGAGGACGGCTGTACCGCCAGTCGGATGGGATCTGCCTCGAACCGCAGATGTGGCCCGATGCGCCCAATCGACCGGATTTTCCGGGCGCGCGTCTCGCCCCCGGCAGCGTCTATCAGCATCGGACCGTCTATCGGTTCCTTGGCGCGGGCTTGGTGCGATGATGGAGCGGGTCCTTACTTCCATTTTGTGCGACGAGCGCTGCCATCTGGGCGAAGGGCCGACCTATGATGCGACGACCGACACCGCCTGGTGGTTCGACATCCTCGAGAAACGGCTGTTTGAGGCTCGCCTTGGGAACGGACAGGTCCGCATCCACCGGCTCGGCAGGATGGCGAGCGCGCTGGCGCGCATTGATGCGGAGCGGCAGTTGATCGTCGCGGAGGACGGCCTTTATCTCCGGTTCGTCATCGACGGTTCGATGGTGCTTTATCGCCCGCTCGAGGCGGACAATGCCGTCACGCGATCAAATGATGCGCGGGTGCATCCTTCCGGAACGTTCTGGATCGGCACCATGGGACGCAAGGCCGAGCCGGGAGTCGGCGCGATCTACGCACTCTATCGCGGCGAAATCTCGCAGCTCTTCTCCGTGGTTACCATTCCGAACGCGATCTGTTTCTCGCCAGACGGAGCGCTTGGCTATTTCGCCGACACTGCGAACCATGTGTTGTACCGCGTGGTCCTCGATCCCTCGACGGGGTTACCGCGAGGCTCGCCAGAGGTGTTGCTGCATCATCGTGGCGTCGGCGGTCTCGACGGTGCGGTGGTCGACGCCGACGGCCTGATCTGGAATGCGCGCTGGGGCGGCGGCTGCATCGACGTTTACAGTCCTCAAGGCGAACATCTGCGCTGTTTGCACGTGCCCGCACGTCAGGCGAGTTGCCCGGCCTTTGTTGGGCCGGATTTATCGCGCTTGCTCGTCACGTCGGCTTGGCAAGACATGGACGAGGCCGCGTGCGCAGCCGATCCCGAGCACGGGCGCACCTTCCTGCTGGAAGTGGCTGCACGCGGGCGGGCGGAGCCGAACGTCAAACTCACCAGCGCATAGGAGGTGACCGAAGAGAAGTTTGTACTGCGATCTGAGATGAAGAACGGCGATCCTCGATCAGTCGTCCACATAGTCAATTCTGACCCCGAAGGGAGTGAAGTATGCTCAAGCTGAAGACCACACTATTCGCGCTCGCGCTTGCGAGCCTGGCCGCCGTGCCGTGCGGCAGCGGCGCGTTTGCACAAAGCAAGCCGACTGTCGGCATCGCAATGCCTACAAAATCATCTGCACGGTGGATCGATGACGGCAACAACATCGTCAAGGTGCTGAAGGAGCGCGGCTACGGCACCGACCTACAATATGCCGAGGACGATATTCCCAACCAGCTCTCTCAGGTCGAGAACATGGTGACCAAGGGCGCGAAGGTGCTGGTAATCGCGGCAATCGACGGCACCACGCTTTCGGACGTGCTCAAGCAGGCGAAAGCCAAAGGCATCACCGTGATCGCCTATGATCGTCTGATCCGCGACACGCCTAACGTTGACTACTACGCGACCTTCGACAACTTCCAGGTCGGCGTGTTGCAGGCGCAGTCGCTCGAGCAGGGGCTTGGATTGAAGGAAGGCAAAGGGCCTTTCAATATCGAGCTGTTCGGTGGCTCACCCGACGACAACAACGCCTATTTCTTCTACAACGGGGCGATGTCGGTGCTGAAGCCCTACATCGACAGCGGCAAGCTGGTGGTCGCCAGTGGGCAGATGGGTATGGACAAGGTTGCGACCTTGCGCTGGGATGGCGCGACCGCGCAGGCCCGCATGGATAACCTGCTCAGCGCGTATTACGGCAAGAAGCGCGTTGATGCGGTGCTGTCGCCCTATGATGGCCTCTCGATCGGAATCATATCCTCGCTGAGGGGTGTCGGCTATGGCGGTGCTGATCAACCGATGCCGGTTGTCAGCGGGCAGGATGCGGAAGTGCCGTCGATCAAGGCGATGCTGCGTGGCGAGCAATATTCGACCATCTTCAAGGACACCCGCGACCTCGCTCGGGTGACCGTGGACATGGTCGATGCGGCGCTCAATGGCAAGGAAGTTCCCGTCAACGACACCAAGACCTACAACAACGGCGTCAAGGTAGTTCCGTCCTATCTGCTCAAGCCGGTGGTGGTCTACAAGAGTAATTGGGAGAAGGCCCTGATTGACAGCGGCTATTACAAGCGCTCGCAGTTCGAGTGAGCAATCCGTCTGGCAGGCGCCGATGAACCGTGCCTGCCAGACCCGACTTCGGAGCGACGGTTTGGCGGTGCGGGACGTAATTCTATGACAGCAATGCTTGAAATGCGCGGCGTCAGCAAAAGCTTTGCAGGCGTGCAGGCGCTGCGCGACGTCAATTTCGTAGTCGAGGCGGGCGAGATCCACGCTCTGGTGGGCGAGAATGGCGCCGGCAAGTCGACGCTGATGAAAGTCCTCAGCGGAGTACATCCCGATGGAAGCTATGAGGGGACGGTCATCTTCGACGGAGAGGAGCGGCACTTTCGCGACGTCAATGATTCCGAGGCGCTCGGGATCATCATCATCCACCAGGAGCTGGCGCTGATCCCGCTAATGTCGATTGCGGAGAACATCTTCCTGTCGCATCCGCCGGCGCGCTTCAGCGTCATCGATCGTGACGCGGTGTACCGGCGCACCCGGGAGCTGCTTGCCCAAGTCGGCCTGCGGGAGTCGCCGGACACCCTGGTCACCGATCTCGGCGTCGGCAAGCAGCAGCTTGTCGAGATCGCGAAGGCGCTCTCCAAGCGAGTGCGCCTGTTGATCCTCGACGAACCCACCGCGAGCCTCAACGAGGCCGACAGCGCGGCGCTGCTCGATCGTCTCATTGCGTTCCGCCAGCAGGGCATCGCCTCGATCCTGATTTCCCACAAGTTGGGTGAGGTCGCCCGCGTCGCGGACCGCATCACGGTGTTGCGCGACGGGCGCACCGTCGACAACATCGATTGCGCAATCGAGCCGGTGCAAGAGGATCGGATCATCCGCAGCATGGTCGATCGCGACCTCGCGCATCGCTTTCCCGAGCGTCATGCCAGGACCGGGAATACCGTCCTGGTGGTAGAGGACTGGTCCGTGCACCATCCCCTCCATCCTGAGCGCCAGGTGATCAAGAACGTCGATTTTCACGTGCGCAGCGGCGAGGTCGTGGGAATTGCGGGCTTGATGGGCGCCGGCCGCACCGAGTTCGCCATGAGTCTCTTCGGCCGGGCGTGGGGTTACAATATCAGCGGCCGGGTCCGGGTGGACGGCCGAGAGGTCGATCTGTCCAGCGTTGGGGCGGCCATCGACGCGGGCCTCGCCTACGTTACCGAAGATCGCCAGCAGTTCGGGCTAATCCTTGCGGACGATGTGCGCAAGAACGTCACATTGGCAAGCCTCGACCAAGTGGCCCCGCGATGGGTGATCGACGACATCCGTGAACTCAGAGCGGCCAGCGAATATCGAAACCGGATGCGCATTCGCTGCTCAGACGTCTATCAGCAGGCGGGCCAACTGTCCGGTGGAAACCAGCAGAAGGTCGTGCTGTCGAAATGGCTGATGACCGATCCCAAGGTCCTTATCCTCGACGAGCCAACCCGTGGTATCGACGTCGGCGCGAAGTACGAAATCTACTGTATAATCAACGAACTAGCGGAAGCGGGCAAAGGCATCGTGGTGATATCGTCGGAAATGCCGGAACTGCTCGGCATCTGCGACCGCATCTGCGTGATGAATGGCGGCGCCTTTGTCGGCGAATTTGCCGGCGCGGATGCGACGCAGGAAAAGATCATGCGCGCCATCATGCGTAACATTAAGATCCACAGGAAAGACATGCACGAAAGCGACATGCGGACGGGAGGACTGCGGGCATGACGGACAAGACGGTTTCGCTCCCCGAGCAACGCCAGCATGGCGGGTTCATCAAGAACAACCTGCGCAACTATGGCATGCTGTTATCGCTGTTCGCGATCATGCTGTTCTTTCAGATTGTGACTGACGGCACCCTGCTGCAGCCGCTCAATCTCACCAATCTCGTGCTGCAGAACAGCTATATCGTGATCATGGCGCTCGGCATGCTGCTGGTGATCGTCACCGGCCATATCGATCTATCGGTGGGCTCGGTCGCAGGCTTCATCGGCGCGGTCGCCGCAGTGCTGATGGTCCGCTATCATGTCGCCTATCCCGTAGCCTTTATCGCCTGTCTCATGGTGGGCGCGGCCATCGGCGCGGCCCAGGGCTACTGGGTTGCGTATTTCGGCATTCCCTCCTTTATTGTCACGCTCGCGGGCATGCTGGTTTTCAAGGGCCTTGCGCTCGCGCTGCTGCAGGGCCAGTCCGTGGGACCGTTTCCTCCGACTTTCCAGAAATTGTCGTCGGGCTTCATCCCGGAGCTGCTTCTTCCCGGCGCAGGCACACTCTATCCTACGTCGCTCATGATTGGCGCCGTGCTAGCGCTGGCGTTGGTCTATGCCAGCGCCAAGAGCCGCGCGCGCGAACAGTCACACGGTATCGAGGTCGAGCCCTACGTTTTCTTCATCGCAAAGAGCGCGGTGCTGTCGGGCATGGTGCTCTATTTCACTTACCTGATTGCCTCGCATCGCGGGCTGCCGAACGTCCTGGTGATCATGATGGCGCTGATTGCACTCTACGGCTTCGTGACACGGCGAACCATAATCGGTCGACAGATCTACGCCGTCGGCGGCAATGCGAAGGCAGCCAAGCTGTCCGGCATCAAGACCGAGCGACTGACGTTCCTGACCTTTGTCAACATGGGGGTTCTGGCCGCGTTGGCCGGGCTTGTCTTCGCTGCCCGCCTCAACACGGCAACCCCCAAGGCCGGCACCGGCTTCGAGTTGGACGTCATCGCCGCCTGCTTCATCGGCGGCGCTTCCGCCTATGGCGGTGTCGGCCGTGTCGGCGGGGCGGTGGTCGGCGCGATGATCATGGGCGTGATGAACAACGGAATGTCAATACTCGGCATCGGCATCGACTACCAGCAGGTGATCAAAGGCCTGGTGTTGCTCGGAGCCGTCTGCATCGACGTCTATAACCAGCGCAGGTAGGACGCATCATGAACCCAACCGCAACGAGACCTTATCGCGGTGTCTTTCCCGTCGCGCCGACCATCTTCGATGATCGCGGGGAGCTCGATCTCGACGGTCAGCGGCGCTGTATCGACTTCATGATCGACGCCGGTTCTAACGGCATCTGCATTCTGGCCAACTTCTCCGAGCAGTTCGTGCTGACCGATGCCGAGCGCGAACAGGTGATGGACGCAGTGCTAAAGCACGTTGGCGGCCGGGTGCCCGTGATTGTGACGACAACCCATTTTAGCTCATCGATCTGTGCTGCGCGCAGCCGTCAGGCTCAGGAGGCTGGTGCCGCCATGGTGATGATCATGCCGCCTTATCACGGAGCGACTTTCCGCGTTGCCGAAAAAGGCATTTTCGATTTCTATCGCGTCGTCTCCGATGCCATTGATATTCCGATCATGATTCAGGATGCCCCGGTCGCGGGAACGCCGCTCTCGGTCGATCTGCTGGCGCGGATGGCGAGGGAGATTCCGCACATCAGTTATTTCAAGATCGAGGTACCGATGGCCGCGGCCAAACTCCGCGATCTCATCGCCGCGGGCGGCGACAGCATCGAAGGGCCCTGGGACGGCGAAGAAGCCATCACCCTGATGGCGGATCTCGATGCGGGGGCTACTGGTGCCATGACAGGAGGCGGTTATCCTGACGGCATCCGGCAGATCGTGGACCCATTTCTCGCCGGGCAGAGGGAAAAGGCGGCGGCGGCTTATGCGCGCTGGCTGCCACTGATCAACTACGAGAACCGGCAGTGCGGATTGCAGGCCTGCAAGATCCTGATGAAGGAAGGTGGTGTGATTCGTTCCGAAGCCGTTCGCCATCCCTTGCAAAAGGTTCATCCGGCGACGCGCGCTGGGCTAATCGACCTTGCCCGTTCGCTCGACCCCGTCGTGCTGCGCTGGGGCCGTTAGCACGTCTTGGATCGCTCTATCAACAATCCATCGTTGGTGGGGAATGATGTGTGCACCTGGAGATCAAAGAAAATCTGGAGACGACCAACGGTGGCAGCCTCGCATTCATCTGGGCTGTCGCGGTTCGAATTTCTTCCCCGCTACCAAAGCTCACGATTAGTCTAGCGCTTTCCCACGACGTTCCGTGGTTGCCTTCTTCGGGCCGTTGACCGGCATCAGAATCGCTCGGCCATTTCGGCCAATCGCCGATGAGCGCTTTCGCGCGCGATGCGGATCGGGTCAATCGGCCCGGTGGTTGGACCAACCGGAACGAAGCGCACATCGCTGACGCCGATGAAACGCAACGCTTCGCGCAAATAGGGCGTCGCCATGTCGATGCGGCCGCGGTTCATGCCGGTGATGAAATCGCTGCCGCTTGCCAGGATCACGATCGTCGGCCTGTCCTTGAGCAGGGGCAGGTATCCTTGCGACGGATCAAACCGGAACGTCAGTCCGGGCTGCGTGATCACATCGATCCATTGTTTCAGCTTGTAGGGAATGCTGAAATTCCACATTGGTGTTGAGATCAGTACGCGCTCGGCGAGCGCAAAGCGAACCGCGATGCGCTCGGCAATCGCAAAGGCATCGCGTTGAGAATCGGTGAAGCCCCGCCCGCCGATGCGGGCGTATTTGGCCTCCAGGATATAGCCTTCGAATTCCGGGAGGTGATCCTTCCAGAGGTTCATCACGTCGACGTCCCAGTCCGGCCGCGCCTGGAGGAAATGATCAAGAAAGACGCGCGCGCCTGCACTCGATTCAGAGTCAGCGCGCGGCGAGCAGGCAAGATGAAGAAGTTTTGGCACCGTGGCCTGCCTTTCAACCGAGCGCCTTGATCACTGTGTCGGCGTTGGTCACGACGGAGACGTTCTGCAGCGCAAAGTTGATCGACGCGTTGTGCCAATCCGCGTTCATTGTTGAACAGCAGTCTTCCGGCACGACTATGAAGAATCCTTTGTCTGCTCCGGTACGCGCCGTGTGCTCGACCGACATGTTGGTCCAGGCGCCGGTGTTGATGATCATGTCACGGCCAGTCGCCTTGAGAATCGTTTCCAGCCGGGTGCCTTCCCACGCGCTCATGCGCATCTTTTCGACAATGAAGTCTCCGGCCATCGGCTCAAGTCCTGAAACCGGGGCCGCGCCCCAGCTGCCGCGCACCATGGCTTTGCTATCGACCAGGCCCTCAAACAGCGGGGCGTTGAGTGTGACGCCCGGCGCCCCCACTTCGACAACGAACCAGACATGGATAATGACAACACCGCGAGCGCGCGCGACCTCCGCCAGGCGACGGACGTTCTCGACGACCCGCTGCTGACGTGCATGGGCGGGAGCGCCGGAATCCGCGAACGCCCCGCCATCCATGATCACGTCGTTCTGCAGGTCCTGAATGATCATCGCGCAACGCAGCGGATCCAGGCGCAAATCACCCTCTGTGAGCTTGGAAGTTGGCGAGGAGGAATTGGTAGCGGCGCTACCGCGTCTGCCGCTCATATAGGGTTCATGGCGCGGCCCGACCTTGGTTGGGATCGCATAAACCGAATGCGTCGCGGTCAAATAGAGGGTCCGAAAATCCGAACCTCCCCAAGCGAGATTGGCGACGAGCTCGGGAAGGCGCACTTTGCCGAGCAGGTCGCCGCTTGCCGAGTAGACCCAGACACCACCGGGCGCGGTGACCCAGATATTGCCGCGCTGATCACATTTCATGCCGTCGGGCACGCCGGGCTCGAGCTCGGAACGGATGCCGCTTGCGAAAACGCGCGTATTGGAGAGCGAGCCGTCGGCTTCAACGTCGAACACTCGGATCAGAGCCTGCGTGGTGTCATTTACGTAAAGCCGTTGCTCATCGGGCGAGAAGCACAATCCATTCGGCTGGTCGAACAGATAGCGGTCGACCAGCAGTTTCGGTTCGCCGCCGCCGGGCGCGACGCGATAGACGCCTTGAAAACCGAGCTGGCGCGGCCGTTCGACGCCATAGACGGGCATGCGGCCGTACCAAGGGTCGGAAAAATAGATCGCGCCTGAGGAATGCACGCAGACATCGTTGGGACTGTTGAGTTCCTGGCCTTGGAAATGGGAGGCAAGCACCTCGCGTCGTCCGTCGGGCCGTTCGCGAACCAATGATGACGTCGCGTGCTCGCAGACGATCAAGTTCAGCTCCGCGTCATAGGTCATGCCGTTGCATTTATTTGAGGGACGCTTGACTTCGACGACACCGCGCCGCGGGTCCCACCGCCGGCGCACGTCACCCGGCATATCCGAGAACAGGAGGTAGTGATCGATCGGATGCCAGATCGGTCCCTCCGTAAAATCGAAGCCGGTGCCCACCTGACCGACGGGCGCGTAGGGATCGATCAGGTTTTCGAATTCGCCGCGCAGCGTAACGTGCGTCATCGGTCCATCCTCCCGTGTCTAGGCTGGGAACCAATCGCGCCGCGGCAAGGTTTGAACTACAGGTCCGGGCACCTGGTCGTGCAGCCGTCCGACTACGACGCCACCTTCGACCTTGGCAGGCCTGTCGTGAACCGGCAGCAGATAGCGCGCGTTGCTCAAGAGCTTCTTGATCGCGGCCTTTTCCGCCCTCTTTGTCGTGCCGTGATTGCCGGTCGTGCGCGGCTCCCAGTCATGGATTTCGTTGAAAGGCGTCACGATCTGATCGTTGACATCGTAGATCACGTCGCCGCAGATCGTCGCGATGCCGTCTGAGGTATGGACATGGATGTTCATCGAGCCCTCGGTGTGCGCGTTGGCGGCCTCGCAATAGACGCCGGGCATCAGTTCGATCGGCCCGGTCAACTCGAGATCGAGGAAACGCAGCGCGCTCTTGGTGTGCAGGCGGTCGATCAGATGCTTGATGTCCGGAGCCGGATATTGCGGATGCATCAGCCCGGAGACGGAATATTCGAGCTCGCGCCGATTGAGAACGATCGTCGTGTTCATCGGGAAGAGGTCATCCTTGCCTGCGTGATCGATATGCAGATGCGTGTGGCATACGAAGCGGACGTCGCCCATTCGCACGCCGTGGCGCGCGAGCTGGTTCTCGATCATGTTCTCATGAAACTGCAGTCCGCGCATGCCGAGCGTTTCCATGATCTGATTGGAGCGATAGCCGGTATCGACCACGACTGGATAAGGGCCGCCCAGGATCAGGAAGCCGAGCGTCAGGACGCGGCGCGTCCGGCCGCAGTCGCGCCCCAACACAAGGAAGCTCGACTCCAGTTCGATGTCGCCATAGTCCAGGATCTTGATTTCCAACGGCATCTGTCCCTCCCAAATCTCTCACTCTCAATCGGGCATCGCTATGACTTAGAGGCGGTAGACGCGCAGGGCGGTGGTCTTGAAGATCGCATCCCGCTGCTCGCTGCGAAGAGATGCCGCCGCTGCGATGTAGGCCTCGACCAGTTTGCGGTAATCGGTCCACAATTTCTCGATCGGAAAATTCGAGCCGAACAGGCAACGCTCGGCACTAAACGTCGCAACCGTCTGCGCGAGGACATCGGCGATATGGGCAGGATCGTTGCGGTGGATGAATGTCCCAAGTCCCGAAAGCTTGGAGACCACGTTGGGACAGGCTGCAAGGCCAGCCATGCCGGCGCGCCAGGTAGAGCGGCCTTGCGCCGAAAGATCTTCCAGCATGCCTGCATGCTGCAGGACGAAGGTGACGTTCGGACAAGCCTCCGCGAGACCGGTGGCGTCAGCCATCTGCGGCGCAAACACCTGCAGGTCAAAGCTCAAGCTGTAGTCGGCGAGGCGGGCAACATTGCGATGGATCAGGGGATCGGCGCAGAGATCGGGGCGCGCCGCAAAGCGGTAGAGGGGATTTTCGTGCCAGTGTAGCTGCATGCGCACGCCCCGCACCAGCGGATAGCGCGCAAGGCGGTCGAGCTGCGGGCGGACGTCGTCGACGCCGAAGTCGGCGAAGGCGACGATCGCGTGGGGCCATCCGCTCTCCTTTGCGGTCGCCTCGACCCAGGCAACCTCGTCCTCGAAGCGGTCCTTGGCCCAATTGGTCTGAACATAGACCGAGCGAACGACGTTCAAGCCCGCGAGGTCATCGAGATATTCACGGACCGAATAATCGCGCTGGATCGGCTCATAAGGGCCGAAGACGCGCGGCTGCATCGCACCGGACAGCCAGGGCAAGTCGGCCTGACGCCAAATATGATGATGCGCGTCGACTATGCCAGTCATGCCGCTCTCCTTCGTCCAAGCGACAGGAGATGAGAAACGATCGCCGCGCTCGAGCCGCCGTCAACGAGATCGTCGACCAAAGGCCGAATCGCCACCAGCGCTTCCGTCTGCAGTGTGAAGCCGGAGCCAGTCGCAAGCGGCGTCAGCCAGCTGAGCCGCCAGGCACGGCGCGACAGTTTTGTCACCGCATCGCGCAAGGCCGAAGCGTCGCCGCGCTCCAATCCGTCAGAGATCACGACGACCGTAGCACCGCGCGCATAGCCGGCGAAGCGCGGCACGGCGAGAAACGCCAGCAGCGCGTCGCCGATGCGCGTGCCGCCATCCCAGTCGCTGACCAGATGCGCTGCTGCGTTCAGCGCCTGCTCGCGGCGCTTAATGCGCAGCGGGCGGGTCACGCGCGTGAGCCTTGTGCCGAAGGTGAACACCTCGACACTGCGGGCAGCTTGCGAGAGCGCGTGCGCGAGCTTCATATTCTCGTCGGTGCGAGCTTTCATCGATCCGGAGACATCGATCAGCAGCAGGAGGTTGCGCTGTCGCGCACGTCGTTTGAGGCGTCCGAGATGCAGGATTTCGCCGTCGTTACGGACTATCTCGCGCAAAGTGCGACGCAGATCAGCCGAGGGGCCGCGCCGCGCACGCCGTCGGCGATAACCTTTCCGCTGCGGCAGGCGGTCACGCGCCTCGCGCGATAAGCGGCGCAGCGCTTCGCTTGCAAGACCATGGGCGAAGCGACGCTCGACCAGGATCTCCGCGCGCGTGGCCGTGAAGCCCGACTCGTTGGCCTCGTCGGCAAGCAGAGCCTCGTCATCACCGCGTGCTTCCTCCTGCAAGCGAACGATGTCCTCGTCGTCATCAACCCCGTCCTGATCGATTTGCTCGCCGCTGCGGAAATGAAAGTCGAACAGCCGGTCATAGGTTGCGCGGCGTTCCGGGGGTGGTGCGAGCGTCGCCAGCCCGGCTTTACGGATGTGCTCGAGGCTGCGCGGTCCGAGCAGATCTATCGCGGCAAGAAATGCCGTGGTCTGCTCAGGCGCCACCGCAAATCCGTTCGCACGCAACAACCCAGCGAAGGAAATAAAGACCTGAGCGGCCCGCGGTAGTTGAGGTTGGGTGCTCACCCGGCAGCCTCCGCCAGCAGAGCGTCGAGCCGGGGCGAAATGAAATGGATATCCTCCTCATCCTTGAGCGCAACGCCGATCGATCGTTTGAATGCATCAGGCCATCTAGCTCCGCCCTTGTAGAGCAGCGTTGCGGCCTCCGCCCAGTCGACGGCTTCGGCAATGCCGGGGGCTTTGCTGAGCGGTTCTCTTCGCAGCTTGCCGACGGCGGCGACGACCGCCCGCGCAGTCGATTCAGCGACCCTAGACGCTCGTATCATTACAATACGGGCCTCGTGCTCGGGGGTCGGATAGTCGATCCAGTGATAGACGCAGCGGCGGCGCAGCGCTTCGTGCAAGTCCCGCGTCCGGTTCGACGTCAAGACGACAACCGGACGTTCCACAGCGCGTACGGTACCGCGCTCGGGGATGGAAATCTGAAAGTCAGAGAGAAACTCAAGCAGGAACGCCTCGAACTCCTGGTCCGATCGGTCGATCTCGTCGATTAGCAGCACCGTCGAGTCCGGCGCGCGCACCGCCGCCAGCATCGGCCGTTCGATCAGGAACGACTCGCCATATATGTCGATAGTCTCGTCACCGGCCTGGCGGATCGCCAGCATCTGGCGCGGATAGTTCCATTCGTAAAGAGCGGCCGCCGCGTCAATTCCCTCGTAGCATTGCAGACGGATCAACCGGCGCGCCAGCACCGCCGCAATGGCTTTGGCCGCCTCGGTCTTGCCGACGCCGGGCGAACCTTCAAGCAGCAGCGGTTTGCCGAGCGCGAGGGCGAGGTAGGCCGCGGTCGCAAGACCCTCGTCCGCCAGGTAGTAGGCCGCGCGCAACGCCTTTTCCAGCGCCTCCGGGCTGTCAATGCCGACGATGTCGCTGCGGACCGTCATGCCATGCCTCAACGCCGCGGTTGCGACCGCGCGCCGCCCTGGGCCTTGATCGCCCGCAAGACCTTTTCCGGCGTGATCGGCAATTCATCGATGCGAACGCCGACCGCGTTGAAGATGGCGTTGGCGACGGCGGGCAACGCCGGATTGGCACACATTTCTCCCGGTCCCTTGGCTCCAAACGGTCCGTCGGCGGCCGGACGTTCCAGGACTGCAATATCGTGCGGGCAGATATCGCCGGGGCCGGGCATCAGATATTCGACGAAGTCGCGCGGCCCGTGACTGGAATCGGGGTAGTACGGCTCGGTCGTTTCATAGAGCGCGTGGCTGACGCCCATCCAGGCGCCGCCCACGAGCTGTTGCTCGACAAGCCGCGGGTTGAGCGCGCGCCCCAACTCGTAGGCGCTATCCATGCGTACCATGGCAACTTCACCGGTCTCGTCGTCGACCTCGACCTCTGCGACCAGGCAGGCATGCGCATAGCAGGTGGCCGGCGACATTTCGCCGGTCTCGGGATCAACGTCGGACAGCGGCACGAGGAAGATACCGCGCCCTGAGATCGTCTTGCCCTGCTTGAACTGGGCTGCGATGGCGACGTCCTTGGTCGAGATCGACCGGTGCGGTGCGCCCTTGATGTGGATATTGCCGCGCCCGTCAGTTTCAAGGTCGGCGGCGTTCACCTCCAGCTCCTCGGCGGCCGCTTCCATCATGACGCCGCGCGCTTCCTTTGCCGCGGCCATCACCGCGTTGCCGACGCGATGGGTGGCGCGCGACGCGAACGATCCCATGCAATGCGGGCCGGTATCGGAATCGGCCGTGTCGACATAGACGTCCTCGACTGGCACGCCGAGCGTCTCCGCGCAAATCTGCCGCGTCACCGACTTCATGCCCTGGCCAAGGTCGATCGAGGACAGCGACACCGTGAATTTGCCGCTCGGGTTGGAATGAACCAGTGCCTGGCTGGGATCGCCGCCGAGGTTCATCCCGATCGGATAGTTGATTGAAGCAATGCCGCGTCCGCGATGCTTGGTCATGTCAGCGTCTCCTGGTGCCGAACACGGATGAGAAACGAGTGGCGCCATGCGAGGGCGCCTGCGGGCGCGGGGGAGGGGGCGGCGATGGTTGTGATGCTGCAGGCGCCTCGCGAACTGCCGCGGCTGGCGCGCGGTCATAGGTCGTCCGTTGCTGCGAAGCTGCGACGCGTTGCGCGTCCGCGTCACGGGGGGGCGGCGGTATGGCAGCTCGGCTGCCGCCACCATCCTTGCGCGACGAAGCGCGCCTGAACTCGTCACGAAGCGGCCACTTGGCTTTTTCCGCGGCGACTTGCACGCATTCGATCAACGCGGTGTTCTTTGCCTCGCGCCGGTGCGCCTTCATGTCGCCGTCGCGATAGGCATTGAGGATGCGAAATTCCATGGGGTCCATGCCGACGAGGTTTGCGAGCTTGTCCATCTGGCACTCGATCGCAAAATCCATCGCTGTGACGCCGAAGCCACGCATCGCGGTCGCCGGCGTGCGATTGGTGAACACGCAATAGACGTCGCCATAGACATTGGGGATCGTGTAAGGGCCTGGCAGATGCGCGGCGCATTTGACAGCGGCGTAGCTGGAGAGCCGCGTATAGGCGCCGCTGTCGAAATAGGCGCGGACCTTTCGCGCAACGACGCGGCCGTCGCGCATCACGCCATCCTTGATGTAGATGCGCTCGGCGCCGCGGGGCGGGCCGTATTGCATCTCTTCCTCGCGCCCAAGCATATAGCGCACGGGACGCCCGGTCAGCATCGCGCCGAGAATGGCGAGCGGCTCGGTGATCGTATCCACCTTGCCGCCAAATCCGCCGCCGACCGTTCCGCCGATGAAGTGAAAGGTGTTCGAAGGCACGTCAAGAATCTTGGCGCAGGTGTCGACCGAGAAGAACAGGGCCTGCGTCGATGTGTAGACAACATAGCGCCCGTTGGTGTCGGGTGCCGCGATCGAGCCGTTGGTCTCGGTCGGCGCGTGCTCAATCGGCGACATCTGGTAGCGCTGTTCCAGCACGTGATCGGCCTCACCGAAACCGCGCTCGACGTCGCCAAAGCGCAGCTTTTGATGATCGTATTTGTCGTAGTAGGTGAAGGTATTTTTGGGATAGGTCTCGTTGACGACAGGCGCGCCTGGCTTCAAGGCTTCCTCGACATCGAACACCGTGGGCAGCGCTTCGTAATCAATGCGTATCTTCGCCATTGCCTCATAGGCTTCGCGCGGGCTGTCTGCGACCACGGCAACGATCGGCTCGCCTGTGTAACGCACCTTGTCGACGGCAAGCGTGGGCTCGTCGTCAATGCCGAAGTTGATGAGGCTGAGCAGGGTGTTGAGATTGCGCGGCACATCGGCGCCTCGGATGATCCGGCGGACGCCCGGCGAGCGTTCCGCGTCCGTCGTATCGATGCGGCGCAGCCGCGCATGCGAATGCGTGCTGCGGACGATCTTCAGATGCAGCATGCCTTGCAGCTTGTGATCGTCGAAATAGGTTGAGGTACCCGTGACATGTCCGAGCATGTCCTGCCGCTGCGTTCCCTTGCCAATTTCCTTCAGGTTATCGTCTCGCTCGTCGGCGAAGATGTCCTTGCGTAATTCCAGCATGGCTTTCGTCCTTTACGCGCGGGTCCATCCACCCGCAGCGGCGGCGAGCACGGCGTTGATGATCGGCTCATAGCCGGTGCATCGGCAGATATTCCCGGAGATGGCCTCGACAACGTCGGCGCGGGTCGGCGAGGGATTGCGATCGAGCAACGCCTTCGCAGCCATCAGCATGCCCGGCGTGCAGTAGCCGCACTGGGCCGCGAAGTTGTCTGCGAAAGCGCGCTGCAGGGGGTGTAAATTTGGCCCGTCCTTCAATCCGTCCAGCGTCTCGACCGCGCGTCCCGAGACCGTCTCGGCAAGCGTTAGGCAGGCCAGATGCAGCTCGCCGTCGATCAACACGCTGCATGCGCCGCAACCGCCCTGGCCGCAGCCGAATTTGGGCGTCATGTCGCCGATCAGTTCGCGCAAGGTGACCAGCAGGCTGGTGCCGCCGTCGACGAAGATCGCGACCTCGCGTCCGTTGTGTAGAAATTGTAAGGCACTCTTCGACATGGCAGTCCTATTCCTGACCGGCCAGCAGGCGGCGGAGATGAACGCCAACGATTTCGCGTCGGTACCAGGCACTGGCGAGCGCATTGTCGGTCGGCGAGGTGCCCTCGGTCGCCGCCGCGGCGGCGGCGCTGATCGTCGCGGCATCGAGCGGGCGCCCTTCAAGTGCGCGCTCGGCGGACTTTGCCCGAACCTGCGCCGGCGCCATCGAGCCCAGCGCGATGCGTGCCCCAACAATCCGTCCGCCACTCGTCGGTAGGTAGGCAGCGAGAGTAATGACGGACCCGCCCTTTGGCTTGATGCGCGCAATCTTGCGATAGCGAAACGCATCCGCACTCGCTGGCTTCTGGCAGGAGACGGAAAGCACAAGGCCCGCCTGCCGCTCTCGGGACTGCAGAAATTCCTCGATCCCCACCTCGCGCGCGCCGAGACCGCTCTGCACGGCGACGGTGGCATCAAGCGCGAGCAGCGCGACCGTGAAATCGCCATAGGGACTGGAGGCGAAGAGGTTACCGCCAACGGTGCCCATGTTGCGAACGGCCGGCCCTCCGATCGAGCGGGCAGGCGCGTGCAGGAAGGCAAGCTCCCGTTCGGCGATAATCTTCGCGAAGGTGACGCCGGCGCCGATCCTGACGCGCGCGCCCGCAGCGTCGATGCGCGTCAATGCGTGGTCGCTTGCGCGCACAATGGTCGAGATCGCGATGTCGCCTTCGTTCAGCGCCCGCATCACAAGCGTACCACCGCCTAGATAACGGGCGGCGCGGTCGGACGACAAGGCGGCCGCTGCCTCGCCAGAGGTGGCAAATGTCTTCACCGTGACCGGCATGATCTTGCTCCCGCCGTCATGCGGCCTCCTTGAGATAGCGGCGGATGGCCTCGAAGCCGCCTTGATAGATCTGTTCCGCAACCATTTGCGTGATGCTGTCCCGGTCCTCGGGCCTGGTAGTAAATCGCGATTCCCAGTGCCAGAAGGTGCGATCGCCGTCCGTTACCGGGAGCAGGCGGACATGCGCCACGTAGTTGAACATCGGGATCGGCGTATCGAGTAGGCAATAGCTGAAGGTCTGTTCGAGATCGGAAAGCGCGAGCAATTGTTCGCGCAGCTCCGAGCCGTCCTTCAGCTTGAAGCGGCGGACGCAACCGATCTTGTCGGCCGGCTGCGCCCGCTCGATCATGCTGGTTGCAACCGCCGGATGCCAGCGATCATGGCCGTTGAAATCGCGCAACACGTCCCAGACGGCGCCGGTCGGCGCATCGAGGATCGTGCTCTTGACGATGTGCGGCACGCTAACCTCCAAACGCCCGCTTGAGTGCATCAAATCCACCCTGGAACACGCCACTCCCGATGTTGTTGACGAGTTCGGTCTCGCGCTCGGGTGCGCAATCGAACTCGGCGGTCCATTCGAGGAAGGTCTGATCGCCGTCGGTGACCGGAGTTAACCGCAGGGTGGCGACGTAGTTCTCGACCCCCATGGGCGATTCGAGGATCGAGTAGGTACAGAACATGTCATAATCGGACAGGCCGAGCAGTTTCTCGCGGATACGATCGCCGTTGCGCAGACGAAAGTCCCTGATGCATCCGATCTTATCCGATGGCTCACCGCCCTCGATGCGGCTCTCTGCAATGGCGGGATGCCAGTTCGGCAAGCCGTTAAAGTCCCGCACGCGCACCCAGACGCGGTCGTTGCGGGCATTGACGACGGTAGACACATAGACCCGGGCCATGGCGTGTTCTCAACCCTTCTTCCGCGGCCCACGCTCCGTGGGCGTCTCGCCTGAAGCGGGAGCCGCAGGAGGCGAGGCAGGCTTCGTGTCGCCGCCCCTGCGCGTGGCTGAATCCTTGATGCCCTGCATGTCGCGCGCCTCACGGATGAGGCCGGGCATTTTGGCAAGGCTTCCGCCCTCGACGCCGATATCCGACAGGATCGAGTCGATCAGCGGCGCCTGCACGCGGTAGCGCAGCGCCGAGTCGATCACTTCGTCGGTGGCGCTGCGGCCGCCATTACCGCCCCCGTTGCCGTTGAGGCCGTCGACCTGCAGGATGCGGATGCCCTCGATCTTTTCCATCGGCTTGACGCTCTCGCGCACGATGCCCTCGATGCGGTCGAGCAGCTTTCTGCGGAACAACGAATAACGCGCCTGGTCGGTGAGCACGTTCTCGGCTTCGTTGAGCAGCCGTTGCGCCTCGGCTTCGACGGTTGCGCGCACGCGCTCGGCTCCAGCGGCAATACGGGTCTCCTCGGCCTGCTTTTCGGCGAGCAGCACCTCGACTGTCTTACGACGCTTGGCGATCTCGCTTTCGCGCGCGGTTACGACCCGCTCAGTAGCCTCGGTCGCCCGCATCCGCGCGTCCTCCGCCGCCACCTTGGCCGCGGATTCCTCAAGCGACTTCTGATAGATGGCGATCGCCTTCTCCATCAATGCGGTTTCGACGTCCTTCTCGCGATTGACCTCGAGCTTGCGCAGGTCGCGCTCGCGTCCGATTCGAGCCTCGTCGAGACCGCGATCGGAGGCAATACGGGCGCGCTCGACCTCCTCGCGGGAAGCGATCTCGGCCTCCTGCAGCGATTGGACGCGGGCGATTTCGAGCTGCTCGGTGGCGCGACGGCGCTGCAGTCTTGCGGCGTCCAGCGCCTGCTCGCGCGAAACATCGGTCGTCTCGACCTCCTTGCGTGCATTGATCTCTGCCTCCTTGACCTGACGGTCCGCGTCGATGCGCTCGGACCGCTTGGCGGCGAGCGCGATCACGCGATCCTCGTCGGCGAGCTCGACTGCCTTCTTCTGCTCAATGTTGAGTACCTCGCGCGTCTTCGAGGACCCGATTCGCTCCGATTCGAGCACCAGCTCCACGCCGATGCGGCGTCGTTCGATCGCGTCTCGACGCTTGAGCTCGGCGGCCTCGATCGCTTCGGTACGTTCGATCTCGAGTCCTCTGGTTTCCTTTTCCGCACGGATGCGCTGAGCAGCCACCGTTTTCTCCTGGGCAATGCGCGCCGCCTCGATCACCTCGCGTGAGGCGATGTCGGCCTCCTCGACGGCGCGGTTGCGCGCGATCTCGAGCGAGCGAATGCGTTCTTCCTGCGCGATGCGTGTTGCTTCGGTCGTTTCGCGCGCGGCGATGCCCGCGACCTCCAGGGTCTGGTTGCGTTCGATTTCGAGCTTCCGCGTCGTGAGCTCGGCGCCGATGCGTTCGGCCGCAAGTGTGCGTTCGCGCGCGATCCGCGCAGCTTCCACGGCCTTCTGTGCGTCGATTTCAGCCTCCTGGAT
>Ga0209153_1000403_pt1 | contig 20889 bp, 16 predicted proteins | sample GraSoiAngelo_120_FD_185877 | JGI IMG/M metagenome (GOLD analysis project Ga0209153, IMG submission 185877) | Grasslands soil microbial communities from the Angelo Coastal Reserve, California, USA - 14_0919_09_20cm (SPAdes) (version 2) | ecosystem: Environmental > Terrestrial > Soil > Grasslands ...
GCCACCGTCGAGACCGCCATTGAGGCGATGAAACTCGGCGCATACGATTACCTCTCGAAGCCTTATCACATTACGGAACTCGATGCGCTCGTCAAACAGGCGGCCGAGAAACGGCGCTTGCGCGTGGACAATCAACGCTTGCGCGCGCAGATCGCGCGCCAGTCAGAACTGCCCAACATCATCTTTGAGTCGGACGCGATGCGCGAATCAATGCGTCTGGTTGAGCGCGTCGCGCCATCGGATGCGTCCGTGTTGATTACGGGCGAGTCGGGCACGGGCAAGGAGTTGATCGCGCAGGCGATTCATCGTCTGTCGCAGAGGCGCGACGGCTCATTCATCGATCTGAACTGCGCCGCGTTCACCGAATCGCTGCTTGAATCAGAACTCTTCGGCCACGAAGCGGGCGCGTTCTCGGGCGCGAAGGCGCGCAAGTTGGGGCTGTTTGAGTTGGCCGATAACGGCACGCTGTTTCTGGATGAAGTGACGGAGTTGCCAGCGCCGTTGCAGTCAAAACTGTTGCGCGCGATTGAGACGCGCTCGTTCTATCGCGTCGGCGCGGTGCGCAAAGTGCAAGTCAACGTCCGCATCATCGCAGCGACGAATCGCGACATCAGTCAAGCCGTTGGCGACGGCACGTTCCGCGCCGACCTGCTCTATCGCATCAACGGTTTTCAGATCAACCTCGCGCCTTTGCGCGAACGCCCGGACGATATCGAACCACTCACGCGCTATCTCTTGAAGCAACTCGGCGGCCCACACCCACCCGACATCAACCCGGACGCGCTCGCCGCTTTGCGCGCTTACGCTTGGCCCGGCAACGTGCGCCAACTGCGCAACTGTCTGGAGCGCGCCGTACTGCTCGCCAACGACGGGCGCATCACGCCGGCCGAACTCGCGCCCGAAATTTTGCAACCGGCGGGCGTCTCCTTGAGCGGCACCGCAAGCGCGAGCGCGCCGAGCACAACGGAAGCGGGCGGCGTGCCGCCCTTGCGCGAGGTCGAGCGCCAGCAGATTCTCGCTGCGCTTGAGCAGACCAACTGGCATCGCGGCAAGACGGCCGAACTTCTAGGCATCTCGCCCTCGACGCTCTATCGTCGCCTGCGCGATTACAATCTCACGCGCCGGCATTAAAAGGAGCGCACGTAAAACTAAAAGGGCAGAGCGCAAACTCTGCCCTTTTAATTATTCATATTGTGCGCCGACGCGCTCGCGCCGTACCGAGATGGTTTGTCACCGCCGCCCGCCATGCCCGTCTGCGGTGTGCTGCTCAAGCGCGGCGGTCAGCTTATCCACGCGCTCGATCAAGCGCGTCAACGCCTCTTCAGTCTTGATCTGCGCATCAGTGAGCGCCGCGATCTTCTCATCCGTCGCACGGAATAGAGTATCGTGCTCATCGATCCGCTCGTCGTGCCGACGGAGCATCTCGGTTAAAATTTGCGTGTAGCTGCGCACATCGGCCGCAAACTCTTCGAGCTTGGCGATTCGCTCTTCGGTGCTCATTCAGGCTGCCTTTCCGCTGCGTCGCTTTGCGGGCTGCTACCTTCGATAGTCGCTCGACCCTGCCATCGTTACCAATCTTTCGTCCGCCGTGCTAGACGCTCGACGTGGAAGATGAAGATGCGGCGTGCTTGTTCTCCGGCTTGTTGTTGAGTTGGCGGCGCGCGTCTTCGGCTTTGCCGGGTTGACCTGTGCGGACGTAGAGATTGATCAGATGGCGCAGGGCTTCGGAGTTGGTCGGATCGAGCCGACGCGCGGCCTCGAAGTGTTTGATCGCATCGCGGTCGCGCCCCGCCGCTTCGAGCAGCGCGCCCGTCTGCATGCGCGCGTAGAACTCGCCGCCGGCCCGCGCGAACTGCTTGTAAGCGTCGCCGTACTTGTGCAGCCGGCCATAGACGAGCGCGAGGTTGTTGGCGACCTGCGGATCGTTGGGCAGTAGGCGCGCGGCCTGTTGCAAGCGCGCGAGCGCCTCTACATAACGGTCGGCGAGATAGAGCGAGTGGCCTAAATTGTTGAGCGTCGCAGGGTCGTTAGGCGCGGCGATGAGCGCGCGGGTGTAGCACTCAACCGCCAGCTTGTGTTGACCCAAGTGGTCGTATGCAAGACCGAGCAGATTATTCGCCGCGAGCAGGTCGGGACCCGTGACAGCGGCGATGGACAACGGCGCAAGCGCCGCATGAGCGTCGCCACGTTCCAACAACGCGCGCCCCTGCGACAACGGGTCGAGCGGCACGCCTTCGGGCACGGGCATAAATTTTTCGGGTTGCGCCGGTGTGGCCGCGCTCGCGGGCGCATCGGCGAGTGAAGGCGGAGGCGCGGGCGTGGCGTTTGCTTTGGCGACATTGCTTCTGCGGGCGGCTGGCGCGGGCGCATCATGCCGACTCGCTTTCGCAGTTGATCGCGCCGCGCCTTCCGCTTGAGCTTGCGGCGCAAGCTTCGTCGGAGTTTGCGAGTTGGATGCAGATTGAGTTTCAGTCACGGGCGTTGGGGTTGTGTTCGTCGCTTGTTGCGTCCGCTGTGGGGCGGGCGTGCTTTTAGTGTTCTTGGCCTGCGTGCTCTTCTTGCCGCCGCCGAAGAGACGTGCAAGCGCGCGAAACGGCGCGGCAAGCGCGCGCAGGAAAGCGTTCTCATGCTTCTTCGTGCGCGCACTGCTGTTTGCGTCCTGCGCTGTGGCGACGTTCACGTCAGGCGCGAGCGTCGGCGTGAGTTGCCGGTCTTCAACACTGTTGCCGGCCTTGGCCGCGTGGCCATCTGCGACAACGAACTGCGCGAAACTCGGCGCGGCGGCCAGACTGAGCGACAGCGCGCAGGCGAGCGCGCCGGGCGCGACTTTGAACAAGCGTATGAACATATTGACTCCTCGACGTTTCACGCTCAGAAAATCTGTTTCGCGGCAACCTGTTGGAGCGCGGCTTGAGCGCAGAGAATTTTAGGGCCGCCGTCCGGCTAAAGCAAAGATACGGTGCGCGCGCGGTCGGGAAGCGGCGGCTCTGTCAAGGCGCGCTGGCGAGAAATGCCTGCCGGTAGTGTGGCGCGATCTCGACGGCGCGGCGTGTGTCCAGATTCATGGCCACCTGCACGAGCGTGGCGCGGGCACAGGGCGTTCGGTCGCTTGCGCGCCGCAGCACGTACTCGAAGGTTGCAGAGGTGCGACCGACGCGCGAGACGAAGATTTCCACCTCCACTTCATCACCATAAACGAGCGGCGTCAAGAACTCCGCCTGCACGTTGACCGTCGGAAACCCCACGCGCTCGCGCGCGCGCAGTTGCTCATACGTGATGCCGCAGCGCGCGGCGAAGAACTCTTCGAGCGCGATGTGGCAATAGTGAAACAGGTGCGGATAATAGACCAGCCCCGCCGGGTCGGCCTCGCCAAAGCGGACGATGATGCGCGTGGTGAAAGACATATGAAAGACCATGACAAATGACAAGAGAGAACCTCTTACCTGTCACTTGTCACCTGTCGCAGCTTTTAACTGTTTGCGATCAATCTTGCCGCGATCATTTTTAGGCAGCGCCGGGACGAACTCGATCCAGCGCGGGTACTTGTAGAGCGCGAGGCGCGATTTGACGAACTCTTTGAGTGTTTGCTCAAGCTCTATGTCGCCGCTGTGCGGTGGGCGCACGACGACGAAGGCTTTCGGTTTGATGAGGCCAGCGCCCGCATCGTGGCCGACGACGACGCATTCGAGCACGGCTTCGTGTTCGAGCAGGCAACTCTCGATCTCGACCGGCGCGACATAGACGCCGGAGACTTTGAGCATGTCATCTGTGCGCCCGTGATACCAATAATAACCCGCTTCATCCACGTGAAATTGATCGCCGGTCGTACACCAATCACCCGCGAAAGTGGCTTTCGATTTTTCATGCGCCTGCCAGTAGCAGAGCGCCGCCGAGTCGCCTTTAACCTTGAGCGTGCCCATCTTGCCCATTGGCACTTCGCGCCCTTCGGCGTCAACGATCTGCGCTTCATAACCTGCAACGATGCGCCCCAGACTGCCCGGCCGCACATCACCCAAACGGTTCGTGATGTAGATGTGAAACATCTCGGCCGAGCCGATGCCGTCGAGAATTTCGACGCCGAAAGTTTTCAACCAACGGTCGTACAACTCGACCGGCAAAGCTTCGCCCGCCGACAGACAGAAGCGCAGACTCGATAAATCGCGCGCGCTTGCGCCCGCCGTGTTGAGCATCGCATTGATCATCGTCGGCACACTCGTCAACACCGTCGGGCGATAGTGTTCGATCACCTCAAACATCTGCTCCGGCGTCGAACGCTCTGCAAAGAGCGCGGTTGCGCCGCCGACGGCAAAGGGAAAGAGCAGGTTCGTGCCGGTCGCATAACCGAAGAAGAGTTTCGGCACGGAGACAGTCAGATCGTTTTCGTTGAGGCCGAGCACACCCTTCGCGTAAGCCTCCGTGTTGTAAGGCAGATCGTGTTGCAGATGCACCGCGCCCTTCGGGTGTCCAGTCGAACCCGAAGTGAATAGCCAGATCGCTATGTCGTCTTTGTGCGTGTCGGCGGGCGTGAGTTCATCGGGCATCTGCGCGAGCACTTGTGCGAACGATTTGAAGTTGCCGTGTTCACGGCCGACGACCAGCACGTTGCGCAGATACTTTGCCTCGCGTGCTGCGGCGCTGAAATTCTCCAGCAGCGATTCGTGGATGACGGCGACGCGCGCGCGTGTGTAAGCGAGATAGTATTTATAATCTTCAACTGGCAGCAACGGATTGACCATCGTGATGACCGCGCCGATGCGGCTTGCGCCAAACCAAGTCCATACAAACTCCGGGCAATCCGGCAGCACGATCAGCACGCGGTCTTCGACCTCAGCGCCAAGCTCACGCAGAGCGTTCCCCGCGCGATTCGCCCAACGCACCGTGTCGCCGTAGGTGTATGTCTCGTCATTGAAGTAAAGACAGGTTTTGTCCGCGCGCCCTTCCTCGACGTTGTGGTAGAGGAAATAATCGGCCATGTTGAAGCGTTCGGGAAATTCGATCATGGGTTCGTGAATCGTTGGCTAGTGAATCGTGAATCGTAAACAGAAAAAGTGATCACATCTATTCACGATTTACGATTCACGATTCACTAGCGAAGGGGCAGCCGGCCGCGCCATGTTTGGCATTGAGGTGCGTACGCGCTTCCCACAACTCAGGGAAGAACTTTTGCTCCAGCGTGGTGCGCAGATAGCCGACGCCTTCGGAGCCGCCCGTGCCGCGTTTTGCGCCGACCATGCGCTCGACCATCTTGATGTGATGCGCGCGCCACAACTGAAAATGTTCGTCGTGCGCGAGCAAAGCCTCAGCCAGTTGAAACTCTGCAACGCGCGTCTCGAAGTGCGTTAAGACTTCGACGACGGCGCGCACGCGACGTTGATAAAGTTGCTGCTGAGCTTCGGGCGCGAGCGTCGCAGCATCGGGCGGCGCATCGAGACCGCGCCGCGTGAGATAAGCGAAGAAAGCTTGGCCGAGGGTCGGGCGCTCGAAGCGCGCCTGTAGTCTTTGCAAGGCAAACTCGTCGGCGCGGAAGTTGTTGAGCGTGCCTTTATCTTTCAGTCCCGACGTGAATTCGATCTCACGAAACTGCATGGATTGAAAACCGCTCGCCGGATTCAACTCGTCGCGGAAGCCGAGAAAACTGATCGGCGTCATCGTCTCCAAAATATGAATCTGCGCGACCAGCACCCGCTCGATCTCGACGACGCGCTGCAAGGCGAGCGTTGCAGCAAACGCGCGCGCCTGATCAATTAACACCAGTGCCGCGTCCAACTCGTGCAGGATTTGCTTGAACCACAATTCATACGCCTGATGGATCGTGATGAACAACAATTCGTCGTGCTGCGCCGGATCGGACAGGCACGTTTGCAGCGTGATCAACTCAGGCACGCGCAAGTATTTGTTATAGGATAAAGGCTCGGTCACGGTTAACCTTTGATGCTGGCTAAAGTTGTGGCTTGTTCAAAGTTTAGGGGTAGCGGCGTAAGCAGCATCGAGCTTATGGGAGACACTACGGCGCACCCAACTCATTATTTCGTCTGTTTAAGCCCCCGCTCGATCAAAAGCGGTTCGACGACCGGATCGCGGCCGCGGAAGGCGCGGTACAAAGCCGCCGAGTCTTGCGTGCCACCCCGTGAAAGGATCATGTCGCGAAAGCGCTGGCCGTTCTCCCGTGTCATGCCGCCATGCTCATTGAACCAGTAATAGGCGTCGTGAGCCAGCACCTCGCTCCAGAGGTAGGCATAGTAACCGGCGGAGTAGCCGCCGCCCCAGATGTGGGAGAAGTAGGTCGTGTGATACCGGGGCGGGACCTGAGGCACGTCAACGCCGAACCGCTTGAGCGCGGCCGGCTCGAACGCGCCCACATCTTGGACCGGCGCATCGGCCGGCAACGTGTGCCAAGCCATGTCGAGCAGCGCGGCGGCAAGGTACTCTGTTGTGTCGTAGCCCTGATTGAACGTGTGCGCCCGCCTGATCTTCTCAACTAAAGACTGCGGCATCGGCTCGCCGGTCTGATAGTGCTTCGCGTAGTTGGCGAAGACGGTCGGCTCCATGGCCCAGTGCTCGTTGAACTGCGAGGGAAACTCGACGAAGTCGCGCGGCACGTTCGTCCCGGCGAACGTCGGGTACTTCGCCCGCGAGAACATCCCGTGCAGCCCGTGGCCGAACTCGTGGAACATCGTGGTCACGTCGTCGAAGCTGAGCAGCGCCGACTGGCCCGCCGCAGGCTTCTGGAAGTTACAGACGTTATAGACGACCGGCTTCGTGCCCGTCAGGCCATTCTGATCGACGAATGAGTCTTCCCACGCGCCGCCGCTCTTGCTCGGGCGCGCGAAGTAGTCGGCGTAGAAGAGCGCGAGCGAACTGCCATCGGCATCGAACACCTCGAAGACACGCACGTCTGGGTGATAGACAGGAATGTCTGTGCGCTCCTTAAACGTCAGCCCGTAGAGCTTGTTGGCCGCGAAGAAGACGCCATCGTGCAGGACGTGGTCAAGTTCGAAGTAGGGCTTGATCTGCGCCTCGTCTAGATCATACTCGGCCTTGCGCACCTTCTCGGCATAGTACTCCCAATCGGCCGGGCCGACCTTGAACCCGCCCCCTTCGGCGTCGGCGACCTTCTGCAACTTCCCGGCCTCGGCGCGGGCCTTCGCTGTCGCCGCAGGCACGAGATCGGTCATCAGCTTTTCCGCGTTCAGCGGCGTCTTCGCCATCTGATTGTCGAGGCTGTACGCGGCGTAGGTGGGGAAGCCGAGCAGTTTGGCCTTTTGTGCGCGCAACTGAGCGAGCCGTGTGACGAGCGCCCGCGTGTCGTTCTCGCCGCCGTGGCTCCCGCGTTCAGCGGACGCCTTGAGGACGCGCTCGCGCAGCGCACGGTTCTTCATCGAGATGACGATCGGCTGCCGCGTCGTGTTCTGCAGCCTGATGACGTACTTGCCCGATAGTCCGCGTTCTTTGGCGAGATCGGCGGCGGCGGCAATGTCGCCCTCCGTTAGCCCTTCGAGTTGTGCTTTGTCGTCAACTACGACGGCCGAAGCGTTCGTGTCGGCGAGCACCTTATTGCGGAACTCCGTGGTGAGCTTCGCCTCTTCCTCATTGAGCGCCCTAAGCTTGGTTTTATCGGCGTCCGAGAGCAGGGCCCCGGAGCGCACGAACGTGCGATAGTATTGCTCGACCAGATACTTCGCTTCAGCATCAAGACCGAGCGTGGCGCGCCGGTCATAGACCGCCTTGACGCGGGCGAACAGCTTCGGGTTCAGATAGATTTTATCTTGGTGCGCGGCGAGCTTGGGCGCTTCCTCAGATTCGATCTTTTGAATGGTCGGGTTGGTGTTGGCCTGTGAGAGGCCGAAGAAGACTTTACTGACGCGGGTCAGCAGCGCACCCGTGCGCTCCATCGCCTCGATCGTATTGGCGAACGTCGGCGGTTCGGTGCTGTTCGCCACCGCCTCAACCTCGACGAGTTGGCGTTTCATGCCCTCCTCAAGCGCAGGCTGATAGTCGCTGTCCTTAATCTTATCGAAGGGTGGCGCTTGGAACGGAAGGGCGCTTTGGGAGAAAAACGGATTCGTCCCGGCGACAGGACCGGGAGCGTTCGTGGTCTGAACAGCCAGTGCTGGCGCTGCCGCCAGCATCGTTGGTTGCGCCGTGGACGCGCCGATGGCAGCACTGAGCGCGATAATAAGTAGGTAACGAGATCGCATACGATTCATTCTTTTCATGCAGTGTCAAACTATCCATTATCGTGACAGGTGACAGGCAGATTCTATCCTGTCACTTGTCACGGTTTTTCAGAACGCTGCGCCTGCTCGTTCGTGCGCGGTATAGGCGCGTGTGGCGATGATCTTGCGTAGCTCGTTGATCGCAAGTTCGAGTTCTTCGTCCTTCGTGTAGAAGTGGGGCGACAGACGTATGCCTGCGCCGGGGCGATAGTCGCAGATGATCTCGCGGCGCACGAGTTCTTTGGTGACTGCGCCCGCGTGCTCGACGTTGACCGTGATCGTGCCGCCGCGCCAGGCAGGGTCTTTGGGACTCGTCACTTCAAAGCCCGCCGCTTCAGCCAACTCGATCAAGTGACTCGTCTGCCGCACGCTCTGCGCGCGAATCTGCTCGACGCCGATCTCATTGATGATCTGATAACCGGAGCGGGCGGCGTAGAGCGCAGGGATCGCAGGCGAACCGTGCAGGAAGCGCGCGATGCCGGGCGCATAAGTGAGCGCATCCGCGAACGCGAACGGCGCTTCGTGCGCCATCCAGCCGGTGACTTTCGGTTCGAGCCGCTCATGCCAACGCGGATGCACGTAGAGGTAGCCTGCACCGGGGCCGCCGCAGAGCCACTTGACCGAGCCGCCCGTGGCAAAATCAACGTCCAACTCCGTGACCGAGAAGGGCACTGTGCCGGCCGATTGATACGTGTCGAGGATAACGAGCGCGCCGACCTCGTGCGCGCGTTCTGTGATCGCGCGCGCGTCTTGCAAGTAGGCGCTCTTGAACAAAACGTGCGAGAGCGGCACGAGCAACGTCTCTTCGTCAATCGCCGCGAGCATCGCGGCGAGCGGCGCAGTGATGCCGTCATCCGTCGGCACGCGCTCAAGCCTGAAGCGCCCGGCGCGCGCGTGCGCTTCATACACATACATCACGGAGGGGAACTCAAGCTCGCTATAGACGATCTTGTTGCGCCGGCCCTCAGGCTCGAAGCAAGAGAGGATGAGCGACTGGCAGACCGAGACGTTCTGATGCATCGCCACCGTGCGCGGCGGCGCGCCGATAATGCGCGCAAGCTCATCGCCAATCGTCAAAGGCATCTCCCACCAGCCTTCAGCCCACGCGCGCACGCCGCGCGTCGCCCACACATCGGCGTACTCGCGCAAGGAGTCGTAAGTCGCGCGCGGCATCGCGCCGAGACTGTGCGAGATCAGATAGACCGCTCTTTCTAAGATCGGAAACTCCGCGCGCCACTTGAGCAGTTCATCGGCCAAAAGGGTCTCGTGCCTCCGTTCGCTGTGTTGATAGTCACGACGATTAAGCCGTCCACTAAAACACCATCGTAGCTTATGAGCAAGTGTGCCAGCTAGACGTACTCATTGCGCCATTACATACTCCAGCCAGTAGCGCCGCAGCTTGTCGCGGTTAGCCTTGCGGTATTCGGCGTAGTCCTGCGCGATGCCCTCGTCGGTGCGCGCAAAGAGGATATAGGCTTCGAGCAGCCCTGCATCGTTCAACTGCACGAGCTTGGCGAGCGCCGGATCGAGTTGCTTGATCTTGCCGTCCTTCGTCTGTTGCTTCACGCTCTCGACGACCATATGTAGCGCGTCCGCCTCCTCCGCGAGGCTGTGGCGGTAGTCTTTCTCGTTGGGGTACTGCTTCCTGAACCGCGCGTAGTTATTGGTCGTCCACGTCGCGCGCGCGATGCCGTACATCATCCACGCCGCCGTGCCGTCCGTACTGCCTAGCGCCTTCGGGTCAATCGTGATCGTCATATGATTGTCCTTCATCGGCGTGACGTTGGTCAGCACTTCAATCTTGGGATGCGCGAGGCTGACGCCGTAGCGCTCGGCCCATTGCGTCAGCCCGACGTAAGCGCCACGATAATAAGGCTCGGCGATGATCGCCTCGACGAACTTATCGCGGGCCGCGTCGCGCTTGTCTTGCGCCATGAGCGCATCGCCCCAGTAGCGGTGCGCCGTCTCGCGGTTCTCATTAACGGCGACGGCGCGCGCGAACCATTCGCCCGCCTGCTCCAGCAGCCGCGTCTTTTCGGCCGCGTCGCGCGTGTTGAAGCCGCGCTTGAAATACATATCGCCAGCGTAGAGCGGCGCTTCGTAAAGTTTGGGATCGAGTTCAAACGCGCGCTGGTAATGTTTGAGCGCCGACTCAAGTTTGCCTTCGGTAAAATCCGCCTCGCCCGCGCGCATCTCCTGTTCCGCCTCTTTCATGTTGGAGAAGGGCACGTCCGTCGCGTCTTTGACCGCGAGCGCATCGAGCGCGCTCGCGGTCAGGTTGCTATCGTCGCCCAGTTCCTTCGAGCGGAGCAGGATGGCACGGGCGCGCTCACGCGCCTGCTGCCGCGCCGCCGGGTCTTTGATCGTGGAGCTTTGGACGAAGAGCGAGAACCCCAAGCTTGAGAGCACGACGACATCATTGGGGTTCTGCTCCATCAACTTTTCCAATATCGGCACCGCCTCCGTGTATTTGCTCTCCCCGAACAGTTTCACCGCCCGGTCGCGGTCGGCTTTGTAAGTGTCCTGCGCTCGGAGCGGCACGGGCGCAGAGACAAGCAGGGCGACGAGCGCGACGAGCGCGGGGCGTAAAAGCGACCGGTGGGCGGTGAAGGGTTGATTGAAATTCATCTCCATAACTCCTTCGGTTAGGTGCTGACTAAGTTGGGCGGTGCGACGATTTTGGCGACGCGCAGGCAGTCTATGAGTCGCCTTTTGCTCGTGTCAACCGTGTGCGCGTAGCTTGGTCGCGTTGCTTTAGAAACCGGCGCGGCCGCACAGGTTCCAACCAGCGTAACGGTACTTATGCCGGCATGTGCGGTTGCAGCGCGTCGCTCTGTTCGTCGTAACTGATGCCAGCGGCGGTCTCGTCGGAGAGGCGCACCCAGCCGGCGAGTGTGTGTTGGAAGTGCTCGCTTGCAGCGAGCGTGAAAGTTTTTTGCGCCGACTGCCATGCGTGGCGTTGGACGTTGATGTAAGGATGCTTGACGAGCAACACGTTAAAGGAGTTGGCTTCGCCGCGCCCGCGCGTCGAGGTGGCCGTGCCCGCTTGCACGACGAGCGCCGAGCGATGTGCGATGCGATAACGCTTCGCCGTGTGCCCCGTGTGACTTACATGCAGATGACCCGCGAGCAGCACGTCTGCGCCGCACGCGGCGAGCGCCTCCATCGCAACTTCGGCCCGCCCGACCAACTCGCGCGCGTCCGTGCCCGCAGGCACGTCGAACGGGTGATGCGTCACGACGAGCTTCACGATCTCGTCACTAAACGGACAGAGCCGTTCGCGTATGCGCGCGACCTGTCGGCGGTTGACGCGCCCGTGTTTGGTCGTGAGCGCACGCGCGGTGTTGAGGCCGAGCGTGGCGATCTCTTCGTCGGCGAAGAAGGGTTCGAGATCGTCCGTGATGTAGCGGCGGAACTTAGCAAGCGGCTGCGCAAACCGTGCCCAGACGTTATAGAGCGGCACGTCGTGATTGCCCGGCACGACGACTTGCGGCACGCGCGGCAGCGCATCAAGAAACGCACGCGCCGCCTTGAACTGTTCTGAGCGCGCACGCTGCGTCAGATCGCCTGAGACGGCGACGACATCTGGACCGATCTCTCTGATCGTCTCAAGCAACGGTTCAACCACCCGCGCGTCGAGCCGGCCGAAGTGTAGATCAGAGAGATGCACGAGAGTACGCATGATAAAGGTAGTGACGAGTGACGAGTTAAGCCTTGTCTTAGCTCGTCACTCGTCACTCAGCACTCGTCACTGCTTTTTCTGGCACGAGCACGCGCAGCGCACACGGGCGCACGCGGTAGTGGAGCGGCGTCTCGATGATATCGATCTCGCCGTCGGTGGCGACGCGCAGGCGCTTGCGGCGCGTCTCGACGAAGACCTCGCGGGCGCAGAGCGAGTCGAAGTCTTTCGCTTCGCGCAGGCGACCGAAGAGCGCGCGCAAGCCGAGCGCGACGAGCCGCCAGCGGCCCGTCTTGTGCGTCACGTGCAGACAGAGCAGGCCGGCGTCTAAGCGCAGGCGCGCGCCCGTCTGAAAGCCGTCCATCTCATACACGTTGTTGCTGACGAAGACGAACGGCGTGCGTCGTTTGAACTCCTGCCCGTCCACATTGAGGCGCACGCTCATGAATGGATAGCGTTTGAAGACGACGAGCGCGGCCCACACGGCGGCGAGCCATTTGTTGTAGCCTTGGCGCTGTTGCTTCTTGCGTTGCCGGACGATGCTCGGATACAGACCGAGACTCGAATTGTTCAAAAACACGCGCCCGTTCACGTCGCCCACGTCAACCGTGCGGACGTGGCCACTGATGATCGTCTCAGCGGCCGCTTCCAAGTCGAGCGGCAGGCGCAAGTCTTTGGCGAAGTGATTGAGCGTGCCGAGCGGCAAGATGCCGAGCGCCTTGTCTGTGCCGACTAAGACGGATGCGACCGCATTGACCGTGCCATCACCGCCGCCCGCGACGACGATCTGCGTTGGCCCTTCAGCTACGCGCCGCGTTAGTTTAACCAACTCCGCCCCGCTCTGCGCTACGCAGACGCGCGCTTGCAGCCTGCGCGCCTTGAAAATTTTTTCGAGCCGCGCACGCAATGCCGCTTTGTCTTCCAAGCCGGCCGCGGCGTTGATGATAATCTCAACCTCGGCAGATTGCGCCGCACGATCTTCGACCGGCGCAGAGCGCAACGCTGGTTCGGCTGTCGTCAACGTGCCCATGAGATCAACGCGAAACTTGGAGCGCTCAAACAGACGGGCGAGGCAGCACGCGCCGCTCGCCCGTCAGAGTGTCAAGACAAAAATGTGCCGGCCTCGTCGCGCCGATGGCGACAACTTGCAGCGCACACAGTTGCGGCGCTTGGCCTTCAGGATGAACCGTCGCCGCCCGTCGTACTCGGCGCGTTAGCCGTGCCGCCCGCCTGCGTCGCCTGTTGCCCGCCGCCTGTGCGGCCTGTGCTTGCGCCGGTCTGCTTGTTGGTCAGGTCTAGGCCGATCAGGTCTTTGAGTTTGTTCAAGAGCAGCGGCAGCACGACCGCCTGCGCGGTCTTCGACAACTCGTCCACGACGCGGTTGCCGATGTTGCCCAACTCATGTTGCAAACGGTCGTAGGCTTGCGTCTCTTTGAACCGCTCCAACAAGCCGGGCTTGTCCGGTTCTTCCGCTTTCGTCTCCGCCTCGTAGCCGCTGCTGTAAGACGGACGCGGCGCGGCCTCGGCGGCCGGATAAGCGGCGGGCGGCGCATAGGCCGCAGCCCTGACAGCGCCACCAGCCTTCGCCGTGCCGTCATCGGTCCTTTCGTAGTCTTCGCCTTCCGACTCGTAGTAGCGTTCGACCAGATCGGATTCGCCCATGACAAGGCCGCCGACGGTGTAGCCGACGACGAGGCCGGCCACGCCTGCGCCGACGGCGAAGGTGACGGGCCTGCGCCGGTACTGCTCGCGCCAGTCGAGCGTCTGCGAGATTGACTCGCGCACGTTCTGATATTGAGTAGTCACTGTCTCTTTAATCTCGCTCACGGTCTGTGTGATTGATTCGCGCGCCTCTTCCATGCGCCGCTGCAACTCCGCTTTGGTCGCGTCGTCGTCGGTGGTCGCTTCAGGCGCGCGTGCGGTTGCTAGATGTCGTTCTTCAGCCATTGCTTGTCCTTTCTGAGTTCTTCGAGGCTGCGCGTCGGCGCAGGGTCGTGCGCCGCTAGACGTTTCTTCATCGCGAGGATGATCGCGCCGCCGATGACGAGATAGAGCGCGCCGGTGATGATAAAGCCGAGCGCATAGCTGAGCGGCGCGCCGAACGAGACGAACAACTTCGAGATGAAGAACGCGACCGCGATGTTCGCGAACGCAAAACCTATGGCGGCCAGTACGCCGCCCACAGCAATGAAGGCGACGCTGCGCGTATAGACGCTCGCTTCTTCTTTCAACTCAAGCTTGATCAAGCCCAGCTTGGCATCGAGCATCCGCATCACGTCGTCGCCCAAGCGACCGAACATCGCCGGCAGATGATCAAACTCTGTGGTCGCCGGCACCTGTGTCTGCTCCACGCGCGCGGGCGCTACGGCCGTACCGCGTCTCTCAAGTTCAGCCATCGCTCAACACTCCTTTCATCTTAAGTTCAAGGTTGAAAGTTCAAGGTTCAAGGTCGAATTTAACTTTGAACCTTGAACCTAAAACTTTGAACTCAACGGCGCGAGCCGCGAATCAGCAGCCCGAGCAGGAAGCCGGCCGCCGCCGAGATCAAGAGAGCTTGACCCGGGTTCTCGCGCGCGTAGGTCTTGGCCTCCTCGGCCACTTGGCTGAAGTCCTTGTTCTGTAAATCCTTGATCTTGTCGCCGACCACCGAGACCTTATCGCTCACGTAGTCCTTGGCCTGCGTGGCCGCCTCGGCGATCTTCTGTCCGTACTCCTGCGCGGTCGCGGCGATGCCTTCGCGCGCGGGCGCTGTGGCTGTACCGGTGCCTGTGCCGCCGGTGGTCTGCAAGCCGCCGCCGGTCGTGCCCGTTGTGCCGGTGTCAGTTGTGCCTGTCGAACCGGTCGGCGTGTTGGTTGGGTTGTTGATGTTCTGTGACATGCGTTTCGTCTCCTTCGCGTTGGATTAATCAGTCCGTTTGAGTTCGAGGGCGCTTCGCCGCGCGCCCGCACCAATAGTTTTCCGGTCGTCTGGGTGCAAACGATGTGCCGAGGCTGCCTTGACGTTTTTCTTGCGCGCCAAAGACCGCAGCCGCGTGTGCATCTTGCACCCCGCGAGGGCCGACCAAGCGCTTTCACTTTGTTGTGAAAAGGTACGGCGATTATAACGCAAGGTCGGGAACAGTACACGCGCGAAAATGCATGCCGAGCGGTTGGCGCGCTCGCCCGTGCCCCGCTTGACAGCCCTGTCGGAGTCTGGTAAGTAAGTACTTACTTTTAATCAGCGACGGACGTAGAGGAGATTTCAGAACTTGAGCAGAGCGGCTGATACGGTACGGGCGGACGCGCTCGCCCATCAAACGGGCGGGCGCATGGCGGGCGAGGCGCGGCGGCAACAGATTTTGCGCGTGGCCATGCGCCTGTTTTCGCAGCACGGCTTTCGCGGCACGACGACCAAAGAGATCGCGCACGAGGCGGGCGTCTCCGAAGCGATGGTCTTTCGCCACTTCGCCACGAAGGAAGAACTCTACAACGCCATCCTCGATCACAAAGCCTGCACCGGCACGTTTGATCCGTGCAACCTGTTGGCCGATGCGATCACACGCAAAGACGACCGCGCGGTCTTTGCCCAACTCGCCCGCGCCTTGATGCAGCATCACGAACAGGACACGGAGTTTTTGCGTCTGCTCACGCATGCTGCGCTCGAAGAGCACCAACTGGCCGAACTCTTCTGGGATCGCGTCGTGCGCCAGATGTACGACTTCCTCGGCGGCTACATCCGCGAGCGCCAACGCGACGGTGCGCTCCGCTCAGTTGATCCGGCCATTATCATCCGCGCCTTCCTCGGCATGGTCATCCATCATTCGCTCAACAACACGCTCTGGGACAAGCAGCGTCGCCTGCTCGACATCTCGAACGAGCGCGCCGCACGCGAGTTCACAGACATCCTGCTTGGCGGTGTGACGAGCGCAGCCGCTGCTCCGGCGCGCACGAACGGAAAAACTAAACGTAGCGCAGTCGCCGCACGTACTAAGAAAAGCACCGCAAAAAAGAATAGATAAGCACAGCTCGGCGCTCGCGGCCGATAGGAACATTCATCGTCAGTAGAATTTTTTACTTATGATCTCTCGCCATAAATTAACGCTGCTGTTATTCGTCAGCGCGTTCATTATCATCGCCATCTTGTTGAGCGCGTGCAACGGCTCGCGCAGTGCCGCCCAACCGAAGAGCGCGAACGCTAGCCCAACGCCCGAAGTCGTGCAAGTGACAACGGCCGCCGCGATCACGCGCGACCTGCCGCGCTTCGTCGAAGCGACCGGCAGCCTCAACGCCGACGAGCAGACCGACGTTGCGCCGACCGTCTCAGGCAAAGTCCTCTCGGTCGGCGTTGACCTCGGCAGCTACGTGCAGAAGGGCGCGGTGCTCGTCCGGCTTGACGATGCGGACGCACGGCTCAGGCTTGAACAGTTGCAGGCGCAAGCGCAGCAAGCGCAAGCGGCCGTGCGACAGGCCGAAGAAAAGATCGGCCTGCGGCCCGGGCAAGCGTTTGATCCGAATCGCGTGGCGGAAGTCGGCGCGGCTCGTGCCGCCTACGAACTCGCAGAGAAGCAGTTGGGGCGCGAGGCGCGTCTGCTTGAGTCGGGCGACGTGTCGCGCTCGGCTTACGATCAACAGAAGGCGCAACGCGATCAGTTGCAGCAACAGTATGAGGCGCAACTTGCCGCCGCGCGGCAGAACTACGCCGCGATCCAGACGGCGCGCGCCGCCGCCGAAGCGGCCAAAGCGCAGGTCGAGCAAGCGCAGAAAGCGATCCGCGATGCGGTCGTCTATGCACCCATCGGCGGCTATGTCGCAGACCGGCCGGCGGACGTGGGCGAGTACGTCACGACCGCCTCGAAGATCGCGACCATCGTGCGCACGAACCCCTTGCGCCTGCGCATAGACATCCCCGAACAGTTCATCCCGGTCGTGCAAACCGGTCAAAGCGTCACGGTCACGACGAGCGCCTACGCGGATCGTTCGTTCAATGGCCGCATCGCGCGCATCTCGCCCAACGTGACTGCGACCTCGCGCACGCTCACGGTCGAGGCGGAAGTTGACAACGGCGAAAATCTCTTGAAGCCAGGCCAGTTTGCGACCGTGCGCATCCTGCTCCCGAAGGCCGAGCCGGCCGTGCTCGTGCCCGCGCGCGCCGTCCGCACGGAGCAAGGCATCAGCCGCCTCTTCATCATCAACAAAGATGGCCGCGCTGAAGACCGCGTCGTGCAGACGGGCCAAGCGGAAGGCGATCTGATTGAGATCAAGACCGGCGTGCAAGTCGGCGAGTTAGTCGCCACAAGCAACGTCGAACAGTTGAAGGATGGCGTGCAAGTCAGGCAATAGTTCAAAGTTCAATGTTCAATGTTCAAGGTTAAAGCGAGCCTTGTACGTCGAACATTGAACTTTGAACCTTAAACTTTGAACTTTGACCTATGCAAAAACTTGCTGAGATCTGTGTCCGCCGGCCCGTCTTTGCGACGATGTTGATTCTGTCGCTGACGGTCGTCGGCATCTTCTCGTTCTTCTCTCTGGGCGTTGATCTCTTCCCAAAGATCGATCTGCCGACGATCACCGTAACGGTCACCAATCCCGGCGCATCGCCGCAGGAGATCGAGACGGAGATCACAGACAAAGTCGAATCGGCGGTCAACACGATCAGCGGCATTGATGAACTGCGCTCGACTTCAGTTGAAGGCGTCTCGCAGGTCTTCATCACGTTCCTGCTTGAGAAGAATGCGGACGTGGCGGCGCAGGAGGTGCGCGACAAGGTCGGCCTCATCGTCAACGATCTGCCCGAGACGGCCGAGACGCCCATCGTGCAGAAACTCGACACAGACGCCGCGCCGGTGTTGCGCATCGCAGTTTCGTCGCCACGATCTTTGCGCGAAGTGACAGACATTGCGGACAAGCAGATCAAGAAGCGCATTGAATCAATCAACGGCGTGGGCAACGTCGAGATCGTGGGCGGCGCGACGCGCGAGATCGAAATCTATCTCGACCCGGACAAGATGCGTGCTTTCAACGTGACCGTGCCGGAAGTCACGGCGGCCGTGAAGGCGCAGAACATGGAAGTGCCGGGCGGGCGCGTGGACGAAGGCACGCGCGAGCTGACGGTGCGCACGATGGGGCGCATCACGAATCCGGCCGACTTCAACAACATCGCCATCTCTTCGCGCGGCAACTATCCGGTGAAGCTGTCCGACATCGGCTACGCCGAAGACAGCACTGAAGAACAACGCACGTCCGCGACCTTAAACGGCACGCCGGCCGTGACGCTCGTCGTCTCGAAGCAATCGGGACAGAACACGGTGGCGGTGGCGGACGCGGTGAAGGAGCGGCTTGAAGAGATCAAAAAGCTGCTGCCGCCGAATGTGCAGACGGAGATCGTCGGCGATCAATCGATCTTCATCAAAGCGGCGGTCAAATCAATCGAGCATCACTTGATCGAAGGCGGTCTGCTCGCCGCCATCGTCGTCTTTCTCTTCCTGTGGAACTTCCGCTCGACGCTGATCGCGGCGATTGCCATTCCGACTTCAATCGTCGCCACCTTCGGCTTGATGGCCGCGATGGGCTACACCTTGAATCAGATCACGATGCTTGCGTTGACACTCATGGTCGGCATCGTGATTGACGACGCGATTGTCGTGCTGGAGAACATCTTCCGCTTCGTCGAAGAGAAGGGCATGCCGCCATTTCAAGCGGCGATTGAGGGCACGAAAGAGATCGGTCTCGCGGTCATGGCGACGACGCTTTCTTTGCTCGCGGTCTTTCTGCCCGTCGGCTTCATGCAAGGCATCGTCGGGCGCTTCATGTCCTCGTTCGGCTTCACTTCATCATTCGCCATCGCCGTCTCACTGCTCGTCTCGTTCACGCTGACGCCGATGCTCGCCGCACGCCTGCTTCGACGCAGACAACGCCACTTGTCGGCCGCCGTCGGCAGCGAACCATCACAAGGCGATGCGTCGGCGCTCTTAGCTGACGAGTCGCGCGTTGTGGCCGGCGAGTCGAACGATGAGATCGAAACGCGGCGCGAGACCGCAGCACCGCACGTGTCGAATCAACCACAGCGCGAAGCTGCGCACAGTTCAAAAGAGGGGCGCTTCTATCGTCCGATTGATCGCACGTACAAGTGGCTGCTTGAGTGGGCGATGGCGCATCGCCTTGTCGTCGTCAGTTTGTGCGTGCTCGTGGTCTTGAGCATCGTGCCGCTCTTCATGTTCGTCGGCAAAAACTTCTTGCCGGTTGACGATCAATCGCAGTTTGAGATCAGCGTGCGTGCGCCCGAAGGCACGACGCTCGCTTCCACTTCGACGCTCGTCGAACGCATCGCCACAGACGCGCGCCAACTGCCCGGCGTGACCGACACGCTCGTCACCATCGGCGGTGGGCAACAGCAGGTCGTCAACACCGCTTCGATCTACGTCAAACTCGCAGACATAGATCAGCGCAAGCTCTCGCAGATCGATCTGATGGTCAAGGCACGCGACTTGTTGGGTAAGTATCCGCAGAACTTGCGCACGAGCGTGCAGCAGGTGCAGGCGATCTCCGGCGGCGGTTTTCGCAACGCGGACATTCAATACGTCATCGGCGGCCCAGACCTGCAAAAGCTGACGCAGTATTCCGATCAACTGTTGCAGAAATTGAAGACGTTCCCCGACGTGGTTGATGCCGATTCAACGCTAATCGTCGGCAAGCCCGAATATCGCGTCGAGATTGATCGCCCGCGCGCCGCCGACCTCGGCGTCAAGGTGGGCGACATCGCGCAGGGCTTGAACGTGCTCATCGCCGGACAGAAAGTCTCAACCTTCAACGAGGGCACGGATCAATACAACGTGCGCGTGCGCGCGATGGGTGCGGCACGTGCAAGCCAAGAGAACTTGTCGCGGCTCTTCGCCACGTCGAGCAAAGTTGGTTGGGTCAGTCTCGATAATTTAGTAAAGGTTGAAGAGGGCACGGGGCCGTCGGCGATTGATCGCTTGAACCGGCAGCGACAGGTGACGATCACTGCAAACGTCAAACCCGGCGGCTCGCAGGCGGCGGTCATCGCGGCGCTCAATGATTACGTCAAGACGATGAACATCGAGCCGGGCTATGCGACCGGCCTCGCCGGTCGCTCGAAAGAGTTGGGTCGTTCGGGCTACTACTTCATGCTCGCGTTCGCCCTCTCATTCATCTTCATGTACATGGTCTTGGCGGCGCAGTTTGAATCGTTCATCCATCCGATTACGATTTTGTTGACGCTGCCGCTCGCGATCCCGTTCGGCATCTTGTCGCTACTGGTCACGCACCAGACGGTCAATATCTTTTCGGGCTTGGGTCTGCTCCTGCTCTTCGGCGTCGTCAAGAAGAACGCGATCTTGCAGATCGATCACACGAACGAACTGCGCGCGCAAGGCATGGAACGGCTCGACGCGATCATTCAAGCGAACCGCGACCGCCTGCGCCCGATCTTGATGACGACCATCGCGCTCGTCGCCGGCATGATGCCGCTCGTACTCTCAAGCGGCCCGGGCGCTGGCACGAACCGCTCAATCGGCGTGCTTGTCGTCGGCGGGCAAAGCTTGTGTCTGTTGCTGACACTGCTGGCCGTGCCGGTCTTCTATTCGATCTGGGACGACCTCAGCCGCAGCCGCGTCTTGAGCCGCACGGCCGCAACGGTCGGCGGCGCGTTCGCTTGGGCGCGTCGGCGCGTGGCGACGGTCGCCGGCACGTTGTTCGGCAAGTTCTAGTTCAAGTAGATCGATCTCAAATCTGAGATTTGAAATTTGAGATCGCAGCTTTGAAAGATCAAAAGCAGCTATGAGTCATCATCAGTTGAAAAGATTCATCACGACGTTTGCGCTGTTGGGCTGTGCGTCTGTCGCGCCTGCGGTGCGCGCGCAACAGCAGACGCAACCCGCGCCGATGTTGGTGAACGCGAGCGACAAGCGCGACGAGACGACGGCGCTCAAGAGCGACGACGTGCGCGAGTTTGGCCAACAGCCGACGACCACGACGCCGCCATTCACACCGCCGCCT
>Ga0209153_1000404_pt1 | contig 20773 bp, 23 predicted proteins | sample GraSoiAngelo_120_FD_185877 | JGI IMG/M metagenome (GOLD analysis project Ga0209153, IMG submission 185877) | Grasslands soil microbial communities from the Angelo Coastal Reserve, California, USA - 14_0919_09_20cm (SPAdes) (version 2) | ecosystem: Environmental > Terrestrial > Soil > Grasslands ...
CTGATTTCGATGAACATGTCCTGCTGCAGTTCGGCGAGCCACGGGTTGGTTCGCGTCTCCTCGCCGCCGCCCTCATATTCAACGAGACGACCGGAGGAAAGGATCAGCGGGAATTGCTTCGCAATCCCTCTCTCCACCGCCGCCTTCTGGACGGAGAAGCCGATGTTGGGCATTCGGAACTGCTTGGCATCGGGCAGCGTCGGATATTTCGAGACCAGCTCGACGCGCGGCGTGTAGATCGGCTCGCGATGAACGGGTATCGGATCCGGCAGTCCAAACGCGTTCATCCGCGCCTTGCCGTTGCCATAGGGCACGCAGCCGTGCATCAGCGCCACGCGCTGGATGCCGCCCGACAGGTCGAGCGACCACGACACCGCATCGGGATTGGCGGAATTGACCTTTGTGATGGTGGCCATTTCCGCTTCGGTCAGATCCTTGTCCCAGCCGAGCTTCTTGAGCACGGCAAGCGTGAATTCCGGATAGCCGTCCTTGAGCTCCGAATCCTTGGAATAGGATCCGTCGGCAAGCAGACTGACCTTGCGCGTCGTGCCGTCGGGAAGCTTCTCTTCGCGTTCGATACCGAAACGAGGCCGGAACGTCCCCCCGCCATCCATCACGGCAAGATTATTGTTGTAGAGCAGCGGCGTGCCGGGATGGCGCACTTCGGGTGATCCCCAGCAAGGCCACGGCAGGCCATAATAGTCGCCGCCGACTTCCGGATCGTCCTTCGGCGCCCGCATGGTCACCAGATCGAACTTGCTCTGGTTCTTCATATGCGCCTTGAGGCGCTCCGGCGACTGCCCGCAATAGCCGGTCGACCAGCTGCCGCGGTTCATCTCTCGAAGCACATCTTCCGCTTCCGGCAGATTGTTCTCGACCTTGATGTTCTTGAACATCTTGTCGGCGAAGCCGTACTTCTTTGCCATCAGATAGATGACTTCGAGGTCATCCTTGCATTCGAACACCGGCTTGACGATCTGCTCGCCCCATTGGAGCGAACGGTTCGAGGCGACGCGCGAGCCCTTGCACTCGAACTGCGTGGCGACGGGGAGAATGTAAACGCCGTCCGTCCGGCCGGCCTCGACGGCGAGCGACGCCCAGGTGGTCGGATGCGGGTCGGCGATGACGAGCAGTTCTAGCGCCTGCAATCCTTTGAGCGATTCCGGGATGCGCGTGATGCTGTTGCTGGCGTGTCCCTGAACGAACACCGCCTTGATATTGTCCTTTTGCGCGACGTCGGCCTTCGGCAGGATCGCCGCATCGAACCATCGGGTCAGCGGGATGCCGGGTGTTTCCATCAGTTTCTTGTCGTCGAAGCGCGAAACCAGATAATCGTAATCGACTTCCCAGACTCGCGACCAGTGCTTCCAGGCGCCTTCGGCAAGTCCGTAGTAGAAGGGCAGCGTCACGATATCGAGGCCGACATCGGTAGCGCCCTGGACGTTGTCGTGACCACGGAAAATATTTGCGCCGGTTCCGGGCTTGCCGACGTTTCCGGTGAGCAGGAGGGCAATGCAGCTCGCCCGCACGTTGGCGGTGCCGACCGTGTGCTGGGTCTGGCCCATGCACCAGATCAGCGTCGCGGGCTTTTGCGTGGCGAACATCTGGGCAACGCGCTCAAGCTGCGCGCCGGGCACACCGCTGACGCGTTCGACCTCGTCCGGCGTCCACTTCTCGATCTCCTTGCGAACGTCGTCAAAGCCATAGACGCGTTGCCGGATGAACTCCTTGTCCTCCCAGCCATTCTTGAGGATGTGCCACATCATGCCGTAAAGCACGGGAATATCGGTGCCGGGACGAAGGCGTACATAGTCGGTCGCATGCGCGGCGGTGCGGGTCAGGCGCGGATCGATGACGATGAAATTGGCCCTGTTCAGCTCCTTGCCCTCGAGCAAATGCTGCAGCGATACCGGATGAGCCTCCGCCGGATTGCCGCCCATGATCACGAGGGTCTTCGAATTCCTGATATCATTGAAGCTGTTGGTCATCGCGCCGTAGCCCCAGGTGTTGGCCACGCCGGTGACGGTCGTCGAATGGCAGATACGCGCCTGATGGTCGGTGTTGTTGGTGCCCCAAAATGCGCCGAACTTGCGGAACAGATAAGAGGCTTCGTTGGTCATCTTGGCCGAACCGAGCCAATAGACGGAATCGCCGCCCGACTTCTCGCGAACCTGGAGCAGCTTGTCGCCGATCTCGTTCACCGCCGTATCCCAGGAGACGCGCGTCCACTGCCGGTTGACGAGCTTCATCGGATAGCGAAGCCGACGCTCACTATGGACCAACTCGCGCACCGAAGCGCCCTTGGCACAATGCGAGCCGCGGTTGATCGGCGAATCCCAACTCGGCTCCTGCCCGATCCAGACCCCATTAAGCACTTCGGCGGTCACCGTGCATCCGACGGCGCAATGCGTGCAGACGCTCTTGCGGATGGCCGCGCCGGAAGCGAGCGGCCCCGCGGCTGCGGCCTCCGCCTTGTGGACGCTCCCGATCGGCAGTGCGCTCAGCGCGGCCAAGCCACCACCGGCAAGGCCGGACCGACGCAGGAATGTGCGGCGGTCAAGGCCGCCGGCTTGTCCGGCCAAAGCGGATGCGACTGATCCGCGGGATGCAACCTCTGAACGCTCGCGTTGTGTTCTCTTGATCAGCACGGCCGCCTCCCTCAAGCAGGATAACGATTGACGCGGTAAAACGCTTTCACGTGATCAGTTTCCTTGTAGCGTGCCTTGCGTTTCTCATCACTGTTCTCGCTGTCAGCCTGCGCGGGTGCAATCAACGGTGTCGCCAGTGTCGCGCCGGCGCCAACCGCGCCGACCCCAACCTTGCGAAGGAAATCACGTCGGCCGGCGGTTGCTTTCGTGTCATTTTTCATCGTTTCTCTCCCAGACCAATGGTCATTGGTCAGTTCGCAAACCTAAATGCCTCAGCTTCGATTTCCAGAAACAGCCGGCCGAGCGATCCCACCGACCGGTAGAACTTGGCGTTCGCCGCGCTCTCCATGTCGGCGAACAAGCGGCCCATCCACGGCGCTACATGCTTTTCAAAAAACGCGCGCTGTACTTCCGGCGGGGCCGGGAAACAGCCGGTGGCAAGGCCCGCCATGATCTCGCACAGCGTGGCCGCATGATCCTCCGGTTCAAGGTTGGTCCAGGCCCGCTCGATGCCGAGCGACGCGAGATCCCCGCGCAGGCGCGACAGCGGACGCTCGTGGAGAAAGCCGGTCAGATAATAGGACGCGTAAGGCAGCAACTCGCCGCGCCCGAGACCGACGAACAGATCGAAATATTCCCGCTCGAGATCAGCGGCGATCGCGTTCGATGCGGCTTCCGCCAGCGCGCCATGGGCGCGACCGAGTGGCGTGGCGTCGCCTTCCAGATTTGCGATCTGGCCAAGCAATGCCGTCGATGGCGCGCAAGAAAGCAATGCGGCAAGCAATGCGTATTCCCGAGCGCGGGCGGCATCGAGGGGATCGATGGCATCATCTTGCACGGCTGGCTCGTTGTAGAGATCGGGGCGCAGTTGTTTTCGCGACACTCCGGTCGCGGCCTCGACGGCAATCACGCGCTGGGCGGGCACCCTCCTCCAGTTCGAAACCGAGGGTTGGGCAATGCCGATCTTCCGGGCAAGCTCGGCTACGCCGCCCGCCGCATCGATGGCACGATCAAGGCCCGCATCGCGCACGTGGACCTCTCATCCACCCAAAGGTGTCCAAAGCGCTTGATTATTTTTCGCCGTAGAAGACTAGGCTTCGGTCGGGAACCGGTCAATTGATCGACATAGCCCGAGGCTATAATCTTTGGTCGAAAGTTTAGCGGGGCAGCGCGGCCCCGTGCGTGCGACGCCGAGTTGAAATTTGATCGCTCTCAACGCTCCGCGGCGCTTCCAGTTGCACTGCAATAGGAGTTGGGGGCGAGTCCGGCGAAATCTCTTTGGCAGCGCTTACATCGGCGACCGCTTCCGAGATACGTAATTCCGACGACGGTTCTTGGTTTGAATCAACTGATTGGCTGACATCCTTCTGCTCTGCGAGTGCGGTCGTAAGACTGTCCACGACGCTGCGCGCACGCCCAACAATCCCGTCAACCAGGGTGGCAAGCTGTTCTTTTGAACAATCGAGCGGCCCGAAGCCCGGCATCGCGTTTGGGTCGTTGAAGTCCCACGCGTTCTCCGCGAGGCCCACGAAGTCGCGGATGGCCGGATCGGCGGCCCAGGCGCGACGAAGCGCCGCACGGCTCAGCTCCGGCGGGATGCCGCGGCGCAGGAACGCCGTGATGTCTGTTGTTCCCGTGATTGATTCGATCGAGGGCAAGCTCGCCAGGTCAACCTCGACGTCCTTTGGATGTGCAGCCGCGGCAGTTGGCGGCGAATTCGGCGCCTCGGCCTGCTCCGGCGGCGGCGCAGGCTCCGGCGGCGGCGCGTCAACGACCGCCCTCGCCTCGTGCTTGCGGCGAGACCAACGGGCAAGGAATTCCTCGTCGCTCATTCGTGGCCGCCTTCATCATGATGACGCCGCGCGAGCGCCTCCGGATCGGCGCGGCGCCGCTCGCGCTTGACGAACTGCCTTTCGACGTGGTGCTCGGCAACGAATTTTTCAATTGCCTCGCGAAGCATTTCGGGCATCGGCACCGCTTCGACGAGATTGGCGCCGGCTTCCGTAAAAGCTTCCCCCTCCGCGGGATCGGCGGTGACGGCCGCGAGCGCGTAGGGCCAAGCACCTTCCGAAGGGCTCAGCACGACCCAGATGCTCGGCGCGCCAGTCGTGAGATTCTCACGGTAACGCGCGGTCTCGGAGCGATAGAGATCAACCGCGGCACTGCCCGCATAATAAAGGGTCGCCTCCTCCTGCTCGCGCAGAACCGTCCACGGTTTCATCTCCGGCTCGTCGGGCAGAACGCCGATACCGCGCCAGACGAAATCGATCCAGGGCGAGTCTGCCTTGCTGCGTTCGACCACGACGCCGACGGCAATACGCAGCAATGGTACGGCGGCAGGGCTCAACTTGCAGCCTCCAGGTGCTTGATCGGCAATCCCGTTAGAAGGTTTTGCGGTTTCATCCGCAAGTTCAGGTCCGGCGTCATGGCTGCGATCAGATACACGGGCTCCTGCTCGACGGCCTCGGCCACCACGGCAGCATCGCTAAAGCCGAGGCGAAACAGCGCCAGCACGCGGCCCGCGGTGCCCTCGTCCAGGGCTTCACCGCGCCACAGCCGGTCGCCGATCCCGGTGGCCTCAGAATCGAGTCCGACGTACCAGGTGAGTTTTGCATCGCGCAATTGAGTGAGCGGCTCGATCGCCACATCTAGCCCGAGCAGGTGGGCAATCCAGCGCGTCATGGCTTCTGCAAGCGCCGCCGGTCCGCGCGTTCCGGCGGTGAGATCGAAACCCATGTCGAATTGGTCGCAGCGATGCCAATAGTGCTCGGCGTTATCGGCATCGAGAACGTCGATTTGCGTCTCAGTGGGCGCGCCCAGCATCGACATCAGCGACAACACCGGCGTCATCTTGAGCCCGCCAATGATCTCCTCGTCCCCGAGAAGCAACGACTGCTCGTGCAGCATGATCCGCTGCGGCCGGAAAAACAATTCAGCCGCGCGCACCACGAAGGGATCATCGCAGCCGTCCAGCGCGTTGCGCAGGATCACATGAACGAGCTGATTGATGAACAGCGGCGGCAACGCGATCGATCCCGAGCGGACCAGCGCGAGATAGGCGGCTTCCAGCGTCGGATGCCGCAGCAATAGGTCGCGGAAGGCGAGCACGAATTGCCAATTCTCCCGAGCATCGGCATCGGCGATCGCGGCAATTTCGTCGGCGCCGGACGGCCGGCGCGGGTCGGCGAGCAATTCGCGGTGTAATCTGCGTTCGACCGCGCAGGCGTCTTCAGGCGGCATCAGCTCGGGACGCGCGAAATAGGCCTTGAGAAACTCATCCGTCACCACCAGCCCGCCGTTCGCATTGCGATCAAGCAGGTGATGGCCGCAGGAAATCCAGAAATCCTTCATCGGCGGCGCGGCTCCAGGCTCATATCGGCAAGCCTAAGATCGCTGTCCGGCTCCGGGTCATCCTCGACCTCCATGAACGAGAACGCGTTGCGGTGGCCGCTCCCCTCCTTCAGCTGCAATCTACGGAATGACTCGCGGACCTCGCCATCGGCCGCCGAACGGTGGACGGCGATTAGAGTACTGACAGGATGCGTGCAGAGCTGTTCCACAAAGGCGACTTCCTCTTCGGCCGCAACGCGCGCGATTGCAAAATCCGGCGCGCCGAAGCGGTCGACAAGCTGCGCGGCCAGGAGTTCCACCAGCTTTCGGCGATCGTCCTTGGTCGCGGGAACGATCTGCACCAGCGTCGACCAGCCCCACGAGCGCACCCCGAGGAAGCCGCTGCGGAACGCCGACCGGTCCTTGCCGGTCAGCCCGGCCGGATCGCGGTCGTAGAACCGGAACGCGCCCGATACGGCCCAGTCCCCAGGCTCGGCCGCCGCGTCGAACACGAACGTGTCCGATGGATCGAGCGCGATGGTGCGCAGGAGCTTCACAGGCGTGGCCCTCCGAGCTTCGGATCGAACCACGACGGCGCGGCCAATGCCGTGAGCAGATCGTGCCGCTCGGCCTTGTCGGCACCGATCGAGTGCGTGACAAGATCGCCGTTGTCGTCGATACGGCGGCTTAGTCGACGTTCACGCGTAAGCCGACTTAGGTATTCGCGCGCCACCGCGCCAAATCCGTCCACCTGCCAAGCATCGATGGCCAGCATCAGGTGTCTCGCAAAGCTTTCCGTCACCTGAACGGCGCCCGCTTCGCCAAATCCCTCCTGCTCCAGCGCGGAGCCGAGCGGATGAACACCAGCCTCCCCGTCAGTCATCGCGACGGTCCGGATCATGGCGCCAAACACCAGCCATGGCGGCGGCTCGTCCTCCTTCGCGGATGCAGGCCAGCCAAGCCGCCCGCCACCAACCAGGCCGCCGTCGATGCGGATCGCGTCGGGCCAATCGATCGCCACCTCCTTGTTCGGCGGCGCATAGGCGCGCAAGGCGTCGGTCAGCGCCACCATCCCGGCGTGGAAGGCGCGGCGCGCGGTGCGCAATGCTTCGTTCGGTTCGAGCACAACCGCAAACTCCGCGAGGTCAAAGCGGCCGACATAGACCAGCGTACCGGCGCCGCTCGCTACCGCGATCTCAATCGCGTGGGTGAAGGCGTCACCGCTTTCGCGCAGCCTCACCAGGGTAAACGGCGGAGGCAGATCGATCCGTTCCGAGAGATGCGCGTGGGTGCTTGGGGTCGGCGACAGATGACGCTCCAGCTTCCTTTTCGCTTCTATTGGGAATAACTATACGAGCGGGACCGCTGGCGCGCGAGTCCGCTCGCTGCCGTTCCGCGCCACTTTAGTCGGAGTCGTGAGGCAAGGCATGGCCCATCCTCCTCCCAAGACGATCTTGTTGTGCTCGTGCGAAGACACCATGCACCTCGATACGGCAGCCGTTCGGATCGGATGCCGCAACAGCGAGATCGCCACGTTCCGCCAATTGTGCCGGGCCGAGCTCGATCAGTTTCGCAGTGCCGCGAAGGCGGAAGGATCGCTTACGGTCGGCTGCATGCAGGAAGTTCCGCTGTTTTCGGATGAAGCAGGCGAGCGTCCGCGGCCGATCGACTTCATCAACCTGCGCGAGACCGCTGGCTGGTCCACTGAAGGAGGTCAGGCGGGACCGAAGATGGCGGCCCTGCTCGCGGCCGCGGCAGAGCCCACGCCTGATTTTCCGCTCATCAATATGTCGAGCGAAGGCGTTATCCTTATCTACGGTCGCGACGAGACCGCGATCGAAGCCGGCCGGCTGCTCGCCGATCACCTCGACGTCAGCGTCATGATCACGAGGCCGGCGCAGATCGCGCCACCTTCCACAATATCCTTCCCGATCGTCAAGGGCACGATCCGCAACGCCAAGGGTCACTTCGGAAGTTTCGAGCTTACGATCGACGACTACGCGGCCCCACGCCCGTCCTCGCGGGATGCCTTCATTTTCGAAGCTCCCCGCGATGGCGCGGCCTCGCGCTGCGATCTCGTGCTCGACCTTTCCGGTGGACCTCCCCTCTTTCCCGCGCACGATCTGCGGGACGGCTATATGCGCGCCGATCCGCGCGATCCGGCGGCGATGCTGCGTGCGGTGCTCAAAGCACGCGACCTCGTTGGAAGTTTTGACAAGCCGAAATATATCAATTTCACCGCGGATCTCTGTGCACATTCGCGTTCACAACTGACTGGATGCCACCGCTGTCTCGATCTCTGCCCGACCGGCGCAATCACGCCGGATGGCGATCACGTCAAGATAGCTGCGGAAATCTGCGCCGGATGCGGTCAGTGCGCCGCAGCCTGCCCGACCGGTGCGGCCTCCTATGCGCTGCCGCCTGCCGACACCCTCTCGCACAAGCTTCGTGCCCTGCTGCTGGCCTACGACCAGGCCGGCGGCCCTCAACCGGTTGTTCTGCTGCATGACGGCGCGCACGGCACGCCGCTGATCAATGCGCTTGCCCGTCATGGCGACGGACTGCCGGCCAACGTGCTGCCGCTTGCGGTCAACGAAGTGACGCAGGTCGGTCTGGAAGTGGTCGTCGCGGCATTCGCCTATGGCGCTGCGAATGTGCGGTTCCTGTTGCGCGCAAAGCCGCTGCACGACCTGGCGGGACTTTCGCAGACCATCGCGATGGGCGATGCCATTCTTTCCGGATTGGGGTTTGCGGGACGCCGTGTTTCCACAATCGAAACCGACGATCCGGATACGCTCGGCGAGACGCTGCGCGGGATCGAGCCTGGTGCCACCGTTCAGCGCCCGGCGACTTTCAAAACGGTTGGCAAGCGGCGCGATCTGCTCCGCTTCGGCCTGAGCGAACTGCATCGAATAGCGCCGGCTCCGACCGACGTCGTCGCGCTGCCTGAAGGCGCGCCGCTTGGCGGGATCAGCGTCGATGTGGATGGATGCACGCTGTGCCTTTCCTGCGTATCGGTGTGTCCGACCGGTGCGCTCCTGGACGATCCCGATCGTCCTGCGCTCAAATTTGTCGAAGACGCCTGCGTTCAGTGCGGCTTGTGCAAGAGCACGTGTCCGGAAAAGGTGATCACCCTGGTACCGCGGATCGATTTCACGGCGGACAGCGCACGCACGCGGATCATCAAGGAGGAAGAGCCGGCGCTGTGCATCCGCTGCAGCAAGCCGTTCGGCGTCAAAAGCACCATCGACAAGGTCGCTTCAAAACTCGAAGGCCGAAACTGGATGTTTCCCGTCGGCGACAAGCGGCTGGACACGGTAAGAATGTGCGCCGACTGCCGCGTGATCACCATGAGCGAGCAGCAATTCGATCCGTTCTCCGGCGTTGGCGAACGCGCGCCGGTCCGTACCACCGACGATTATCTCCGCGAGCGCGAGAGCAAGAATTAGGCTGTGCACCCGTAAATCCGGCTGCGCCCGCCCTGGCTATTTGGCAGTCGCGTGGGCCAGAAAATCGGTCAGCGCCTTGCGGTCTTCCGGCGCACCGATGCGCTGCTCCGGCATTTTGGTGCCCGGCGTGTAGGTGTTTGGACCGACTTCGAACAATTTTGCGACGGTCTCGGGAGTCCAGACGATGTCCATTTCCTTCAGCGCCTCGGAGAAACGGTAGCCGGGCAGCGACGCGATCCTGCGGCCATACAATCCGGCGAGAGTGGGGCCGGCGCGCGGCACCTCCTTCTCGGAGAGGGTATGGCAGGCAACGCAAGCCCTGAATATTTCAGCGCCATGATCCCCGGCATAGGCTGCCAGTGGATCAGCCGAAGTACCTCTCAGCGATGATCCTATGGGCTCGCCAGTCAGCGCATTCCAGCGCCGGATCATGCCATCGGCGCCACCCGTCAGCAATGTCGCGCTATCGGGCAAAAACGCCACGGACCAGACCGGAGGCCCCGGGCCGACCAGGGTTCGCACCAGGCTTCGGGCCTTGCGATCGATAATCGATACGGCGCCACCGATACTAGCGGCCGCGATCAGCGCGCCGTCCGGAGATATCGCCAGCGCGACGATCGGCGTCGAACCGGCCTGGATTTCGCCGGTTTGCTTGGCTGCGGCTGTGAGGAGCCGCAGCCATCCGTCGGCACCGCCCGTTGCGATCTCGCCGTCGGGGGCGACGGCAACCGCATTCAGAGGCGATGGAAGCGTAATGACCTCCGGCGAGCCCGCCACAAGCGGCCAGATTCTGAGCGTAAGGTCGTAACCGACGCTGACAAGCGATTGTCCATCCGGCGTGAATGCAACGCCGTTGACGTTCTGCGAATGACCTTCCAGCACGCGCTTTGAACCGGAACCGAGCGGCCAGAGCCGCACGGTCGAATCCCAGGACGCGGATGCGAGCGTCGAACCATCGGGTGATACAGCAAGGCTCACAATCGGTCCGCGATGACCTTCAAAAACCTCATCCGGTTGCTGGCGGCCCGCCGTCCAGATCGCTATTCGTGCATCCGCTCCCGCGGTGGCCATGCGGCCGTCGGCTAAGAAGCTTACCGCATTCACTGCGTCGGAATGAAAGCGAAGAACCTGTTCGGCGGATTCCGTGGCGAGCGACCATCGGATCGCCGAGGTGTCGAAGCTGCCGGACAGGACGCTCTTGCCGTCGGCCGAAGTCGCCAACGCGCGAACCGGTCCACCATGTCCGGAAAGCTGAGCCAAAGCAGCTTCGACATCCAGCGACAGCGCGGCCGCGATTGCGCAGAAGTACAGTCGCCAATTCATTGCTTGTCCATCGCTGTCGAGCCGTTTTCCGCTAGCCGCGATTGGGCTGACCATAAAGGGTCCACCGCCTCGCCGCAAAATGTCGGCTTCGAACGGATCGAACGTGTTTTCAGTTTCATGTTGCGCTGCGACGAGAGCGGGCCCTCTCATGCGCTGCCAGGCCGCATCTCTATCATGTTGAACTTATGCGGCGCGCCGCCTACCGTGCACCTCATTCGTCAGAAGGATCGGCAAATGCAGATGCGATCCAAGGCGTACGAACACTTCATTTCAATTTGCCGGTCGTTCCGCGATCTGGTGTCGCCGCACGATCAGAGTGTCCGGACACCAACCTCGCCTGCTCTCCTTTATGTTGCGACCGTGCTGTCACTGCTTTTGGCGATATTAGAAGTCCACCTGCATCGAGCCGACTTGCATCTTATGGGGCTTATGAGTGATGGGGATCAGGTTGATCCGATTTTCTTGAGTCTTGCGGGCCCTTAGATCTTTCTCAGGACGCCGGATAGCCCTCGCGGGCGCGGTGCGATTAGCCGGGAAGACCATCGAGATGCTGCGTCTCGTTGATCCCTAAAACAGTGATGCGCCCACCGACCACGTCGATCTCGTTGATGCAGCCCGGCGCTTGTCCAAGGCGCCAATAGGCGGACAGTGGTTGATCGAGCAATTGCAGGAGCAAGGCACGGTTCATACTGCTGTGACCAACCAGAACGACGATGTCCCCGGCGTGCCGGTCTAGAACGAGCCTGAGCGCGTCTGCGGTCCGTGCGACCATGTCCTGTAGCGACTCGCCGTTGGGAAAACGAACCAGATGCGGGGTTGCAAACCACGATGCGAAAGCTTGAGGATCGGTCTTCTCGATCTCTTCGTAGCTCTTCGATTGCCATGCGCCATAGTCTATATCGTTGAGGTGATCGATGGCCTCTGATTCGACACCGCACGCATTGGCGATCGCGCGCCCGGTCTCGACGCACCGCTGCATCGGACTGGTATAGACCTTCACCGGACGCCATGCCGACGCGATGCGGCGCGCAACGGCTTGAGCTTCCAAAACTCCGCGATGGGTCAGAGGCAGCTCGGTTCGACCGCGAAAGCGTTCTGGTTTGATGCCTTCGACGTGGCCATGCCGGACCAGGAGGATTTTGGTCAATGCAGCCGCCTCCCTCGCTGGGTGAATTCCAGAAACTAGTCCACGCACAACCGACCGGGAAACGAAGCCGTCACAAGCGATCTTTTTATGCCGCGGTCCGCGGCCATGTCGATACTGATGCCGCCTGTCATGTCAAGCTTCACACCCATGTCATCGCGGGGCATCCCGTACGCGACATTGTTGACCTTGCCCAGGATCTCAAGGCCGAACTGCTTGTCATCGGCGCAACCGGCCATTCGGCACGCTACGAACGATTGATCGGCAGCCGCGCCGATCGGATCGTGCAACTTGCGCACTGTCCGGTATTGGTGGTGAAATAACCACGGTCGCGACGACGACGCAGTGTGAAGCACATCACCGCACGACGCTCGCCCACAGGGTCATTCGATGACAACCGTTGCCAACCTCCTTGCACGAAAGCAGCTGCTGCTGGAGCGGCTGCAGGAAAATCCCGGCCCACACGAGCGCGATGAAATCGAGCGGCTGCTGGCGCAGATCGACACCGCGCTGGGCTTGCTCGACCAAACGGGGCCCGGCGAGACTGGCGATGAGTGATAAGTCGATTGAGCCGGCAAAATAAAATGGCCCCGGTTAGGGGCCATTCTCCACTAGTAGTCATCCCAGTGATGATGTCGCTTGATGATTACCGTTCGGTCGCCATCACGGTCATACCAGCCGCGGTGCAGCCCGCGGTCATGTTCGTAGAACTCGGCGCGAGGGCCGCGATAATCGTCGCGGTCGCGATAGTAATGGTCGCGATCGCTGCCGATGCTGAAGCCAAAGCCCTCGGCGCTCGCTACCGTAGGCGCTGCAACCGCGATGGTCGCTAACGCGGCGAGAACGCATGAAACCTTCTTCATTCGCTTCTCCTGTCGTAGTTTGCGCGTGGAGAAAAACGAGTGGGACGCCGCGACGTTCCGGAAACCGCCACGGAACTTTCTTGAACGGATATTCAGCTAGATTGCCGATTGGAAACGATTTCGCGCGACATGGCGAAGGTCCGCAGTTGATCCAAGGCTAAGACGCTGGAACAGCGGATGTTGGATGAGGAGATAAAGATCGTATGAGGTGTAATAATTCCGTTATCCTTCATCCAAAACTGGCACTTGTCCACAGAAGGTCCACAGAAGCTTGCGTTTCGGTTCTTGATTCCGCTGCGCCCCTTTGCTGCAGTTCGCCACGGGCCGAGGTGTTTCATGAATTGGGAAAGAGAACGCGACGCGCTGCTTGCGCGGACGCTGGAGTTTGTTCAAACGGTTGCTCGCAGGGAAGAGAACGCCAGGCCGGAGGTGCGGCCGGGCGACGTTGGGCGTCCCATCGAAAGGCGCCATGTCGACATGGTGCCATCAGCGCCCCTGCGAATTGCCGAGCCAACCGCGGACAACCCGCCTCCAGGTGCGCCGTTATCGCGGCCCAAAATTCCGAGCGACCTCCAACGCGAATTCCGGGATCGGATCGAAGGGTTCCGCAGGCATCAAGAGCGTTTCAATCGTGAGCGCGCGGAATATTTCAACGCAACCCTGGCGAGGCTCCGCGCTGCCATCGACGAGGGAGCCGCGCCGCGCACTGACAAATAGCGCCGCAGGATCATTGCGATTATTTCGCGTCGATTTTCTCCAGTACCGGCAGCAGGTATTCCAAGAATTCCTCCGGGTTCTCGCTCATCGGAAAATGTCCGAGGCCTTTCATGATGGTGGCCTCGCTGCCGGCAATGCTGCCCGCGACGCCAAGCGTCTCTTCCGGCGTGCAGGAATAGTCGTATTCGCCTGACAGCAGGAACAGCGGACAGCGTTTGGTATCGATCTCGGCGACCCGGCCGCGGATGTCGCCGTCGATCTTGTAAAAATAGAGATCGCCCTTGAACACGCCGGGTCCGCCCTGCATGTAGTGCCACAGCGTTTCCCAGCGTTCGCGCTCCGGCGCGTCAGGTCCGACCAGGCCGGAAACAATGGCAGCGGCGACCTCGCCACCATGCACGTCGGGCCGATGCAGGAAACTCAGGTCGTAATAGGGATCGACATGGGCGCCGGCCTGCAAGCCGATGATGGCGCGAAACGATTGCGGATGTTCGAGCGCCAGATGCAGCGCGATCCGCCCGCCAATCGAGCATCCGATCAGGATCGGCCTGTCCAGTCCGAGCGCGGCCATGACCTCGAGGATCATGGCGGTGTAGTGCGCCGAGGTGAGTTGATATTCCTCGTTGTGCCAGCCGGGCGGCGGCGAGGATTTGCCGTGCCAGGGCATATCGAAGGCGATGACGCGATGGCTGCCGATGATGCGCGCGTCATTCATCAGCGCGCGATATTGCCGCCCGTCGCTGCCCGCGGTGTGCAGGCACAAAAGCGGGGTGCCCTCGCCGGCCTCTTCGACATAGATGCGATTGGGTCGGCCGAACAAATCAAGATGCATGTAGCGGCCGACGATCGGTTCGAACTGCACGCTCATAGCGAGCCTCCCTCAGGGCGCAGCTTGGCAAGCGCCTCCTTGAAGTAGCGCAGATGAGCCATGAAGATTTGCAGGTCGCCTTCGGCCTTGAGGGCCCGCCGCTTGATCAGCGCCATCAGATCATTCGCGCCGGGCGGCGGCCGGTTGCTCCAGAATTTTTGCCACTCGGCCTCGCTCGCGCGCAGTGCAAACGACGACGACGGCATCACGAACGGTCCCCGCGTCACGGAGACGACCCTGCCCTCGAAGATCGAGATCAGCCAGGCGGTCGGCCCGACTTCAAGAAGAAAAGTTGTGCTGAGATAGCGGCCGCGCCTGACCAGCGCGGCATCGTCATTGACCCGCTCTTTGAGCGCCTCAATCATGGCCGGCCTCCCAACCGTCGGCAGCCATACTGCCGCCCTTGTTGGGATCGCATGATCAGGGGAACAGGCGTGGCGTCAATTACAGCCAGGCGCATACCAGCACGACGTTGGCCGCGCAGGCCATAAGCAGCGCTATTGTGAGCGTGAGGTATACCCGTTCGCAGGCGGTATGCAGCGTCGTTCGCATGGCCGGAATTTTCCAGCGATTCTACTCGGAGAGTCCCAGGGATTCTTTTTTTCGGGATTCAGGACTCGTTAAGGACTCAAGCGGACCCCCGGTCAGAGGGCGTCAAAACGGCCGATTTCCCCTCACCCACCCGTGAAGCCCGGACAGCCGGACGGAACTGAAACCCCCGGCAATCCCAGGCGTTAGCGGCTTTTGCGGGAGTCCCTGCGATGCCCTATGCGCTGTTTTGCAACGACGCCAAGTTGAGTAAGGCCTATCCGACCGAGGCCGACGTCTGGAAGGAGGCCCGAAAGAGCGGGCTCGTGGTAGATGTGTCCTCGGACGAGGACAAACCGGCACCACGGCCGCTGCTCGAGAACGACTACGAGATCAGGTCCTGCCCACCAGACCCGGATGAAGACCCCGCCAAGAACAAGGCCGAGGCGGAACGCCAGGCTCGGATCGACCTGGAGCTCAGTTCATAAGGCCGGGCTCCCCGTCGTCGCGGCTAGGGGTGAGACCAAAATAGGTGCAAGCGAAACCTATGGCGTAGCGGTGGCCAGCGAGGCCTGCTCGGAAGCCAGCGCCACGCACATTTTCTTGCGGTGCAAGCCGCGGATCGCACCGGTGACCTTGAGCACCTTGCCGGCAGCACACGAGGCATCCTGCACGAAGGCGACTTCGTAGGGTGCGAGGAAGAGTGGTTCGGATTTCAGGATAGTTTGCGCGGCGCATGGCAAAGCGACTGCGGAGAAGATCAGCACCGACGCCAAAACACGCATGTTCGTTTGTTTCGTTGGTCAACCAGACGACCGCAGCATCATAGCTCAATATCGTGACAAGTGCCGGACCACGCCGAAAATATTTTTCAAGCCCGCGGCAGCCACGTCAGTTGTTGGGCTTCTCGCCAGCAAAAAGGCCGGCGCGAAGCCGGCCTTTGCTCTCGTTTGCGAAATCCGCGTCCCGCCGTGATCAGTACTTGCCGGCGACCGGCCCACCCCAGCCGAAGCGGTAGTTCACGCCGAGCTTGACGGTGTGGTCGTCATCGCGGAAACGGGAGCCGACGATCGCGGCCGGCCCGCTGGTGAAGGTGGTGGTGCCGAAATTGTAATACTGGTACTCGGCCTTGGCCGACCAGTTCGGCGCAAACATGTATTCGAGGCCGGTGCCGACCGTGTAGCCGTCCCTGTGGTTTCCGTTGGTCGTAAAGCCAACCGGGACGCCGGCCGTGGTGACGCCGAAATTGTTGCTGTCACGCCAGGCATAGCCGCCCTTGGCGTAAAGCAGCGCCGGGCCCCAAGTATAGCCGAACCGGCCGGTCGCCGAGCCAAGCTGGTTGTTCTTGTCGGTGATCCGCGTGCCATCCGGGAACAGTACGCCATTGTTGTTATTGTTGCTGAGCCAGCTGTACTGCGCTTCGGCACCAACTACCCAGTTCGGCGCGAACTGATAGTCGAAGCCGCCCTGCACGCCGCCCATCAACCGCGCGCTGCTTCCTTCCAGGCTGTTGTTGCCCGCGAACGCGCCACCGACATGGCCGCCGATGTAGAAACCGGTCCAATTGTACACGACCTGAGGCGCCGTGTAGGCCGGAGCCTTGGTGTAAGTGCGCGCGGGCATGTCCGCGGCAAGCGCGGGCGCAGCGAAAGCCAGAAAAGCGCCTGCGCCGAGCAAAAATCCCTTCATGAGAATTCCCCGTTACTGTCGAGGCGACAACAGTGAAACAACGTGGCCTCAATTTGGTGGCTTCGCGGCAATGCCGGAGCTGTGATCGTCGCCGATTGAGGCCATGAAACCCAACGACTTTGGTTCCACCGCATAGCTATCCTGGCCCTCTAAATATGCAGTTATCCTAGACCCTCAAATATTAAGCATCGGCAGTCTGAATTTGTCGGATTTAGCAGGCTGCCGGTTCAAGGTTCGCTGAAAAGTGATCGCGGTCCCCGGGCCTGAAACGGGTGGTCAACGGTGCATCTTTTCCATCTCCGGGAACGGTGCATACACCGCCCCGGCGCAGACTTCGCTGGCATTCTCGACCAGGCGATCGAGCCGGCCGTTGACATACGCCACCGCGCGTTCGCGCATCTCATGATAGGTTCCGTCGGATTCCCGGGGATAGAAGTGCAGACAACTGACATAACGCACCTTGCCCCCAACCGTGCGCTGTACGGGCTCGGCGATCTCGGCATTGCGCACGCCGACGGGATCATTGAGGTATGTTCGCATGAAGGCGAGCAATTCCGGGCGATAATTATCGGGATAGCGCGGGGTGCCGCCGCTGTCTTCCATGAAGGTCGTGGTTCGACTGTCTTCGCTGCCAAGGCAGCCTGCCAGCGCGATCGGCAGCAGCACTATCGCAAGGTGCCTTGCTGAGATTCCCACGTGCAGCTTGTCCTCCCCGGAGGTGATGCGTCGCGGTCGTTCTAGACCCTGCCGAATGAAAGGGAAACCGCCTTAAATTCACGGCCGTATAAGTATAAACAAGCGCCGGCCCGCCGCCATCGGGGGAAAACAATGGCAGAGGACCGGGCCTGATATCCGCGAGCCGCGGCGGGGGCGACGTGGAACGAACCGCGCCCACGGATCGGCGTCAGCCGCGCTTGGTCGCGGGCGCAGCCGGCTTGCTCGAGAGCTTGTGTGTCTTGAGGGAGCTCATCTTGTTCTTGTGGGAACGATGATGGCTGACATGCTTGGTATGACGGCCCATCTTGGCATTGGCGTTCAGTGTGCCCGGCTTTGCCTGCGTGGTTTTCGCGGCCGGTGCCTGGTCGGTCTTGCTGGCGGGCGCCTGCGTGGTCTTGGCGGAATCGGCAGCCAGAGCCGGCGCGGCGATGACAGAAACTGCGAGTAGCGCGGCGGAAATGGTTTTCAACATGGTCGTCTCCTGTTTCAAACGGGGATCTGGAGGTGACCGGCCGGAAGGCCGGGCTCTTCGATCATGGTTGCGACCCTAAACGTTCCGCGCTGAACCCACTCTGAAGCACCATGATAGTCTTCGTTCATCTCCATGACATGTTCGTCATGTTCGAAATGCGGCTGTCAAACGGGAATGTTTGGAAGCCGCGGGTGTTCAAGTCTCTCGAACCAGGTGTAGGATCACCTCATCGAAAATCGGGAGAAATGCATGAACAAGTCAGCCACCAGGCTTTTGACGCTCGCAATGTTCGCATTCGCGCTGGTTGCGGCGCCGCTGCTTTCGACGGCTTATGCCGCCGGTGGCGACAATCCCTCTCCGCCGGCCTCCGACTCCGGCAAGGACAAGAAGAAGGACGGCAAGAGCTCAAGTATTGACGACCCGAAATTCCTCGCCGGCTATCGGACGGCCTACACCACGATCTATGACCGCAACGATTACACCACGGCGATCGAGCAGCTGAAGGCGCTCGGCCACGACGACCGCGCCGACGTCGCCAATCTGATCGGCTACTCCTACCGCAAGCTCGGCGACTACAAGCTTTCGCAAGTGTGGTACGAGCGCGCCTTGCAGGCCGATCCGAACCACGTGCGGACTTGGCAGTATTACGGCCTTTGGCAAGTCGAACAGGGCAACCGCGACCAGGCGCAATATCATTTGAACCGGATCGCCCAGCTTGCCGGCACCGACAGCGCCGAATATCGCTCGCTCGCCGCCGCCCTGGAAAAGTCGACTGGCACCGGGCTCGTTTATTGATCTTCACGCATTGATCGTCGCGGTTTCAACAGGAGGGATGAATGAGCAGACTTGCGATCAGGCTTTTGACGCTGGCGGCGTTTTCGATGGCGCTGGCGACGGCACCTGTTATTACCAGCGTCTATGCCGCGCCCGACAGCGACGCGCCGGCGCCTCCCGCAAAGGGCAAGAAAAAGAAGTCCAGCCAAGCGGCACCCAGCAGCGAATACGCCGCCTTCGCGAGCGGCTATCGCACCGCCTATGCCACGATCTATGATCACCACGACTATGCGTCTGCAATCGCGCAGTTGCAGGCGCTCGGTCACGACGACAGCGCCGCCGTCGCCAATCTGATCGGCTACTCCTACCGCAAGCTCGGAGATTACAAGCTCTCGCAGGTCTGGTACGAGCGCGCACTGAGGGCCGATCCGAGCCACGTCAAGACCTGGCAGTATTATGGGCTGTGGCAGGTCGAGCAAGGCAACCGCGAGCAAGCGCAATATCATCTGAACCGGATCGCTCAACTCGTCGGCACCAACAGCGAGGAATATCGCTCACTCGCCGAAGCCATCGACAAGCCGCCGGGCACGGGCCTCGTCTACTGAACAATCCGATCCACCAAACCGGTGCAAACGTCGCAGGTTTGCGCCGGTTTTTATTGTTTCATCAGCTCCTCGACCTCGGTTCGGAAGGCCTGGCGCGACGCCTCGCGCGAGTAGAACATGTGCCCGCCGGGATAAACCACGAGCTTCACGCGCGGGGGCCTCGCGAAGGCCGGCAACTGATCGAGCACCAGCTTGGTTCCGAAATACGGCGTGGCCAGATCGAACAGCCCGTGGGCGATCAGCACTTTCAGCTTGGGATCGAGCGCCAGGGTCTGGCGTAATTCCGTGATCGACTGCGGGGGATCGATGCTGCGGCCGAAGTCCCAGGCTCGTTCGACCGATCCGTTGAGGAGTTGATAGGAGCCGTCAGGCCGCCAGTTCAGTTTGCCCCTGGTGAGATCGACGGCGGCGCTGGTCAGCGGCCCGACCAGGGCTTCCCCGGAGGGATCGCTGAAATGAGAGGAGCTTGATTCCGGATAGGGATCGAGGCCTAGAACCGACGCGTCGTAGCGGCCCGTCACCTTGCCATTGCGGCGGTCGAACTCGCGGCGAAACTCGCTGATGTCAAAGCGCCCGGCCAGCCGGCGGCTGACGGCCTGATCTATCCCCGTGAGCGCCGCAACCTTGTCGGCGACCCGGTTGGTGGCCTCGACATCGGCCTCGCCTTTGATGAGGTCGGCGAGGAAATCACCGCGCGCATAGGCCTCGACATCCGCGAGTTCGGCGCTGTTAAGCGCGCCATCCTTTGCCTCGCGCGCCACCGCGGCATAGGTCGGCAGGCTCGCCACATATTGCAAAATGCTGGTGCCGGAAAATTCACGGAAGTCGAGCAGCGGCGAGATCAGGATCAATCCCCTCACGCCCACACCCTGCCGGGTCTGCAGATTGTTGACGATCTTGGGTCCGCGGATGCCGCCATAACTCTCGCCGGCGACGAATTTCGGCGAAAGCAGCCGATCGTATTTTTCGAGCCAGCGGCGGATCACCAGCGCGATCGAATTCACGTCGCCATCGATGGAATAGAACCGCTTGCGCACCTCTTCGCCGCTGGCGACGAAGCGGCTGTAGCCGGTCCCAACGGGATCGATGAAGACGAGATCGGTGAAGTCGAGCCAGGTCTCGGTGTTCGGCTGAAGATCGGAAGAGGTGGAGGGCGTTACGGCGTTGATTGCGAGCCGCCAGGGGCCGCTGTTGCCGAGCTGCAAATAGGCGGAGGCAGCACCGGGCCCGCCGTTGAACAGGAAGGTTACCGGCCGAGCTGCACGGTCGGCGCCATCGAGTTGATAGGAGGTATAGGCGATATCGGCCTGCGGCTCGCCCTTTTCGTCGAACAGGCGGATCGAACCTGCCGTCGCGGTGAAGGCGAGCGAACGTCCGGGAAGATCAAGCGTCTGCTTGGTCGTCGAATCTGGCGGCAGGCGATGCTGCTCGGCGGTGGCGGGCGTGTTCGGTGTTTCGGCGGCACGCCTGCCCGCCACTCCGGACTTCTGGCCGGACGGCGCGGAGGCAGCCGGCTGCTCCATAGGAGGCGGATCGTCGGCGCGAGCACTGCCCCAACTCGATAGCACGAGCAACGCGATCGCAACGCGCAGATGGCGCCTTGCGGGCAAAACGGTCACCATTTCCCTCTTCTTTCTGCTGCCAAC
>Ga0209153_1000406_pt1 | contig 20737 bp, 20 predicted proteins | sample GraSoiAngelo_120_FD_185877 | JGI IMG/M metagenome (GOLD analysis project Ga0209153, IMG submission 185877) | Grasslands soil microbial communities from the Angelo Coastal Reserve, California, USA - 14_0919_09_20cm (SPAdes) (version 2) | ecosystem: Environmental > Terrestrial > Soil > Grasslands ...
ACACCTCGTCAGCGCCGGACGCCCGGGTTCGGACCGCAGGCTGTTGCAATCGCCGCGCCTTGTGCTCGCGATCGATGCGCTGCTCAGGGCTTACGACCACGTGCTGCTCGACGCCGGAACCGCGTCCGATCTGCCCGCCGAACTGTTGACGGCGAACGCGCGCGCGGTGGTTGTGCCGGATCCGTCGATGGAGCAGGACAGCCGCATGCGGATGTGCGAACAGCTCAAGGCGGTCGGTTTCTCCGAAGTGGTCATGCTGAGCAAGGCAGTGCAGCCTCCTGACGCAGCAGAGACTGACCCGCGCGTGGTAGCGGCCTGAATTTTCAACGCAGGCCGCGGCGCAGCTTCTCCGCGAGATGCAACAGCATCTCGTTGCGCTTCACCAGCCGCTTGGTGCGACTAGTGCCTGACATCACGAATGCGGCCAGTTTTCCGCGCGCGCTCAACGCAACGAAACTGTCGAAGATCGGCTCGTCGCTCTTGCAGAACTGGCGCTTATAGTCATCCGACCCGATGCCGAGATCGAGAAGGCCATAGCCGCGCTCCGCATAGTGATCGATGATGTTGCGCATCAGGATCAGGCCGGGGCTGTAGCGCGAACGCTCCGACATCGTGTAGGTATTGAACATCGTCGAGAAACGATATCCGTCGCCGACACCGGCGAACAGCGCGATGACTTCCTCATCGCATTCAAGGGCATGGATATCGATGGCGCGACCGCCGCCGGTCAGTCGTGTCAGGCAGGTGTCACGGATGAAATTCTCGACGCCCGCTTCGGCAAACACGTTGGGCAGCTTTTGTTCCGCCATCCGCAACGGCTTGACGCGGAAGAACCAGTCGAGCAGCCGCGCGACTTCGGCGTCGGTATCGGCAACGTGATAACGATAACCCGGCGCGTCGAGCTTGCGTTCCTTGCTTTTCAGCCGGCGGCGGAACGAATTGCTCATCCTGTCCGTGGGCGGTGCGCCCGGCACCATCGTGAGCACGGGGCAATCGTTGGCCGAGGGTTGTTTCGGCAGGCTGGCAAACGGATTTGAAACATCCCGCCAACGTAGCGGCTGTTGCGTCAGCGCCAGCACGTCGGCGGCGGATCGCTCGCAAATTCCCGACAGCAGCGCGGCGAGATCGGCAGCGCTGGCCTCGCAGGCGAAATCCTTGTCCCACAACGCCATGTTGAACGTCGTGTGCTTGCCGCCCATGAAGCATGCGACGCGAACGCTGTGCTCGTGCACGAGCGTCAGCGGCAACAGCAGCAGCGGCCGGCCGTCGCCGTCATAGGCGATCACGATGAAGGCGGTTGCGTTCGCGCGCGCGCCGGCCTGCCGTTGCCAATTGGCGAGAAAGTCGAAGCGTTGATAGGGCGTGAACAGTTGCGTCGGATATTCGAGACGGCGCCAGATCGGTTCGGCATCGCCAAGATCGGTGACGATATCGACGCGCGCGATACGGCTCATCCGCGACCGCGCTGACGCTTCTGCCGTCCGGCTCTCGATCGCGGCAGCCATGGTCATCGCGAAACCCGTCTCCAGGGAACTATTTAGATTTTTCAGCTTCAGCCGACCTTTGCAAAGAAGTGTCAACAAAGGGTAATGACTAAGCCGGCCTTAAAGGTCGGGATTCGCCGGATCAAGAGGCGGGAATTTGCCATCCGACAACATATTGTTGACGAGCCTGGGGCTCGAGCTCGCCTATTTCAGCGGCCGCAGCTGGACCGAACGCCGCGGCGCGGGCGCCATCCTGCGGTTCGAACGCGTGCGCCCCCGGCGCCCCGGCCGTTTTCAGCCTCTCAAATCCCGCGAAGTTACCCCGAGATTTCTCGATCGAACACTGAGGGCGTTGAAGCGCTGGAAATATGACATTGTCGATATGGACGAGGCCTGCCGGCGCGCGGTGATCATGAGCGGACCGCGGCGGTTTGTGTGCCTGACGTTCGACGGGGTCTACAGGGATCTGATCACATCGGCCTATCCGGTATTGTCGCGCCATCGCGTTCCCTTCACGGTCTATGTGCCCACGGCGTTTCCCGACGGCGTCGGCGAGGCCTGGTGGCTTGCACTCGAGCAAATTCTCGCGCGCGAAAGCCGCGTCAGCCTCGTCATCGATCGCAGGGAACGGCATTTCACCACCGCAACAACGGCGGAGAAATATCACGTCCACGAATTTCTCGAGAGCTGGATGCGCACGTTGGCGCCGCCTGAGCTCTCGGCCGCGATCATGGATCTGTGCAAACGATACTCGGTCGATCTGAAGGGGCTGTCGCGCGAAGCAGCGATGGACTGGAGTGACCTTGCCAGGCTTGCGGCCGATCCCAACGTGACGTTTGGCAGCGCGACGGTGAATTATTCCGCGCTGTCGAGCCTGAAGGATGGTGCAGCGCTGCGCGAAATGACGATGGGCAAGGCGGTCGCGGAGACCGCCCTCCAGCGGCAGATCAGGCATTTTGCCTATCCGTTCGGCGACCCCGCTTCCTGGCGGCGAACGCATCTGGTGATGGCGGCCGAAGAGGCCGGGTTTGCCAGCGCGGTCTCCACGATCCCGGGCATCGTGGAAGCGGCGGGGCGCACGAATTTGTACGCGCTGCCGCGCATCAGTTGGGATGGACGGCTGGGTTCGCTGCGCGCCATGCGCGTGCTGCTTTCGGGCGCCCCCTTCGCGCCGGTGAAGCCGACGCGGAACAGCCCGGCCGTTTAAGCGTCAGGCCGCGCCATCCAGCTCACGATCGGCATCGCCGGCAGCACCCAGCCGAGACCGGCCACTACATAGAAAATCGCCTGCAGCACGCCGGAATTCGCAAGCCACGGCGTTTGCGCGGCCGTCATGCCGAGCAACGACCACACCACCACCAGCAGCAACAGAGCGATGGTTCCAACGAACTTGCGGCTGCGGATGGTCATGGCGGAAATGTGCGGTTTTGTTGCGGCCCGCGCAGCTTGCGCGCGGGGAGGGGCGGACTATAAGGGGCGCGAAAATTCATTCAAGCCAGAGAATTCATTCAAGCCTTGGCATGACTTCGATTTCCGCACAACGCACGCCCGAGAAACGCGCCGTCCGCTGGTGGCTGTTTTCGGTCGCGCTCTTGATCGCGATCATGGTGCTGGTCGGCGGCGCCACGCGGCTTACCGAGTCCGGGCTTTCGATCGTCGAATGGAAGCCAGTCACCGGCGCGCTGCCGCCGCTCACCGAGGCGCAATGGATGCAGGCGTTCGATGCCTACAAGACCATCCCGCAATATCACGCGCTCAACGCCGGCATGACCCTCGCTGCGTTCAAGACGATCTTCTGGTGGGAATGGAGCCATCGGATGCTCGGGCGCGCGATCGGTGTCGTCTACCTGATCCCGTTCCTGTGGTTCCTGTGGCGCGGCGGCTTGAGCGCGGAGTTGAAGCGGCGGTTGTGGCTGATCTTCGCGCTTGGCGCGCTACAGGGCGCGGTAGGCTGGTGGATGGTGGCCTCAGGGCTTTCCGAACGCGTGGAAGTCTCGCAATATCGCCTCGCCACGCATCTGGTGCTGGCGCTGCTGATTTTTGCGGCCGTGGTCTGGACCTTGCGCCGGCTGGCCGAGGGGGTGTCGATTGCGGGCGCGGCTCGCCTGAAGATAGCCAGCGTCGCGCTCGTGGTGCTCACCTTCATGCAGCTTTATCTGGGCGCGCTGGTTGCGGGCCTGCGCGCAGGCCTCCTCTACAATACCTGGCCCGATATCGACGGTTCGCTCGTTCCCGCGGCGGCGCGGCTATGGTTTGAAACGCCGTGGTGGCGCAACCTGTTGGACAATGCCTTGACCGTGCAGTTCGAGCATCGGATGACCGCCTACGCGCTGTTTGGGCTGGCGGCGCTCCACGCGTTCGACGCCGCCCGATCACGGGTGGGGACGGCCGCGATCAGCGGCGCGCTATGGCTGCTCGCGGGCATCACCGTGCAGGCAACGCTCGGCATCCTGACGCTGCTCAATCAGGTGCCGATTGCGTTGGCGTTGGCACATCAGGCCGCAGCGATCGCCGTGCTGACGCTGGCGGTATTGCAAGCCGAGCGGCTGGCGGCGCGGCGGCCGCAATCGGCGCGGCAACAAGTCGCCGCGCCGGTCGGTCAGCTCGGTTAATACAACCGGTCAACAATAGCCGTAAACGCCGCAGGCGTAGGGCAGGCGCCACCAATAGCCGACGTAGGGCCCACCGTAGTAGGGGCCCTGGTAGTCGTAGGAAAACGCGCGCCCATAATAGCCTGGGATCGTCGAGGAGCCCGGCAGTATCGGTGTGCCCGGCAAATTCTGGAGATAGCCACCGGGTCCGTCGGCCGGCGTAATCAGCAAATCCGGATCGCGCTCGACGTAGGCCGGTGCCGCTTGGCGCCGGCCATAGGATGGAAGGTCGGCAGCGCACGCGGCACTCGCCGATGCGATCGTGAAAAGAGCGAGCGCTGCGACGCGCAACATCGGCATTTCCGAATTATCCGGCCTCTCGGGGGACACTTCCCGTCGGACGCGAGCCACAGGGTGCTCACTTCGTCGGCGCCAACATCATCCAGAAGCATGATAAACGATTGGTTAACTCCGAATAATTTAGGCGCCGAGCGCCTGCTCGAGATCCGCGACCAGGTCTTCCTTGTCTTCGATGCCGATCGACAGCCGCACCACGTCGGGTGCTGCGCCCGACTTGACCTTCGCGGCATCATCGAGCTGGCTGTGCGTGGTCGACGCCGGGTGGATCACCAGCGAGCGGGTATCGCCGACATTGGCGAGATGCGAGAACAGTTTCAGGTTCGACACCAGATTGACGCCGGCGTCATATCCGCCCCTGAGGCTGAAAGTGAACACCGCACCCGCGCCCTTTGGCGAATATTTGCGCGCCAGGTTGTTGTATTTGTCACTGGGGAGCCCGGCATAGCTCACCGATGTCACCGCGGAATGACCGGAGAGATATTCCGCGATCGCCTTGGCATTCTCGCAATGCCTTTGCATGCGCAGCGGCAGAGTCTCGATGCCCGTCAGGATCAAGAACGCATTGAACGGCGACAGCGCCGGGCCGAGATCGCGCAGGCCCAGCACGCGGCAGGCGATCGCAAAGGCGAAATTGCCGAAAGTCTCGTGCAGCTTAATGCCGTGATATTCGGGCCGCGGCTCGCTCAGCATCGGATATTTGTTGTCCCTTGACCAGTCGAAGGTGCCGGCATCGACGATGATGCCGCCGATCGAATTGCCGTGACCGGCGAGAAACTTTGTCAGCGAATGCACGACGATATCGGCACCGTGATCGATCGGGCGGATCAGATAGGGCGTCGCCAGCGTGTTGTCGGCGATCAAGGGCACGGCGGCCTTGCGCGCCACCGCCGAGATCGCCTCGATATCGGTAATGCTGCCGCCGGGATTGGCGATCGATTCGATGAAGATCGCCTTGGTGTGCGGGGTGACCGCGCGCTCGAAGCTGCCGATATCGTCGGGGTCAGCCCACACCACGTTCCAGCCAAAGCTCTTGAACGCATGGGTGAACTGGTTGATCGAGCCGCCATAGAGCTTGCGCGCGGCGATGAACTCGTCGCCCGGTCTCAACAATTGCTGCAGCACCACGACCTGCGCGGCATGTCCAGATGCGACCGCAAGGCCCGCGGTGCCACCTTCGAGCGCGGCGACGCGCTCCTCCAATACCGCGTTGGTCGGATTTCCAATCCTTGTATAAATATTGCCGAACGCCTGCAGGCCGAACAGCGAAGCGGCATGATCGGCATCGTTGAACACGAATGACGTGGTCTGATAGATCGGCGTCACCCGCGCCCCGGTGGTGGGATCGGGCTGCGCACCGGCATGCACGGCGAGGGTGGAAAATCCCGGAAGGCGGTCGGTCATTCTTTTTCCTTTGCGAGCGTGTCATCCGCGCCAGCGGCGGTCATGCGGCCGCATCGCGCGAGATGGGCAGACGGCACGGTGTGTATTCGAGGCGGAGCAGGATTGCCCGAATGAGGGACAATCGCGGTCGCCGCGGGTGCCGTCAAGGCGGCCAGGGGTTTGGCGGGTTGTTTTGAAAAAGCAGTGCTTGCTGCCACCTTTCGGCAGCACAATCGTTTCGCAATTGCGTCAGGAAAGCTCGCTCTTGTTTTTGGCGGCGCGGTCGGATGCCGCAGTCTCGCCGCCGCCGACGCTGGTGCGGTCCAGCGACAGCCGCATGCCCTGCGTCGGTAGCGGTGCGCGCTTGGAGCTGAGCGTACGTGAGTTGACGCCCATCCATGAAATCTCCGACGACAACCGGCCGTATTCGATTTTCGGGCAGCGGTTCATCACGACCTTTAGCCCGGCGGCCTCCGCCTTTGCGGCGGCGTCGTCGTCGCGCGCGCCGAGCTGCATCCAGATCACTTTCGGCAGCAGGCTCAGTCTCAGTGCTTCATCGACCACCGGCATGATGTGGCTGGAATTGCGGAAGATTTCAACCATGTCGATGGGCCGGTCGATATCGAGCAGCGACGCCACGAAGGGCTTCCCGAGCAGCTCCTTGCCGACATGGCCGGGATTGACGGGGATCATGTCGTAGCCGCGCTGGGCCAGATATTTGAACGCGAAATAGCTCGGCCGCACATTGACCGGCGAGGCACCGACCATCGCGATCGACTTCACGCCATTGAGAATGCCGCGGATGTAATTGTCGGGGTAGGCGTCGTGATTCATTCTCCGGTCCCTGTCCCCTCGTGGCGAGGAGCGCGGAAGCGCGTCTCGAACCATGAGGCCGCAGTGCGGGCCTCATCCTTCGAGACGCGGCGAAACCGCCGCTCCTCAGGACGAGGTTCACCTATCCTGCCACTTCGGCTCGCGCTTTTCGATAAAGGCACCGATACCTTCCTCGGCGTCACGCGCCAGCATGTTCTCGGTCATCACTTCTGACGCATAGCGATAGGCGTCTGCAAGGCTCATCTCGGCCTGCCGGTAGAATGCCGTCTTGCCAAGTTTTACGACGTAGGCGGATTTCAGCGCGACCTTTTGTGCGAGCGCAATCGCGGCGGCGCGTTCGCTGCCCGCGGGAACAACATGGTTGACGAGGCCGATATCGCGCGCGGTGGCGGCCGGGATCGGTTCGCCGGTCAGCAGCATCTCCATCGCCTGCTTGCGCGGCACGTTGCGCGACAGCGCCACCATCGGCGTCGAGCAGAACAATCCGATGTCAACGCCGGGCGTCGCAAAGCTCGCGGCCTCAGATGCGACCGCAAGGTCGCAGCTTGCCACCAATTGGCAACCGGCGGCGGTCGCAATCCCCTGCACCGCGGCCACCACCGGCTTCGGCAGATGCACGATCGCCTGCATCATGGCGCTGCAGGCGTTCATGACTTGCGCAAAGTAGGCGCGCCCGCGGTCGGCATCGCTGCGGCGGGCGGTCAGTTCCTTCATGTCATGGCCGGCCGAGAAGGCCGGGCCGTTGGCCGCAATCACGAGCGCGCGAATATTCTTGTCGTCGGCGATATCGTTGAGCGCCGCATGCAGTCCGGCGATCATTGCCTCCGACAGGCTATTGCGCGCGGCCGGCCGATTGAGGGTGAGCACGGCGACGCTGCCGAGCGTCTCGCGCAGGAGGATCGGCGATTGCGGCGTCGCGGCGCGTGCGGTCTGGTTTCTCATCCGAAGTTCCAATAGCTCGCCGGGCACACGGGTAATGTATGCAATCGTCCGCCGGGCGCCAATCGTCCCATGCGCACCAAAATGAGGTCCGGACACGGTTTGCGAGTCCGGCTTGGTGCGTCACGGAAAAAGCCCCGCGCGCTGGCGACGATCCATTACCTCTTTTTCTTCTCGGTCAGATCCAGGGTCGCGCCATCCACAAATCGCTCCATGAGGCGGGGCGCCGATGCACCAAACATGCGGATACGGCCGGTATGGGCCAGAAGCAGCAGCCCCGCCGCATGCGCGAAGATATCCGCCATTAATAATCTTGCTTCCTCATGGCGGGCACCGAGGGCTTGGGCAGCATCGGCGATCGGATGCATAGCCAATTCAAGGGCCGTATTGAGGATCTCATCGCGTTCCTTACCGAGGCCGTGCGGCTTCATGCCACCGCGAAACAGATAGAAGCCGAGATCGAGGTCTTTGGGATTGTCGGCGTAATACCGGAAGAATGCCATAGCGGCGGCCCGGAGCTGGTCCGCCGGCGTCTTGGCGCGCGTGATGGCACGAGCGACGGCCTTTGCCAGATCGGCCAGCGATTCGCGAAGAACCTCCGCGTATATCGCTTCCTTGGACTCGAAGTGAAAGTAGAGCGCTGCGGGCGTGTAGCCGGCCGCTGTCGCGATCGCCCGCAATGAAGCGCCCTCGAGCCCCTCAGCCTCGAACACCTTGCGAGCGGCGTCCATGATCAGGCCGCGCTTCAGCTCGCTCACCGCCTTCTGCCGGCCGATTCTCTGTTCTTGTTCCATTGGTCAGTTTATTAGCACACTTGACGGTTTATCTAACAGTGTTAGAATTTATAACGGCGTTAAAAAATAACGATCACCAACAACAGATCGTCAATAACAGGAGGCTCCGATGACAGTGAGGACCGAGAAGGAGGGCCCGGTCTGGACCATCATCCATGATCGGCCCGAGGCCCGTAACGCCATGGATCCCAAAAGCGCGGATGCCCTGACCGACGCGTTTCTCGAGTTCGATGCCAACAGCGAAGCTGCGGTTGCGGTATTCTACGGCGCAGGCGGCGCGTTCTGTTCCGGCTGGGACCTCAAATATGTCAGCGCGATCAATGTCGACTATCCGCTGGGCGAGCTCGATATTTCAACGGCCCGGCCGCGCGGCAACGGGGGCGAAATTCCACGTGGTCCGCTCGGACCATCTCGTCTGGAATTGGACAAACCAGTCATCGCGGCGATCGAAGGTCCGGCGGTCGCCGGCGGCATGGAGCTGGGATTGTGGTGCGATTTTCGGGTGATGGCCGAAGAGTCTTATTTTGGCGTTTATTGCCGTCGATGGGGCGTGCCGCTGATCGATGGAGGCACGGTGCGGTTGCCGCGTATCGTCGGGCAGGGCCGCGCACTCGAGATTATCCTGACCGGACGCAAAGTGCCGGCCGAGGAGTGCATGTCGATCGGCTTGTGCGAATACCTGACCCCGAAGGGAGGGGCTCGCGCCAAAGCAGAAGCGCTCGCGCAAGAGATCGCGCGCTTTCCCCAGGTCTGCGTTCGCGCCGACCGACGGTCTGCCATCAAGAGCCATGGCCTTAGCGTCCGCGAGGCTCTGATTCAGGAATGGTACAACGGGCGGGAGGCACTGATCGCGGACGGCGTGGCGGGGGCGGGGCGCTTCAGCGATGGGCTTGGGCGGCACGGTGATTTCGGGAAGATTCGATAGTGCATCGAAATTCCTGGTCCGAAACATCGGTGATTTGACCAGATGGTGGGATTGACGCCAGGTTAAATGTCCGCTCGCCGCCAGGCGTTACTTGGCGGCCTATCCGCTGGATAATTCGATAACGCGCAATGAACGCATCTCGAATGACCATAGCTGAACTCGACGCTTTCCTGCGCGCCGAACTTCCGCAGATGTTTAGATATGACTCGTTCACGATCGAGCATGCTGACGGTCGAACGTGCCGGATAAGACAGGGATTTGACGAGACCATGCTGCGTCCCGGCGGAACTATTTCGGGACCGGCACTGATGACGTTGGCGGACGCTGCGATGTACATCGTGCTGCTGTCGGCGATCGGCCCGGTAGGGCTCGCGGTGACAACCAACCTCTGCATCAATTTTCTGAGGAAGGCGCCAGCTAATCGCGATCTGCTTGCGGAAGCCAAGCTGCTTAAGCTCGGAAAGCGTCTCGCAGTTGGGGAAGTGCTGCTGTTTTCCGAACAATCCCTCGACCCGATCGCCCACGTGACGTCCACCTATTCCGTTCCAAATACTTAGCGTTTGGCATGGTAACATCACACCATAATTGTAAGGCTTTGATTTCGCATATATAAATATCTGTACAATGCATTGACGGGCGCAACGGTCTTATCTAGAAATCCGCGCAGTCGGGCGCCCTAAGCGTCCGGGTATCTTCCCTTGCACGGATTTCCTCAGATGAAAACGTTTTCGGCAAAGCCTGCCGAGGTGACGAAGAAGTGGGTGCTGATCGACGCCAAAGGTCTGGTGGTCGGCCGGCTCGCAACGCTCGTCGCCATGCGGCTGCGCGGCAAGCACTTGCCCACCTACACGCCCCATGTCGACTGCGGCGACAATGTCATCATCATCAATGCGGCACATGCGGTGCTGACCGGCCGCAAGCGCGACCAGAAGGTCTATTACAAGCACACCGGCTTCGTTGGCCACGTCAAGGAGCGTACGGCGAAGCAGATCCTCGAGGGCCGTTTCCCGGAGCGCGTGGTCGAGAAGGCCATCGAACGCATGATCCCGCGTGGACCGCTCGGCCGTGTGCAACTCGGCAACTTGCGCGTCTATCCCGGGCCTGAGCATCCGCATGAGGCCCAGAGCCCCGAGAAAGTCGACGTCGCCAAGATGAACCGCAAGAACATGAGGGCCGCATAATATGGCCGACACCATGCAATCTCTCGATCAACTGTCGCAGCTCAAGCCGGCGGCGCCCGAAGCGCCGAAATACGTCAAGAAGGTCGACAAGCAGGGCCGCGCCTATGCCACCGGCAAGCGCAAGGACGCGGTCGCCCGGGTCTGGATCAAGCCCGGCGCCGGCAAGATCGTGGTCAACACCCGCGAAGTTGAAGTCTACTTTGCGCGCCCGGTGCTGCGGATGCTGATCCAGCAGCCTCTGGTTGCTGCTGCCCGCGCCGGCCAGTATGACGTGATCTGCACCGTCGCCGGTGGCGGTCTGTCGGGGCAGGCGGGCGCGGTCCGTCACGGCCTGTCGAAGGCGCTGACGAATTTCGAGCCCGACCTGCGCACCGTCCTGAAGAAGGGCGGTTTCCTGACGCGCGACTCCCGCACCGTCGAGCGCAAGAAGTACGGCCGGGCGAAGGCGCGCAAGTCGTTCCAGTTCTCCAAGCGTTAATCGCTTCGCTAAAATTGCCGCGAACGCGGCATTCACAAACCAAAGGGGCGCATGATCTGCGCCCTTTTTTCTGCGCGCGTCTTACCGAAGAATTAATGAAGTTTTTCCCGAAAACTTGCACGTGATCGCAAACGGATTTCCAACGCGGCGATCGTACTGTGCAAAATGCGGCACGTTCCTTTTTTGGCCGCACCGGATCAGCTCGCGTCACAATCGCCTGGTGCCTATGTCGCTCGATACCTCCACGCTTTATTTCATTGCCACAATGATTGCGGCAATGCTGGGAGTCATGCTGCTCGTCTTCGGCAAGAACGAGAATATCCCGGCGTTGAAATGGTGGGGAACCGCGTATCTGCTCGGCGCCGCCTCCGTCGCGCTCTGGTCACTTGCGAGCAACATGCTGGGGGAGGTGGTTTCGCTGGCGCTGAACGCCGTTGGCTTTGTCGCCTGCGGCATGGTCTGGAACGCTTCGCGCGTATTCCATGGCCGCAAACCTAATCTGCTGGGACTGGTGCTGGGCGCGATAGCCTGGATCGCCGTCGTCATGACGTTGCCGCCGGCGGCCTCGATGATGCGCATGACGATCGGCGCCGGAATTGTCGCTGTCTATGCGGCGCTGACCGCCACCGAATTGTGGACCGAGCGTCGCCGGGCGCTGCAAAGGCGCTGGCCGACCATGATGGTGCCGGTCATGCACGGTTTCGTGCTGATGCTGCCGATCCTGCTCGGCAACCTGCTACATCCCCACGACGTCAGGTTCGCCGGCAGCATCTGGGTAACCGGATTCTCCGTCGAGCTCGTGCTTTATGCGGTCGGCACCGTATTCGTCATCTTCATGATGGTCTCCGAGCGCGCGGTGATCGCGCACAAGAACGCCGCTTCGATGGATCCCCTGACCGGCATGTTCAACCGCCGCGGCTTCTCCGAGATATCGTCGCGGCTGATCGAGCGCGAGGCCAATGCCGGCCGGCCGATGACGGCGATGATCTTCGACATCGACCACTTCAAGTCGATCAATGATCGCTTCGGCCATCCCGCCGGCGACGAGGTCTTGAAACTGTTTGCCACCGTCGTGGTCAATACGCTGCGGATCTCAGACCTGTCGGGGCGCATAGGCGGCGAGGAATTCGCGGCATTGCTGCCCTGTCCGCTGGAAGAAGGTGTCGTCGCCGCCGAGCGGGTGCGCGAGGCGTTTGCGAACTCCGGAATCGTGGTCGAGGACGGCCCGGTCGATACCACGGTGAGCATCGGCGTCGCGGGCGGGCCTGCCGGCACGGAGCTCGAGGTGCTGCTGGCGGCGGCCGACACCGCGCTCTACCAGGCCAAGCGCAGCGGCCGCAACCGCGTCGAGGCGGCCGAGGAGTTGCCGCTGTCGCTGGAAAACTGGCGGCGCAAGACCGCGGGCCTTTCGCTGCCCGCGCGGGCGGAGCCGGTGGTCGCGTAACGGCAATGAGCGGCCCGTAACCTCGCCTTTACCATTCGATCCGTATCATGTTTTTTATGGACCCGATCCGCAGACGGAATGCCCATGCCGCTCTGACGTCGCTTGAAGCGGCCGCCGTCTCGGCACGCGGCGGGTTCGCCTGCATGTTTTCGACTTCGGACGAATACGAGACCGCGCTGATCTCGGAACGGCGCGCGCAGGGCCGCTACGGCCGTCCCGGCAGCCGCTGGCCGACGCTGATGTTGATAGGCTGCGGACTGATGGTCGTCGGCGCCGTGCTGCTCCTCAACTGAATTCTCGGACAACGTGGCCCTACCGCGGTCACCTCGCCGCGGCCTGGGCCGATGCCCCATCGGCCTTGACATAGTCGATCATGACTTTCGCGATCGCCATCAGCGGCAGTGCCAGCGCGAGGCCCCAGATTCCGAACACGATGCCGAGCAGGATCTGGAATGCAAACAGCGTAGCCGGCGGGATGTCGAGCGCGTGACGCTGGATGATCGGGGTCAACACGTAGCTTTCGAGCGCGTGCACACCGAGGAACAGGATGAAGGCGCTGAGCGCGGCAACCCATCCGGAGGCGAGGCTTGCGAGCACCACGATCAATCCGGCGAGGATCGCGCCAACGGTCGGAATGAAGGCGAGCAGCCCGGCCTGTATGCCTAGGATAAACGAGCTCTGGATGCCGATCATCTCAAGCCCGATCCAGGTCACCAGGAACACCACGGCCATGGTGAGGATCTGGGCTATCAGCCAGCGCTCCAGCGTCTCGCCGATCCGATCGACAATGACGGTGGCGCGCGCACGATGCGTTGCCGGCATCATGAACAGAAGCCCGCTTCGGTAGACGCTTGGCTGGGCCGCAAATGTCAGCCCGAGAAACAGCACGATGAAGAAGTTTCCGACCGCACTCACGGTACCCAACAGCAATTTGAGGGTTTGGCTGACGATCGCGCCGCCGCTGGAGGCGATCGCGCCTGCACTTGGCAGATTGCGCGCCGCCGCCGCGCCGGGGGTCGCTGGTGTCGACGAGGAATCGGGCGAAGTGGCCGTTTGGCTGCCGATCTCGAAATAGCTCGTGTCGATCCCGTTCTTTTCGAGGAAGGCCTTTACGTTGACGATCTGGGACTTGATGGTGTCGCTTAGCACCGCCGCCTGCTGCGCGATCGTGGTGCCCCCCAGGAAAACGATGCCCGACAACATCGCCGCCAGCGAGAGGCAGACGATGGTCAACCGCAGCGCATGCGGCACGTGAACCACGCGGCCGAGCAGATTGGTCATGGCGTTCAAGGCGACGCCGAGCAGCATTCCCGCGAAGATCAGGAACAGGGTGGCTGCATAATGCCAGGCGAACAGCAACAATGCCACAAACAGCGCAATAACGATGCCGCCGACCGCTATCGCCCATGCCAGATCGCTGCGGGCAGCAAGGCGATCGTCGGTCGAAACAGCCACGGTGATTCCTTCTCACGCCGGTTTGGTAGCACTCTTTCGTCAAATGCGGGCGGGATCAAGCCCGCGAAAGCGCCCGCGCCGGCGGTTTGATCAGCGGCGAGCTGAAATAGGCCTGGCTCGATTGGAGCGCGCGCTTGAGATCGACGACGCGATAGGGCCACCCGGCTGCGATCAGCGCGCATCTCGAGGCGAGGCTTGCGGCGCTAGAGCATGATGAGATTAGGTTGAAGCTGCTCCGACCACTTCTCCCTCGCTCCGCGCTCTTGTCCGCCGAAGCCCGCCTTCGGGCGGAGGCGGATGCGGGGCGAGGTGATCAGAGCCCACTCGACTCAACTCCGGAATCTCGAGCCCGGGTTCGATTCTGCGCTCCTGCGAGCGGGATGGCTTTGATCGTCAGCGCAGAGGCATCTTCAATCGTAGCGTGATCGCGGCCGTACCGCTGCTGTGTCCGAGAGTGCTCGAAACTCGCTCCCCATCGATCCTGTTCATCGTCGTTCGTCAAATGCCTCATGGCTGCGCCCAGCAAGTAAAAGCTTTGGAGAGCTGTAAGGGATCCTGCTGTTATCAACGCAACACCTCCTAATCCGAAACCATAGTGAAGAAGAACAGCCGCCGAGAGCAACGCCACCAACGGTGAGGCGAGCACGATTGCCAGGACGTGGAAGAACACGGCACCGATCGCAAGTCCAACCGAGGCGCTTGCGAGCAAAAGAACTAAAATGATCATTACGATAAATACCTACCAAATACTTGCCGAATACCTGCGATGACAGAGGCACTCCACGTTCGGCCGGCGTGAGAGGCGAGCGCACGGGACGATCACCCGGGGTCGCTTTTTAGCCGCGCCGTGGATGTGAGGCTCGGACAGACGCGACGGGGAGTTTGGACAGACGCGCCATCGGTCAAGAATTTGAACCAGCGTTGCCGCGCGCTCACGCTGAGCGCCTGACCGAAAAGGCAGGCGGTATTTTTAAGGCTTTCCAACTGTCCAGAGATGTCTCACCTTTGTCGTTGGTTTGCTTGTGCCCGATGGGCTGCGCTGCGATGTGACTGCTTTTGCATCCGGCCGCGTCCTCTGATCGTAGTATGCTGGTCGATTCTTTGAGTCCGCTCGGACTCAAGAGAGAGGTAACCACAAAAACGAATGAACGAGGGCGAACCGCGGGTCGAGTGCGGCGTGGACGCAAGGCGCATCGGGCTGACGTCCCTTCGGTCGTAGGGTCGCGGCGCAATTTATCGACAGTGAGGACGATTGCCTACGACGCCGAATTCGGCGACCTGTCCTACTTCAACCGCTCGTTCCGGAGAGTGTACGGGCTGGCGCCGCGAGACATCAGCGAAGCCGCCGCCGCACCAACCGGCTGATGCGCGCCGTCTAGTCACCTCTCCCCGCATCCGCCTTCGCCCGAAGGCGGGCGGGCCTCGGCGGACAAGAGCGGGGCGAGGGGGAAGCGGTCGGCTGCGCTTCAACCTAAAGTCATCACCCTCTAGCTAGGCCGAGGTTCTTGCAGAACTGCAAGGCGCCATGCGCGAGTATAACATGTTGATCCCGCCCCAACTCGCAGGCATGATCAGCTCGGAACCGTGCCCAATATAGAAGATCGTTCTTGCGCGAGACATAAATAATGAAACGGCCCGTGGTCGGCGTGATCGGCAACGCCCATCGCTTCGAAAATCGTTTCGCGACGCAGATGGTCGGTGAACGCAATCTCCGTGCGTTGGCCGAAGTCGCGGGCGCTCTGCCACTGATGTTTGCGGGTTCGCCCGAGATTACCGATGTCGGCGCGCTCCTGGATGCGGTCGATGGCATCGTGCTGACGGGGGCGAGGGCCAATGTCCATCCCACGCGCTTCAATACCGAACCCGATATCAAGCACGAGCCCTACGATCTCCATCGCGACGAGGTCGCGCTGGCGGTAGCGGAGGCCTGCGTAGCCCGCGGCATGCCGTTGTTCGGCATCTGCCGCGGTCTGCAGGAGATGAACGTCGCCTTCGGCGGCTCGCTGCATCCGGAGATCCGCGAACTGCCCGGCCGCATGAACCATCGGATGCCGCGGCTGGAGAATGGCGAAATCCATCCTGATCCAGTGGTTATCTTCGCAGACCGGCACGAAGTTAGCCTCGTCCCTGGCGGTGCGTTTGCGAAGATCCTGGGTTGCGAGACGATCCGGGTTAATTCGCTTCATGGCCAGGGCATTCTCGAACCCGGTAAACGTGTCGTCGTCGAGGGCGTCGCGGAAGACGGCACCATCGAGGCGATCCGGATTGCCGACGCACCGGGCTTTGCGCTGGGTGTGCAGTGGCACGCGGAATACGACCCGCAGCGTAATCCCATTAATCGCGCGCTGTTTCAGGCCTTTGGCAAGGCGCTCGCGAAGGGCGGGTAGGGGAGGGCGTTGCCTCGCCGGCGCTCTCCCCCGCGCCCATGTTGGACACGGGGCGACAACGATCATGAATTCCTGGATTCAAAGGTACATTTTATCAATATCCACCGACGACTCGATACCCACTTTGACGAGGTTCCTTGCGAGCCAGTCGCCCGCACATTTTCGCCCGCGGTCGCGAAGAAAGGTGAGAAAGTCCCAATCGGCGTTGTACTTGCTTGTCGAGCTGAGAGCGCTCATGAATTCGTCGTCCGCGATGCCGTGGATCAGTATGTGCTTCAGTCCTCCGTCGACGATACGTTTTTGCGTGACGAGCCTGGTGACGAAGCTGACCGCCCGCATCTCCCGCATCAGAGAAGAATTGAAGCTGATCTCGTTGATGCGGTTCAAAATATCGTCTGCGGTGTGCGGCACGTCTTTGCGGAACAACGGATTGATATGAACGATGACTATGTCCGTGCTGGTGCAGTTGTAGATGAGCGGGAAGAGTGCCGGGTTTCCCATATAGCCGCCGTCCCAATAGGCTTCGCCGTCGATCTCAACCGCGTGAAACATCGTGGGCAGACACGCCGAAGCCATCACGGCGGACGCTGAAATTTCCGTCCCGGTGAAGATCTTCACCTTGCCGGAACGCACGTTCGTCGCAGAGAGAAACAGCTTGACCGGACAATCCGGGCGCTTCAGCACGTCAAAATCGATCGATTGCGCAACCACATCACGCAGCGGGTTATAGTCCGCGGGGTTGAACTGATACGGCGACAGCATGCGCGTCACGAAGCCAATGAGGGAGAAAACCGGCGACCAGGTTAGCTTGTGATCCCCCAGCATTCGGTCGATGGGATTTGGCTGCAACGGCCCGAGCCTGGCCGCATCGCTGACGCGCTTCCAGAAGTCGGTGAGCGCTTTGCGTGCCCCTTCGCGGCCGTCGACCGCAAGCCCATAGGCAAAGACCGCCGCGTTCATCGCTCCGGCGCTGGTGGCACTGAGGCCCTCGAAGGCGAGGTCTTTCTCGTCCAGCAGCCGGTCGAGTACACCCCAGGTAAAAGCACCATGCGCTCCGCCCCCCTGGAGGGCCAGATTGATCGTCCTGACCTGAGCGGAGCCTGCGGGGCCGCCGCCCCCAGACGCGTCAGGCCTTTCTGTCGAGTTCCGGTCCGAAGTAACTTCCATGGCCGACCGCCAACCCTGTTCGCCTGCATGCGGAGTGATCTTCGCGGCTGTCAATTATTCCGGCCATATCCAATCACAACCGAGAGCGGGATCGCTACTTCCGCCTATTAGCATGAACTTGCCAATTCGGGACGTCCGCGATCCGGTCGCTAACGAAGAGAAACCGGACATGGCGCGGGGCACATTTGATATCGACACTTAACATGTCGGTTAACAACTCGCTGTTTCGCCAACGTCGGCCTTGCGCGACAACCGGACGTTCCCACGAGCGCGCGATCGACCCGGAGCAGGCGTCGCCGTTTTCCAGCTACTATGGTCAGCGCTTCTGACTGAAAGGCGAATTTTCATCGTTTAGTGGCCCACGCCACAATAAAATGCGGTGCGTTCGGCTACACTCCCCTCGGTCAGTGAGGCATACTTTTCAGCGATGATTTTTGATGTACGGCTTTGATCGCCGCTCTCACAGCACCGGTAAGTATTTCATTCAATTGACGGAGGCGTTATCGCCATGCCGGATCCAGATAAGTGTGCAATTGTCATCGGCGCGAGCATGGGCGGCCTGCTAGCGGCTCGTGCCCTGGCCGATTACTATGGCCAAGTAATCATAGTAGAACGCGATGCGCTCCCCGAGGGCTACGAGCCTCGGAAAGGCGTTCCTCAAGGACGACATACGCACGGCCTGCTTGCCCGGGGGCGCGAGGTGCTCGAGGACTTGTTGCCGGGCTTCACTGAAGAAATGGTCGCGCAAGGCGCTACCCCCGGCGACATTGCGGATAAAGTTCTTTGGTTCAACCACGGCTTCTATTTGTGCAACGCGCCCAGTAAACTGCTCGGGCTCGCAATTAGCCGCCCGATGCTGGAGGGCAGCGTGCGACGCGCGGTGCTTCAACTTCAAAACGTTCGATTGCTGGAGCGCTGTGCTGTATTGGAGCCCATGATAGATCGGGCTCGGGGCCGCGTGACGGGTGTACGGGTTCAATCCCAAAGCGGCTCGGATGGCACGCAGACCATGAACTCCGATCTCGTTGTCGACGCGAGCGGGCGCGGCTCATTCAGCCCGGCTTGGCTGGATGCGTGGGGTTACCCCAAACCGCGGGAGGAGCTGATCAAGATCGACCTCGGCTACGCGACCAGGCAATACCGTCGGTTGCCAGAGCATTTGCATGGAATGATGGGCGCCATCATCGCAGCTTGCCCGCCGGATTGGCGCTTTGGCGCTATTCTTTCGCAGGAGGATGACCGCTGGATCGTGACTTTGGGAGGCTACTTGGGCGACCACGCTCCAACGGACGACACCGGTTTTGTCGATTTCGCGCGAAGCCTGCCAAAGCCCGACATATTCGACGTTATCAGGCACGCGGAGCCAATTTGCCCGCTCATGCCCTACCATTTCAGTGCAAATCTGCGCCGACACTATGAAGAGATGTCCCGCTTTCCTGCGGGCTTTCTGGTGTTTGGCGATGCCCTATGCAGCTTCAATCCCGTTTACGGTCAGGGCATGACCGTTGCCTGCGTGGAAGCGCTGGCCTTGCGCGACTGTCTGGCTGCCGGCACACAGGAAATTGCCAAGCGATTCTTTCGGGCAGCCAGCCAGCTCATCGATATTCCCTGGCAAATTGCCGTGGGCAGCGATCTTCAGCACGCGCGTGTTGAGGGCATGCGCACGACCCAGGTACGCTTCATTAACTGGTACATCGCAAAACTTTATCGCGCCGCCCAAGATGATGCTGTGCTGGCTACCAGATTCCTGGAGGTGGCAAATCTGATGCGGCAGCCTACAGCGCTCCTCGACCCGCGGATGGCGTTTCGAGTGTGGAAACGAAATCGCGCACCAGCCCGAGCGGTCACAATCCCACTCGGAAGGACGACTTAATCGGTTCAGCAAAGCACAACCCATCACAAAAGCGGAAAGCCGAGCGTGAAGGCGAGCAAGTCGTAGCGAAGCATTCCTACGACCGTCATTTTGCCTCGGTCTGCACCCGGCACGTTTTCGATTGCCAACTGCATCGAGCGATGTGCGCTTTCAGGGTAACCCGAAAGACATGTGCTCATGCTGAGTTCTTCTGATTTTGACCCGAAGCGGACTTCCCAAAATACGCAGCCTCCTGACGCGAATCCTTAATTGCGCCACCGCAAAATGCTAGTCTCGTCATCCCATTGACGTGGTCCTTAGAGCGGTACATGCGACGACGGGAATTTATTGCAGGATTTTGCATTGCGACTGCTTTGCCCGCGCGCGCACAGCAGACGACGTCAAAGATGCGGCGAGTTGGCTTTTTAACCCGCGAGACAGACGCGTCTGTTTCGACTCAAATAGATGCGTTCCGCCAGCGTCTGGGTGAACTTGGATGGGTTGAAGGAAAGACCATTAGCATCGTCTATCGTGATGCAAACGGTCAACTCGACCGTCTTCGCGCCCTCGCTGGCGAGCTTGTCGCTCAAAATGTGGATGTCATTGTTACGGTGAACACGCCCCCCAGCCAAGCCGCCAAAGAAGTAACCAGTACAATTCCGATTGTCATTGCCGTCTCTGCTGATCCGGTGGGTGCGGGATTGATCCAAAGTCTTGGAAACCCAGGTGGCAACGTAACCGGCTTGTCTCTCCTTGCCCCTGACACAGACCAGAAGGCACTGGATTTTCTGAAGCAGACGCGACCGAAGACCAACCGCGTGCTGATGATTGTTGACCCGAAGAACCCAGGCATGATGCTCAGGTTCAAAGCCATACAGACTGCTGTACCGAAGCTCGCAATCGAGCTTCAACCAATACTCGCCGTGAGTTCAATCGAACTTGTCGGGGCGCTAGCGGTCGCCGCAAAGAACGCTCCTGACTCTCTCTTCGTGCTTTCTCCGATCTATGCGGCCTATAGGAACGAGATCGTAGAATTTGCGATGCAGATGAAGGTGCCGATACTGTTCGATACGAGTGGACTTGCCCGCGAAACGAATGCTCTTTTGTCCTACGGTGCGGACATCGCTGACTTGTTTCGGCGAGCCGCTATGCTGGTGGACAAAATATTAAAAGGAGCCAAGCCTGCCGATTTGCCGGTGGAGCAGCCGACCAAATTCGAGTTGGTGATCAACCTCAAGACGGCCCGAGCGCTCGGGATCGACGTGGCTCCGCAGTTGCAGCAGCTCGCTGACGAGGTGATCGAATAGAACGCAATTGCTGCAATGCACGAGTCCGCGTCTGATGCTGTGGACGGCTCCTCCACCGGCACGCGAGTGCCACGAAGGCGGGCCTTGTTAAGGCCCCCCACCATTCGGAGGAGCCAATCATGCAAGCGGTTACGACAATCGGTTTTGATATCGCCAAGT
>Ga0209153_1000407_pt1 | contig 20662 bp, 19 predicted proteins | sample GraSoiAngelo_120_FD_185877 | JGI IMG/M metagenome (GOLD analysis project Ga0209153, IMG submission 185877) | Grasslands soil microbial communities from the Angelo Coastal Reserve, California, USA - 14_0919_09_20cm (SPAdes) (version 2) | ecosystem: Environmental > Terrestrial > Soil > Grasslands ...
GGCTGTTTGCCGATTCGACTCATGGGATCACCAGATGAAGCAGATCACCTCGCCGCCCACGCCCTGCTCCTGGGCGGTACGGCTCGTGATCAGGCCGTTGGAGGTGGAGAGGATCGCGACGCCCATGCCGCCGAGGACGCGCGGCAGCCGGTCCTTGCGTGCGTAGATCCGACGCCCAGGCTTGGAGACGCGCTTCAGGTTGGTGATCACGCGCTCGCGGCTGCGGCTGTACTTGAGGTCGATCACGAGCCGCTTGTAGGAGCCGCCGTTCTCGACGTGATAGTCGCGGATGTAGCCCTCCTCCTTCAGCAGGCGGGCGATCTCCTCCTTGATGCGCGAGTTCGGCATCTCCACGTGGTCGTGGAGCGCGCGGTTCGCGTTCCGGATTCGGCTGAGCATGTCTGCGATTGGATCCGTCAACATGGGGTTCTCCTAGCTCTCCCGAGCGAAGCGATGGGACAAACCGGCGCTGGTGAAAATGCGCAGCATTTTCACCAGGAAGACTTGGTCATGCCGGGGATCGCGCCTTCGTGCGCGAGGTCGCGCAGGCAGATCCGGCAGAGGCCGAACTTGCGGTAGACCGCGCGCGGGCGGCCGCAGCGGCGGCAGCGCGTGTAGTTCCGCACCTTGAACTTCTGTGGGCGCGAGGCCTTGACGACGAGAGATTTCTTGGCCACTAGGTTTCTTCTCCTTCAGGTGCAGGCTCAGCCATGCCGGGGAACGGCATGCCGAGGCCGCGGAGCAGGGCTTCGGCCTGCTCGTTGTCCTTCGCAGTGGTCGTGATCGCCACGTCGAGACCCCGAATCGTGTCGACGTCGTCGTAGTTGATCTCCGGGAAGATGATCTGCTCGCGGATGCCGAGCGAGAAATTGCCGCGTCCGTCGAACGAGCGGGTGCTGAGGCCCCGGAAATCGCGGATCCGCGGAAGCGCGATCGAGACGAGGCGGTCGAGGAACTCCCACATCCGCGCACCGCGGAGCGTCACGCGGACGCCGACCGGCATCCCCTCGCGCAGCTTGAAGCTCGCGATCGACTTGCGTGCGCGGCGCACCTGTGCGCGCTGGCCGGCGATCGTGGTCAGCTGATCGAGTGCGCTCTCGAGCACTTTCGCCTCGGTCTTCGCATCGCCGATGCCCATGTTGAGCGTGATCTTCTGCAGGCGCGGGACGTCCATCAGTGAGGAGACTCCGAGCAGTTGCTTGAGCTGCGGGCGCAGCTCCTGTTCGTAGCGCTCCTTCAAGCGCGGCTGGTAGCCGTTGCCGTTGGCGCTTGTCTTCCTCGGCCGGGCCATTAGCGGTCACCTCCCGTGGGGCTCGTGCCCGCCGGCCGCGAAAAGCCGCTCTGGCAAGAACGCAGGGAGTGTTCGTAGCCGGAGGCTACGGACGCGACGGAGGACGCGGCCAGAGCGAGCTTTGCAGCGCCCTGGCGGGTGCGAGACACGCGGGAGGGGGCCGCAGTAATCACTTGTCGATCTCCTCCAGGCAGTCGGCACGCTTACAGACGCGCACGTGCATCAGTTTGTCCTTGACGGTCTTCTCCTTCATCCCGATCCGGGTCGGCCGGTTGCACGTCGGGCAGACGACCATCACGTTGGCGACCGGCACGGGCGCGGCCTTCTCGATCACGCCCCCCGGCGTCATCTGCGTGCCGCCCATCCGGCTCGAGTCACGCATCGGCTTCGGCCGCGTGTGGCGCTTGACCGTGTTCAGGTTCTCGACGATCACGCGCCGCTCGGCGGGGCGCGCGTCGAGGACGCGACCCTGCTTGCCGCGGTCCTTGCCCTTGATCATGTGGACGAGGTCGCCCTTCTTCACTTTCATTTTGGCACTCATGCCTATCTCAACTCCTCACGAGCGAAGCGATGTGACAAACCAGTAAGTGGAAAATGCGCAGCATTTTTCACTTACAAAACCTCTGGAGCTAGGGAAACAATCTTCATGAAATTCCTTTCGCGCAGCTCTCGGGCGACCGGCCCGAAGATGCGCGTGCCTCTTGGATTGTTCGCGTTGTCGATGATGACGGCCGCGTTCTCGTCGAACGCGATCGACGTGCCGTCGTCGCGCCCGTACGGCTTGCGCGTCCGGACGACGACCGCCTGGACGACCTCGCCCTTCTTGATCGCACCCTGCGGGGTCGCCGTCTTCACCGTAGCCGTGATCACGTCGCCCACGCGGGCATAGCGGCGCTTCGAGCCGCCCTTGACGCGGATACAGAGGATCTCGCGCGCGCCCGTGTTGTCCGCGACGCGCAGCCGGGATTCCTGCTGGATCACAGGCCACCTCCCGTGGGGCTCGTGCTCGCCGGCCGCGAAAAGCCGCTCTGGAAAGGACGCAAACGCATACGCGTCCCAGGATCACCTGAAGCTACGGAAGCGACTGCGTAACCGGGGCGGATGCCGGTGGGCTTTGCAGCGCCCTGGCGGGTGCGAGACACGCGGGAGGGGGTCGTCATCACTTGGCTACCTCCACGATCTCCGCCAGGCGCCAGTTCTTCGTCTTCGAGAGCGGGCGCGTCTCGACGATCCGGACGACGTCGCCGACCTTTGCCTGGTTCTGCTCGTCGTGGGCGTGGAACTTGGTCGAGCGGCGGACGACCTTCGTGTACTTCCGATGCGCCTTCACCGCATCGACCCGGACGACGATTGTCTTGTCCATGCCGCTCGAGACGACGACGCCGCGGCGCTCCTGGCGCCGGCCGCGCGGGTGCTCGGGCTTGGACACTCGCGTGATCGCCTTACGCTCGGAGGGACGCTCGCGCTTCGGCTTCGAGTGGCGGTGCCGCAGCGACCGCGGCAGGCGCTTTCTCTTCTTCTTCGGCGCGGGCGCCTCGGCAGCCGGGGCCTCTTCTGCCGGAGCTTCGGCTGCTGCGGCTTCGGCAGCCGCCGCTTCGGCCTCGACATCCGGCGCGGGCTCGGCATCGGCAACGGGCACCTCCTCGGCTGCAGGCTCCTCGGGCGCAGGCGGCTCCTCCGCAGCGGGCTCTTCCGCCACTGGCTCCTCGGTCGCAGGCTCCTCGGGTGCAGCGGGCTCTTCCGCGGCAGGCTCTTCGGCCACGGCCTCCTCGGCCGCCGGCTCCTCGGTTTCGGCCGCAGGAGCGACCGGCCCCTCCGGGGCGGAGACCGTCTCTTCGGACTGCTCGTTCTCTGTTTGCTCGTTCTGTTCTTCGTCAGCCATTCGTCACTCGATTCGCGTTCGCTTCTCGTTCGGTCCGGACGGTAAGGATGCGGGCGATCTCGCGCTTCGCGAGCTTCAGCCGCGCCGTGTTGTCGAGGGCGCCCGTTGCTCCCTGAAAGCGCAGGTTGAAGAGCTCCTGCCGCCTGTCGGCGAGTTGCATGTCGAGCTCCTCGTCGGTGAGATCCCTCAAGTCTCTAGCTCGCAAAGAGATCCGCCTCCCGTTTCACGACTTTGGTCTTGATCGGCAGCTTCCGGCCTGCGAGCCGGAGCGCCTCCTTCGCCAGCGGCTCGGGCACGCCGGCGAGCTCGAACATCACCCGCCCCGGCTTGATCACCGCGACCCAGTGCTCCGGTGCGCCCTTGCCCGAGCCCATGCGGGTCTCGGCGGGCTTCTGCGTCACCGGCTTGTCCGGGAAGACGTTGATCCAGACCTTGCCGCCGCGGCGGATCTTCCGCGTCATCGCGATTCGGGCCGCTTCGATCTGCCGGTTCGTCACCCAGCCGTTCTCGAGCGCCTTCAGGCCGTAGTCGCCGGCCTGCACCGCCGTCTGGCCCTTCGAGAAACCGCGGCGGCGGCCGCGCTGGTACTTGCGGAACTTCGTTTTCTTGGGGAGCAGCATCTAGTCGTCGTCCTTCTTCGTGGTGCGCTTGGCTGCTGGCTTTGCCTTTGCGGCGGGAGGCTTCTTCGCCGCAGCCTTTCTCGGCGACTTCGGCTTCTCGGCGCTCTCGTCACCCGACTGGTCGAGCTTGGTCGGGTCCTCATGCATCTGCTTCTGCGTCGTCGTGTCGGGAGCGTCGGCGACCGCCGCCGGCGTCTCCTCGACCTGCGGCTCGATCACCGGTTGCTCACGGCCCTCGGCCGAGACGCCTTGTTCGTCGGTGCGCGGCTGCTCGACCGTCTCGGTAGGCGCTTCCTCGCGCGGACGGCGCGGACCCCGGCCCTGTCCCTGACCTTGGCCGGCCCCGCGGCGCGGTCGCCGCTGGCGCACCGGGCCGAGCCCTTCGCGGTCGGCGCCACGTCCACGGCCTCCCTGCCGGCTCTCGCCGAGACCCTCGGTGCGGCCGCCGCGGCGGCGCGCCTGGTCCTGGTCGCCGAGCCGGGTGCCGTCCTGCTGCGCGGAGCTCTCGTAGCCGGAGGGCATGATCTCGCCCTTGTTGATCCAGACCTTGACGCCGATCCTGCCGGTCGTCGTCTTCGCCTCGGCAAAGCCGTAGTCGATGTCGGCGCGGATCGTGTGCAGCGGCACGCGACCCTCGGAATAGCTCTCCGAGCGGCTCATCTCGCCGCCGCCGAGCCGGCCGCCGCACTGAACCTTGACGCCCTGCGCGCCCGACCGAATCGCGGAGGCGAGCGACCGCTTCATGGCGCGCCGGAAGCTGACCCGGTTCTCGAGCTGCTCCGCGATCGACTGGGCGACGAGCTTCGCGTCGAGCTCGGGCCGCTTGATCTCGTTGATGTTGATGTGGACGGCCTTGCTCGTCATCCCGTGGATGTCCTTGCGCAGCGCGTCGACCTCGACGCCCGACTTGCCGATCACGATCCCCGGGCGAGCCGTGTAGATGTCGATCGTGATCCGCTGCGCGTCCTTGCGGATCAGGATGTCCGACAGACCCGCGTGCGCGAGCTTGTTGTAGATGTGCTGGCGGATGCGGACGTCCTCCTGGAGGAAGTCCGCGAAGTCCTTGTTACCCGTGTACCAGTTCGACTTCCAGTCGTGGATGACGCCGACGCGCATCCCGCCGGGATGGACTTTCTGACCCATTATGAATCCGAAGAAGTCTGCGACTTCTTCGGAGCCTCCTCTCCATTGCTCGCGGGCTCGGGCTCGGAGTTCCCGGCTTCGGGCTCAGCCTTCGCTTCCGTCTCCGGCTTCTCTGGCGCCTCGGCTTCCTCCTCCGGCTTGGACTTCAGCTGTGATGGTTCCTCTGCCGCCTCGGCCCGCGGCTCAGGGGCCGCTTCCGGCTCAACGGCTTCCTCTGCGGCAACAGGCTCGGGCGCCGCTTCCTCCACGGGCGGTGCGGCTGTCGGCGGCAGCGCCGGAGCGGTCGCGCTCGCGTCGCCGGGGACAAGCTTGACGGTGATGTGGCAGGTCGGCTTCTTGATCCGGGCGACGCGGCCGCGCGCTCGGGCGCGCCAGCGCTTCATGACCGGGCCCTCGTCGACATAGGCTGCCGAGACGACGAGGTCGTCGCCGATCAGGCCGTGGTTGGCCTCCGCGTTCGCGACCGCCGAGCGCAGCACTTTCTCGATCTCGCGGGCCGCCGCGCGCTGCGTGAAGGCGAGCACGGTCCGGGCCTCGGGCACGCTGCGCCCGCGGATGTGATCCGCGACGAGCCGCGCCTTGCGGGGCGACATGCGTACCCACTTGGCCACGGCGCGAACCTCTTGTGTCTCGACGGTACTCACTAGGTCCTCTTGACCTCCGTCTTGCGGTCGCCGGAATGGCCGCGGAACATCCGCGTCGGCGCGAACTCGCCGAGCTTGTGACCGACCATCTGCTCGCTGATGAAGACGGGCACGTGCTTACGGCCGTCGTGGACCGCGATCGTGTGCCCGACCATCTCCGGGAAGATCGTCGACGTCCGCGACCAGGTGCGGATCATCTGCTTGCTGCCGGACTCGTTCATCCGGGTGATGCGGCCCATCAGCCGTTCCTCGACGAACGGCCCCTTTTTACTGGATCTGCTCAACCTGTTTCTCCATTCCTACGAGCGCAGCGATGTCCAAACCAGCGCCGGGAAAAATGCGCAGCATTTTTTCCGGATTTCACCTCTTGTCCTTCCCACGTCGGCGTGCCCGGACAATCAACTTGTCGGATTCCTTGTGCTTGCGGCGCGTACGCTTGCCGAGCGTCGGCACGCCCCAGGGCGTCACCGGGTGGCGACCGCCCTTTGACTTGCCCTCGCCGCCGCCGTGCGGATGGTCGACCGGATTCATCGCCGAGCCGCGCACCGTCGGGCGCTTGCCGCGCCAGCGGCTGCGGCCGGCCTTGCCGCCGGTGATGTTCTCGTGGTCGACGTTGCCGACCTGGCCGACAGTCGCTCGGCAGGTGAGCGCAACGCGGCGCATCTCGCCCGAGGGCAGGCGCAGGACGCCGTAGCCCTCGTCCTTTGCAACCAACTGGACGCCGGAGCCAGCCGAGCGCGCCATCTTGCCGCCCTGGCCCGGCTTCAGCTCGACGTTGTGGACGAGCGTCCCGGTCGGGATGTTCGTCAGCGGCAGCGCATTGCCGGGCTTGATGTCGGCGCCCGGGCCCGACTCGACGATCGCCCCGACCCGCAGGCGCGCCGGGGCGAGGATGTAGGCCTTCGCGCCGTCGGCGTAATGGAGCAGCGCGATTCTGGCCGACCGGTTCGGGTCGTACTCGATCGCGGCCACCTTCGCCGAAACGCCGTCCTTGACGCGCTTGAAGTCGATCTGGCGGTACTGGCGTTTGTGCCCGCCGCCCTGGTGGCGACGGGTGATGCGGCCGTTTGCATTCCTCCCGCCAGACTTCTTCAGCGGCTCCGTGAGGCTCTTCTCGGGCTCGGTCTTCGTGATCTCGTCGAAGGAGGAGACCGACATGAAGCGCCGGCCGGGTGAGGTGGGCTTGTAACGGCGGATAGCCAAGCTACCCGACCCCCTCATTCACACGAGCGAAGCGACGGGTCAACTCAGCCAGCCGGAAAATGCGCAGCATTTTTCGGCTCATGCCTGCGCCCCCTCGAAGATCTCGATCGACTCGCCGGCCTTGATCTGAACGATTGCCTTCTTCCAGCCGGGCTTGCGGCCCTTGACGAGCCCGCGGCGCTTGGGCTTCGAGCGCACCTGGATCACGTTCACGCGCTCGACGTGGACGTCGAAAAGCTCCTCGACGGCCTGGCGGATCTGCGTCTTGTGCGCGTCCGGATGGACGCGGAACGAGTAGCGGTGGTTGGCCTCGATCTGCTCGTAGCTCTTCTCCGAGACGACCGGCGCCAAGAGAACCTCGTTGGGATGCAGGCTCATGAGGCTCGCCCCTGAACGAGCTCGAGGGCGCCTTCGCTGACGAGCACCGAACGGGCCCACACGAGCGCCGAGATCTCGACCTCGGACGGCGCCACCACCTGCACCCCGTCGAGGTTGCGGAAGGACTTGGCGATCGCGGCCTGCTCGTCTTGGACGACCACGATCAGCGGCGTCTGCTTGCCCCATGCTTCGACGACCGCGGCGGCGTCCCGGGTCGAGGGCTCGTCGAACGAGTCGTCGGCGAGAACGGCGAAGGTCCCTTCGTCGGCGTGGGCCGAGAGCGCGGCGCGGAAGGCGGCCTTGCGCTCCTTGCGATTGACCTTGCCGCCGAAGTTGCTGCGGACGGCGAAAGCGACGCCGCCGCCGGTCCAGTGCGGCGCCCGCGTCGTGCCTGCGCGTGCGCGCCCGGTGCCCTTCTGGCGCCAGGGCTTCGAGCGCCCGCCGGCAACGAGCCCGCGGGTCTTGAGGCTGCGGGTGGCCGCCCGGCTCGCGTTCAGCTCCGCGCGCACGGCCTCGTGGACGAGGTGCGGCTTGACGTCGGCGCCGAAGACCCCCTCGTCGAGTGTCAAGTCCTTCGCCTTCTTGCCGGTGCCGTCCAAGAGAGGGGCTCTAAGGCGTCGACCGGGCGACGCCGTTTGGAGGTCGTCCGGGCTTTGCCCGGGCGACCGTCTTTTCGCGGTTTCGGGCTTAGCTGCGGGCACGCTTGACCTCCTCCCTAACCTCGACGATGCCGTTTTTGGGGCCTGGGACAGCGCCCTTGACGAGCAGCAGGTTCTGCTCGGGATCGACCGAGTGCACGGTCAGACCGACCTGCGTGACGCGCTTGCCGCCGAGACGGCCAGCCATCTTGATCCCCTTGAAGACCCGAGAGGGAGTCGCCGACGCGCCGACGGAGCCCGGCTTGCGAACGTTGTGCGAGCCGTGGGAGGTCGGGCCGCGGCTGAAGTTGTGCCGCTTGATCGTGCCGGCGAAGCCCTTGCCGATCGAGACGCCCGAGACCTTGACCTTGTCGCCGGGCTCGAAGCTCTCGACGGTGACCGACTCGCCCTCGGTCGCGCCCGTCAGGTCACGCAGCTCGAGCAGGTGCCTATGCGGTGCGACGCCGTGCTTCTTCAGGTGGCCGAGCTTCGGCTTCGAGAGCCGGTGCTCGGCTACCTCGCCGTAGGCGACCTGGACGGCGTCGTAGCCGTCGACAGCGGCCTCCTTGACCGAGACGACCGGGCACGGCCCGGCTTCGATCACGGTGACCGAGGTCACCTGGCCGGTCTCCTCGTCGAAGACCTGGGTCATTCCCAACTTCCTGCCCACGATCCCCTTCATCGCGCCACGTCGCTATCAGGGGCAGGTGGTTGTGTCCGCGAAGCGGACCAGTGGAAGGGAGACCAGCGCGGAGCGATCGGGAGGTTGCCCCAGCGAGTCTGGATACGACCGAGACCGAGGGCGCTCACAGCTTGATCTCGATGTCGACGCCGGCCGGCAGATCGAGCCGCATCAGCGAATCGACCGTCTTCGGTGTCGGCGAGTGGATGTCGATCAGGCGCTTGTGCGTCCGGATCTCGAACGCCTCCCGTGAGTCCTTGTCTTTGAAGGGACTGCGGATCACGGTGTAGACGTTCTTCTCCGTCGGAAGGGGCACGGGACCGGTGATGGTGGCGCCGGTTCGCTGAGCCGTCTCGACGATCGACTGTGCCGAGCGGTCGAGCTGGGTGTGGTCGTACCCCTTCAGACGGATGCGGATTTTTTGTGCCAATTGATTACTTCTGGATCTCGGTGACGACGCCCGCACCCACGGTGCGGCCGCCTTCGCGGATTGCGAACCGGAGACCCTGGTCCATTGCGATCGGCTGGCCCAGCTCGATCTCCATGTTCGTGTTGTCGCCCGGCATGACCATCTCCTGGCCCTCCGGGAGCTTGATCGAGCCCGTCACGTCAGTCGTACGGAAGTAGAACTGCGGCCGGTAGCCGTTGAAGAACGGCGTGTGGCGGCCACCCTCTTCCTTCGAGAGCACGTAGACCTCGGCCTTGAACTGCGTGTGCGGCGTGATCGACCCCGGCTTTGCAAGCACCTGGCCGCGCTCGACCTCCTCGCGCTTGGTTCCGCGCAGGAGCACACCGGCGTTGTCGCCGGCCTGGGCGAAGTCGAGCGTCTTGTTGAACATCTCGAGCCCGGTGACGACCGTGCTGGCCGTCTCAGGGTGGATGCCGACGATCTCGACCGTGTCGCCCGAGTTGATCTGGCCCTGTTCGATCCGGCCCGTGACCACGGTGCCGCGGCCCGTGATCGTGAACACGTCCTCGATCGGCATCAGGAACGGCTTGTCGGTGTCGCGCGTCGGCTCGGGGATGTACGCATCTACCTGCTCCATCAGCTCGAGGATCTTCGGAGTCCACTCAGGGTCGCCCTCGAGCGCCTTCAGCGCCGAGACCTGCACGACCGGGATCTCGTCGCCCGGGAACTCGTAGTTCGAGAGCAGCTCCCGCACCTCCATCTCGACGAGCTCGAGCAGCTCGGGGTCGTCGACCATGTCGGCCTTGTTCAGGGCGACGACGATCGACGGCACCTCGACCTGGCGGGCGAGCAGGATGTGCTCGCGCGTCTGCGGCATCGGACCGTCAGCGGCCGACACGACCAGGATCGCCCCGTCCATCTGGGCGGCGCCCGTGATCATGTTCTTGATGTAGTCGGCGTGCCCCGGGCAGTCGACGTGGGCGTAGTGACGGTTCTCCGTCTCGTACTCGACGTGGGACGTGTTGATCGTGATCCCGCGCTGCCGCTCCTCGGGCGCGTTGTCGATCGAGTTGAAGTCGCGGACTTCAGTGCCGGAGACACCCTGCTCCGCCAGGACCTTCGAGATCGCGGCCGTCAGGGTTGTCTTGCCGTGGTCGATGTGACCGATCGTGCCGACGTTGAGATGTGGCTTGGTGCGTTCGAACTTCTGCTTGCTCACTTCCTACCTCCGTTACGAACTTGCGGTTGTGGATACCAAAGCGCTGGCTGTGCGTCTACGAGGGGGTCGACGAGTCGACGAGCTCGCCTGCGATCGACTGAGGGACTTCCTCGTAGCGATCGAACTGCATCGTGAACGTGGCCCGCCCCTGCGTCGTCGAGCGCAGGTCGGTGGCGTAGCCGAACATGGTCGCGAGCGGGACGCGGGCGCGGATCGCCTGTGCGTTGCCGCGCGGCTCCAGGCCCTCGACGCGCCCCCGGCGCGAGTTGAGATCGCCCATCACGTCGCCGAGATACTCCTCGGGCGTCACGACCTCGACGGCCATAACGGGTTCGAGAAGCTTCGGCTTCGCCCGCTGCTCTGCGTTCTTGAACGCCATCGAGCCGGCGATCTTGAAGGCCATCTCGCTTGAGTCGACCTCGTGGAACGAGCCGTCGACGAGCTCCACGCGGATGTCGACGACCGGATAGCCGGACATGACGCCCGATTCCATCGCCTCCTGGATGCCGAGGTCGACCGAGGAGATGTACTCCTTGGGAATCTTGCCGCCAACGATCTTGTCGACGAACTCGTAGCCGTCGCCAGGATCCATCGGCTCGAGGTTGATCACGGCATGGCCGTACTGGCCGCGACCCCCGGTCTGGCGAACGAAGCGACCCTCGATCTTCTCGACGGGCTTGCTGACCGTCTCGCGGTAGGCGACCTGGGGGCGGCCGACGTTCGCGTCGACGTTGAACTCGCGCGTGAGCCGATCGACGATGATCTCGAGATGGAGCTCGCCCATCCCCGAGATCAGCGTCTGACCGGTCTCGTCGTCGCTCCGGACGCGGAAGGTCGGGTCCTCCTCGGTGAGGCGCTGCAGGCCCGCGCCCAGCTTGTCCTGGTCGCCCTTCGTCTTCGGCTCGATGGCGACGGAGATCACGGGCTCCGGGAAGTCCATCGACTCGAGCCGGATCGGCGCGGTGTCGGTGGCGAGCGTGTCGCCGGTGGTCGTGGCCTTGAGCCCGACCGTCGCCGCGATCTCGCCGGCGACGATCTGCTCACGCTCCTCGCGGTGGTTCGCGTGCATCTGGAGGATTCGGCCGACGCGTTCGGTCTTGCCCGTCGTCGTGTTCAAGACGCGGTCGCCGGCGTTGACCGCACCTGAATAAACGCGGATATACGTCAGCTTGCCGACGTACGGGTCGGACATGACCTTGAAGGCCAGTGCCGAGAACGGCTCGTCCACGGCCGGGCGGCGCGAGAGCTCGTGCTCGGTGCGAGGGTCGATCCCGTGCACCGGCGGCACGTCGAGCGGGCTCGGCAGGTAGTCGACGACGGCGTCGAGCAGCGGCTGGACGCCCTTGTTCTTGAACGCCGAGCCGGCGAGGATCGGGGTGACCGTGATGTCGAGCGTCGCGGCCCTAAGAGCACGCTTCAGCATCTCCGGGGTCACGGTGTCCTCGTCCAGGAGGTACGTCTCGAGCAGCTCGTCGTCGTGGTCAGCGACCGAGTCGATCAGCTGGTGGTGGTACTCCTGTGCCTGCTCGAGCAGCTCGGCCGGAATCTCCTCGACCTCGTAGTTCGTACCAAGATCGTCCTTCCAGACGAGCGCGCGCATCTCGACGAGATCGATGACGCCGCGGAAGTGCTCCTCCTGGCCGAGCGGCAACTGCACCGGCACCGGCCGAGCGCCGAGGCGGTCGACCATCGACTGCACGGACGCGAAGAAGTCCGCGCCGGTTCGATCCATCTTGTTGATGAAGGCGATTCGCGGCACGCGGTAGCGATCGGCCTGGCGCCAGACCGTCTCGGACTGTGGCTCGACACCGGCGACGGCGTCGAAGACGGCGATCGCGCCGTCGAGCACACGCAAGCTCCGCTCGACCTCGATCGTAAAGTCCACGTGCCCGGGCGTATCGATAATGTTCACGCGAAAGTCGCGCCAGAACGCCGTCGTCGCAGCCGACGTGATCGTGATCCCGCGCTCCTGCTCCTGGGCCATCCAGTCCATTACAGCGGCGCCTTCGTGGACCTCGCCCATCTTGTGGGTGCGACCGGTGAAGTAGAGGATCCGCTCGGTCGTCGTCGTCTTGCCTGCGTCGATATGGGCCATGATCCCGATGTTCCGGACGCGGTCCAGAGCGACAGGGGCGCCTTTCGTCTTATCGATCGTCGCCATCGGTTACCACCTGTAGTGCGCAAACGCCTTGTTGGCCTGCGCCATCCGGTAGAGGTCGTCCTTGCGCTTGAACGCGTTGCCCTGCTGGTTGAGGGCGTCCAGGATCTCGCCGGCGAGCTTCTCCGACATGTGCTTCTCGCGACGGTCGCGCGAGTAGGTGACGAGCCAGCGCACCGCGAGTGTTCGGGCGCGGCGCTGCGGCACCTCCACGGGCACCTGGTAGTTCGCACCGCCGACACGGCGGGAGCGCACCTCGAGCACGGGCGTGATCGTCTTGATCGCCTGCTCGAGCACTTCGACCGGCGGCTTGCCGGTCTGCTCGCCGACGCGATTGAGCGCGCCGTAGACGATCTGCTCGGCCGTGCTCTTCTTCCCGCGCGTCATCACGCGGTTGATCACCTGGCTGACCAGGCGCGAGTTGTGGACTGGGTCCGGCTGGAGCTCGCGGACCGGAATCTCTGCTCGGCGGGGCATTATGAACCCTTCTTGGCGCCGTACTTGGAACGGCCCTTGCGCCGGTCGCCGACACCGGCCGTGTCGAGCCCGCCGCGGATCACCTTGTAGCGGAATCCCGGCAGGTCGCGGACGCGGCCGCCGCGGATCAGGACGACGGAGTGCTCCTGGAGGTTGTGGCCCTCGCCCGGAATGTAGGCCCCTACTTCCATTCCGTTCGTCAGCCGCACGCGGGCAACCTTGCGCAACGCCGAATTCGGTTTTTTGGGCGTCGTTGTGTAGACGCGTGTACAAACGCCGCGCTTCTGGGGCGCGCCGCGCAGGGCAGGGGTCTTCACCCTCGCCTTCGGCGCGGTGCGGCCCTTGCGCACGAGTTGATTCACGGTCGGCATTGCTGTTGCAGCTTCTCCAGGGGAAAGGGGTTACGACACAACAAAGGCTGGCCAGGGGACATGCCCCCTGCCAACCGGCCAAGCATGGTAGCGAATCGCTCTCGCCTGCGTCAAACCCGCGAAACCCGCATCACTACGAAGAATCTGGTGGCGGAAGTCGAATCTGCAACCGGTACATTTATGGCTTCAAAACTATAGTCAAGCGGCGCCCGGCGAATTACAGTGAGATCGGGCCCGCTTCGGCTGCGGCTTCGGCGGGGGACCGGGAATAGTTGGAGGGGATGAGGTCCAAGAAATGGTCGCAGTGACGACGACTATCGTCGTAGCCATCGCCGCCGGAGCGGCGGCGGTCGCTTTGCTGCTCATCGTCCTCTGGCTCGTCCGAGGGGCCGGAAAGGGCGCCCAGAGCGACGAGCGCCTTGCCGACCTCGTTGCGGACATGAACTCGCGCATGGAAACCATGGTCAGCGAGCTGTCCGAGGCGCTCGAGCACGCCCAGGAGGAGGGCCGGCGGAACCAGATGCTGGGCGAGCTCGCGGGCACGATCGACCTCGACGAGGTCCTGACCCGGACCCTCGACGCGGCCGGCGCGAGGCCCGGGGTGGACGCGGCGCTCGCACGCCTGGACAACGGCGGGGACACGCCAATCATCGCGACTCTCGGCTTGACGACCGAGGAGGCGCAGCGCCAGGCGATCGCCGGGCCCCCGGGCGGGACCGAGGCCCGTTCGATCTCGCTCGTCTACCAGTACCCGACCGAGCTGGTCTCGAACGACGGCACCACGAACCTGATCCACTCGGGGCTCGCAGTGCCGATCCAGACCGAGCACGGCTCGATCGGCTTCATCGCGGTCTTCTCGCGCTCGCGCTCGCATTCGTGGGACGAAGAAGAGGTGCGAGAGCTCGAGGAGCTTGCGCTGCGAGCCGGGCCCGCGATCGAGAACGCGAAGCGGTTCCGCGAGGCGCGCCAGCTTGCCGATCTCGACGCCTTGACCGGTCTGCACAACCGGCGCTACTTCCACGAGACGCTCAGCCGCGAGGTCGCCCGCGCCCACCGTTACGACCGGCAGCTCGCACTCGTCGTCCTCGATCTGGACGATTTCAAGGCGATCAACGACCGGATCGGTCATCTCACCGGCGACGCCGTCATCGCCGAGTCGGCGGAACGCGTCCGCGACGTCGTCCGCTCGGCGGACATCGCCTGCCGCATCGGGGGCGACGAGTTCGCCGTGATCCTGCCCGAGTCGACGCTGGCCGACGCCGACCAGCTCTACCGGCGCCTGCAGGCCGCGGTATCCGCACGGCCGATCGGCCAGGCGGGACCGCTCTCCTTCTCGGCCGGCGTAGCCGAGCTCAAGGCGGAGGACGACCCGACGACGTTCTTCGAACGCGCAGACGAGGCGCTCTACCGCGCCAAGGAGCTCGGCAAGGCGCAGGTCGTCGCTTCGAAGGCCGCGAGCTAGCTCCTCAACCGCCTGCTGCGGCGGTTGACGCGGCGGCGCCGGAGTCGAGCGTCAGATAGGGCAGGTAGTCGGTCAGCGGCACGACCTCGACCGCCGGCAGCTGGTCGCGCCAGCAGAGGGTGGCGGCCTGGGCCGACTTCTCGCGCGCGAGCAGCCAGTTCTGGTAGGCGGTGTCGCGGGCAAGCGAGACCAGCGCGGTCACGATCGGCTTGCGAGCCTTGGCCAGCGGAAGCTCGGCGAGATCGACCGTCGGCCCGAGCGCCTTGACCTTGAAGACACCGGTCATCGTGCGCAGAGTGGTCTCCTGGCCGCTTGCGAGCGTGAAGACCTGCGGCGGTGCGACTGCGCCGAGCGCAAAGCCGCGCTTCGAGTTCGCAAGCCACGGCGCCGCCGGCTTCACCTGCACGAGCCGGACCGGCGCGGCCGCGTAGGTGTCGTAGTACGACTGGATCTCTGCCGCGGACGGGCCGGCGACGTGTAGGTGCGACTGAATCAGCGAGCGCCGGAGCTCGTCGGCGATCACACCTCGCGCAATCTCCACGTTGGCGCGATCGTGCCGAAGAGCAGCCACATAGGCGGCCCTGCTGCCGTGGAAGTGCAGCCCGATCACCGCCTTCTCGGCATTGAGCACGGCTTTCGCCGTCACGTTGGCGTACCTGCTCGCGACCGTGCGGGCGTAGGTGGCGGTGAAGGCCGGCTGCGGGTCCTGGGTCACGCGCGAGATCGAAGACTCGACGTCCCAGCGGACGGGGCGACCGTAGACCGTGCAGCGAGAGCCCTGCGGGAAGATCAGCTGGCCTGCGGTCAGGTCGGTGTTCAGCGCAGGCCCGGCCTTCCGCGGGGCGTCGCAGAGCTTGGGATTCCGAGCCCAGAGGTACACGCAGGCGTTGGTCGGCTTGTCCGGGTCGGACTCGGCCGCCGTCCACGTCGCCCAGCCCCAGGACCAGACCGTGCCGAGCCCCAGCTCACGCGCCACCGTGCGCGCTGCGAGCGCCTGGAGCTTCGTCAGCTCGAACCACTTGCTCGCCGGCTCGAGGTGGTCGCGGCCTCCGGAGCCCGGCGTTGTCTGGAACCCGAGCATGATCCCGAGCTTCGAGGGCGGAATCCCGATCGAGATGAAGTCTTGTGCCTGGCTGCGGAAGAGCTGGCGGATCGTCCGGCTTCCCTGAATTACTCCCAGCTTGTACATCCTCGGCGCGGAGAAGTAGACCTCGCGCACGATCGAAGCCACCTGCGCAACCTGGCGCCACCAGTCGCCCGCCTCGCCGCCCGTATAGGGGGTGCTGGAGACGAGCAGGACGGGCTTCGCGCCGTGCGCTGCGAGCGTGCGCAGGAAGATCAGCACATTCGCCCGATACTGGGCATTCGTCACGCTCCAGGGCGTCAGGGTGCTCGCGCCTTGGAGCTCGTTCTCGGCGATCACGGGTTTCGAGCAGGCCATCGCGTTCGAGGCGTAGTTGTAGAACCTGTTCGCGCGCGCGGCGACCAAAGCTGGGTCGGCGGGCTCAGCGGGACTGCCCGTCCGGCGAACGAGGTTGAGGTCGAAGTAGACAGTCTTCGCCCCGCGCGCGCGAATCTGCGGCGGGAAGATGAAGTTCGACGCGGCGTCGACGGCGCCGGGCTTCGCGAACAGCTCCCAGAAGGGAACCGAGCCGTCCGCAAAGTCGATCCAGACGGGCTTCGTCGCCGGCAGGGCGCACGGGTCCCCGGTAGCGGCCGCGGGCGCCGCAGGGTGCGCCGAGGCGCTGAGTCCGGCGACGACGGCCAGCAGCAGCAGAAGCGTGACCTTCTTCATTTTCGAGCGAGCGAAGCGACGCTCCAAACTAGCACCCGGCCGCGCAAGCGGCCTGTCCGCGAAGCGGACCAGTGGAAGGGGTCTGGGGGAACCGGGAGGTTCCCCCAGCAGGACTCGCCCGCCACTTTCGCGGGCTATTCGTCCAAGGGGGTGTCGACCTCCGGGATCTCCTCGGCTTCGCCCTCCTCCTTCGGCGGGTTCTCCTCGCCGAAGTCGGGAGTTCCGCCGAAGTCGAGGCCCAGGCTGGCGAGGCTCGCGCCGTCGCCGCCGTCGCCGCCGATCTCCTGCAGCGCCGCGAGCAATGCCTCGCGCTCGTACGTCTCCGCCGGCACCTTCTCCGAGGGGCTGATGTCGATCTGGCGGTAGCGCTTCAACCCGGTGGCAGCCGGGATCAGCTTGCCGATGATCACGTTCTCCTTCAGGCCGAGCAGGCGGTCGACCTTGCCCTCGATCGAGGCGTCGGTCAGCACCTTGGTCGTCTCCTGGAAGGAGGCCGCCGAGAGGAAGGACTCGGTCGCGAGGGAGGCTTTCGTGATCCCGAGGATCAACGGCTCCCACGTCGCCTGCTCCTTCTTCTCCTTCTTGACGCGGGCGTTCTCGCGGTCGAGCACGACCTTGTCGACCAGCTGGCCGGGCAGCAGATCGGTGTCGCCGGCGCTCTCGACGCGGACCTTCTTCAGCATCTGGCGAACGATCAGCTCGATGTGCTTGTCGTGGATGTCGACGCCCTGTGACTTGTAGACCCGCTGCACCTCCTGGATGAGGTACAGCTCGGTCGCCGTGTCACCCTTCAGGCGCAGCAGATCGGCCGGGTTGAGCGAGCCCTCGTGGAGAGCGTCGCCCGGCTCGACGATCTGGCCGTCGGCGACGAGCACACGGGTCCGGCGCGGCAGCTGGTAGCTGACGGGCTCCTCCTCGCCCTCGACGAGGATCGAGAGCTTCGGCCCGCGGTCGGTGTCCTCGATCTTGACGGTGCCCGAGACCTCCGACAGCTTGGCGGCGCCCTTGGGGTTCCGCGCCTCGAAGATCTCGACCACACGCGGGAGGCCGTGCGTGATGTCGGCGCCGGCGACGCCGCCCGTGTGGAACGTCCGCATCGTCAGCTGCGTGCCGGGCTCGCCGATCGACTGAGCGGCGATGATCCCGACCGCGTCGCCGATCTCGCTGATCCCGCCGGTGGCGAGGAACGTGCCGTAGCAGGCCTGGCAGACGCCGAACTCGCTCTTGCACTTGAGCACCGAGCGGACCGGCAGCGTCGCGCCGACCGAGTCCTCCTCGCCGAGCCCCTCGAGCACCTCGCGGAGCAGCGGCATCGTCACGAGCGCGCCCTTCTCGGCCAGCACCGTCTTGCCGGGCTTGCCAGAGGCGAGCGGCTTGTGGACGTCCTCGGCGATCGTCCGGCCGAGCAGGCTCTTGTTCAGCCCTTCGGGAACCTGGATCGGCAGCTCGACGAACTCCTTCGTCTTGCAGTTCTCCTCCCGGATGATCACGTCCTGCGAGACGTCGACGAGGCGGCGCGTCAGATAGCCCGAGTCGGCGGTCCGGAGCGCAGTGTCGGCGAGGCCCTTGCGGGCGCCGTGGGTGGAGATGAAGTACTCGAGCACCGACAGGCCCTCCATGAAGTTGGCCTTGATCGGGCGCTCGATGATCTCGCCCTTCGGATTCGCCATCAGGCCGCGCATGCCGGCGAGCTGGCGGATCTGCTTGAACGACCCGCGCGCTCCCGAGTTGGCCATCATGAAGATCGGGTTGAGCTCGTTGAGGTTCTTCTCCATCGCCTGGGCGACCTCTTCGGTCGCCTCGGTCCAGAGCTCGACGATCTTCTCGTGGCGCTCCTCCTCGGTGATCAGGCCGCGCTCGTACAGGGCCTCGATCTCGCTGACCCGCTCCTCGTAGCCGCTGAGGATCTGCTCCTTCGACTCGGGGATGACGATGTCGTTCTTCGAGATCGTCACGCCGGCGTCGGTGGCGTACTTGAAGCCGAGCGACTTGATCGTGTCGAGAACACTGGCGATCACCTGGGCGCCGTAGCGCTCGGCCAGCTCGGAGATGAAGTTGTCCATCTCCTTCTTCGAAAGCGTCCTGTTGACGTAGGGGAAGTCCTCGGGGGCCTCTTCGAGGTCCTGCGCCTCGCGCAGCGCGCGCTCGACCTCGACGTTGAAGATCACGCGCCCTGGCGTGGTGAGCATGAGCTCCTCGCCGTGGCGGTACTGGATCGGCTGCTGGAGCTTGACCTGCTCCGCGTCAACCGCCCGCTGGACGGCCTCCTCGGAGGCGAAGCGCTGCGGCCGGGGATCGAGATCCTCGGCGTTGAGGTCATTCAGATCCTTGTCCGAGTACGTGAGGTAGTACTCGCCGAGCACCATGTCCTGCGTCGGCGTCGTCAGCGGGCGCCCGTGCGCGGGCGAGAGGATGTTGTTCGCCGACAGCATCAGGATCCGAGCCTCGGCCTGTGCCTCCGCGGAGAGCGGCAGGTGGACCGCCATCTGGTCACCGTCGAAGTCCGCGTTGAAGGCGTGACAGACGAGCGGGTGGACCTGGATCGCCTTGCCCTCGACGAGCACCGGCTCGAATGCCTGGATGCCCAGGCGGTGGAGTGTCGGCGCACGGTTCAGGAGCACCGGATGCTCGGCGATGACCTCCTCGAGGACGTCCCAGACCTCCGGGACCATCGAGTCCACGTGCTTCTTGGCGGCCTTGATGTTCTGGACCGACTTCCGCTCGACGAGCCGGCTCATGATGAACGGCTTGAAGAGCTCGAGCGCCATCAGCTTCGGCAGGCCGCACTGGTGCAGCTTCAGGTTCGGCCCTGAGACGATCACCGAGCGGCCCGAGTAGTCGACGCGCTTGCCGAGCAGGTTCTGGCGGAAGCGGCCCTGCTTGCCCTTGAGCATGTCGGAGAGCGACTTCAGCGGCCGGTTGCCCGGACCGGTAACGGCGCGGCCGCGGCGACCGTTGTCGAACAGCGCGTCGACGGCCTCCTGCAGCATCCGCTTTTCGTTGTTGACGATGATCTCCGGCGCGCCGAGATCGAGCAGCCGCTTGAGGCGGTTGTTCCGGTTGATCACCCGGCGGTAGAGGTCGTTGAGGTCGCTCGTCGCGAAGCGGCCGCCGTCGAGCTGGACCATCGGCCGCAGCTCCGGCGGGATCACCGGCACGGCCTCGAGCACCATCCACTCGGGCTTGTTCTCGGAGGTGACGAACGCGCTGACAACCTTCAGCCGCTTGATCGCGCGCTGCTGCTTCTGGCCCTTCGAGGTCTTGATCGTCTCGCGGAGCAGCTTCGCCTCGGCCTTGAGGTCGAGGTCCTTCAGCAGCTCGCGGATCGCCTCCGCCCCCATGCCGCCGGCGAAGTAGACGCCGAAGCCGTAGGGCGAGCCGAAGCGGTCCTTGAGCTCGCGGAAGAGCTGCTCGTCGTTGACGATCAGCTTCGGCTCGAGCTCCTTGAACAGCTGCCAGGTCTCCTCGAGCCGGTTGACGGAGTCGACCGCCGCCTCGCGCGTGTCCGCGCGCCGCGACTCGATGTCCTGGTACATCTCGCGCACCTTCACGAGCCACTGGACGAGCGCGTCGAAATCCTCCTTCTGGATCTTCCCGTCCGTCCGCAGGCAGAGATCGCTGACGAGCTCGCGCACCTCTTCATCGGAGGCGGTCGGTTCGGCGGTCTCGAGCGCCTCGCGGAGGAGGCCCTTGCCGAGACCGCGCGCCTTTTCGAGCTGCTTCTCGTCGACGCCGGCGACGAGCTCGACATCGTCCTCATGAACCTTGGCCTTCTTGTCGAGCAGCCCATCGAGGACTCGGTTGATGTGCTTCGTCAGCGCGCCCTTCTTCGAGCCGCTCGCCTTCGCGAGCTGCTTGTTCAGGGGCGCCAGCGCCTGGCGGATCTGGATCGCGACGTTGCCGACGGTCTCGAGCTCCTTCGCGGTCAGCTTGCGGTCGTCGCGGATGGCCGCGTTCCGAACCGACTCGCGGAGCTTCTTCGAGTCCTCGGTCGTGATCTGGGGCGCGACCTCGACGAACAGGCCGCCGACGAGCTCGCGCGCCTCCTCGAGCGTCGGAAGGCCTTGCTCCTCCGCCCAGTTGGAGAGGCCGCGCGCCCAGAAGTCGTCGTCCTCGTCGAAGTTCCGCTCCTTGCCCTTGGCGAAGTACTCGCGGCGCCGCTTCAGCCGGTCCTCGAGCGTGACGAGCTGCTCGTCGCGGTCGACCATGATCTGCTCGGACTCGCCCTTGACCTTGTCCTCGAGGCCGTTCAGGTCCTTCTGGCGCGCCTCGGTGTCCACCGAGGTGACG